>Ga0126313_10001207_pt1 | contig 13415 bp, 11 predicted proteins | sample Plot105A_FD_89954 | JGI IMG/M metagenome (GOLD analysis project Ga0126313, IMG submission 89954) | Serpentine soil microbial communities from UC McLaughlin Reserve, CA, USA - Plot105A | ecosystem: Environmental > Terrestrial > Soil > Grasslands | place: USA: UC McLaughlin Reserve, Lake County...
ACGGGACCATCCGCGCGATCACGTCCGGATTGGGCGTCGAGAGGTCGATGTGGCAGCGCCAGACCCAGGTCTTCCCCTTGTCGGGCACGTGCCTCTTGATAGCGGCCGGCTGCGGGTCGTGGACGATGATCACGTCCCAGTCGCCGGAGATCTCGGTCGCGTTCAGCGCGTTGTAGCGCTCGTAGATCTTCCACTCCTCGTCGGAGAGCGAATCGGGGTTGCCCTGAAGCGCGTTGTGGAGGCGTTTCGTGACGTTGTAGAACTCCTCGCGCCCCAGCATCACCTGCCACTCCGCCTCGATTCCCACGTCGTTCATGAGCGGGATGAGCGTGTACAGGATCTCAGCGACCCCGCCGCCGAACGCGGTCGCTGATAGGTGCAGCACCCGCAGGCCGTTCAGATCCTGCACGAGATCCCTGATCTCCTGGATGAGGGGCCGGCCGGCGAGGTGGGTGTAGTCGGCCAGGCTCTTGTGGCCTACGGAAACCGGCTGCAGCACGACGCGGCAGCCTACCCGGCGCGTGCGGAGAGGTACTTCACGAGTCGTGTGCGTCCGCCGGAGAACCCCGACTCGTCGACGGTCGCGTCGATGATCGCCCGGCTCAGCTCGCGCTCCACTGCCGCCACCGGGCTGGGCGGCCCCTCGAGCTCCATCACCAGGCGGTCGTCACCCAGGCGGAAGGCGAAGTTGACCCGGCTCTCGTCGTCGAGCGGCCGGGCGTCGTCCACGAAGTCGTTCGCGGCCTCGGTGATGGCCAGCTTCAGGTCGGCGACCTCGTCGGGGGACAGTGGTGTGAGCCGGCAAACAGCCGACAGAGCGAGCCTGGCCAGGACGAGATAATCGGGCCTGGCCGGGATGGTCAGCGAGACGTCACGGCTCTCGGTGGCCCCTGGCACCTCCACCACTCTTGCACGCTACCCGGAAACGCGGGGATGCCTGCATCCGGTGACGGCCGTCTCATTCGCGCGAGCCGGCGGGCCGCCGCCCGAGTTCGACCTTTACCGTGCGGCGCTTGCCGTCCCGCAAGATCTCCAGCCTGACCGTGTCGCCGGCGCTCATGGAGCTGATCACGTCGGCGAGATCCTCGTGCAGGGTGAGGCGCTTGCCGTTGACGGCGACGATCACGTCGCCTCCCGCGGGAACTCGTCGACCTTGGAATGTGATCTCGTCCTCGCCGGCCTCGATGTCCGCGTCCTCGGCCGGGCTGCCCTCCTCGACCTCCTGCACGAGGGCGCCCGCTCCGACGTGGAGGTCGAGCCGATCCGCAAGCTGCGGCCAGAGCACGAGCGTGCCGACGCCGAGATAGCCGTAGTCGACTCTGCCGTTGTCTCTGAGCTCGCGCAGCGAGCGCCTGACGGCGCCCACGGGAACCGCGAAGCCCACTCCCTCGCCGCCACCCGAGCGCGACCTGATCTGTGCGTTGATCCCGATCACCCGTCCCTGCGGGTCGAGCAGCGGGCCGCCGGAGTTGCCAGGGTTGATTGCGGCGTCCGTCTGAATGGCGTTGCCGATCTGGAAGCGGGTGAGCGACTGGATGCTGCGGTCCAGCGCCGAGATCACGCCGACCGACAGCGACTGTGACTGCTGCTCCCCGAACGGGCTGCCGATCGCGGCGACGGGCTCGCCCACCTCGATCGTCTCGGGCGCGCCCAGGTGAAGCGGAGTCAGCTTCAGCCCGGTGGGATTCACCTTCAGGAGCGCCACGTCGGCGTTCGGATCGGTGCCGACGATCTCGGCGGGCACGCGGTTGCCGTCGAGGAACGTGACGTAGATCTGCTCCGCGGATTTCGTCCCGGAGATGTCGTCCAAGGTGACCACGTGTGCGTTGGTGGCGATGTGGCCCTCCCCGTCCACCACGAAGCCCGACCCCTGCCCGGCCTCGCCCTCGTCCTCGAGAGGGTTCGCCCCGCCCTCGAAGACCGAGGTGATCGTTACCACTCCGGGCGACAGGCGCTCATAGATCTGGCCCGGGTCGAAGCCGCCCTCCTTGCCGATGCCCTCGACGACCTGGACGCGGGTCGTCGTGACCTTGCGCGCCGCGCTGGCACCGGTGTCCTCGTCCCCGCCGCTGTCGCAGCCGGCCGCGGCGAGCACCAGAGCGACGGCCAGGGCGGCGATGCGCCTTACCGGAGGTGCCACTAGCCCGATCCGTCCGAGGGCAGCTTGAGCGTGAACGTGGTGCTTCCGGGCTGCGACGCGAGCAGGATCCGGCCCTCCATCCTCTCGGCCAGCTCGCGGGCGATCGCGAGGCCCAGCCCGGCGCCGCGCGCGGCGTCGCCCGTATAGAAGCGCTCGAACGCCTTCGAGCGAGCCGGCTCGGGGAGGCCCGGGCCTGTGTCGGCCACCGTGAGCTCGGCGGCCCCGTTGATCCCGTTTGCCCTCACGGTGACGTCGGTTCCCTCCGGCGTGTGCCGGAGCGCGTTGTCGAGCAGGATACGCACGATCTGCGCGACCCGTTCACGGTCGCAGCGAGCCAGTGGGCCCTCATCCGGCAGCAGGACGTGCAGATCGGTGCTGTGCTCGGAGAGCGCAGGCCGGAATTCGCCGACCACCGTGCGGGCCAGCTCGGCGAGATCGACCGACTCGCTCTCGAGCTTGACGGAGCCGGCATCGAGGCGGGAGAGATCGAGCAGATCGACCGACAGCTTCTGGAGCCGCGCCACCTGTCCGCTCATAGTGTCGAGGAACTCGCGCCGGGTCTCCTCGTCGAGGTCCTCGTCCTGGAGCAGCTCCACGAAACCGCCCAGCGAGAAGATGGGCGTGCGCAGCTCGTGCGAGGCGGTGGCGATGAACTCCTTGCGCGCGACGTCCACCTCGCGCAGCTGTTCCTGCATGTCGTTGAACGTGCGCGTGAGCTGGCCAAGCTCGTCCTCCGAGTCCACGGGCAGCGGGTCCTTGAAGCTGCCCCGCGCGACTCCGGCCGCCGCCGCCTCCACCCGGCGGACGCGCCGCGCCAGCCGACCCGCTACGAGATAACCGCCCGCGAGCGCGATCAGGAGCGCCGGCAGGGTGGCGAGCAGCACGCGGCTGCGGATGAACGAGACCGTCTCCTCGACCTCTTTCAGGTCGCGCGTGTAGAGCGCTACTCGCTGCGGCTCCCCCTCGAGCAGCAGGGGCTGGGCGACGACTCCGATGTCATCGCCCTGGAAGGTGGCAAAGCCGGTCTGACTGCGCCGGGTGCGGACGGCGCGGCGCAGCAGCGCCGCATCGGTTGGGAACGCCCGCTGCTGGGCGGAGTCGCTCGCCGGATAGAAGAGCAGGTTGCGCGCGTCGTTCTGTGGACCCTCAATCGCCTCGTCCCAGGTGAACAGCGTCACCCGCGCCTCGGCGGCGTCGGCCACGGCACGCACCTTGCGATTTACCTCTGGCGCCGACAGCTCGCCTACGAGCAGGCCCTCGAGATCGGTCTTGTAGTTCCCCGCCACCAGCTCGAGGTCGTGGAGCCGCCGTGCCTCGAGGTTCGACTCGGGCTGGGTGACGACCGTGAAGTAGATGACCGCGAAGGCCGCCGCCGTGATAGCGAAGAAGAGCAGCGCGATCTTGTTGCGCAGCGAGCGGAAGGGCCTCATCGGTCGCGGAAGCGGTAGCCCACGCCGCGCACGGTCAGGATCAGCTCGGGATGCTTGGGCTCGCGCTCGAGTTTCTCCCGCAGGTGACGGATGTGCACGTCGATCGTGCGCGGGTCGCGGTAGGCGGCGTCGCCCCAGACCCGCTCGAGCAGCATCGTGCGGCTGAACACACGACCCGGGTTGCGCGCCAGCGCGGCGAGGATCTCGAACTCCACGTACGTGAGTCGCACCGCCTCGCCCCGCGCCTCCACCTGGCGCTTCTCGAAGTCGACCCGCAGGTCTCCGGCCTCGATCGGCTCCTCGAACTGATCGTCGGGCGCCGCAAGCGCGGCGCGGCGCAGCACGGCCTTCACCCGGCTGCGGAACTCTCGCACCGAGAATGGCTTCGTGATGTAGTCGTCCGCGCCCAGCTCCAGGCCGAGTACCTTGTCGATCTCCTCGGTCTTGGCCGTGAGCATGATGATCGGCACAGTGCTGCGAGCGCGGATCTGGCGGCAGACGTCGAGGCCGTCGATCCTCGGGAGCATCACGTCCAGCACGACCAGGTCGAAGCTGTCCTCGCGGAGACGGTCGAGCGCCTCCTTCCCGTCCAGCGCCGGGACAACGTCGTAACCCTCCTTGCGAAGCGGATAGGTCAGCAGCTTCTGAACCGAAACCTCGTCGTCGACGAGCAGGATCCGTGGTGCCGAGGCCGTCACCTTCGGAATTGTAGGTTGGGCAGTGTCGTGATCGAGCACCGCATCTACCGAGCCGCGTTCGTCCCGGCGCTGGTGGCGCTCGTGTTGACGATGTTCTCGTTCGAGGGCCGGCCGCGGCCGCTTCCGCAGGGGCTCGCCGCCGACGTGCTCTTCGACGGCCGCCAGGCGGCTCAGCTCGCGGCCGCGATCGCAGAGGATCAGCCCGATCGGCGCGCCGGCCGGCCCGGCGATCGCGCGACCGCCGCGCTCGTTGCCGAGCGGTTTCGCCAGCGGGGCTTTCGGATCGAGCGCCAGCGCTTCAGGCACGCAGACCGCGATCTCGAGAACGTGATCGCCCGCCGGGCGGGCCGATTGCGGAGCCAGATCGTCGTAGTCGCGGCGCGCGACGCCGCCGTGGTGCCCGACGGGCCCGGTAGCGCCTCCGACACCGCGGCGCTGCTCCAGCTCGCGCGCGTCTTCCAGGGGCGAGCCTCGCGCAAGACGCTGGTGCTGGCCTCGGTGGACGGCTCGACGCTCGGGGAGGTGGGCACCGCCAAGCTGGTCGACGAGCTAGGTCCGAAGGAGCTGATCGATGCCGTGCTCGTGGTGTCGGACATGGGCTCGCGTCCCCGCCACGGCTCGTTCGTTCAGGCGTGGTCGACCGACTCGCGCCGGGCCGGCATCGGCCTTCAGCGCACCGTCGCGGAGTCGATCCGTCAGGAGCTCGACCAGCCCGTAGGGGGGACGGGCGTCCTCGGCCAGCTCGCGCGCCTGTCCCTCCCGATCGGAATCGGGCCGCAGGGCGTGCTGCTCGAGGAGGGCTTCGACGCCGTTCGCATCTCGGGCAGCGGCGACCTCCCGCCGGAGGGGAACGGTCCCGTGGAGGCGATCGACGAGGACCGGCTTGGCACGCTGGGCCGCGCCACGCTGCGAACCGTCACCGCGATCGACCAGGACGGCCGGCCCGACCACGGCCCCGAGAGCTACCTGCTCGCCGTCAGCCAGGTGCTGCCCGGCTGGGTGCTCGCGCTGCTGGCGGGCACGCTGCTTCTGCCGGTGTTCGTGGCGTCGGTCGACGCCTTCGCCAGGGCCCGCCGCAGGCAGCTCCCGGTCCTCCCCTGGCTGCGTTGGGTCGGCGCGTGGACGGCGCCCTTCCTGGGCGGCTATGCCCTAGCCGAGCTGCTGGCGCTGACCGGGGCGACGCCGACCCCTCCGCCGGCGCCGGTGCCGCCGCGGGAGCTGCCGCTCGACGGCCCCGCCCTGGCGGTGCTGGGTGGGGTGGCCGTGGCGATGGCCCTGGCGTTCGCGGCCGCGCGCCTCCTGGCGGCGCGCCCCGACCCCTCCCTGAACAAACCGGTCGAGCCCGGCGCGGGGGTGGCGCTGGCGCTGGCGCTGAGCGTCTCCGCGCTCTTGCTCTGGCTAGTCAATCCATACGCGGGTCTCCTCGCCGCGCCCGCCGCCCACCTGTGGATGCTCGCCGTGCTCACGCGGCCGGTACCGCGGCGCCGCACGCGTGGCGTGATGATCGCGATCGGAGTTGTGCCGCCGCTCCTCGTGGCGATCTATTACCTCGTGGCTCTCTCGATGGACCCGCTCGAGGGAGCCTGGTATCTGCTCCTGCTCGTGACGGGCCACTCCGTCGGCCTGGCGACCACGCTGGTGGCCTGCGTGATGCTCGGCGTGCTCGGCGGGACGATTGAGATCGCGGCGCGCGTGCCGGACGAGGCCGAGCCGGAGCCGCGCGAGCCGGGTCCGTCCGTGTACGGGCCCGGCGCCCATGCGGGGCGGGGAGCGCTCGGGGGGACCGAGTCGGCGCTGCGGCAGTAGGGCGCCGGCGCTCGCCGGGTGGGCGCCGCCGCCGACCGCGCTTGGGCTGGGTAGGGGGTAGCAGTCCGGGAACGGCGCCACTGTCCTGCCTGGGGGGTCGTATGTGCCCCCTATCCAGGACGGCACGGCATTTCTGGCTGTCACCCCCTTAACCAGCCCACGCGCGGCGGGCAGCGCCGCCTACCCGCCGAGTCCCAACCACGTGCCTACTCGTGCTCGTAGCCTTGCAGGCCCTCGACCGGACCGTCCGGCCCCAGCAGCACGAGCCCGCTGCCCTCGGCGACCTCGCCGATCCAGGTCAGCGCCGCCGCCTCCTCGGCCCCGGCGCGGCGCTCCGGCGGGACCGTGACCAGCAGCTCGTAGTCGTCGCCGCCGGTCACGGCGGTCTCCACCGTCACGCCCGGGGCCAGCGGTACGTCATCGAGGCGAACCCGCAGCAGGGCGCCGCTGCGCTCGGCGACGTGCCGGGCGTCGGTGGCGAGCCCGTCGCTCAGGTCGATCATCGCGGTGGCGCCCCCGGCGGCGAGCGCCCGCCCCTCAGCCAGGCGCGGCCACGGACACAGGTGGCGGCGCACCAGCTCCGCGGGCTCGCGTTCCCCGCGCTCCAGCAGCAGGCGGCCTGCTTCGGAGCCGCCGAGCTCGCCCGTCACTCCCACCAGATCGCCCCGGCGAGCGCCGCCCCGCCCCACGAGATCGTCTTCGTGGTCGGCCCAGCCGGTGACCGCGACGGTCACGGTCAGCGCCGGGCCGCGCACGACGTCTCCGCCCGCGATCGTGGTGGCACAGGTCTCCGCCAGGGCCTCCATGCCGCGAACCAGATCGAGCGCATCCTCGAAGTCGCGTGGGCAGACGAGGGAGACGTAGGCCTCGCCCGGCTCGGCGCCCATCGCGGCGATGTCCGAGAGGGCCGTGGCGAGTGCGCGATGCCCGATCTGGGCGGCGGAATGCGTCGCGCGGGAGAAGTGCACGCCCTCGACGATCGTGTCGATCGACGTGACGGCGAAGGGGCGCGCCCTCACCACGGCCGCGTCATCGCCGGTCCAGCGGACCAGCCGTCCGCTGCGATCGGCAAGGGCAGCCTCGATCGATCGGATCAGGGCGAGCTCGCGCACGGGTACAGTCTCGCCCGTGGAGGGGCGACCCGTCGACGAAACGCCCACGCTGCTCGAGCGGGCGGGGACCGCTGCGGCGAGCATCTCGTCGTTCGGCCCCAAGTCCAGCAAGGCGCGCCTCGCCTTCCAGTGGGGCATCGCCGCCCTGATCTTCGGCTTCCTGATCTTCTTCGTCGTCCGGCAGTGGAACGACCTGCCCGATTTCGACTGGCACTTTCAGCCGGCCTGGCTCGCCCTCTCCGGACTCGCGACGTTCCTCTTCTACGCCTGCCAGTGCGAGCTGTGGCGCGCGATCCTGCACGCCCTTGGTGAGGATCTCGCACGGCGCCCGGCGAGGGCCATCTGGGGCAAGTCGATCCTCGCCCGCTACGTGCCCACGAACGCCCTGATGGTCGTCGGGCGTATCGTCATGGCCGAGCGCGAAGGCGTCACGAAGCGGGTGTGCCTCGCGAGCATCGTCTACGAGCTCGGGCTCGGCTTCGGCACCGCGGTGATGGTCGGGGCGTACTTCGTGATCCAGCTGCCCGAGCTCCAGGACCAGCCCGCTCGCTTCGCCGTGCTCGTCCTGATCCCGGCCGTGCTCGTCGTGCTCCATCCGAAGGTCTTTCTCCCGCTCGCGAACTTCCTGCTCGGCAAGCTCGGCCGGGACCCGTTGCCCAGGCCGCTGTCGTTCAGGCGCGTGCTCGAGTTCGCCGCCGGATATGCGGGCTCCTGGGCGGTGATCGGTGTTGGGGTGTATGCCTTCTCCAAGGCGCTCCACCCCGTCGACGGCTCCGACTTCCTCTACATCGCCGCCGCCTACCCGGTTGCGTTCTGCGTCGCGGTGCTCACCTTCATCGTGCCGAGCGGCCTGGGCACCCGCGACGCAGCGCTGGCGATCGCGATATCTGCGGTGCTGCCCAACGCCGTGGCGACCGCGATCGCCGTCGCCTTCCGCATCTTTCAGACGTTGATCGAGCTGCTCTATGTCGGGCTCGTGACGGCGGTCAACCGCTACTGGCCGGGTGCACCGGCGCCGCCCCCTTCTCCGCCTCCGGTCTCTGGGGTCGGTGAAGGTGAGGGAGCGGGCGCGGCCTCTTCGGGCGCCTGGACCTCCGGCGGCTCCTGAGGCGGCGATTCGTAGTACTGCTGGTTGTAGCCGCCGTCATCCGTGCCGTAGTCCGTGGTTCCGTCCGTCGAGGGTTGGGAGTAGTAGTCGCTTCCGCTGCCGGTGTCGGCGCTGCCGCTCGCGTACTTGCCGGAGAAGGGTGTGGGCTGGAAGGGCTCCGTCGGAGGCGGGAACTCGTCGCAGGCGTCGCCCTTGGCCGCCTGCATGTAGGCGGTCCAGATCGAGGTCGGAGTGCCTCCGCCCTGCTCTCCGGTGGAGATCAGCGCGTCCGGGTAGCCGAGCCACACGGCGGTCGAGAGATGCGGCGTGTAGCCGACGAACCAGGCGTCGTTGTTGTTGTCCGTCGTGCCGGTCTTGCCGGCGGCCGGGCAGCCGAGCCCGCTCGCCGTGCGTCCAGTGCCGCTCTGGACGTTCGCCTCGAGGATTCGCGTGACCTCGTACGCCTCGCCGTCCGTGAGCACGCGCTTGCCCTTCGACCTCGAGAGCTCCTCGGACTTCCCGTCCGGGAAGACGACCTTCCGGATCGCCGTCGGGCGGTGGCGGATCCCGCCCGCCGAGAGCGTGGCGTACGCGCTCGCCATCTCGAGCGGGGTCACGCCTAGCCGGAGGCCGCCCAGGCCCTCGGCGGGGTAGCAGTCGAGCTTGGTCTGGATCCCCATCAGCTTCGCCGTCTGGCAGACCTTGTCGGGGCCGATGTCGAGGATCAGCTGTGCGTAGACGGTGTTGTCCGAGGCGAGCGTGGCGCTGTAAAGGCTCATCGATCCGCGGTACGAGCCGTCGTAGGTCTTGACCTGCCACGGTCCGTACTTGGGGTCATTGATGTTGAGCGGCCTCGAGACGTACGAGGTGCTGTCGGGGTCGACGCCGCTCCGGATGGCCGCGGTCAGCACGAACGTCTTGAAGGCCGAGCCCGGCTGGCGGTGCCCCTGGGCGGCCAAGTTGAACCTGCGGTCGCGATAGTTCCCGCTCGAGGCCATCGCCTTGATCTCTCCATTCGAGGGATCGACGGTGACGATCGCCGACGCCGGTCCCCCTTCGAACACGTAGCTGTTGATCGCGTTCCTGGCGGCGTCCTGGAGTCCCGGTCTGATCGTGGTGTGGATCTTCAGCCCACCGCGGCGCACCACTCCGACGCCGTACCTCTCGATCAGCTGTTCCTGCACGAAGTCGAAGAAGTACGGCTCGCGGCGCTGGATGTAGCGCGTGCCGTGCTTCAGCCCGAGCCCCTTCTGCGACGCCGCGTCGGCCTCTGCCCGCGTGATGAGGCCGTTCTCGACCATCTTGTCGAGCACGTCGTTGCGACGCTCGATGGCGGCAGTAGGGTTGCGGAACGGGTTGTACTGCGAGGGCGCCTGCGGCAGCCCCGCGAGCAGGGCGGCCTCGTGAAGCTTCAGCCTGCTGGCGTGCTTGTTGAAGAACGTGACCGCCGCGGCCTCGACGCCGATGGCGGTCCGGCCTCCGACGGTCCCGTACGGCACCGAGTTGAGATATTGATCGAGGATCCAGGTCTTGGAGTGCTTCTCCTCGAGCTCGGAGGCGAGCTTGGCCTCGCGGATCTTGCGCTTGAAGTTCCGCTTCGGGTCCCTGATGTAGAGCGCGCGCACGAGCTGCTGTGTGATCGTCGAGCCGCCCTCGACCGTCTCCCCCGACTCGATGTTGCGGATGCCGGCGCGCACGATCGCGTTGATGTCGACCCCGCCGTGCTTGTAGAAGCGCTCGTCCTCGATGGCCACCGTGGCCCGGCGCATGTCGACGGGGATGTCGCTGAATGGGATCACGCGGCGCAGGATGTCCGACTGGACGAAGCCGAGTCGCGAGCCGTCGGCGGCGTACACCACGGAGATCTGACCCTTGTCGTCGGCCTTCAGCTCGCTCAGGTCGGGGGCGGAGGCCGCGATCGCGAGCACGTACCCGGCCGCCGAGCAGACGGCGATGACGATGATCGTGGCGAACACGCCCAAGCCGAGCAGTACCTTGCTGCGCGCGCCCTGGCGCTTTCGCCTCCTGGACTGTCGCTGTCGATGGGTCATCGATAAGCGGCCGACGAGCGTTCCCGATGCTAGGAGGCCTCGACGGAGGATAGACCGTGCTCGCGGAGGCTCCGGAGCCAGCGCAGGCGGAGGTCCGCCGCGAGCTTCCCGCGCTCGCGCGGCGACGTGGTCCAGGTCGTGGCGCTCAGGCGCACGCCTTCCTTGTCCACCTCGGCCACCGCGGCGTCGACCTCATGTGCCTCGTCGGCGATCAGCTCCAGCGCGCGGTCGAGATCGACGTGCGGCGGCAGCCAGACAGACACCTCCACCTGCAACCGCGGGTCCACGACCGTGTGGTTCTGGACCGAGCTCGCGGCCAGCCGTTCGTTCGGAATCACAAGGCGGGGACCGTGGTCGAGCCTGAGGTAGGTGTAGCTCAGCTTCATGTCTTCCACCTCCCCGGTCTCGCCCTCGAAAGTCACGAGGTCGCCGATGCGGATCGGCTGGGTGATGGCCAGGAGGATCCCCGCGATGCCGTTCGCGAGCGTCTGTCGCGCGGCGAAGCCGATGACCAGCCCCAGGACGGCGGAGGAGGCGAGGATCCCGGTGGCGATGCTCCGGACCGAATCGAACTGGCTGAGCGCCACCGCGATTCCGATCACGATGATGAGCGCGAAGATGAGCCGCCGAAGCAGCCGCAGCCGTGTGGTGGCGACGGGGGAGAGCTCGCCGCCCGCCACAGCAGCGGTCAGGCGTTTCCCCCGGCGGGAGAGGATCCGATCCACGACCTCGGCGAGCACGAACGCGATCACCACCGAAGCGCCGGCCACGATCCAGTCGCTCGTGCTGACCGCTGTGTAGAACTCGGCTCCCGGCATGGCGTATGAGGCTACCCCCGCGGCCGCTCGCTGGATCGCCGCAGTGCGCGGCTCTGAGGCTCTGCGCGCCGCCTGGCGCGTGGCCTGGACGACGCGTGCGGCAGTGCTGGTGGTGGCGGTTTTCGCCGCGCTCTCCTTCGGTCCTGCGACGGGTGGCCTGGCGCGTGAGAACGCGGCCAAGTTCGACGAGCCCGGCCTGACCCACTCCGTCGCCGAGCCGCTGCTCGCCCCGCTCGCTCGCTGGGACGCCGTCTGGTACCTGCGGATCGCCGACTCGGGCTACGGCGACAGCGCCCCACGGGCCGCCTTCTTCCCGCTCTACCCGCTGCTGGTCCGCTCGGTCGCCGCGCCGATCGGCGGCTCCGAGGCTGCGCTTCTGATCGCGTCCTACGCGATCTCGCTGGCCGCGTTTCTGGGCGCGCTCGTGCTCCTGTACCGACTCGTGTCAGTGGAGCTGGGGCGCCGCTTTGCCTCGCCGACGCTGCTCCTGCTGGCCGTGTTTCCCGCGGCGCTCTACTTCGGCGCGCCCTACTCCGAGAGCCTATTCCTCCTCGTCTCGGTGGGCGCCTTCTACGCGGCGCGCACGGAGCGCTGGGCGTGGGCGGGGGCCTGTGGCGCGGCGGCCGCGGCCACCCGCAGCGCCGGGCTCCTCTTACTCGTCCCGCTGGCGATGCTCTGGTGGAGCTCGCGCGGCCGGCGCCCGCGGGACGCCGCCTGGCTGCTCCTCGCGCCGCTCGGCCTGCTGGCGTACGCGGCCTGGCTCGGGCTCGTGGAAGGCGACGCGCTTCGCTTCCTGGACGTCCAGGACGCCTGGTCGCGAGAGCTGGCCGTGCCGCTCGGCGGGGCCTGGGACGGGCTCGCCGCCGCAGTCGACGGCCTGCGCCAGCTCGTCTCCGGCAGCCGCAGTCCCGTCTACTTCGAGGAGGCCGCCGGCGACCCGTTCCGCATCGCGGCGATCAACCTGATGCTGTTTGCCTCGCTCGTCTTCGCGCTGGTCGCCTGCGTGGGTGTCTTGCGGCGGCTGCCCAGGGCATACGGCGCCTGGGTGGCGGTGGCGCTCGTACTGCCGCTCTCCTTCCCTGTGAAGCCCCAGCCGCTGATGTCCCTGCCGCGCTTCCTCGCGGTGCTGTTCCCGATCTTCATGTGGCTCGCGGTTGTCACGGAGGAGCGGCGGGTCACGCCGCAGGCGGCGGCCGCTTCCGCTGTGGGGCTCGGCCTCTTCACCGCGCAGTTCGCAACCTGGCACTGGATCTCTTGACCACCGTTCTCCTCGACGCCCTCGGCACGCTCGTCGAGCTCCAGCCACCAGCACCCCGGCTGCGGGCCAGGCTCGCCGAGGCCGGGTTCGACGTGAGCGACGAGAGGGCCGCGGCGGGCATCAGCGCCGAGATCGAGTACTACCTGGCCCACCATCTCGAAGGCTCCGACCGCGCCTCGCTGGAGGACCTGCGCGACCGCTGCGCGGCGGTGCTGATGGACGCGCTCCACCTCGACGGCCTGGACCACCCGACCGCGCGGCGGGCGCTCATGGGGGCACTCGAGTTCCGCCCCTATGACGACGCCATCCCCGCGCTGAATGCTTTGCGGGCGGACGGGCACGGGCTGGTGGTAGTGAGCAACTGGGATTGCGCGCTGCCGGACTGGCTCGCCCCGTCGGGACTGCTCGAGCTGGTGGACGGCGTCGTCACCTCGGCGGAGGTGGGGGTCGCGAAGCCGGATGCGCAAGTGTTCCGGCGGGCGCTCCAGCTCGCGGGAGTGGGGGCGGACCAGGCTGTTCACGTTGGCGACTCCCCGGACAACGACGTGAAGGGCGCGCGCTCCGCCGGAATACGCGCCGTCCTCGTGCAGCGCGACGGAAAACCCCCTGAGGGGATGGAGCACATTCGCTCCCTTCGAGAGCTCGTCCCCCTACTCTGAGGGTTCCGATGGAGCAGATCGCGATCCCGCCGTCGCCACCGCCGCCGGAGAAGCCCGAGCTTCCCGACGGCCTCGCGCCGCGCTGGCCCCCGTGGTACGCGGCGGTGGGCTTCGCCGTGTCACTGATCGGAACGCTGATCGCAGTGGGGATCGTCGCGGCGGCCACGGGCGCCACCTCGGACGACGAGAGCCCGACCTTCACGATCGTCGCCACGCTGATGCAGAGCGTCATCTTCATCGGCACGGCGGTGCTGTTCGCATCCTTTACACGTAAGCCCGAGCCGTGGCACTTCGGGCTGCGCCGCACGCGGCTCTGGCCGGCGGTCGGGTGGGCGGCGCTCGGGCTGGTCTCCTTC
>Ga0126313_10001208_pt1 | contig 13409 bp, 14 predicted proteins | sample Plot105A_FD_89954 | JGI IMG/M metagenome (GOLD analysis project Ga0126313, IMG submission 89954) | Serpentine soil microbial communities from UC McLaughlin Reserve, CA, USA - Plot105A | ecosystem: Environmental > Terrestrial > Soil > Grasslands | place: USA: UC McLaughlin Reserve, Lake County...
ACGCTGCTCGCCGACGGGATCGGCGACACGATCCGGATCAGCCTCTCGACCTTCCACGCCGAGGAGGAGGTCAAGGTCGCCTGGGAGATCCTCAAGGCGCTGCAGCTGCGCGAGCGCGGCCCGGTTCTGATCGCCTGCCCGACCTGCGGCCGCCTGCAATTCGACATGGACTCAGTGGTAGCGGAAATCGAGAAGCGACTCGAAGGCTACGAGGAGCCGGTCGAGGTCGCCGTCCTCGGCTGCGCCGTCAACGGCATCGGCGAGGCCAGCCACGCCGACTTCGGCATCGCCGGCGCCAAGAACGAGGGCCTGATCTTCGCCGGCGGCAAGCCCCTGCGGAAGGTCCCGCAGGAGAAGCTCGTCGACACGCTCTTCGAGGAGATCGACAAATCACTAGACCGCGGCGGCCAGGTCGAGTTCGACGAGACCGAGTCCCGCGAGGGAGCCGAGTGGGTCGCCAACATCGAGGCCGAAAACGCCGGCGACCTGACCCCCGAGAAGATCGCCCAGATGGAGAAGGAAGCCGTCGAACGAGGCGAGTCCGACAAGGTCCTCCTCGACGAGGAGGCCTCACCGACCGCGGGCCGCAGGTTCACGCGGGCCTGAGGGTCAGATCCGGATCACTTCCACGTCCTCGAAGGACGTGAAGTCGGCGCCCTGGGTGAGCACGGCCGCTTCGTAGCGCATCGCGATGGCCGCGATCCAGGTGTCGTGGCGACGCAGTCGACGGCCGCGGGAGCGCTCCGCGGCGGCGATCCGAGCGAACCAACTTCCCACCTCGGGTCCGACGGGGAGCAGCAGATGGGTTTCCTGCACACGAGAGAGGGTTGAGAGTCGACGGGCTCTGACCTCTGGATCGGTGGCTCGCAAGACTCCCATCTCGAGCTCGGCGATCGTGATCACCGAGACGGCGATCTTCTCGGGCAGCGGACCCAGTGGCCGGCCAGTCTCCTGGGCGATGAAAACGGAGGTGTCCGCGACCGCTTTCTTCATTCGTCGATTTCAGCTTCGCGGACGTCGGCGAGATCGTCGAGCAGGCCGGGATCGGCGGGGGCCTCTTCGACGATGCGGCGAAACTCCGACGAAGGTAGCCAGGGGTCGCGCTCTTGTACGTGAGGCACGATGTCGGCGACGGGCCGCTGGTTGACGGTGAGGGTGAGGCGCTCGCCTGCCTCGAGCTTCGCGATCACGCTTGGCGTCGAGTTGCGTAGCTCACGTATCGAGACCTCTTTCGGCATGGGTACGACCGTAGCACTCAGTGCGACAACCTCCGACCCGCATGCAGCCTAGCGTCCGCTAAACCGAAACTGACGCCCTTACTTCGGCACCAGCTTTAGGGTCAGCTGGCGGGTTACCGACGCCGCGAATCCTCCGGTCGGGGTGAAGGCCACCGCGACTTTGAGTTTCAGCTTCCCCTTCTCGGCGAGGGTCTTGCGGGCGGATTTCGTCGTCTTGATCGGCAGCTTCAGGGTGCCCGCTGCGATGGCGGTCAGCGTTTTGGCCTTGATCCGCCTTTTCGAATTCTTCACGTCGGCGATGACCAGGGTGCCGGGGCCTGGAACCGAGACCGGTAGCCTGGCAGTGCCCTTTTTCTTGTTCAGGCTCGGTTTGCCGAGTGCGATCAAATTTGAGGGCGCGGAGCTTTGGATCGTGACAACGTCTGCGCTCGCGGCCAGATAGCCCCGATTGTCAACCTCGGCGAAGCGCAACCTTACGGTCTGCCCAGCGAAGGGGGTGAGGTCGGCGGTCAGCAGCGTCGGTTTCAGTTCCTGAGAATCGCCAGTCTTCGTCGCGAACACGGACGCCAGGACATCAGCGGGGTTGACCGAATCCGGTGGGGCTGCTGGGTTCATCACATCGATGCGGTATTGCTGATTTGCATCGCCTTCGAAGCCGAAGCCATCCGGCGAAGGCGTCGTAAGCGGGGCATCACTGCGGTAGTAAGCCATCAGCACTAACTGGTGGGTGTAGTAAGGCTCCAATGGCACGTCTTGGTAGAGAATGTGGAGTCCCTCACCCCCTTGGGAGGTCACAGCCGCATAGTTGCCGTTGGGCGGAGGAGTTACGTTGAGCTCCGAGGGTCCGGGAGGAACGATTCCGGTGTAGGCGTACCAGGAGTCTTCGGTCGACGGGCCGCCCGATCGATTGAACACCGTCCAGCCGTCTAGATTGCCGGTCTCAAATTCCCCGTTGACGACGGTCGCGGCCGAACTAGAAGCAGGGGCGACAAGAGCGACAGTCGCAGCGATCGCTGCGGCGAATAGATGCAAGCGCGTCAGAAGCAAGTCTCCGTTCCTTTCCCTTCATAAGACGAGTGAGGGAGCCTACGTAAGGACGGGGACGTCGCCAAATAGACTCGCGTCAATGTCCCGCCTTTCCCAAACCTTCCTCCCGACCCTGAAGGACGCGCCCGCTGATGCGGAGGCGGTCTCGCACAAGCTGATGGTGCGGGCGGGGTTGATCCGACAGCTGGGGGCCGGGCTTTGGAGTTATCTGCCTGCTGGGTGGCGGGCGCAGCGGAAGGTCGAGGCGATCATCCGCGAGGAGATGGAGGCGATCGGCTGCCAGGAGATGCTGATGCCGGTGCTGCAGCCGGCTGAGGCATGGGAGAAGACCGGGCGCTACGCGATCGACGAGCTGTTCAAGCTCGAGGACCGCAAGGGCTCGCCGATGGTGCTGGCGATGACGCATGAGGAGGCGGTCACCACGCATGTGGCCCGCGATGTGCGCTCCTATCGCGACCTGCCGCTGATGCTCTTCCACATCCAGACCAAGGAGCGCGACGAGCCGCGCCCGCGCGCCGGGGTGCTGCGCACGCGCGAGTTCACGATGAAGGACGCCTACTCCTTCGACCGCGACGAGGAGGGGCTGGCCCGCTCCTACGAGCTGCAGGCCGGCGCCTACGAACGGATCCTCGACCGCTGCGGGCTGCGCTGGTACCGGGTCGAGTCCGACGTCGGGATGATGGGCGGCTCCGGTGCCGACGAGTACATGGCGCCCTGCGCCGCCGGTGAGAACGAGGTCGCCCTGGCGCCCGGGTACGCGGCCAACATCGAGGTCGCGACCGCCGAGCCGCAGCCGGTCGAGCTGCCGCTTCCGCTGGACGCGCCGGAGGAGGTCGACACCCCGGGCCTGGCCAAGGTCGAGGAGGTCGCCGGCCACCTCGGGCTGCCGCCAGGGGCCTTCATCAAGACCCTGCCGATCGTCGTCGAGGGCCGCGGCATGGTCCTCGTCCTGCTCCGCGGCGACCACCAGCTGAACGAGATCAAGCTCCGCAACGGGATGGGGACCGATTTCCGCCAGGCGAGCGCCGAGGAGATCGAGGCCCAGCTCGGCCCGGTCGGCTACCTCGGCCCGGTCGACAGCGGCCTGCCGATCATCAGGGACGCGGCGCTGACCGGCAACTCCTACGTCTCCGGCGCCAACGAGCCCGACATTCACCTGCGCGGGATCGATCCGGCGCGCGACTTCGACTCCTATGAGATGGACCTGCGCACCGTCGTTGCCGGCGACACCGCCCCCGGCGGCAGCACGATCGAGATCGAGACGGCGATCGAGGTCGGCAACATCTTCAAGCTCGGCAGCCGCTATTCGGAGCCGCTGGGCGCGACCTACCTCGACGAGAACGGCGCCGAACACCCGATCGTGATGGGCAGCTACGGGATCGGGCCGGCGCGGATCCTCGCCGCCTCGATCGAGCAGCGCGCCGACGAGAACGGCATCGTCTGGCCGCCGGCGATCGCTCCATGGGCGGTCCACCTCGTCTCGCTGGCGAAGGCCGGCGAGCCGGAGCGCGAGGCCGCCGACAAGCTCTACGAGGAGCTGCGCGCCGCGGGCGCCGAGGTGCTCTACGACGACCGCGACGCCGGGCCGGGGGAGAAGCTGACCGACGCCGAGCTGCTCGGCTGTCCGCTGCGGATCGTCGCCGGCCGCCGCGGCCTCGCCGAGGGCGTCGTCGAGGCGAGCGAGCGAGCCAGCGGCGCCGAGCACAAGCTGCCGCTGGAGGACGCGGCCGCGCGGGCGGTGGAGCTGCTCGGCGGCCTCGACCGCGCCGATGGCTAGCCACGACCCCTTCGGCCGCGGCCGCGTGCGCCGCCTCTTCGGACTCGACCGCTCAGCGCCGCCGCCGCGCTCGACCCGCAAGGGGGAGCCGCTGCACCCTTGGACGATCCCCAACGCGGTCGGCTACCTGCGCCTGGCGGCGCTGCCGGTCTTCCTCGTCCTCGCCTACAACACCGAGGACGGCACCTCGCTCGCCTCGGCGATGGTCTTCTGGGCGATCGCGGCGGGCGACTACCTCGACGGGATCCTCGCCCGCGTCACCGGCCAGTACAGCCGCATGGGGGCGCTGCTCGACCCGCTGGTCGACCGCCTGACGATCCTCGCCGGCGCCGTCGTCTGCTGGAGCTTCGATCTGCTGCCGCACTGGGCGCTGGCGCTGCTGGCGCTGCGCGAGCTGGCGATGCTGTTCCTCGCCCAGTACGGCCTCCGCCACGGCGTCGACATCGAGGTCAACTGGCCGGGGCGGATCTCGGTCTTCCCGATCATGGGCGGCATCTTCCTCGCCCTGCTGGCCCCGGGCTTGGTGGCGAGCGCGCTGCTGATATGGGGCCTGGCGATGGCGATCCTCGCCACCGTCCTCTACGCGCAGACGGGGATGCGGGCCGTCCGCGATTCCCAAGCCGCAAGCTGACGCCCAGCTTGACCCGAACCTTCAACCTAGGGTTGAACCTTGGTCGAGGGGCCACTATGATCGTCACCCGCGCAAACGGAGGCCTCGCCTCCTCGAGTTAGGAGCACGATGGAGGAGACCTTTCCCGATCTCGGTTCTCTCAGCGACAAGGAGCTGAAGGACATGATCGACAACCTGACGGCGGAGGAGAACGAGATCTCCTACAAGCGGCGCGTCCTGCACGGGAAGATCGACATCCTGCGCGCGGAGCTCGTCAACCGCCTGCGCCAGAAACGCGAGGCCGGTGAGTCGATGATCTCCGGCGCCGACGTCGAGCAGCTGACCCAGATCCTCGCCGGGGAAGCACAGTCGCCGACGGAGGACGAGCCCGCCGCCTGAGCGGGGTCCGCATGGCCGTCCACTGTCCCGAGTGCGGGTTCGCGAACCCCGAGGGGGCCAACTACTGCCAGAAGTGCGGTGCCTATCTCGGCGGCCCGAAAGAGGCCGGTGACGACCCGACGACGATGACCTACCGGGTCGACGAGACCGGCGAGATGCTGCCGGTCGACATCGACGAGGTGGTCGAGGAGAGCGGCGCGGCGCTGGTCATCCGCAGCGGCGGCGGTCGCGCCGGGGAGAGCTTCAGCATCGCCGAGGAGCGGGTCAGCATCGGCCGCAGCCCCGACGCCGGCGTCTTCCTCGACGACGTCACGGTCTCCCGCAACCACGCGCTGCTGGTGCGCCGCCGCGACGGCCTCTACATCGATGACCTCGGCTCGCTCAACGGCACCTACGTCAACCGCCGCCGGATCGAGTCCCACCGCCTTGCCGACGGCGACGAGATCCAGGTCGGCAAGTACAAGCTGAGCTACCTGGAGCGCTGATGACGGTGTCCTCCGGACAGCCGACCCGCGCCGCCGAGACGGGCAGCAGGCCGCGCAAGGCGCTGACGATCGGCGCCGTCTGCAAAATCCTGCAGAGCGAATTCGACGACGTCTCGATCTCGAAGATCCGCTACCTGGAGGACCAGAAGCTGCTCAACCCGCGGCGGACGTCCGGTGGCTACCGCCTCTACAGCCAGTCCGACGTCGAACGGCTGCGGACGATCCTGCGCCTGCAGCGCGACGAGTTCCTGCCGCTGCGGGTGATACGCCAGGAGCTCGCCTCCGGCGGCGACCTGGTCCTCGCCGACGGCGAGCGCAAGCCGGCAAGCGGCGCCGTGCGGCGGGCGATCCTCGTCGACACCTCGCGCGCCTACCTCTCGCTCGACGAGGTGGTCGAGGAGACCGGGGCCCGGGAGGAGCTGGTCTCCGAGCTCGAGAACTTCGGCATCGTGCAGCCGGAGAAGCGCGAGGGCAAGACGGTCTACGACGAGACCGACCGCGAGATCGTCCGCGCCGCCAACGAGCTCTCGCGGGTCGGCGTCGGCGCCCGCAACCTGCGCGTCTTCCGCTCCTCGGCCGACCGCGAGGCGCAGCTGCTGGAAGCGCTGCTCGGCCCTTCGCTGCGCTCGCGCAACCCCGAGCGCCGCAAGGAGGCGCTGGAGAGCCTGGAAAGCCTGGCGGCGACCGTCTCCCATTTGAAGCACCTGCTCCTCGTGCGGGACCTGCGCCGCCTGGCCGGCGAGTAACCCGCTCCGTGGCCCGCGTGACCCGCAGGCGCACCGTCGAGGCGCCCGTGCCGGATGTCTGGAAGCTCGTCTCCGACCCCTACAGCCTGCCGCGCTGGTGGCCGCGGACGGCGCGGGTCGAGAACGTCGAGGGCGGCGGCGGCCGGCGAACCCGCTGGACGAAGGTGCTGGAGACCGCCGAGGGGCGGGGCGTGCGGGCGGACTACCGCTGCGTCAGCTCGGCCGAGGGGGAGCGCTACGTCTGGGAGCAGGAGCTGGCGGGAACGCCGTTCGAGCGGCACCTGAAGGCCTCGCGGGTGGATATCGGACTGTGTGAGCGGGCCGGTGGGACCGAGGTGACGCTTGCGGCGGCGCAGACGCTGAAAGGGATGTCCCGGCTCGGCTCGCCGCTGATGCGGCGCGGGCAGCGCGCGGTGCTCGACGAAGCGCTCGACGGGATCGAGAGGGCGCTGGGATGAGGCCGCGGCGCGACGCGAAGTGGTGGGGGTGGGGAGACCCCTCGATCGAGCCCACGCTCGACGCTGAGGCGCTCGCGGTCCTGCGCGAGCGGATCGGCGAGCTGGAGCCATGGCCCTTGGCGCGGGAGCTGGGGAGCGTCGAGATGCCGGCCGCCGAGGCATTGCCACAGGCGCTGATCGACTCGATGGGGAGGGGGAACGTCTTCCGCGACGACGAGGACCGTTTGCGGCATGCGGTCGGTCGCGGCTACGCCGACCTGGCGCGACTGCGCAACGGCGCGCTCGATGCCGCCCCCGACGCGGTGCTTATGCCACCCGACGCCGAGGCGCTGCGGCAGGCGATCGAGCTCTGCGCCGCCGAGGGAATCGCGATCGTCCCCTTCGGCGGCGGGACCAGCGTCGTCGGCGGGGTGGAGCCGCTGCGCGGTAGCCACGCGCGGGTCCTCAGCCTCGACCTCGGTGCGCTGCGGGACGTCGAGGTCGACCGCCGCTCGCTCACCGTCCGGCTGGGCGCCGGCCTGCGCGGGCCGGAGGCGGAGGCGGCACTCGGACGCGAGAGCCTGACCCTCGGACACTTCCCGCAGTCCTTCGAGTACGCGACGATCGGCGGTTTCGCCGCCACCCGCTCCGCCGGCCAGGCCTCGAGCGGCTACGGCCGCTTCGACTCCCTGGTCAGCTCGGTGCGCCTGCTGGCACCGGCGGGTGAGATCTCGACCCTGGAGACGCCGCACACCGCCGCCGGCCCCGCCCTGCGAGAGCTGGTGATCGGTTCGGAGGGCGTCCTCGGGGTGATCCCCGACGTGACCGTGCGGGTGCGGCCGGCGCCGGGCACGCGCCGCTACGAGGCCTGGATGGCGGAGAGCTTCGAGGCCGGCGCCGAGATCGTCCGCGCCCTCGCCCAGGGACCGGGACTTCCGGAGATCATCCGCGTATCCGACGAGGAGGAGACCGAGGGCTCGCTTGCCCTCTCGGGCCCGCGCGGGGTTGCCGGCCGGCTCTTCGAGGGCTACCTCGGCGCCCGCAAGCGCCGCGGCGGCGCCCTGATGATCGTCGGCTTCGAGGGCGAGGAGGAGTCGGTCGCCCGCCGCCGCGCGCTCACCGTCCGCGCCCTGCGCCGGGGCGGCGCCGCCTACCTCGGCCAGGCCGCCGGCCGCTCCTGGGAGCGCGGCCGCTACCAGGGCCCCTATCTGCGCGACGCGCTGATGGGGATGGGGGCGATGGTCGAGACGCTGGAGACCTCGCACACCTGGAGCCGCCTCGGCGAGCTGCACGAGGCGGTCGGCGCCGCGATCCGCGTCGCTCTGGACGGGCAGGGGACCCCAGGCCTCGTCTTCTGCCACCTCTCGCACGCCTACGCCGACGGCGCCTCGCTCTACTTCACCTTCATCTCCCGCGCCCGCCGCGGCGCCGAGATCGAGCAGTGGGCCGCGGTCAAGCGCGCCGCCTGCGAGACGATCGTCGCCCACGGCGGCACGATCACCCACCACCACGCGATCGGCCGCGACCACGCCCCCTACATGGAGGCGGAGGTCGGGCGGGCCGGCCTCGACGTCCTGCGCGCCGTCAAGGAGCAACTGGATCCGGTAGGCATCATGAATCCAGGCAAGCTCCTCGCGTAACGCGGCCAAGCAGCCCAAGGACGCAGGGAGCGTGGCGTGCTGTGCACGCGAGCTACCGAGGACGCCGGGATGCGCCGTGCCGCGTTAGCGAGAGGCGGCGCCGACGATCGGGCCGACCACATCGCCGCGCAGAACTTCGTCGCCGGTGTAGACCGGCGCCTGTTTTTCTTTCGTCGCTTTCGCCAGCGACGCTTCCAGTTGCGAGTCGTCGGTGCGGGTGATCGCGATCTGGCCGAAGGTTTCGTTGGCGAGGTAGGCGAGCACTTCGGTCGGGACTTCGACCTGGGCGCCGATGCGGCCGTCCTCGCCAACTTCGGTCGAGGCGAGGGGAAGCATTTTCCGCGGCGAAGCGGCCAGCCAGATCGAGTAGGACTCGCCGTCGCCGGTCGGCTCCAGCCCTTCCGCCGCCACCTGCAAGGCCAGGCTTTTCTTCACCCGGCCGAAGATCGCCACCCCAACGGCGTCGCTGTCGTCGACGGCGTCCAGCGAAGCCTTGGTCACCGTTTTGTTCCCCTGTTCGGCCGCCGCCTCCAGCGCCGCCACGGTTTCCCCGCTGGGACCGCCCGCGGACGTGGTCGTCGTCGTATCGCCGCCACCGTCATCACCGCCGCCGGCGCCGAAGAGAACAAAGACCACAAAAAGAACCACGATCGCAGCCCCCGCCAAAAGCGCCCAAAGCCCCCGTCCCTCGAGCAGCTTCAGCTCTTTTTTCAAAGGGGGTCTCGGCTCACCCTTGGGCAGCGCAGGAACCGGTTTCGGCTCTGCCGGTGGCGGCTTCGGAGTAGGCACAACCTCCGGCGCGGGCTCTTGCGGCTCCGCAGCCTTAGGGGGAGTGGGTTCCCCCGGAGGAGCCTCCCCGTCTTTTGCGACGGAGGGGGAACCCACTCCCCCCACCGGCTCAGGAATATCAGGAGCGGGAATCCCTTCCGCTTCCAGATCAGCGGCAGCACCTTTGGCCCGTGCATAGACCTCCTCCGCGGAAATCCCCATCAGGGCGGATAGATCCTCGTACCCCTGCTCGCCGCGCTGGGAGAGCAAACGCAGGATCGCCTTCTGGTCGTCGGACAGCGCCACCGGACCGGAAGCCTATTAGGGTGCGAGGCCGTGAACGACGACGCTCAGGTTAAGCCGAGTCATTTCGACGAGCTGGTGGGCACCGAGTGGCTCAGCGACGACCCCGACGACGCCCGCGTCCGGGTCGAGATCCGCGACGAGCTGCGCCAGCCCTTTGGCCTGATGCACGGCGGCGTGATGTCGACTCTGATCGAGAGCGTCTGCTCGCGGGCCACCTTCGGCGCGGTCCACGACCAGGGGATGGTGGCGATGGGGCAGTCGATCGACGTCAGCTTCATCCGCCCGATCACCGAGGGCGCCGCCGAAGTCCGCGCCAAGGCCCGCCATCGCGGCCGCACCACCTGGCTCTGGCAGGCCGAAGTCCTCAACGACGAGGGCAAGCCATGTGCGCTGGGCCAGATGACGATCGCGGTCCGGCCGCGACCGGGCGCTTAGATCTCAGCCGCCAAATCTGTTCGTAATTGGCAAGCGGCGGTCCTTGCCGAACGCCCGCGGCGTGATCCGGATCCCCGGCGCCGCCTGGCGGCGCTTGTACTCGGAGCGGTCGACCAGCTTGATCACCTCGTCGACGACCTCGCCCGGCAGCCCGGCGGCGATCATCTCCTCGCGCCCCTGGTCGCGCTCGACGTAAGCCTCGAGGATGCGGTCGAGGACGTCGTAGGGCGGCAGTGAGTCCTCGTCGCGCTGGTCGGGCCGCAGCTCCGCCGAGGGCGCCCGCTCGAGCACGCTCGCCGGCACCAGCTCGCGCCCGGCGCGCTCGTTGCGCCGCCGCACGAGGTCGTAGACGAGCCCCTTCGGCACGTCCTTGATCACCGCGAACCCGCCGGCCATGTCGCCGTAGAGGGTCGCGTAGCCGACCGACATCTCGCTCTTGTTGCCGGTGGTGAGGACCAGCCAGCCGTGGCGGTTGGAGAGGGCCATCATCATGTTGCCGCGGATCCGGGCCTGCACGTTCTCGGCGGTCAGGTCGGGCTCGGAGGGTTTGGTCGGGTCGCGCGGGACCGGCGCCCCGGGATCGTCCAGGTAGTCGCTCAGGGCTCGCCCATAACTCTCCATCATCGGCTCGATCTCGATCTCGAACAGCTCGCAGCCGAGGTTGGCGGCGATATCGCGGGCGTCCTGCTGGGTCTCGCCGCTGGAGTGGGGGGAGGGCATGACGACGCAGCTGAGGCGTTCGGCCCCGACCGCGTCGGCTGCGAGCATCGCGACGAGGGCGGAGTCGATCCCGCCGGAGAGCGCCACCCCGACGTGCTCGAAGCCGTTCTTGCCGACGTAGTCGCGGAGGCCGAGGGTCAGCGCCTCGTAGACCTCGTCGAGGTCGGGAAGCGGGTCGGCCAGCGGTCCCGGCTCGGCGTGGGGAACCTCGCAGACCAGCAGTTCCTCCTCGAACTGGGCGGCGCGGGCGATGACGCTGCCGTCGGGGGCGGTGACGATGCTCTGGCCGTCGAAGACGAGCTCGTCCTGGCCGCCGACCAGGTTGCAGAATGCGAAGTAGGCACCGTAGGCGCGGGAGCGTTCGCTCAGCATGGTCTCCCGCTCGCTGCCCTTGCCGCGGTGGTAGGGCGAGCCCGACGGGTTGGCGATCAGCCACGCCCCGGCTTCGGCCTCGGCCTGTGCCGGCGGTCCCGGCATCCAGACGTCCTCGCAGATCGTCAGGCCGATCGAGAGGCCGCCGACCTCGATCGTCGCCGGCTCGGCACCGGGGACGAAGTAGCGCTGCTCGTCGAAGACGCTGTAGTTGGGCAGGCGGTTCTTGCGGTAGACGGCCTGGACCCGGCCGTCGGCGAGGACCGCGGTCGAGTTGTAGGCGTGGCGCGCATCGGCGGGGTCGGCGACCGGCTCGGCGAACCCGACCAGCGCCGTGATCCCCCGCACCGACTCGGCGAGCGCCTCGACCGCCTGCTGGTTGGCGCGCAGGAAGTGGCGCTTCAGGTAGAGGTCCTCGGCGGGGTAGCCGGGGATGCAGAGCTCGGGAAAGATCGCCAGCTCGGCGCCGGCTTCGCGCGCCTTCTCGATCCACTCGGCGACCTTGGCCGCGTTGCCGTCGACGTCGCCGACGGTGGGGTTGATCTGGGCGAGGGCTACGCGCATCGCGATTCGCGGTGGCTCATACCCGAAGTATCTCCGTCGCGATCCCCAGAGGTACTTTCCCCCGCCGCTAGGGTTGTCCGGGCATGCGGAGCCGCCGGCGCCACCTGGTCGGATCCACGGCGGCGCTGCTGATGCTCGTCGCCGCGACGACCCCTGCCTCGGGCTCTCCCAAGTTGATGGGCCGGGAATACGCCCATATAGAGGGAAATCGGCCCGTCAACCTCGAGGGGCTGGCCTCGGGCGCGCAGAAGCCGTTCCTGATGCCGCAGTCGCGGCCGGACGAAACTCGGCAGCGACCGACCGACCTCCGCGACCCCAACCGCAACGCCTACTCGGTTCCCGAGGCGCCCGGGTCGCCCGCCTGCTCGCCGCACTTCTGCGTCCACTGGGTCGAGCAGGGGCTAGACGCCCCCGAACCGGACGATCGCGACGGCGACGGCATCCCGGACTACGTCGAGCGGGTGCTGCGGATCGCCGAATGGGTGCACACGGTCGAGAACGAGAAGCTCGGCTGGCGCGAGCCGCGCAGCGACGGGCGGATCGGCGGGCGTCGGGGCAAGACCGACGTCTACCTCTCCCAGATCGGCGGCGAACTGTTCGGCTACGCGGCGCCGGATCGGGGGCAGGCGAACGCGCAGCACCGGATCCCGCGGCGGCTGCACGGCTACCTCGTCCTCGACAACGACTACAGCGCCTTCGAGTTCCCAGGGACGAAGCCGCTCGAGGACCTCCAGGTCACCTTCGCCCACGAGTACAACCACATCCTCCAGTTCGGCTACGACGCCTACCAGGACCCCTGGTTCGCCGAGGCGAGCGCGACCTGGATCGAGGACCAGGTCTACAACGGGATCAACGATTACCTGCGCTACGTCCGCCGCTGGGTGAAGCTCTACGAAACGCCGCTGACGACGAACTCGATCAAGGAGTACGGCAGCGCCGTCTTCAACCAGTGGCTGGCGCGCCGCTACGGGCCCGGGATCGTGCGCAAGGCCTGGGCCGGCGCGATCGACGCCAAGCCCGGCGGCTTCTCGGCCGGCAGCTACGAACGGGCGCTGCGCGCCAGCGGCCCCTCGGACCTGAGCCACGACTTCGTCCGCTTCGCCGCCGCGATCGCCGAGTGGCGGACCGGCAAGGGCTTCCGCGAGAGCCGCCTGTACCCCGATGCGCCGCGCCAGGGCCACCTGCCGCTGAACGGCGGCCGCCTCACCCGGCTGATCAACCACACGACCTTCCAGCTGCTGCGGGTGCGCCCGCGGCAGGGGCGCGCAGTGGTCGTCCACGTGGCGGCGCCGCGCGGGACCGCGGCTGGGGTGGCGCTGGTCGGGAGGCTCGGCAGCGAGCGCCGTGGCCACCCAGTCGTGCGCCTCGCCTGCAAGCGGGGCGGGGGGCAGCTGACGGTGAAGCTGCGTCGTCCCGGGCGCTTCGAGCGGATCACCGCGGTGATCGTCAACGCCGACGCCCGCGCCAGCGGCTTCGACGTCGGCAACCTCGACTGGAACTACCTGACCGACGGGCTACCGTTCGCGGTCAGCGGCCGGCTGATCGGCTGAGCGACGCTAGGAGCGCTCGATGGCGACCGGGCCGGAGCCGTTGCTCGCCGTCGCGGCGGCGGTTTTGCGCTTCTTTGGCTTGGCCTTCTTCTTGGCCGGCGCCGTTTCGATCACCTCTTGGGTCGCGGCTTGGAGGTCGAGGGCGAAGCTGTCGAGGTCGGCCATCGCGTCGTAGTCGCCGATCAGGCCGAAGTTGACCTGGCCGTTGTAGGACATGATCCCGACGCAGAGCGCCTGGCGGCGGGCCAGCGGCACCATCGGGAAGATCGACTCCATCTTGCGGCCGAGCACGTAGAGCGGGAACTGCGGCCCCGG
>Ga0126313_10001209_pt1 | contig 13408 bp, 12 predicted proteins | sample Plot105A_FD_89954 | JGI IMG/M metagenome (GOLD analysis project Ga0126313, IMG submission 89954) | Serpentine soil microbial communities from UC McLaughlin Reserve, CA, USA - Plot105A | ecosystem: Environmental > Terrestrial > Soil > Grasslands | place: USA: UC McLaughlin Reserve, Lake County...
GGCTATCTGGACGGGCGTGACGACCTTTCAGCGGATCCAGGCAGCGCAGCGCCTGAACCAACAGACGCCGATCAACGGCTGGCTCGGATTCGTGCTGTACATCGTGTTTTCTCCCGCGCTGTTGGGCTACATGCAGAGCGGCCTCAACTCCGCATGGGGCGCGCTCGCGCCCGCCGACAGGACTACTTAATCGAATAGAGGGATTGCAAGTGATCCGCGGCGGGGCAAAAGGCACCTGATGGCGGCCGATTTGACGACCGTCAGGGCTATGGCTCACCTTCGACCTGCCGGTCGACGATCGGCCAATCTCGCCAACCCTCTGGGCTGCCCGTACGCCCACATCCTCACCGAGCGGATCCAAGCCCACCGACCCACGCAGCGGAAATGACGGGCCTGGGCACGGACCGGTTTGTTGCCACGAGGGCTATCGGGTGGTGGTAGTCGTAAGCGCCGCCATCGTGAACGCTGCCGTCCACCTTTTCATCATCGTGCCCGAAGGTTGCGTTGGGATGAGGCCCGACCACATGCAGACAGGAGGTTCTAGTGTCTGAAACCCTCGCTCACCCAACGCCAGCGAGGGCGCCCGGCGTCACCTGGCAAAAGGTGATCCTCGGCGACTGGACGCGCGTCATACGCGACCCGCTCGACGTCGCCCGCGTTGCCTTCATCGTCTCGGCGATCGTCTGGGCCGTACTCGGCCACGCAATGACGGGTCTCATTGCCGGGTCGGCCGTGATCATCCTCGCCAGGGTCATCAGCCTTCCCCGCTTCTACGACGCGAGCGTCGTTCTGGTGATGTTCCTGCTCGCCTGGGGCTCCGCGCTCTCCTGGTACGGATCGTGGGGCTTCTACGACAACCTCGTCCACTTCATCACGCCGCTCCTGACGACAGGAATGCTCTATCTCCTGCTTGTTCGCCTCGAGGTGCTGCCGGAGTTCCACGACCTCAAACAAGTGCACCACCGGGTCGGTTTCTTCCTGATCGTGTTGGCGCTGGGAATGGCCATCGGCGCGGGCTGGGAGATCGTCGAGTGGCTGCTGGATCAGCTCTCCGACGTCGGCAGGGTGGCGAATGCGGACGATACGGCGACCGATCTCATCTCCGACACGCTCGGCTCCGCTGGAAGCGCGCTCATCCTAGTGGCCTGGAGCCTCGGCAATCACTCGATGAAGCGCCGTCCGGGCGCCGCGCTCGCACACAAGAAGTTTTTCGCGATACGCGCCGCGTGAGGCCGGACGCCATGGTGGGCCGGCGGATCGTTCGTCGCGGGCTCGGCGTTGCAGTTCCCGCCCTTGTCTGGTTCCTCGGTGCGCTCACGCTACTCGGACTCCTGGACCGGTTCAGCTCGTATCTGGAGCTCCTCACCTTCTTCCGCGTCCAGTACGCAGCTTTGCTTCTTCTGGCGCTCGTGCTCGCGCTGGCTCTGCGGCTGGGCCGTACGGCGCTTGTGGCCCTCGTGCTCGCGGGTGTGAACTTGGCGATTGTCGCACCGTCTTGGGTTTCTCCGGAAGCCCAGCCAGCGACCGGCTCAGGCTCCCTGAGATTGCTCATGGTCAACCTCGAGGCTGGGAACAACCATCACGCTGACGTTGCCCAGCTCATCGCCGAGGCGGACCCCGACGTCGTCGGCTTGATCGAGTTGACGCCGATTTGGGCCGAGGCGCTTGCGCCGACTCTCAGTCGCTTCCCGTACCGCAAGATGGAACCTGAGAAGGGCGCCTATGGCATCGGGCTCTACAGCAAGCTCAAATTTCGCCAAGCGACGGTCGAGCATTTCCCTCCCGAAGGATCGCCGAGCATTGTGGGGCGCCTCGATGTTGGCGGACGACCGTTCACGCTTGTGCTCACGCACGTGCACACACCCTTTGCAGGTGATATCCACCAACGCCAGTTCGACGCGCTCGCGGCGGCGAGTGAAGACCTGGGCGAGCGTCTCGTGATCTGTGGTGATTTCAACGCGGTTCCTTGGTCTTCGGCGCTCCGCCACCTCGCATCGGCGGCGGATCTCACGGATTCGCATCGCGGACAGTGGGTCGAAGGGAGCTGGCCAAGTTGGGGTGCCCTCTTGCGTGTGCCCATCGACAACTGCTTGACGAGTCACGGCGTCACGGTTCTCGAGCGATCGTACGGCGCCGACGTCGGATCGGACCACTTCCCCCTGATCATCCGCTTCGCGAGTCTCCCGGGTTAGCGCGTCCTTCGGGTGACCAAGCACTGATCGGTGGCTCGGTCGAGCTTCATAGCCTCTGAACTCTGGGCCGACCTGTGGATCAGGCACGTGGACGAACTCGGTGGAGGCGAAGTGTTCTTCGACCGGATCCTGGTTCCTGCGCAGTGCGGTTAGCGGCCTGATCCCCGAAGGCGGCCCGATTCGTGGGATGGCTTATTCACGAGCGAAGCTGTGCGAAGCAAGCCGTCACGGTGGATCGGCGGGCGCACGCCGCGTGTTGTGTTGCTGGGTGATGGAAACGCTTCCGGCCGTCCGAGAGTGATTCGATGGGAGGGGTAGATGGCTGGACGCTCTGAGTCACGGATCAGGAGTGGGAAACGTTGCATCGGGGTGTAACGGGGGCTGCCCTTCTCGTTTCGGCGAGCGACCGGAGCTTCTTCGACTCGTTCAAGGAGGCGGGCGCCCTCGGACGTCACATGGCTGAGACCCGCACGGCCGGGTCGAGCGATCTTGTCCGCGAACTCGCGCACGAGCGCGGCACCGGGTTCTCGCTGGGGACAGGTCCCGACGAGCTGGAGCGGAGCACGTTCGAGTCGCTGCGCGAGGCGCTGTCGACGCTGGACGCGAAGGCGCCAGAGGAGAAGGATGCCTACCGCGAGTTCGTGATCGAGGTCGCTGAGTCGGTCGCGGGTGCGGCCGGTGGAGGTGAACGAGCCGAGAGCGCAACGATCGATCGCATTCGCTCGGCGTTGGGCACGGGGTCGAACTAACGCGACGCGACATCTCTCGCCGCCGACCGGCTACGGGCAGCGGCCGGAGGACGAGCGCACGTGGCACACGGCGTGAATGAGGAAGCCCGTGCGAAGGCGGAAGGTACCGACGATTGCCCCAGCGATGAGGAAGGCGAGCGCGTGGGTCAAGAGCGGATGGCGGTTGCGATGGCGAACACTCGGGCGCGTCTGGGGCGGTGGTCGTTCTTGCCAGACGGTCTGCTCAAGGGGACGTTCGTGCGCTCAAGACCGATGGAAACCGCCCCAGCGGTGCACGCACTTTCGCGTGATCCAAGCGTCCCGAGCTCGGCTTCCTTGCCGCCGAGCCGAGCAGCGCCGAGGGTTACAGCCCTCGGCGGCGATCCTACGAGTCTGGGCCTCCGTCAGCCGTGTGCACGACCACGTGGGTCTCGCAGTTGCCGACGACCTCGTCACCGGGTTGCTCGTGTCCGGGGACGACGGCGAAGGCGGCCGTGGTCTGCCGTAGGGCATCGTACTCCTCGACGGTCATGCGTACGACCCGCGTGCAGGTCATGTCGTCGCACTCGCATATGAAGCTGTATTCGCCGAGCGACCCTCCGAGCTCGCGGATGCGCTCGTTGACGGCACGGAAGAGGTGCGCGTTCGGCGGCCGCGGGCCCCGGCCTGTCTCGATGCCTGGGCGCTCCGCCAGCGTCATCCTTCCGCCGCCCGCGCCGTGCGCGCCTCGATCGTCTGCAGCGTGAGGATCTGATCGACGCCCGTGATCTCGAAGACGGTCGTCGGCGTGCGCTCGCCGACGAGGACGATCAAGTCGGCGCCTTCCTCCCGTAGGCGACGGTGCTTCTTGATGAGGAGGCCTAGAGGCGTCGAGTCGAGAAACGTGACGTCCTGAAGATCCACGACGACGGTGGTGCCTGAGGCGGCGTCGAGCGCCTCGGTGAACGCCGGAGCACGGTACATGTCGAGTTCGCCGCTCACCGCGACGACGGTCGTGCCGTCCCTTCCGGCCTTCGTTGCGATCGAGAATTCGACCTCGCCGAGCAATACTTGACGAGGTTATGGGAAATTACCGCCCGCGTCAAGGCGAAAAGACCATGCCTTGGCTAATCCTTGACGATCTTCTTTGGCTTACGGCATCCGCTCTGATGAAGTATCGTGTTCGGCCTGTGGAGCGGACGGATCTTCCGATCTACAGCATCAGCGCCGTGGAACGCATGGTCGGCATCCCCGCGGCGACCTTGCGCAACTGGGAGGAGCGCTACGAGCTGATCCGGCCGCAGCGCAGCGCGGGCGGACACCGTGTCTACACCCGCGACCAAGTCGAGCAGTTGCGGTTCCTGGCGCGGCAGCTCGAGCAGGGTCTCCAGCCCGCGGAAGCGCACCGGCTGCTGGCCGAGCGGATCGGGCCGGGCGAGCACCCTCTCGTCCCGCGCACCGACGCCGGGCGGACGCTGCTCGTCCTGCTCGCCGAGCGCGACCCGTTCGCGGCCGAGTTCACCGAGTTCTTCCTGCGGACGGAGGGCTACGAGGTCGTGCTCGCATTCGACGTCGAGGAGGCGGGACGCCTCGCCGCGGAGCGCAGGCCTCAGCTGGCGGTCGTGGAGCTGATGATCTCGGGGGGCACCGGGGCCACGCTCTGCCGCCGCCTCAAGGAGAACGGTACGACCGCCTGCCTCGCGATCTCCGTTCTCGACGCCCGGGAGGAGGCGCTCGAGCTGGGCGCCGACGCGTTTCTGCAGAAGCCGCTCGAGCCGCTCCGGTTCGTCTCCACTGTCAAGGACCTGCTCGGCACGAGCGCGTATCTCGACGTCCCCGCCGGCTCGCCGAGGTGAGCGCGCGGCTGCGCAGCGGGCAGGCGCGTCTCGACTCGATCCTCGGCGGCGGACTGCCCGAGAACGCGATCAACCTCGTGATCGGCCTCCCCGGGGCCGGGAAGACGATCCTCGCGAACCAGTACGTCTTCGCGAATGCCACGCCGGAGCGTCCGGCGCTCTACCTCTCGACGGTGTCGGAGCCGTTCGACAAGCTCATCCGCTACGGGCAGACGCTCTCGTTCTTCGACCCAAAGGCGATGGGCCGCTCGGTCTTCTTCGAGGACCTCGGCGCGACCCTGAACGCGAACGGCCTGGCGAGCGTGCTCGAGCGGATCGTCGGGCTGCTCAAGGAGCGCCGCCCCGGGATCATGGTCATCGACAGCTTCAAGGCTCTCGCCGCCTACGCCGACGGCGCCGACATGCGCCCCTTCCTCCACGAGCTGGCGGGACGGCTGAGCGCTTCGCCCGTCTCGTCCTTCTGGGTGGGCGAGTACGCCGAAGAAGAGGTCGGAAGCACCCCGGAGTTCGCGATCGCCGACGCGATCATCTCGCTCGCGACGACATGGACCAACGAGCGCGAGGCGCGCTGGCTGCGCGTCATGAAGCTGCGCGGGAGCACGTTCGCGCCCGGGCAGCACGCCTACCGGCTGAGCGCCGACGGCATCGAGGTCTTTCCACGGCTCGCCGACCCGCCCGACGTCGCCGGGTACGCGCTGGACGACCGGCGCCTCAGCTCCGGCATCGCGGCGCTCGACGAGATGCTGGCGGAGGGCTACCGACCCGGGACCTCGACGCTCTGCGCCGGCCCCTCGGGCACGGGCAAGACGCTGATGGGGCTCCACTTCGTCTTCAACGGGGCGCGCGTCGGCGAGCGTGGGATCCTCGCGGCTCTTCAGGAGCACCCAGCGCACCTCGAGCGGATTGTGAACGCATTCGGCTGGACACTCGAAGACGAGGCGGTCGAGCTGATGTACCGCTCACCGGTCGACATCTACGTCGACGAGTGGGTCTACCAGCTCCTCGACACCGTCGAGCGGGTAGACGCGCGCCGGGTGCTCATCGACAGCCTCACCGATCTGCAGCTGGCGTCGCCGGACGCCGTACGCTTCCGCGAGTACATGTATTCGCTCGTGCAGCGCCTCGCGCGGAAGGGCGTGAGCGTGTTCATGACCTCCGAGCTGGCCGACCTCTTCGCCGTCACCCGCCTCTCGGAGCATGGAATCTCTCACCTGGCGGACAACGTCATCCTCCTCCAGTACATCCGGGAACAATCCTCGGTGCGGCGAGCGCTCACGGTTCTCAAGACCCGGGCGAGCCGCCACGAGCCCGCGATCCACGAGTACACCATCGGCGGTGACGGGATCGTGCTCGGAGCGCCTTACGCGCCGTGACAGCGAGCCTTTGCACCGCGTCTTGATGAATCACCGAACGGGGCGACGATCACAATGACTGCAGTGGGCTGCACTCGACCCTTGTCGGCTGCGTCGATCCGCTCGTTCACCTTCGCGGATCAGCGTCTCGCTTCGTGCCTGACGTTCGAGCCGCCCGTCGTCGAAGCCGTTTCCACCTGGCCGCGTCGGGTATCTCGAACCAGGGGATGGACATCACCGAGGAACTCGAGGCGTTGGCGCGGATACTCACGAGCATGCGGGACCGGATCGCCCGCGGCGATGCTCGCGCGCGGGTCAGTGCGGGTGTGGTCGAACAGATGATGGCCGAGCGCGAAGAACAGCTCGCCGACCAGCTCGAGGCCGGACCGAACAGCCGGGAAGGTCACCGCTACCCGCTCTAGCCGCGCGCCGCCTTTCGGCATGATCGCCCCACTGCCGCGACGAGCGGCCTCCGGCGAAGTCCTCAAAGCCGTCGAAGGAAGCCGGACGAGCCTAGCCGGTTACGTCCTCGACGCCTGCGGCGCGCTCGTAACGGGCGCGGCCGAGCACCTCGTCCACGCGCTGACGCGAGACTCCGAGCGCGCGGGCAAGCTCGGCCTTGCTGGCGCCCGCCTCGTGCGCCGTAAGCAGGGCGCTGCGGAAGCTGCGCCGGGCCCGGTCAAGGCGCTGGAGCGCATCGAGCGCCTTCTTGTAACGCGCGCAACACGGACTTCACTTCGGCGTCGTGTGCCATACCGTCACGATACTGCCCGCAAGTGTTTCCTGCTCCTGCTATGCAGGAGGAGCTTGCGCGTGCGTCAATTTCTAGCTATCTTGGCCGAAGATCGAAGGAAAAGCAATGTATTTGATGCGCTCCGACGGGTCGAACCGGCACACGTTCGCTCCGACCGTCGGCGGAACGATGGCGAGCGGCGTATGGTCGCCGAGCGGGGCGACGGTCGCGTACGTCGGAGGTCTCTCCGGCGTGCAGCATGTGCTTCGGACGATCCGCGCAGACGGCGCGAAGAGTTCGACTCGCGTCATTGCTTCGGGAATCCGGGTCGCCGAGGACCCCGACTGGTCGCCGGACAGCAAGCGCCTCGTCTTCGTTCGCGCACCGGAGACCGTAAACAAGCCCGTCATCTACCGCGTGAACGCGGACGCGACTGGCCTCAAGAAGCTCGTCGACTACGGAGCCGACAAGGGCCCGTTTGGTCGCCTAACGGGGCGCAGATCGCCTTCGACAAGGCGAACTACCTCAGCGGGGCGCACAACGAGCTCTGGACGATGAACGCCAACGGCGCCGACCGGACGCGCGTCGACAGGAACGGCTAAAGCGTCACCTGACAGTCGCGAACGAACATCGCAACCGCCGTAGTGCTCGTCCTGAGCCCTACGGCGGCAATCGCGGGGACGCGTACCGCAGGCGCCCAGACCGGCTCGTCGACGCCGTCGTCCCTTCTGCGAAGGCTTGAAATGGCTTCCGAGAAGGAGCAGTTTGAGGGGAAGGCGTATGGGTGCGGCCGCCACGCGTATTGCGGTGATTCCCGCCCTTGTGGCGGCGTTTGCATTCGCCGTCGCGGGGCAGGCGCTGGGTGCGACCGATCTGGTGTTTGTGACTCCGGCGGCCGATGCGATCGTGGGCGGCGTCGTCAGGGTGAGCGTTTCGGCGCCTCCGGAAGCAAGCTGGGTCGATTTCTCGTTGTCGACTGATGGGACATCGTGGGCGCCGATCTCGACCGATGGGGATGGGAGCGATGGTTGGTGGGTCGCGTGGGACAGCCGGCCGCGGGAGGGGAGGGTTTGGCTTCGGGCCACCTCGTCGGACGGTGCGACGGCGACCCTTCCCGTCGTTTTGGATAACGCTCCGCCCGGTCTGGTGGCCTGGGCCGAGCCGCGTGCGTTCAGCCCGAATGGCGATGGTCGGCGGGATCGGATGCGCGTGCGGGTGCGGATCGACGAGGGTGCGCATGTGCGCATCCGGATTCGGCGTCGGGGAGGAGACGTCGTGCGTGTCGCGAGCCGTCAGGTGTCGTCGGCCGGGTTGTTCGGCGTCCGCTGGGACGGTCGTTCCGGCGACGGTCGCGTAGCCCGCGACGGCGTCTACCTCATTCGCGTCTCCGCTCGAGACGCGGCCGGCAACGTCGCCGTGGAGCGGAGGCGGGCGCGACTAGACACGAAGTCGCCACGGCTGCGGTGGTTGTCCGACGCGAAAATACTCTCGGGGCGCCGCGCGCTGGTGGCTCGATTTCGCGTTCGTGACGCAGCCTCGCGCCTTCGGGCTCGTTTTCGGCTTGAGAGCGCGTACGGGCGTGGCGGGCGCCGCTGGCGACAACACCTCCGCGTCGGGCGTCAGGCGACGAGGATGTCCCGGAGGGCGGTCGCTCGAACGCTTCCGGGCGCCTACCGAATCCGGGTCGTGCTCGCGGATCCCGCCGGAAACCGCTCGCGCCCGCGCCCATCACCTGTGTACCGGATCGACCACTCGGTTCGAACCCGTGTGGTCGCGCGAATGGACGACGTCGGGCGTCGCGTTGCTCTCACCTTCGACGACTGCGCGTACGCGTCCAGCTGGGACTCGATCCTGCGGACACTCGCCCGCCACCACGTCACGGCCGGGTTCTTCTGCCCAGGTCAGCAGGTGCGTGCGCATCCCCGGCTCGCCCGGCGGACAATCCGGGCCGGACACACGATCGGATCGCACGGCTGGGACCACGCGACCCTGACCGCCCGCTCGTATGCGAGCGTCCTCTGGCGCCTCCGCAACGACCGGAACGTCTGGTGGCGCTGGCGTGCCGCCGCGACCCCGTACTTCCGCCCACCCTACGGGGCCTTCGGCTCGACCGTCCTCTCGGCGGCAGGCGCCCTCGGCTACCGCTACGCGATCCTCTGGGACGTCGACCCGCGCGACTGGGCGAACCCCGGCGTTGGCGCGATCGTCGCCCGAGCCGTCGGCCCGGCTCGACCCGGCTCGATCATCCTCCTCCACGTGAAGCCACAAACGGCGGCTGCTCTCCCGGCAATCCTCCGGCGCCTCCACGACCGCGAACTACGCCCGGTCGGCCTCGACCGGCTCATCCACCTTCGAGGCGCCCACCCCTCCCGCGGCGGCTGGTCACGCATCGCAGCGCGCCGGCGGCCGGCACCCTAAAGGCCAGCAGCGAGACCGCCCGGCGCCCGCCGGTCGCCGGCCTCGCTAAAGCTGCTGCATGTCGGCGCCGGATGTGCCGCGTACGACGATCCGGTTGAAGGCCGAGCGCTTGAAGGTGAACTCGGCGGACCCGTTGCCGCCGAGGTCCACCTGGAGCCGGGACTTGTTGCCCGGTTCAGCCGCAACGTGATGTTGTCGCCTTTGCCCGTCCCGAGGACGTTGAGCTGGCCGTGGCGGACGGCCGCCTCGACCTTCGGTTTCGTCGTCGCCGCGTTCGTGGGCGGCGGATTGGCCTCCGGCGCCCCGTAGGCCGGCGACGACGAGAAAGTGAGGGTGAGAGTGAGGCCGAGGACAAGCGACGAACACCGCGAGCATCGCCGCGAGGACGATCGCTCCCGCCTCGGCCATTGCCGGCGCGCCTCTTACTGATGATGAATTCGAATGCGGATCGCACGTACTCCTCCTTGATCGCTATGCGGGATTGGCTTGTCTTGGCGATGCTGGAGATGGCAAACGCGTTCGCACCGTGGCGACCCCCCTGTCTTTCGCGGCTCAACCCATGAGGGCAAGCACTCGCACTCGAAGGAGACGTGCTCAGATGAAGAACCTCAGTCGACTTCCGTCAGAGAAGCGCGGAAGAGATTGCTGGTTCCTTCAGAGCGTAGGCTGCCAGCTCATGAGCCCATTCGAGGAAAACAGCACGATCATCGCGCGACGCCTCAGCCTGGCACCGCTGCAGTCGCGGACGCGGACGCTTGGCCAGCGCGCTCGGCGATGAACTGCTCCATGAGTTCATCGGCGGCCGGCCCGCCACAATCGAAGGGCTGCGCGAACGCTATGCCAGGCTCGTGGCCGGCTCCTCGGACTCCGCGTCCGCCGCCGTTCTGACACGCAGCCGATCGGCACCGTCCAAGCTACCCTCACGACCAGGAACGGCCAGTCGCCCGCAACCGCGGCGTGGGTCATCGGAGTGGACTGGCAGAACCAGGGGTCGCGTCAGAGGCGGCTCAAGCTGTGATCAAGTGGTTGTGCCAGCGCGGTGCCAACGAGGTGATCGCCTGCATCCATCCGGATCATCAGGCATCGGCGGTAGTCGCAACGCGAGCCGGGCTCCGACCGACCGACGAGCAACGCGATGGCGAACGGGTGTGGCGAGCCTCCGACGGGCGTGGCCGAGCTGCGCCGGACCGCGAAGACGGGGCACGATCGAAGACCGCCCAAAGGGCGTGACGGTCGCGCTCGGTTGAATTCTTCCGCGTGTTCGATTCACCGGGTAGCTCGAGCGGCGGACGCGGTAAATCGCATTGACTGCTCGAAGGCAAGGCTCCACGAGGTTGAGGTCGAGGGCCAAGCCGGCATTTGCCGCGCGTCGACCCGCTCGTACCGTGGCGACCTTCTATCCCTGGGCGGAGCGCTACGCCAGGACCGGAGTGCCTCCCGCAAGCGCGGCGGGAAGCTCGTCTCGCGAGTTGAGCTGCAGCTTGCGGAAAATGCTCGTGAGGTGACCCTCGACAGTACGCGCGGTGACGAACAACATCTGTGCGATCTCGCGGTTGGTCAGGCCCTGGCTGGCGAGCTCGGCGATTCTGCGCTCGCTGGCCGTCAACGAGTCGAGCCCTGTGAGCAAAACCCGACGCGGGCGCGCGCCCGTGGCACGGAGCTCCGTTTCGGCGTATTCGGCAAGCGGCTGCGCACGCGAGCGATCAGCGACATCGAGCGCGTCGCGAAGGAGTTCTCGCGCTTCGGTGCGGCGATTGCGCCGCCGAAGCAGAGCGCCGAGATCGGTGAGAGCGCGCGCTCTTTCCAGCTTGGCGTCAGCATGGTCGAATATCTCGATCGCCTCACGGAGCAGGGATGCTCCGCGCTCACCGCCGGCCACGACTCCGGCGGCGCGCGTCGCCACACCTAGTGTGCGCGGGGCCCCGAACGCCCGCGCGAGCTCGACCTCCTCCGCTGTAAGGCGTTCCGCCAACTCGGGCTGGCCTAGCGCCAGATGCGCGAGCGCCGCCTGCGAACGCCAAGGAAGAAAGCTCGGGCAGGTGATCATCGCTCGCGTCGCAAGTGCGCCGACGGCGAGAAGATCTGCGAGCCCTTCCGCGACTCGCCTCTGTTCGACTCGCAGCCGGCCGCGTGCGAAGCGAAGAAGGGCGGCAACGAGGGATCCCTTCTCTGCCTCTGAGGCGAGCGTTCTGAGTACTTGCGCGGCTGCGTCGAGCTCTCCTTGATCAACAAGCGCTTCGATGAGCACACCGCCGTTGAGAACGCGCGAAAACGGCGGTGCCGGAAGCGCCGTCGCGGCAAATGCGGTCCGGGTATCCGCTTCCGCCGCGATGAGGTCGCCGTGTCGGAGCACGAGCCAGCCGCGGTTAGCCAGGCCACTTGCGAGCCGACTGCTGTCGCCGTTCGCCCGAGCCTGCGCGATCGAGGCGTCGAGCAGTGGGCGCACGTCGGCATAGCGTTCGGCCCAAAACAGCGAGAATGTCGCCATCGAGAACCAGGCTGAGAAAGAGAACCTTGGTCGGTTGCCCGAATCCGTCGAGGCGCTGCTGCCGGTCACGAGCGCACGGGTCGCAAGGTCGGCGCCGACCTCGGCGTCCTCGTTTGTTAGAACAGAACAGTAAGCGAGTGCGGCGAGCAGGTCTGGTGGTGGTGCTGGATGGCTTGCGGCCCGTTTGCGTAGCGCCTCCAGGCGGAGCTTCGTCGATGGTGCGGTTGTGCGATCGTTCAACGCAGGGAACACGGCGGCGGCCTCGAGCCTGAGCGCGAGCTCGGCATCGCGCGGTTCGAGAGACAACGCGACGCGATCGAGAACCTCGACCGCCTCCGCGAAGCGTTGGGCTCGGATGAGCGCGTAGGCCACGACCATTGTTCCCTCGGCGAGCGACCGGGCGTCCGGCGCAGTATCCATGGCTCGCTGCAAATGCTCGGGCCAGTCGGCGAGCCCTGCGCTCGCCTCGGCCACTCCGAGGTCGAGCAGCAATGCATAGTGCTCGCCCGGCGCCGGTGGTTCAGCGAGCACGCGGCGGAGGAAGGCGGCTGCTGAATCGGGAGCGCCGTTCCGCTCCGCCGCGCGCGCGGCCTCGAAGAGCCGCTCGACGACCCAGCCATCGCCCGCTGGCTCAGTGGCGAGCAGGTGCTTGGCGACGCGCTCGTTCGTCCCCGGTTGCTCGGCGAGCACCTGTGCGGCACGACGGTGACGTTCTGCGCGCTCTGTGCTGGTGAGATCTGAGTAGATGCCCGCGCGGACGATTGGATGGATGAACGTCAGCGGTTCGCGGTCCTCGAGTATTCCCGCGGTCGTCAACAATTCGGCTGCGTTGGAAGCCTGCACCCCATCGAGTTCCGCGAGACGCGCCGCCTGGAGAAGGTCGCCCTGCTCGAGTACCGCCAGCGCCCGGGCGAGCCGTCTCGCGTGCTCCGGCAGCCGACGCAGCCGGACGCGAATCGAACGACCGATCGTTCGTGCCCCGATTCTCTCGACATGGGTCGCGGCCTCTGCCGTCGGAGTGATCCCTCCTTCGCTCATCGCCTCGACGAGCGCGCGGAGCATGAACGGGGTCCCGCGCGTTGCGAGGAGACAGGCGTCGACGAAGACGGGGTCCGGGACCGCCGCCAGCTTCGACTCAACAAGCTGGGCGACCGCTCCCCTTGTCAGCGGAGGGAGGCGAATCGTTTCGGCGGAGGGATCGGCCGTTACGGCCGCAAGCAGCCCTTCATCGCTATCCGTCTCCCGCGGCCGGGTCGCGACGATGAGCGCGGCGTCGAGCTCTTCGAGGCGTGTGAGGAGGAAGCTGAGGTAGCGCAGAGACGGGGCGTCTGCCCAGTGAGCGTCGTCGACGAGAAGGCAGAGCGGACCATCGGCGGCCAGGTTTGCGCACAGCCAGTAGAGGCCGTGCAGGATCGCGAATGCGGAATCCACGCTCGATGCGGGCGTGCCGTCCACGGGGCACCCGCCTGGAAGCCCGAGCAGGCCCGCCGCCCCCCCGGCCGCCCCTTGAAGTAGATCGGCTCTCTCGAACTCCGATGCCGCGGCCAGCGGCGGCTCGAAGAGCTGGCGTACGACTCCAAAGGGGAACTCGCGCTCCAACTCCGCTCCCCGCGACCGGAGCACACGCATGCCGCCGGTTGCAGCCGCGGTGCGCGCGGCCAA
>Ga0126313_10001210_pt1 | contig 13406 bp, 14 predicted proteins | sample Plot105A_FD_89954 | JGI IMG/M metagenome (GOLD analysis project Ga0126313, IMG submission 89954) | Serpentine soil microbial communities from UC McLaughlin Reserve, CA, USA - Plot105A | ecosystem: Environmental > Terrestrial > Soil > Grasslands | place: USA: UC McLaughlin Reserve, Lake County...
TCCGTCGTCGCCCGTTCGGCTCGTCGCACGGCCACGGCCGTCGAGCGCGAGGGAGACACGCACCGCGGGGGCGAAGACGACGCTCGAGTGGTGTGCGGCGGGCGGCGGATCGACGCCGAGCGCGGTGAGCACGAGGTCGTCCTCGGCCGACGTTCGAGGACTGATCCGGAGCAGATCGGCATAACCGCGCACGACCAGGCCGCGGCGCTCGAGCTCCAGGGCGAGCCCGGGTGCGTCGGCGGTCCGGACGACGACGAAGCTCGCGTGCGAGTCGGGCGCATCCCAGCCGGCCGCGCGGAACGCCTCCCGGAGACGGTCCCGCTCCGCACAGACGAGGCTGGCGTCGGCGCGGGCGGGCGCGGGATCCCGCAGGGCCGCGGCCCCGATCGCCGCCGCGAGGTTCGCGATCGGACCGGGCGCGCGTCTGTCGGTGAGCTCCCGCGCGACGGTGCGCGACGAGACCGCATAGCCGACCCGGAGCCCGGCGAGGGCAAAGGCCTTCGAGAGCGTCCGCACGCAGACGAGGTTCTCGCGCTCTTGCGCGAACGGCGCAGTCGTCGCGTCCGCGAACTCGAAGTACGCCTCGTCGACGCAGACGACCGTCTGGGGCATGCGATCCGCGAGCTCGGCGATCGCCGCCGGCTCGAGCAGGCGTCCGGTCGGGTTCGCCGGGTTGCAGAGCCACACGACCGCCGCCCCGGCGCAGGCACTGGGAAGGGCGTCGAGATCGGCGGGCGCCACCGCGACCTCCGCGCCCTCGATCCGGCTCGCGATCGCGTACAGCGGATACGTCGGCTGCTGGACGGCGGCGACGCGGCCGTGCTCGAGGTACGTGCGTGCGACGAGCCCGATCAGGCCGTCAGCGCCCGCATCGACGGTGACCTCGTCCGGCTCGCAGCCGGCGTACGCCGCCGCCGCCTCCCGAAGCTCACGGTACGTCCCCTCGGGGTAGTCGGCCCGCAACGAGAGCGCGGCCCGGGCCTCGGCCGGAAGGGCGGCCGGGAACGGCGGCAGGTTCGAGTCGAACCGAAGCACGTGCGCCGGTGAGAGTCCGTGCCGGGCCGCAACGTCCTCGGCCTGCGCGGCCCAGCCGTACGGCTCGAATCCCGGGCCGGTTGCGCGCGGAAGCGGCACCGGAGAAGCGTAGTACGCCGATACTGCCGCCCATGGAGCCGCGGGGCGTCGAGCCGCTGAACCTTGCCGACTACGAGCGACTCGCCGAGGAGGCGGTCGACCCTGGCCTCTTCGCCTACTGGGCGGGCGGGGCGGACGACGAGTGGACGCTCGCGGAGAACGCGCGGGCCTGGTCGCGGTGGGTGCTGCGCCCGCGCGTCCTCGCCGACGTGAGCGAGGTGTCGACCGCGACGACCGTGCTCGGGCAGGGCCTCTCACTCCCAGTCCTCCTCGCGCCTGTCGCGTTCGCGGGGCTCGCGCATCCCGACGGCGAGCGCGGGCTGGCTCGCGCCGCGGCGGCCGCGGGCACCGTGATGTGCCTGTCGACGCTGGCCAACGTCTCGCCGGCCGAGCTCGTCGCGGACGTTCCGAACGCCGCGCGCTGGTTCCAGCTGTACTGCTTCCGCGACCGCGGCGTCACGAACGCGCTGGTCGAGCAGGCGGCCGACGCCGGTTTCGGCGCGATCGTCCTGACCGCGGACGCGCCCGTCATCGCGAAGCGCGAGCGCGACCTCCGGAGCGGCTTTCGCATCACGTCCGACGTTCCGGTGCCCGCGCTCGCCACGGCGCTCGGGGCGCCGGCGGAGGGACTGACGGCCGACCTCTTCGCCGCCGTGAGCGCGGCGGTCACCTGGCGGGACGTCGAGGAGATCTGCGACGCGGCGCGGATCCCCGTCCTCGTGAAGGGCGTTCTGACCGCCGAGGACGCGGCGCTCGCGGTCGAGCACGGTGCGGCGGGCGTCGTCGTCTCGAACCACGGCGGGCGCCAGCTCGACGGCGTTGCGGCGGCGCCCGACGCGCTCGAGGAGGTCGTCGGCGCGGCCGCCGACCGGATTCCCGTGCTGGCCGACGGGGGGATCCGTCGCGGCGGCCACGTGGTCCGCGCGCTCGCGCTCGGGGCCCGGGCGGTGCTCGTCGGGCGGCCGACGCTCTGGGCTCTCGCGGCCCGGGGTGAGCCCGGCGTCGCACACGTCCTCGAGCTCCTTCGTGACGAGATCGCTACGACGCTCGCGCTCTGCGGCTGCGTCTCGCCCGCCGACGTGACGCGTGCCCACGTCGGCCGGGCCGCACGCTGAGCCCGGCCCGCGCGGGTGGCTCCGGGCCCGGACCGGCTGTACATTCTCCCGCGTGACGCCAGGCGCGGCGATCCGAGAGATGTGCGAGGCCTGGAACAGGCTCGACAACGATGCGATCGCGGCGGCGTTCGCAGAGGACGGCGTCTTCGAGGATCCGCTGCACGAACGCCGGCTCGTCGGGCGCCAGGACATCCGCGCCACGAACGCGGGCGCGGTCGAGGCGCTCCGCGAGTGCCGGGTGACGCTCGGCCACGTGGTCGAGGATGGTGCGGTCGGCTTTGCCGAGGGCCGCTTCGAGGCGGAGGACGTCGACGGGAACGCGATGGATTTCCCGTTCACGATGGTGGTCGAGATGACGGCGGGCGGGATCGGCCGCCTGAGCGAGTACTTCGACACACGTCCGCTCGCCCCGTGACGGCGGGCGACCGCCAGGCGCTCCACTACACGACCCGCCGCTCTCCGTACTTCGAGCGGACCCTCGCCGCCGGCGCGCGCGAGTTCATCGTCTACAACCACATGTACATGCCGATGGACTACGGCCGCGACCCGCGCGAGGAGTACGCGGCGATCACGGAGCGCGTCACGCTCTGGGACGTCGGCGCCGAGCGGCAGGCCGAGCTTCGCGGGCCGGACGCGCTCGCACTGGCCGACTATCTGAGCCCGCGGCGCCTGAGCGACCTCGAGGTCGGCGCCTGCCGGTTCACGCCCGTCTGCGACGAGCGCGGCGAGATCATCGCGGACTGCATCGTCCTCCGGCCCTGGCCCGACGTCGTCTGGTTCTCGCATTCGGATGCCGACCTCGACCTCTGGGCGTTCGGCCTCGCGCGCGCACGCGGGGCGGACGTCGAGGTGTCGCAGCCCGACGTCGCCCCGATGCAGGTCCAGGGGCCGCGGGCCGCGGACGTGCTGGCGGGCCTCGTCGAGCTCGACCTGCCGTCGCTGGAACGCTTCCGCTGCGCGTCGACCACCGTGGCGGGCGTCTCCGCGGTCGTCTCGAACACGGGCTGGAGCCGCGAGCCGGGCTACGAGGTCTACCCGCTTGCGAGCGAGCGCGCAGTGGAAGTGTGGGACGCGATCGTCGAGGCGGGGCGGGCTCACGGCCTCCTGGTCACCGGGCCGAATCTGAACCGCGCCGTGGAGCAGGGCATCACCGACACGCAGTACCGCATGAACTCCGGAATGAACCCGCTCGAGGCGGGGCTCGGCTCGCTGCTCGACCTCGACGGCGACCCGTTCGTCGGCCGGGAGGCTCTTCGACGCGTCCGTGCGGAGGGACCGCGGCGAAAGACCTTCGGGCTCGTCGTCGCGGGCGAGCCGTTCGGGCCGTTCGAGGACTTCTGGCCACTCAGGGACGTGGGCGGCCGTGACGTCGGCCACGTCCGCTGGGCCGTCTGGTCGTATGCGCTGGGGTCGAACATCGCGATCGCGATCCTCGAGTCGTCGACGCCTGACGACGCGCCGCTCGTCGTCGCCGCGCCGGACGGCGAACGGCGTGCGACGGCGCACCCGATTCCGTTCGTGTAGCCGCGTCGGCGGGAAGACCGTTGCCTCAGGCGCGTCCGCGCGCGATGCTGCCGGGCCATGGCGGCATTCCTCCGGCGGTTTCGCGACTCGGCGAGCGCATTCGGTGCGGTGGCCCGGAACCGTGGGCTCCGACGCCTGGCGCTCGCGTTCGCCGGCTCGGAGGTCGGCGCCTGGGGCTACTCGATCGCGCTCACCGTGCTCGCGTTCCGTGCGGACGGCGCAGCGGGCGTCGGCCTGCTCACGTTCGTCCTCATGGCCGCGCCGGCGGCGGCCTCGCCCTTCACCTCGCTCCTGGGAGACCGATACGACCGTGTCACGGTCCTCATCACCGCGGATCTCGTCCGTGTCGCGCTCATGGCTGCGGCCGCGGTGATCGTCTTCACGGACGGCCCGCTCGCGATCGTCTACGCGATCGCCGGGCTCGCGAGCATCGCGTCGACGGCATTTCGTCCCGCGCAGGCGGCGCTCGTCCCGTCCCTCGCGGCGTCTCCCCAGGAGCTGACCGCCTCGAACGTCGTGTCGAGCACGATCGAGAGCGTCACCGCGTTCGCCGGTCCCGCGGTCGGGGGCGTCGTCATCGCGGCTGCGGGGCCGGGCGTCGCGATCGCCGTCGCGTCCGGGACGTTCCTCTGGTCGGCGGCCCTGATCGCGGGGATCCGGTCGCACCGCGGGCCGGAGGTGGCGGAAGCGTCCGACGCCGTCGAGCACGAGCCGGTGTTCCAAGCGCTCCGCGGCGGGCTTCGGGCCGTCCTCCGACCTGGCATCCGCCTCCTCGTGGCCAACATGGGCGCGCAGACACTCGTTGCCGGCGCGCTGATCGTGTTCCTCCCAGTGCTTGCGCTCCAATCGCTCGACGCAGGCGAGGAGGGGCTCGGCTCGCTCTACTCGGCGATGGGAGTCGGAGGTGTGCTCGGCGCTCTCGGCGCGGCGGCCCTCGTCGGCGTGCGGCGGCTCGCGCCCGCGTTCCTCGTGGGGACGCTCCTCTGGGGCCTGCCGTTCCTGCTGCTCGCCCTCGGGGACAGCCTCGCGCTGGCCATCGGAGTGCTCGCCGTCGTCGGCTTCGCGAACACGGTCGTCGACGTCGCCTCCTACACGCTTCTCCAGCGCGCCGTGCCCGACGAGGTGATGGCCCGTGTCTTCGGCCTGCTCGAGATGGTCGTGTACGGGACGATCGCGCTCGGCGGCCTCCTCGCGTCCGCGGTGATCGAGACGGTCGGCGTCCGCACCGCCTTCATCGCAGCAGGACTCCTCCTGCCGGTGGTCGCCCTCGCGAGTGCCCGTGGGCTCCTCAACATCGACGCCGAGACGCGCGCGCCGGAGGCGGAGCTCAATCTGCTCCGCGGCGTGCCCTTCCTCGACCGCCTGCCGCCCGTCGTCCTCGAGCAGCTCGCGAAGGAGCTGCGCCCGGCCCGGGTCGCCACGGGCGAACGCGTCTTCTCGCAGGGCGACGCCGGCGACCGCTTCTACATCATCGCCGGCGGGCAGGCGCATGTCATCGTCGACGGGCAGCCGGCCCGGGCGCTTGCCGCGGGCGACTCGTTCGGGGAGATCGCGCTTCTCCGAGACGTTCCGCGGACGGCGACAGTGACCGCGGTGGACGACCTGGCGCTCTACGCGCTCGAGCGGGACGACTTCCTCGCGGCCGTGACCGCGCACGAGCCGACGCGTCAGGCGGCCGGTGCCGTCGTCCAGGCCAGGCTGGGCACGGCGTAGCGCCGCGAAGGCATTCGATCTTTCTTGCCGCGTGTGGGAAGATGCAAGGCGTCTCGTTCGTCTAGTCAGGGAAGCGCGCCGGACCGGCGCGCCGCAGCGAAAGGAGGACTCAATGTCCGAGCATGAGAGCGAGCGCGTCGAGACCGAGGACGCGGAGGTCGAGGGCCATCGGGTTGGGAAGCCCGGCCATGCTGGCGACGCCGAGGCGCCCGAGGGCACCGGCGAGCGCGGCAGCGAGACCGACGATGTCGAGGGCCATAGCTGGCGCAAGCCAGGTCACTAGACGCGTTCTTTAGCGCCGGAGAGGGCCTGTCCCTCTCCGGCGCTTTTTCATGGACCGGGCGGTAGCGGAGCCGCCCGACGACGTGGGGCGGTTCCGCCTGGAGAGCAGAACCCCCTTTTGGGCGTTGCCTGCGGGCATCGGGTTCGCTGTACTGAAGGAGCGCCTCCGCCTGCGGCCGCTTGCGGAGGGCGAAGCGGCAATGAAGATCGAAGTCAGCGACTGCACGCTCGTCGACGAGCTCGCCCACACCCTGCGCGGCTACGACTAAAGGGTCATCCGCAGCGGTGCGAACGAGCTTCGCGTCGGCCTGGGCCTGAGCACTCGGGGCGCTTCGAGTGCTCGGGACGGCCGAGCTCGAGCTCGACATCTACCTGACCGCCTTGCAGCGGTCCACCCGGGCATTCGCGCACACCGAACCAGCTGAGTGCTTTCGCCCTCGTCGCGACGCCTTCGAACGCGTCCCCGGTTACTCGAGGGTCGAGAGCAGGAACGCCGTCGAGAACCCGAGCAGCGTCACGAGCCCGACGAGCGAGCCGGCGTGCTCGAAGCCCTCCGGCATCATCGTGTCGGCGAGCATGACGAGGATCGCGCCCGCGGCGAACGCCTGGACGACCGCGATGACGTCGTCGGACGCGTCGCCGAGGGACGCGTAGCCGATCGCGCTCGCGAACGTGGACGCGGCCAGGACGGCAACCCAGAGACCGACGATGAAGCGCGGCGAGCGGCCGGCTTTCCGCATCCCGGTGGCGGCCGACATCGACTCGGGCAGGTTCGAGAGGAACACGGCCGCGACGAACGCGACGCCGATGCCGTTGCCCTCGAGTAGCGTGATCCCGATCGCCGCGGATTCCGGGATGCCGTCCAGGAGCGCCCCGAGCGCGATGGCCATCCCCGATCCGTCCGCCTGTTCGCCGCCGGAGCGCTTCCGGTCGTCGCCTCCGCGATGGTCGATGATCCAGTCTCCGGCGAAGAACGCGAGGCCGCCCGCTGCGAGACCGGCGGCGACCGCATCGGCCCCGCCGCGCGCGTAGGCCTCGCGCGTCAGGTCGAACGTGAGCGCGCTGATCAGGACGCCCGCTCCGAAGCCCATGACGAGGCCGATGAGGCGCTGCGAGACGGGCACGAGGAGTCCGATCGCCGCGCCCAGGAGGAGCGAGGCGCCGCCGACGAAGCCCCAGAAGGCGGCCTCGGCCATGGGCCCTGCGCTCCGCGGCTAGTCCGCGGGGCGCAGCTCCTCGAGCTGGGACTCGACGTTCGTCTCGTGCATCCGGGCCAGATCATCGGGCGCTGGGCGGGGGAGCGGAACAGCCAGTCCGGCGGCTCGTGCGTCGGCCCGCGTCCCGCTGCCCGCGAGAGCGGACGCGACCGCAATGTGGAGCCCGCGCAGATACGCGAGGTCGGCCACGGCGTTTGCCAGGGCCTCGGCTCCAGTCAGCGCCGGGCCGTGGCCCGGGACCACGAGCGCAGCGGGATCGTTTCGCAGGAGCTCGACGAGGCCGGCGAGCGTCGACCGGTAGTGGGCCGTCGAGCTCGCGAACGGGAATTCGGACGACGAGAGGTGGTCGCCCACCGCGAGCACGTCGAGCTCGCGGACGCGGAAGGCGGTCCCGTCCGGTGTGTGGCCGACGAGGGGCGCCGTCTCGACGACGAACGGGCCGACTCGATGCGCGCGCCCCACCTCGAGCACCCGGTGGATGCGCGGCGGGAGTGCGACCGACAGGCCGTGCTCCTCCGCCCGACGGGCCGCGGTCTTGCCCGGCTCCCCGATCTCGACCCGCGCCGCCGTCGCCTCGCCGGCCGCGGCGACGGCATCCGGGAACGGCGCGATCCCGCAGACGTGGTCCCAGTCCGCATGCGTCACGAGGACGTAGGTCACGGGCGCGCCAAGGTCGTGGGCGCGGCGGTCGATCGCGGCGACCTCGTCCGCTGAGACGCCGGGGTCGATCGCAACGGACTCGCCCTCGCCCACGAGAAGGAGGGACGCCGTCTCCCAGAGCTCGCTCTCGAACCGCTCGACCTGCACGACACGAGGCTACGCGTCGAGGCGGCTAGGGTTTACGCTCAGTCGCGTGATCGACTGCGACGTACACCAGAACTTCGACGCGCTCAGCGACCTCCTGCCCTGGATCGACCCGGCGTTTCGCGACTACGTCACGGAGGGCGGCTACGGCGGGTTCACGCTGCCGAATTACCCCTGGGTGCACCCGTCCGGCTTCATGATGCGCGATGCAGTCCCGCCCGACGGCGGCGTGCCGGGCTCGGACTACGAGACGCTCCGCGAGCAGCTCCTCGACCGCTTCGACCTCGAGTACGCGGTCCTCACCGGCGAGGACATCCTGAACGTCTCGTCCATGGCGCATCCGCAGCTCGCGGCCGCGATCGCGGCCGCGTACAACCGCTGGCTCGTCGACGAGTGGCTGCCGCGCGACGAGCGCCTCCTCGGCTCGCTCGTCGTCGCGACGCAGGACGCGGGCCGCGCGGCGGACGAGATCCACGCCGTCGCCGACCATCCGCGCGTCGTGCAGGTCCTCCTACCGGGGGGCGCGCGAAGCGCCTACGGCGATCCGCACTACGGGCCGATCCTGGACGCGGCCGCCGAGGCCGGGCTCGCGGTCGGGATCCACGTCGGGGCCGAAGGCCTCGCGACGAACCCTCCGCCCACGGCGGCCGGCTACCCGTCGTACTACGCCGAATGGCACACGCTGCTGCCCGAGGCGGCGATGTCGCATCTCGTGAGCCTCGTCTGCCACGGCGCCTTCGAGCAGCGCCCCGAGCTCCGGGTCGTCTTCATCGAGGCCGGGGTCGCGTGGCTTCCCGCCGTCCTCTGGCGTCTCGACGCGAACTGGAAGGCGCTCCGAACCGAGATCCCCTGGGTGCGCACCCTCCCGAGCCAACAGGTGCGCGAGCACGTGCGCTTCACGACCCAGCCCCTCGAGCAGCCGAAGCGCAAGAGCGAGCTACACGCGGTCCTGGGCGCGGTCGAGGGACTCGACGACATGTTGATGTTCGCGACCGACTATCCGCACTGGGACTTCGACTCCCCCGCGCAGGCACTCGGCCGTCTCCCGGAGGCGTGGCGCGACAAGGTGGCGGCCGAGAACGCGCGCAGGCTCTACGAGCTTCCTGTGCGGCGGGCCGCGACCGCCGATGCGCGGGCCTGACCGCGCCGCCGTCCTGCGTGCGGACGAGCTGCCGCCCGGCGGGCGCGCGCGGGTCGAGGCGTTCGGGACCGAGGTCGCGCTCTTCAACGTCGACGGCCGGCTCTACGCGACGGCCAACGCGTGTCCCCACCACGGCGGACCGCTCTGCCACGGGCGGGTGACCGGCGCCCGTGTCGCGGCCGCGCCGTACGAGCATCGCTGGGAACGCGAGGGCCGCGTGCTCGTGTGTCCTTGGCACGGCTGGGAGTTCGATCTCGAGACCGGCGAGGCGCTCTTTGACCCGTCCGTACGCGTCCGGACGTTCGGCGCTCGGATCGAGGATGGTCAGGTCGTCCTCCGCAGGTGAGGAGGACCGGGTTGCCCGCGGCGGAATATCCGGGAAGCGTGCTACAACTCCGGTGGGCGCTCTGCGCCCACGTTCTTTGATGGGCCTCCTCTCTCTCAGCGGCGTCACCCGAAGCGGCCGGGCCACCATCACTCGTTCCAGGTTTGCGCTCCCCCGCGCGATCGCCGATGCCAGGTGCATGGATCGAATCCTGCGGGTAGGGAGCTCGCGTACGGTGCGGCGCCTCCTCAACATCGTGTACGCGACCATCGCGGTCGTCATGGCGGTCTTCACGGCCCGCCACTTCGCGTCCACGGAATGGCCCCTCGCCAACGCGAACTACCGCCTCGTGGCGGCCTCGGGGATCCTGTTCCTCGTCGCCTACGCCTTCAAGGCGATCGGCTGGCACCGGCTCTTCGCGCCGCACGAGCGTCCGCACGCGATCGCCCTCGCCGCAGCCGGCGGAGCCGCCTCGGTTTCGGGCGCCGCTCTTCCCGGTCGGTTCGACGACGCCGTCCGCGTCGCGGTCGTCCGCCGCTACCCCGGCTGCTCGCACTCGCGCGTCGGGGCGGTCTGCCTCTCGCTCTTCATGCTCGGGCTCGTCGACACGGCCGCGCTCACGCCACTCGCCGGCGCCGCAGCGGCGACCACGGACGGGACCGCGATGCAGGCGGGACTCAGCCTTGTCGCGTTCGCCGGGATCGGCGCGGCCGTGCTCATGACGTCGCTCCCTCGGCTCACGGCGAGCACGCGCCTGCTCCGCTATCGCATCGTCCGCTGGCTCTCTGACCGCGTCGTGCCCCCGCGCGAGGCGTGGTCGGCCTGGGTGCTCGTCCTCGCCTCCTGGCTCGTCCGGGGCGTCGCGCTCCTCGCTCTCCTCGGCGCCCTTGGAATCGGGCTCTCGCTGCCGATCGCGCTCGCCTTCCTTTGCGGCGCGGCCGCGACCGGCGCGCTGCCGATTGCGCCGGCCGGCGCCGCCACGCAGGCCGGTGCAGGGGCCGCGATCCTCATCGCGAGCGGTGTCTCCACCTCGGAGGCGATCGCCTTCGCCGTCGCCTCGCAGGCACTCCTCATCCTCGCGGGCGCCGCGGTCATCATCCTCGCCGCCGTCTGGACGGGCGGCTCGCGGCTCGCCCTGCGGCGGGTCGCGTCCTAGGCCGCGTCGAGCGCCGCCCTCACCTGCCCGGAGTGCCCGTCAGGGCGCACGTTCCGCACCGCGCGGACGATCGTCCCGTCCGCCCCGATGACGTAGGTCGTGCGTTTCAGGCCGACGCTCTTCTTGCCGTAGAGCGTTTTCTCGCCCCAGGCGTCGTATGCCTCGGCGACGGAGTGGTCGGGGTCGGCGAGGAGCGTGAACGGGAGCCCGTACTTCTCGCGGAAGCGTGCGTGCGAGGCCTCGTCGTCGGGGCTGACGCCGAGGATGACCGCGCCACGCTCCTCGAAGACCCGGTAGGCATCGCGGAACCCGCAAGCCTCCTTGGTGCACCCGGGCGTGTCGTCCGCTGGGTAGAAATACAGGACGCGGCTTCCCGCGGAAGTCGGAGAGCCTTACGGTCTCGCCGGAGTCGGACCGGAGCTCGAAATCCGGCGCGGGGGAGCCTTCGGCGGGCATACGCCGAGCCTAGCGACCTCGCGGCGTCCCTTGTACGCACGCTCGTCCTCGCGCTGCAAGGCCGCGATGGAAGAATGCTTGCATGACCGTGCTTCCCTCCGGGACCGTGACGTTCGTGTTCAGCGACGTCGAGGGTTCGACCGGGCTCTTGAAGCGTTTGGGGGAGCGCTACGGCGAGGTTATCGCCGAGCACCGGCGCATCGTCCGCGAGATCTTCGGAGCCCACGGCGGCTTCGAGATCGACACACAGGGCGACTCCTTTTTCTACGCGTTCGCGCGTGCACGCGACGCGGTCGCGGCCGCCGTTGACGTTCAGCGTGCCCATGCAGATCATGCGTGGCCCGAGGGGGAGCGGGTACGTGTTCGCGTGGGCCTGCACACCGGTGAGCCGGCTGTCGGCGCGGAGGGCTACCTCGGCGTCGACGTCGTGCGCGCTGCCCGGCTCGCCGCGACCGGTCGAGGTGGCAGCGTCCTGCTCTCGGAGCCGACCCGCGCCCTCCTTGGTTCTTCCCTGCCCGACGGCGTCTCCGTGCACGCCCTCGGCGAGAGGCGGCTGAAGGACATCGACGAGCCCGAGCGCATCTACGAGCTCGAGATCGAGGGCGTCGAGCGGGTGGCAGGTCCGCCTCCTGCGACGAGCATGGAGGACGCGGAGAAGGAGTGGGAGAACCGCTACTCGGAGCTCGGTGCACGCCTGAACACGAGGATCAACGAGGGCGTGTATAGCGCTCTGGAGCGTTCGTTCGGGTTGGATAAGCGCGACTGGTCCTGAGCTCGGGGCGCCTGACTCGCGACGGGCTGGGTGTTGCGATCGCGCTCCTCTCGTACGGCACGCATCCTTCGCCGCACGCTTGAGGGTGTGGTGACCGCGGCGTTGTCGGCGTCGACCAACCTCTGCCAGTTTCCGAAGGCATGTGGGGGGCAGGACTGCCGGAGTCTCGTGCGCACCATCGACGATCGAAGCGACGAAACGCTCGCCAGCATTCGAATCCTCCTTGAGATGCGAGACCGAGCCCGTGAAGACATTCGGGCCGTCAACGCGAAGGCCTGGTACCGCTACTACGCCGTCGGGAGGCTCCTCGAGGAATACGAGCGGGCGTGGTTCCTTCAAGTCCTCGACCGCGCCGAGGGCTGACTCAGCGGGCGGCGAGGCTCGGGGTGAGGCGAGCCGTCACGGCGGAGGGAGAAACCACCGCTCCAAGCCGCGCGACCAGGCGCTGCGCGTCGGGTTCATGCCGTGGCCCATTGCGGCCGCCGGAGCTTCTAGTACGCCATCGCTGGCTCCGCGGCCGTTGCGATCGTGTGGGCGATCACGCCTAGGCTTGTCCTACGTCGAGGAAGGTTTGACAGCCGACGTACCTAACGGTTATCTTCATAAGTAACGGTTAGGGAGAGACGGACAATGCCAGAATCGATGACCCTCTCGCAGAAGGGGTCGGCTCGGGACTACCAGCTCCGCGTCGTCCAAGAGGTGTTGCTCGCGCTGCTGGCCGAGGAGGCATCGCACGGCTATCAGCTACGCGCCCGCCTTCAGCTCGCGTTGGGCCCGCTGGCGGAGGCACTGAACGCCGGGCAGGTCTACGTGACGCTGAACCGGCTCGAAAAGGCGAATCTCGTGAGCTCGGAGCTGGTCGGCCAAGCCGATCGTCCGGACCGCAAGGTCTACGAGTTGACAGCGGCCGGGCGCGTGCGGGTCACTGAGTGGCTCGAGGACACGAGCTGGCCGAAGCCTGCACCGGCGGAGTTCCACGTGAAGCTGGTCGCCGCTGCTGCGGCGAGGCTCGCGGACCCGGTGAGGCTCGTCGACGCACAGCGACATGCGCTGTTGGAGGGCCTTGCCGCGGTGCAGCGGGCCGCGCTGGCAGAGCCGGATGAGTCAGTTGCAGGGCTGTTGCTCGAAGGCGTAGTGCTGCGGCTGCAGGCCGATCTGCGCTGGCTCGAGGCCTGCGCGCGATTTTGGAATGAGAGGAAGGGACGATGATCATGGATGCCGTGGAGTCGTTAGCTCGCGTGGAACCGGTGTTGCGCACGCAAGGGTTGGAGAAGCAGTACGGGAAGGGAGAGGGACTCGTGCGGGCGGTCGACTCGGTCGCGCTCGAGGTCGCCGCGGGTGAGACGCTCGCCGTGATGGGGCCGAGCGGCTGTGGGAAGTCGACCCTGCTGCATCTGTTGGGCGGGCTTGAGCGCCCTTCGGCGGGAGCTGTGTGGCTGGTGGGACGCCGCATCGACCAGCTGAGCGAAAAGGCGCTAGCTCGGCTGCGCCGGCACACGATCGGTTTCGTGTTCCAGGCCTTCCACCTGCTGGACGAGCTCACCGCCTTGGAGAACGTCGAGCTGCCTGCGCTCCTGGCGGGGCGCTCGCCACGCGCGGCGCGCTCCCGGGCCGAGGACCTGCTGGAACAGGTCGGGCTCACCGATCGAGCCCCGCATCTCCCCTCGGCGCTCTCGGGGGGACAGCGTCAGCGGGTCGCGATCGCCCGCGCGCTCAGCAACGAGCCGCTCGTCATCTTGGCCGACGAGCCGACAGGAAACCTCGACA
>Ga0126313_10001211_pt1 | contig 13398 bp, 10 predicted proteins | sample Plot105A_FD_89954 | JGI IMG/M metagenome (GOLD analysis project Ga0126313, IMG submission 89954) | Serpentine soil microbial communities from UC McLaughlin Reserve, CA, USA - Plot105A | ecosystem: Environmental > Terrestrial > Soil > Grasslands | place: USA: UC McLaughlin Reserve, Lake County...
CAGCGGCGGCTCCGAGGCGATCGAGACCGCCCTCAAGCTGGCCCGCGCGACGCAGATCGCACGCGGCGAGGCCGAGCGGTGGATCGTGTTCGCGCGCTGGGGCAGCTACCACGGCAACACGCTCGGGGCGCTGGACCTGTCGGGGCGGCGGCCGCTCCGACGGCCCTACGAGAGCTGGCTCGGCCGGTTTCGCCACGTGAGCGCGGCGTACGCGTACCGCGGCGGCGATCCCGGCTCGCAGGCGCTTGCGACGGCGCAGGAGCTCATCGACGAGCTGGATCGCGCCTTCTCGGCGGCCGAGCCAGGTTCGGTGTGCGCCTTCGTCGCCGAGCCGATCGTGGGCGCAACCCTCGCCGCGGTCGAGCCGCCCGAGGGCTACTGGCAGGGCGTCGCGGACGTGTGCCGCCACCACGGCGTGCTGCTGATCGCGGACGAGGTCATGACCGGATTCGGGCGCACGGGGACGTGGTTCGGGATGGACCACTTCGGCGTGCGGCCGGACCTTCTCGTCGCCGCCAAGGGGGCGACGTCGGGCTACTGGCCGTTCGGCTTCGTCGCGGCGTCCGGCGAGGTGTACGACGCGGTGACGGGAGCGGGCGCGTTCGTCCACGGGTTCACGTACTCGCACCAGCCGGTTGCGGCGACCGTCGCGGGAGAGGTGCTCCGGATCCTCGAGGCCGAGTCGCTCGTCGAGGCTTCCGCGGTGAAGGGGCGGCGGCTGCTCGAGCTCCTGCGGGACCGCCTCGCCGGGCACCGGGCCGTGGGGGACGTCCGAGGGCGTGGGCTCATGGTCGGCGTGGAGCTGGTCGCAGATCGCGAGACGCTCGCGCCGTTCCCGCGCGGGGCCCGCCTGGCGGAGGCGGTCGTCCGCATCGCCCGCGAGCGCGGCCTGCTGCTCTACTCGGGGACGGGCAACGCCAACGGCGTCGATGGCGACACGCTCCTGCTCGGCCCGCCGTTCGTCGTCACGGATGCGGAGCTGGTCGTGATCGCTGATGGGCTCGCCGCCGCCGTCGACCTCGCGCTGGCCGGCGTCGACGCGCCGGCGCCCGCCTGACGCTGGCCGTCGTCCCGACGAGCTGTGGCGGCTAGCTGCGGCTCGCCCCGGCGCGCAGGAGCAGGATCCCGCCGAGGACGACGAGGATGAGCGGCCACACGAGGTCCGACATGCCGGGAACGGCCAGGCTCGACGCGCCGATCGCGAACAGGATCGTGCCGAGGACGGCCTGCCAGCCCCAGCCCGCGCCCGATGCCGCGCGAACCGCGGCGATGAACAGGAACGCGACGCCCAGGCACGCGGTCCCCACGCCCGGTCCCTCGACGACGTCCGCCGCAGCCAGCAGCTCGGGTGCCGCGAGCGCGGTGATGATCGCGCCGAGGTAGAGCGAGCCCATCCCGCGGTTGACGAGCCACGAGACGAGGAACGCGACGCCGATCGAGAGGAACAGGAGCGAGCCGGCGGTCTCGAGCGACGGGAACAGCTGGCGGAGCAGGAGGAGCGCCCCGAACACGACGAGGAAGATCCCGAACCAGGGGAGCCGGCTCCGGGACGGCGTCCCGGGTACCTCCGACCATTCCCAGCCGGACATGCGGACGTCGCCGCTCTCGATCACCTCCCCGGTGACGGGCTGGTCCCGTCGCTCGGTCATCGGTCCCTCCTCGTAGTGCGTCGCAGGCAGCGTAGCGCTCAGGCGGGCGGGCCCGCGACCTCGTCGACGAACGCCGCGAGCGCGCGGAACCAGTGCAGCCGTTCGGCCCAGGGGACCGCCGCGTTGGCCGGCGATGTGGACGGCAGGACGAACAGCCGGGTGCGGCCGAGCCTCCGCGCCTGCTCGCCGAGCGATGCTCGCTCGCGGAACGCGCCGCGGTAGGCCTCCTTGCCCACGAACGCCATGACGGCAGGCCGGAGGTCGAGGGCGATGGCCTCCAGCCGCTCGGCGGCGCCGGCGAAGTCCGCTGCCCGGAGGTCTCCCGAGCCCGGCGTCATCCGGCCGGCCGCGTTCGTCACGCCGATCCCGTGCTCGAGGAGCTCGAACTGGTCGCCGGGTTCGATCTCGCGTGGCGTCAGGCCGGATGCGCTCAGCAGGCGCCAGAAGTCGTTGCGCGGGTTCGCGAAGTGGGCACCCGCCTCGGCCGACGAGCGCCCCGGGTTGATCCCGACGAGCACGAGTCGCAGCCCGGGCGCGAGCACGTCGGGGACGGCGGATCGCGGCTCAGCCATGTCACCGGAGCGTACCGGCGGACGGTCCACGACCGCTACGATCCGCGGATGGCACACGTCATGACGGTCCGCGGTCCGGTCGACCCCGCTGAGCTCGGGTTCACCCTCCCGCACGAGCACACGCAGATCCACCTGTGGCAGATCCAGGGCCGCTGGGACTACTGGGAGCTGACCCGCGACGAGCCGCTCATCCTCGAGGAGCTGGCGGCGTTTCGCGATTCCGGAGGGAGCGCGCTCGTCGACCTCACTGCGCCGGGCGTCGGGCGCGACCCGCGGTGGCTGGCCGGCCTCTCGGCGCGGAGCGGCCTGCACCTCGTCATGGGGGCCGGCTGGTATCGGACCGCGTACTACCCGCCCGAGCTGCTCGTCGACCGGCGGTCGGTCGAGTCGCTTGCCGAGGAGCTCGTCGCAGAGGCGACGAACGGCGTCGGGGACACCGGGATCCGGCCCGGGATCCTCGGGGAGATCGGCACCGACAAGCCGTGGGTCACGCCCGCCGAGGAGCGTGTGCACCGCGCCGTCGCAAGGGCGAGCCGTCGGACCGGACTCGCGATCACGACGCATGCCGTGATGTCCGACGTTGGCGCGGCGCAGCTGGCGATCTTCGAGGAGGAGGGTGTGGACCCCGGCAGGGTCGTGATCGGGCATGCCGACAGCTACCCGATCTTCGACCACTACCTGTCGCTGATCAACCGTGGCGCGTCGATCGAGCTCGACTTTCTCGGCATGTCATTCACGCCGACCGAGGTCCACGGGGAGGGACGGATCGTCGACCTCCTGCTCGAGCTGCTCCATCGCGGCCACGGCGACCGCGTCCTGCTCAGCCAGGACGTGTGCCACAACAGCCAGCTCCGGCGCTACGGCGGGAGTGGCTACACGTATCTGCAGGAGACCTTCCTGCCGAGGCTCCGGGAGCGCGGCGTGTCCGACGCGGAGATCGACCAGCTCACGATCGAGAACCCGCGCCGCGTCCTCACGATCGGATAGCGGGCTCGCGACGAGGATCTAGACCAGGGTCGCGTCGACGACCATCTCGACGTTGCCCTTGAGCGCGACCGAGACCGGGCAGTTGTCCCGGGCGTCCTCGGCGAGCGTCTGGAACGTCGCGGGGTCGATGCCCGGGACGTCGCCCTTGACGGTGAGCGTCGAACGCGCGATGGCCCAGCCGGCGTCGCCCTTCGCGAAGCTCACGACGGCCTTGACGTCGAGCTTCGACGGCGGCGTGCCGTTCTTGCCGAGACGCGCCGAGAAGGCCATCGAGAAGCACGCAGCATGGGCGGCTGCGAGGAGCTCCTCCGGCGACGTTCGGCCATTGTGCTGCTCGGTGCGGGACGCCCACGTGACCGGCAGCCGGCTGAAGGCGCCGGATGAGCTGTAGTTGATCGTGCCGCTGCCGGTCGTCAGGTCGCCCGACCAGGTGACCTCGGCGTGGCGGGTGGTTTCCATGAAGCATGCGCTCCTTCGGGCAGGGGGCGTGGCGGTTCCGCTCGTGCGGCCGCGGGAAGGCTAGGGTGCCACGGGCGACGCCATGACGCGCCGCCCGTCGTCCTGGACCTGGGTTCAGCCGGCCTCGCCCGTCGCGACGACCGGCCGCACGACCGAGGGCTCGTCCTCGTCCGACCGTCGAACCCGCCGTGACAGCCCCTTCCGGCCGCCGTCGACGAGCGAGTAGATGACCGGAATGACGAGCAGCGTCAGGAACGTCGAGCTGAACAGCCCGCCGATGACGACCGTGCCCAGCTCGGCCGCGATGATCGAGCCCTGGTTGAAGCCGGCGGCCAGCGGGATCAGCGCGAGGATCGTGGCGATCGCGGTCATGAGGATCGGGCGCACGCGGGTCCGTCCGCCCTCGATCAGGGCCTCGTGGGTTGCCATCCCCTGCGACCGCAGCCGCTCGACGAGGTCGAGCAGGACGATCGCGTTGGTGACGACGATGCCGATCAGCATCAGGAACCCGATGAGCGCGCTGACGCCGAGCGGCCGGCCGGTGAGGTACAGCGCCGGAAGGGCGCCGATCGTCGCGAGCGGCAGGCTGAACAGGATGATGAACGGGGTGATCAGCGAGTTGAACGTGAGCACCATCGCCACGTAGACGATCAGGATCGCGACGCCCATCGAGAAGAACAGGCCGCCGAACGCCTCGTCCATCTGGGCGGTCACGCCGGCAAGCCGGACGTCGACGCCCTGCGGGACCTCGCCTCCGGCAACCAGGGCGTCGATCTCGGCCTGGACGTCCTTGCTCACCTTGCCGGTGTCCTCGGACGTGATCTCCGCCGAGATCGATGCCGCCGGCGACTGGTCGATGCGCGTGATCGAGCCCTGTGCGTCGACCTCCTCCACGGCCGCGATCGTGCCCAGCGGCGCCTTGGCGACGGTTCCCACGGGCAGCGCCTGGAGGTCCTCGACCGAGGCCACCGCGGCCGGGTCGAGCTCGACGAAGATGTCCGCGGTCGCCCCGTTGTCGTCGATGACGACGCGGGTGGCGACGGATCCGACGAGCGCCGAGCGCACCTCCTGGGCGACCTGCGCGGCCGTGAGGCCGACCATGATCGACTTGTTGGGATCGGGGGTCACCTGGATCTCGGGCGTGCCGGCGGACAGGTCGGACTTGAGGTTCAGCAGGTCGGCGTTGTCGGCCAGCGCGGCGAGCACCGCGTCGTTCGCCGTGGCGACCTCAGTGGCGTTGTCGCCGGAGACGACGACGCTCAGGTTGTTCGAGCTGAACCCGGCGAGCTGGGCGATCGCGACGTCGAACCCGTCGGTCTTCACCGGCGCGAGGGCGTCGGACAGCGTCTGCGCGTATTCGGTGAGGTCGACGGTGTCGACGAGTCGGATCGCCATGCGAGCGCTGTTCGCGGGCCGGCCGCTCATCGCGGCGGTGATCGTCTGGAAGCCCGCCTCACCCTCGCCCGGGATCGAGGTCTGCACGAGCACGACGTTCGGGTCCTGGGCGAGGATCTCCTCGGCCTGCTGCGTGTGTGCGAGGACCGCCTCGGTGCTCGCGCCGGGCGGCGGCGCGATGGTTGCCTGGACGATGTTCTCCGACCCGGCGTTGATGAACGCGGTGGGCAGCAGCGGCGCGAGGGCGGCCGTGACGACGAACAGGACGATCGCAACCGCCACGACGCCGACGCGGGTCGCCCGGCTGCGGAGCGCGAAGGCGATGGCGGGCGTGTACGCCCTGATCCACAGTGAGTTCTTCGGTTCGCCGTCCTCGTCGACGTTGACCGGGACCTTGTCGATCAGCAGGTAGGCGAGCACCGGGACGACGGTGAGGGCGCACACGAGGGACGCCAGCAGGGCGAACGTGACCGTGAGCGCGAAGGGCAGGAAGAACTGCGAGACGAGGCCGCCGACGAAGCCCAGCGGCAGGAACACGCCGACGGTCGTGATCGTCGCGGCGGTGATCGCCCCGGCGACCTCCCTGGGGCCGTTGATCGCCGCCGTCAGCCGGTCCTCACCGAGGGCTCGATGGCGGTAGATGTTCTCGAGCACGACGATGGCGTCGTCCACCACCCGTCCCACGGCGACCGCGAGGCCGCCCAGGGTCATGATGTTCAGGGTGATGCCGGTGACCTGCATGACCACGAGGGCCGTCAGGATCGAGAGCGGGATGCTGACCGCCGCGACGATCGTCGACCGGATGCTGAACAGGAACAGGAAGATCGTGAGGACGGCGAACAGCGCGCCGAGGCCACCCTCCCGAAGGAGGCCGTCACGGGACTCCTTGATGAAGTTCGACAGGTCCGACACCACCGTCACGGAGACGACGTCGGTGTGCTGCGCCGCGATCTCGTCGAGGGTCGCCGTCACGGCATCCGCGACCAGCACGGTGTTGGCGTCCGAGGTCTTCGAGACCGACAGCGAGAGGGCCGGCTGGCCGTTGGTACGGGCGTAGCCGGTCGTCGCGACACCCTGGATCTCGACGGTGCCGAGGTCCCCGATGGTGACCGGCGTCGGAGGGGTGGGAGCCGTCGTGGCTGGGGACGCGGCCGGCGCGGACCCGGCCGGCGCGGCCGACCCGGTGGGATCGCCGGATGCCGCCGGCGCGCCCGATGCCACGGGCGCACCTGACGCCGCGACAGGCCCACTGGGCGCGCCGGGAGCCCCGGCGCCCGGCGCGGTCGCCACGCCGACGACGAGATCCTCGACCGCGTCGACCGACTCGATGCGGCCGATCGTGGACACGGAGATCTGCGACGTGTCGGTCGTGATCTCGCCCGACGGGAAGGTCAGGTTGTTCGCCGCCAGGACGCCCGTCACCTGGCTGACCGAGATGCCGTTCGCGGTCAGCTTCTCCGGGTCGAGCGTGACGAGCACCCGCTGCTCCTCGCCGCCGGTGATGTCCACGCTGCCCACGCCGTCGATGGCGAGGAGCGCCGGCTTGATGTCCTCCTGTGCGACCCGTGCCGCATCGGTCAGCCCATCCTCCGACGTCGCGGCGATCGAGGCGATGATCACCGGCGAGGCGTTGATGTTGAGCGCGGTGACCTGCGGGTTGACCGTGGCCGGGAGGCCGACGTTCTGCAGGTTCTGCTCGATCGCCGCGCGGATCTCCTTCACGTCCGAGCCGAACGAGAACTGCGCGACGACGAGCGCGAGCGAGTTCGCGGACGTCGACTGCACGCTTTCGAGGCGCGGGACCCCGGCGATCGCCTGCTCGATCGGCTTCGTCACCTGGTCTGCCACATCGGCGGCCCCCGCCCCGGGCAGCGGCGCGACCACGGTGATCACCGGGAACTCGATGTCCGGCAGGAGCTCCTGCTTGAGGTTCCCCCAGGCGAGCAGGCCGGCGACGAACAGGGCGCCGGCGAGCAGGAGCGTGACGCTCCGCTTCGAGACGGCAAACGCGGAGAGGCGGCTCATGCGGGATCCTTTCGGGTGACGGCGAGCTGTGGGGCGACCGGTGCGCCGAGCTGGCTTGGTTCGGTGGTGGAGCGTCGGGTCGCGGCACGAGTCAGCGCGGCGAGCGCCGAGCGCAGGTGGTCGAGCTCGGCGTCATCGAGGTCGTCGAGGAGCTCGCGCATCTGGCGCGCGTTCAACTCGCGGAAGCGGTCGATGAAGGCGGCGCCCGCCGGCGTGAGGCCCACGAGCACCTGGCGCCGGTCGGCCGGATCCTCACGCCGCGTCGCGAGCCCCTGGTAGACGACCTTCTCGACGAGGCCGCTGACGGTCGACAGAGATACTCCGAGGCGCTGCACGAGGGTCGACATGTGCATCTCCCCCGACAGCGCGACGAGGTAGAGGAGCTTGGCCTGGGGCATCGTGATGGCGATCTCGAGAAACTCAGGGGCATGGCTGTCGGCGAGGCGGTGCATGAGCGCCTCGTAGCCGGCGATGACCTCGTCGACGACGTGGGAGCGGGTGGGGTCGGGCATTCGGGTCCTTCGGCTCGGCCTGATGCTTCGACGTCACCAAACCATTCGGTGCAAACGATACAACGGACCGCCCAACCCTGCCCGAGCATCGGAGGTGATCTCGCCGGTGGTGCCGGGCGGTAGGATCAGTCGCGCTCGCGGCCGCTTCAGGCAGCGGGCATTCGCAGGAGATCCAACCATGCGCCTGTCCAACGGCCGCGGTTCGCGCCGCGCCCTGTCGCTCGTCCTGGCCGCCGCCGTCGTCTCGACCCTCGCGGCATGCAGCGGGGGTGGCGCGTCCGCGGCACCATCTGCTTCGGCCGGCGCGTCCGCTTCGGCAGGTGCGTCCACGTCGGCCGGCGCGTCGGCCTCGGGCGCGGCGCTCGACATCGACGGAACGACCTGGCTGCTGACCGACTACATCTCGCCTGACGGGTCCACGTACACGGTGCCGGCGGCGGTCACGCCGCAGCTCACGTTCGAAGGCGGCAACCTGACCGGCAACGCCGGGTGCAACACGTTCAACGCCACGTACACCGTCACCGGCGACGCCATCGAGGTCGGCCCCATTGCCTCGACGAAGATGGCGTGCGAGGAGCCGATGGCGACGGTCGAGAGCGCGTACCTCGCCGCGCTCGACTCCGTGGACAAGGTGACGATCCTGGAGGACGGCAAGCTCCAGCTGTGGGATGACGGCGGCAAGACGACGCTCGCCTTCCTCAAGGGCAGCTGATCCCGCGTCCGGTCGGGTGGGGGCCTGCCGCGCGTCCGATACGTGACACGGTGCGGCAGGTACGGGCCCTAGCATCGACGGGGTGAGCACCCCCGTCCGCCACGTCTCGCGGCTCGTCGCGCGCCGCTTCCTCGTCCTCCGCCACCTCCTTGCGCCGCCTCGCTCGATGCCGGCCGAGCCCGCGTCCGTGATGCGCGTCGTGGACCGGCTGGGCTCGCTCCAGTTCGACCCGATCGACGTCGCCGGGCGCAACCACGACCTGACGCTGCTCGCCCGGGTTGCGGGGTACCGGCGCGAGTGGACGGACGAGCTCCTGTACGGGACGAGAGCGCTCTACGAGACCTACAACAAGCAGCTCTCGATCGTGCCGACGGCGGAGCTTCCTTGGTACCGGATCACCTGGGACAGGAACCGCGTGGCGCACGACGGCGCCGCGTTCGACGAGCACGCGCCGCTCGTCGAGGAGCTTCTCGCGCGGATCCGGACGGATGGGGCGCTCTCCTCCACGGACGTCGAGCCGCGAGCCTCGATCGACTGGTACTGGCGCCCGACGAACCAGGTCCGCGCGATCCTCGAGGCGCTGGGGGAGGCGGGCATCCTCGGAATCGCGAGGCGGGAGGGCAACCGCCGCGTGTACGACCTCTCGGAGCGCCTGTTCCCGCCGGAGCTGCTCGACCGGCGCGCGTCAGTTGACGACCAGCAGCGGCACCGCCTCCTGTCGCGCTATCGCGGGAACGGGCTGCTCGGGGCGACGGGGGAGTACACGATCTTCGCGGGCATCGGCAAGGCGCCCGCACGGTACGCGTACCGGGAGCAGCTCGAGGACGCCGGCGAGCTCGTCGCCGTCGAGGTCGAGGGGTTTCGCGGCGCCCGGTACGTGGTCGCCGAGGAGCTGCCGATCCTCGACGCCGCCGCCGGTGAGGTCGACGCCGAGGCCACGCCCGACGGCCGGCGCCTCGGACGACCGGGCGGACACGAGCCGGGTGTGGCCTTCCTGGCGCCCCTCGATCCGCTCGCGTGGGATCGCGACCTGCTCCTGCGGCTATGGGACTTCGACTACCGGTGGGAGGTGTACGTGCCCGCCCCGAAGCGCCGGTGGGGGTACTACGTCCTGCCGATGCTGTACGGGGATCGCCTGGTGGGCCGCATCGAGCTGCGGGCCGACCGGCCGGCGAAGACGCTGCGCGTGCTCGGCGTGTGGTGGGAGGCGTCCTTCGACCCGCTCGACGACGCCAACCCGGGTTTCGTCGATGCGTTCACGGAGGCGCTCCGCGCACATCTCGCGTTCAGCGGGCTCGGACGCGTCGCGCTGCCGCGAACCGCTGCCCACCGAGCCATGGCACATGCCGTCCGTGACCGGCTCGGGACCGCGACCGCGTCCGGCCGCCCACGGGGGATCGAGGTCATCCCGGTCCGCGCCTCGGCTCGCCCCGGCGCCGCGTGACCGGCTAGAGTCCGCCGATGGCGATCGAGATCCGGCAGATGCGGCGCGACGACGCGGACGCGGTCGTCGACGTGACGACCTCCGCGTTCCTCGAGCGCCCCGATGCCGCCGGCGTCGCCGCGCTCGTCCGCGAGACGTGGGACGAATCACGCTCCTGGCTTGCGTGGGACGGGGATCGCGCGTGCGGCACGTTCCGCTCGTGGGGGACCGAGATCACGCTGCCTGGGCATGCGCGGCTGCCCGCGGCCGCCGTCGCCGCGGTGACCGTGCTGCCGACCCATCGCCGGCGCGGCATCCTCACGCAGCTCGCCGAGCACGAGCACCGCTCGGCGCTCGAGCGAGGGGACGCCCTCGCGATCCTGTACTGCTCGGAGTTCGGGATCTACGGCCGGTACGGCTACGGCCCGGCGACGCGTCACGCGACGTGGACCATCGACGTCCGCGCGACGGGCCTGGTGCAGCCGTCGGAGGATGAGGGAACGGTCGAGCTCGCCGCGCCGAGCGAGGCGATGAAGGACGTCATCCGGGACGTGTTCGACGAGTGGCGCCTGACCCAGGTCTCGGAGATCGGCCGGCGGGAGCTCGGCTGGCAGCTTCGCCTCGGGCTTCGCCCGGAGCCGTGGGGCGACGGATGGAAGGGCTTCCTCGCGCTCCACCGGGACGCCATGGGACGGATCGACGGGTACCTCCGCTACACGACCCGGTCGAGAGAGCACGGGCAGCTGCCCGGTGTCGAGATCGCGGTCGACGAGCTCGTCGGCCTCGACGATGCCGCGGAGACCGCCCTGTGGCGCTTCGTCACTTCCCTGGATCTCGTCGCGACCGTTCGCGCCGAGGGCCGCTCGGCATCGGATCGCCTCCCGTGGCGCGTCACGAACCCGCGTGCGGCGACGGTGGGCAACGTCATCGACGGGCTGTGGGTGCGCCTCCTCGACGTGGAACGGGCGCTCGCGGCGCGCGCGTACGAGCGCGAGGCGACCCTCGTCCTCGAGGTCGTGGATCCGCTCGCGCCGGACGGGCGGCACCGCCTCGTCCTCGACGCGAGCGCCGACGGCGCCTCGTGCACGCCGACAGACCGCTCACCCGACCTCACGCTTCCGGTCGCCGCCCTGGGATCCGTCTATCTCGGTGCGCACGATCTTCGCGATGTCACGATCCGGACCGGCGCCGCCGAGCACACGCGGGGTGCGCTCGCAGCCGCGGCTGACGTGTTCCGGACGGCACGCGAGCCCTGGTGCTCGTCGTTCTTCTGACCGCCGACCGAGGCGCGGCGCCGCCGGATCCGATCGTGGCCCGCTTCCTCCACCACACCTGACCCTGCGGACCGGCGTCGTTGACGTATCGGCGGGGAATTCCGATAATTCCACTCGGGATTAGCGAGCGACCCGAATCACAGCGGTCGCGGCGCCCCGACCGGACGCCCGACCCCCGGAAGCATGGAATGCGGCCGCACGCAGGCCGCGAACGGAGCAGCGATGACATCCACCCGCGACCTCGTCCGCGACGAGCGTGACCAGTTCGCCTTCCACGACGACATCGTCTACCTCAAGGAGACGAAGCGCGGCCTCACCCGCGACACGGTCGAGGAGATCAGCCGGTTCAAGAACGAGCCGGAATGGATGCTGGAATTCCGCCTCCGTGCCTACGACCACTTCCTGAAGCGGAAGATGCCGAGCTGGGGCGGACGCCTCGACGACATCGACTTCGACAAGATCGTCTACTACCGGAAGCCCTCCGAGCGCGAGGAGAAGTCCTGGGACGACGTCCCGGAGCAGATCAAGGCGACGTTCGAGAAGCTGGGGATCCCCGAGGCGGAGCGCAAGTTCCTCGCCGGCGTCGGCGCCCAGTACGACTCTGAGGTCGTGTACCACTCGGTGCGCGAGGAGCTGACCAAGATCGGCGTCGTGTTCATGGGCACGGACCAGGCGCTCAAGGAGTACCCGGAGATCTTCCGCCAGCACTTCGGCACGGTCGTCCCGCCCGAGGACAACAAGTTCGCGGCGCTCAACAGCGCCGTGTGGTCGGGCGGCTCATTCGTCTACGTGCCCAAGGGCGTCGAGGTGCCGCTCCCGCTCCAGGCCTACTTCCGGATCAACGGCGAGAACACGGGCCAGTTCGAGCGGACGCTGATCGTCGTCGACGAGGGCGCCAAGGTGCATTACATCGAGGGCTGCACGGCGCCGATCTACGCGACCGATTCGCTCCACGCCGCGGTCGTCGAGGTCGTCGCGCTGCCGGGATCGAAGGTCCGCTACACGACGATCCAGAACTGGTCGAACGACGTCTACAACCTCGTCACCAAGCGTGCCCACGCCCACGCACGCTCGACGGTCGAGTGGGTCGACGCGAACACCGGCTCCCGGCTGACGATGAAGTACCCGGCGATCTACCTCCGGGGCGAGGGCGCGACGGCCGAGGTGATCTCGGTCGCGGTTGCCGGCAAGGGCCAGCACCAGGACACGGGGGCGAAGGCGGTCCACCTGGCGCCCAACACGACGTCCCGGATCGTCTCCAAGTCGGTGTCCAAGGACGGCGGCCGGGCGACGTACCGCGGCCAGCTCAAGGTTGCCCCCGGCGCGACGGGCGTGACGGCATCCGTCCGCTGCGACGCGCTGATGCTCGACGACCAGAGCCGCAGCGACACGTACCCGTACATCGACATCCAGGAAGACGACACGACGATGACCCACGAGGCCACCGTCGGCAAGGTCTCCGCGGAGCAGGTGTTCTACCTCATGGCCCGGGGCCTGACCGAGAACGAGGCGACGAACCTGATCGTCCAGGGGTTCCTCGAGGTGTTCACCAAGGAGCTCCCGATGGAGTACGCGATCGAGTTCAACCGGCTGGTGAAGCTCGAGATGGAGGGGTCGCTCGGATGACGGAGGTCGCCGACCCCTCGTCGCGTCCGCGGCCTGCCCGCGCGCCGCGCCGGTCGCCGACCGAGCTCGCCGTCACGTTCCTCGACCGTCCATTCGTCGAGGCGCTCGTCGCGGAGCGCGGCGAGCCCGGCTGGCTGCGCGACGACCGGCTCGCCGCGCTCGCCGCGTTCGAGTCGCTGGAGGTCGAGAGCAACCGGCTGTACACGCCGTACCTCGACCTGCGGGCTGCCCGGATCGAGGACGCCGCGCCGTACACCGCGGTCGGCGTGACTCCCACCGGGACCGGGGACGTGCCGGCCGGCGTCGCCGCGCTGGTCGAGATCCGCGAAGATGGCGTCGCGGCCGTGGCGCTCGACGAGGCCGCCCGGGCCGCCGGCGTCCGTGTGCTGCCGCTCGCAGCGCTCGTGCGCACGGACGAGGTGTTCGCCCGCTCCCTGCTTGACGGGGGCTCGATCCTCCCGGCCGATGAGAAGCTCGCGCAGCTGTCGCGGGCCGCGTGGTCGCAGGGAATCGTCGTCCACATCCCCGCCAACGTCCGCGTGGAGCGGCCCATCGTCCTGCGCTGGGCGGTCGGCGCCGCGCGCACGCTGGTCGGGCGCACGTTCATCGTTCTCGACGAGGGCGCACAGGCATCCGTGGTCGAGGAGCTCGTCCAGTCCGACGAGGTCGTCGCCGGTGCCTACGGCCTGCTGTCGGCCACGACCGAGATCCGCCTCGGCGCGGACGCACGCCTCGCGATGGCCAGCCTCCAGGAGCTGGGCCCG
>Ga0126313_10001212_pt1 | contig 13393 bp, 10 predicted proteins | sample Plot105A_FD_89954 | JGI IMG/M metagenome (GOLD analysis project Ga0126313, IMG submission 89954) | Serpentine soil microbial communities from UC McLaughlin Reserve, CA, USA - Plot105A | ecosystem: Environmental > Terrestrial > Soil > Grasslands | place: USA: UC McLaughlin Reserve, Lake County...
AGCAGGTGATGGTGACGATCGCGTTCACGTCGGTGCCGCCGTCGGGCAGGAACTCATTCTGATAGACGGTCGCACTGAACTCGGCCATGATCAACTTCCTTCACATTGCTTCGTCCGCTTCAGTATGCCCGCCAAGAAACTGCTCAGGCACCCTACAGTCGGGTGAGTCCCCTTCTCTCAGAGGGTGCCCCCACAGACAAAGGGGGTGGTGCCTCGCGCCGCTAGGACAGGCGGGCGAGGGCGACGGAGATGTTGTCCTTGCCACCTTGGTTGTTCGCCCAGGTAACCAACTCCACGCAGAGGCCGAGCGGATCGTCATCGATGACGCTGAGGTCGGCGATCAAGGTCTGCAGTTCGGCGGCTTCGGATGCGTAGTTCCACAAGCCGTCCGAGCACACCACCAGCCAGCCTGGACCGATTGTCTCCAGCGAACCGGTACGAGGTGCGAAGTCCGGTGTGTCCCGGCCGAGCCACTTGGTGATCGCGTGTGCCTGCGGACCGTTCTCGGCTTCCTCGCGCGGCACGCCCATCGCGATTCGCGCCTGAGCCACTGAATCGTCGACACTCAGCTGCTGCGGCTGTTGCTGGCTGCCCCTGTCAGGTATCCAATAGACGCGGCTGTCGCCGACGTTGCCGAAGACGATCAGATCGGCCTCCACAACTGCTGCGGAGAAGGTACAGGAAGCTGCGCTGTCACTGTCTGGAGCGGTGTTGTCGATGACGGCGGCATTGGCACCCGCTGCCGCGGCTTCCAGAGCCGTCGCTATGGCGGCGGTCCGGCTGGCCGGGACGCCCATCCCGGCCGGCTTGTTGGCAAGCAGTACGTCCCGGGCGGCTCGGGCGGCGGCGAGACTGGCCACATCCGAGTCGACCGAGGTCGATACCCCGTCACAGACCACGAGTACGGCTCGTCCAGTGCCGTCCGTTTCGGCGGCAACGGCTGTGGCGTCCTCGTTGCGGAAGTGCCGAACGCCCTTGTCGCAGCAGGCGGCAACCCAGCTGGCGGGATTCTCGGTGTAATGATCGCGCTCGGTTTGAGCCTTGGTGCCACAGGTCTCGCAATAGCCGTCCCGGCCGATCCGGCCGCCACAGTTAGCGCACGGCCTGACAATGGCCACTGTGTCGTCGAACCCGTCGGGCGGGTCCGTCTCGAGCATGCTGAACTCGATCGGTCGGGACAGCGTTATGGGTGACTCGAGCTGCTCATCTGGAGGCTCGGTGTTGTTCTCGGGTGCTGTCGGTGTCAAAGTGGCGCCGCAGACCTCACAGAAGCTGGCGCTTGGCGGTACCGGACTGCCGCAGTTCGGACAGGTCAGCGCCCAGCTCGGCTGGTCGGGATCCTTGCGGTTACCGCGGTCTTGTTCGGTTGTGGCCGGCACAGGTTTGGTCATCGCAGGGTCCACCTTCGCACGGCATTGGCCTGATCCACCAGTTCGTAGCGCCGGGCCTCGTCTGTTTCTACGCCGGCCATGGCCCGGTACGTCGTCTCTAACCCGTCCCGCAGCGACTCCTCGGTCGCTCGATAGGGACCGAGCTGAATGTTGAACTTGGGCCCGGTCCGGCCGACTTCGACAAATGCTCGACGAAGGATCTCGGCAGTGAGCTCCGCATGTTCCCGCGGATCGAGCCGGACCCCGTTCACGCTGTCGAGCGCCTTTGCCAACGCGAGAAGCCCGGTATCTGATTCGTAGAGGTGAATTGCGCGCAGCCGGCGCGCCTGGGGAAAGCTCCGGCTCGTGGACGGCACCAGATCCAGCGCAGCTACCGCTCCGTCAACGTCATGGCGGGCTGCGCGGATCCTCGCCATGCCGAACGCAGCCGGAGCAACGTAATTTGCGTCCGTGCTCGCGCACGTGCGGTAGAGGGCTTCGGCAATCGGATCTTCGCCGCCACGTTCACAGGCCAGAGCCAGCGCCAGTTTGGGCGCCAGCTCTCCGGGAACCTGGCCATAGACGGCGTTGAAGGCCGCCTGCGCGGCGGGGAAATCCTGTCGCTGAAGGCTGGCCAGGCCACTGACCCAGACGGCCCGCCACTCCCACGGGTCGTTGGCCAGCATCTGGTTGACAAAGTCATCGACCATTTCCGGTTTGCCAAGTTCTAGGGCGGCATGACTGCAAGCCAGCAAAACCTCGGCGGTCGCGTCGGGGGCACGCTGCAGTTCGCTCAGTCGCTCGGCGGGGTTGTCGAGGGAGACGTTGCTCAGCCATGAGTACTGCGGGTCGCTGCTATCCGGACGCAGCGCCGGCATTTCGTTCCATTCCGGTGCTTCGCTTGTGATTGCCGGCGCCTCGAACAGCACCGAGGAGGCAGAAGTGATCGCCGTGCCCGGCGTGGTTTCCGCGACCACTTCCCGCAGAACTCCGAGCATCTGAACTCGCAGCTCGTCCACCGATCCGAATCGGTCAGCCGGATCCGGAGCGCAGGCCTTGGCGATCAGCCGGTAGAGCGAATCATGATCTTGGAAAAGGGCTGTCTCGTCGACTGGCGGCAGGCTTGCCACATATTTGGTCTGATAGCCGCGGAACTCCATCATCAGCACCAGGAGAGTTCGCCCGATGGTGTAGATGTCCGAAGCCACCGACGGGCCCACCTGAGCCACCTCAGGCGCCTGGTAACCGACCGTGCCGTAGATGGCCGACTCCTGATCGTCTATTCGGCGCACTCCGCCCAAGTCGATCAGTTTGACCGAATCGCCGACCTGGATCAGGTTGTCCGGCTTGAAATCGCAATACACCAGCCCAAGATCATGAAGGTAGCTGAAGGCGGGCAGGATCTCGACGATGTAGGCAAGCGCCTGATCGACCGGCAGCGGGTCGTAAGCCCCACCGGCGGCCCGCATCCGGTTCTTCAAGATCTCCTTAAGCGACGTCCCGCCGACAAACTCCATGACGATGTAGCCCGCATCTCCATGGGTGACGAAGTTGTATATCTCGACGATCAATGGATGCTCGACCTGGGCCAGGAATTGACGTTCCACGATCGCCACGGCCAACGCATCCCGGTCGCCTGTGTTCAACAGTCCCTTCAGCACAACCCAGCGGTCTGAGACATTGCGGTCCCGAGCGAGATAGATCCAACCGAGCCCACCGTAGGCAAGACAGCCGGCCACCTGGTATTGGGAAGCGACCACCTCGCCGGGCTTCAACTTCGGGGTGAACGAGTACGCGTTTCCGCACTTGGGGCAGAAACCTTCCGCTCGACCAGGCTGGCCGCTTCGGGACCGCCCGACCGGAGATCCGCAGTTTGGACAGATGCGCTTCTCTTCAGGAATCTGCGGGTTTTTCATGATCGCCTGGGAAGCGTCGATCTCCGGTGCCGGCGGCACCCGAGTCAACCCGGCACCCAGCCGAGCTGAACGCAGCCGCGAGGAGTCGGAATGGACGCGCTTGGTGATCTTGGAGCCCGCAGCCGTCAACCGGCTGGAACCCAGCGCCGTCGAGCCCAGCCGGGTCGAACCGCCGGTTCTGGTCGAGACTGCGCCAACGAACTGAGCGCTCGCCGCCCGGTCGGCCGCGACGGCGGCGTCTGGAGCGGCGGCCGAGGCGCCGGCGCCAGCCAGCGAGTCCCCGGCGCCGGCCGGCGAATCCGCGGCCGCTGCCGGGGTGAACGCCGGTGCGTTTGCCGGACTGCCGCAGACGTCGCAGTAACCGTCAACGATCGTGCCGGTGCAGCCGGGCTGGGTGCAGGCTGTCACGACGAAGCCACCGTCGGGTTGTCGGTCGATTTCCTTCCCGCTGGTGCGGCGGTCTGCAGGTAGGTTGAATAAAGCTCGACCAACTGGGTGGCGAGCGGCATGCGAGTGGGCCGGCGGCCCAGTTCGCTCTCGGCCATCTCGTAGGCCCGTGCGATCTCCGGCACAGTCGCAACCCCCACTGCTCCAGCCTTGGCGTGATAGGCGCTCAACCGACCTCGCAGTTCGTCCCGGTCATGCAGCGCTCGAGTATATGCCTGCTGGGCGACAGCCATGGCTCGAGCGACCTGGTCGAGCCGGCGGAGGTAGCCGTCGAGCTGCTCGGCGGTACCAGGTGGCGGGCCCAAGGCTTCAACGTCCGGTATCGCATAGTTAGGGGCCGGGTCGACGTCTGCCACACACTGCTCGACAAGGTTGGTCAGGGCAGCCTCGCGAGCCTGCAGGTCGGCGCGTTGGCGCCGAGCCTGATCCACTTTGGCAACGGCCTGCCGTCGCCGGGCCGCAGCCACGATCAGGTCGCGTTCGAAAATGGCAGCCTCGATCTCCAGTGGACCCAGAAGTCCGCCGACATCGCCACCCCGGCCGGCTTTGTCGGCGATGTCTTTGAGGCGGCGTGCCAGCCGAGACTGTTGTTCGGCGGCAGCCTCTTGGCTGGCTCCGGCCGGTTCGAGGTCGATCTGGTCGCGGATCCGCTCCATCTGGGCGCGTAACCGTCGAATCTGTTCGGTGACCGCGGCACCGCTGGGATCGAGACCCAGGCGGACTCGGAGCTGGGAAACCAGAGCGTCTGACAGCCGGCACGCCTCGGGAAGCGACACCGCAAGTCCGGTCGGGCCCCCACCACTGCTGGCCTGGTCGAAGTCGACCGGGCGGCCAGCTTCGACGTTCCCCGCCCGCAGACCGGTGTCGAGTCGTCCCCAGATCAGTGTTGCCATCCGCTCGAGATCGGCGCGCCCGGCCCGGCCGGAGTTCCAGATCGCGGTCAGCAGTTCATACCGATCGGAGATGGATTTCCACAAAGCCATCGACAGCGCGATGTCGGCGGTGAGCTGAGGGCCTTCTCTTGAGGTGAGGGCTCCTTGATCAAGTTCATCCAGTTCGCTCTTGCGTTCGTCGCGCCACCGTCCCAGCGCGTCGAGATAGACCACTGCCGCCTGGGGATCCAGTGGCGCGCCCAGACGGCCGGGTGCCGGGGGCGCGCTGGAGCGCCCAGAGGTGGCGGGTCCGGTCACGCTCATGGCTTCCTGCCGTAAACCGCCTTAGGCGGGTCCGGGGCCGGACCCAGCGGGTCCCGGAGCCAGCGGTTGTAGGTCGTCGTCCATTCTCCAGAAGAGCGCAGCTGAGCTAATCGGGCGTTGACAAACCTGACGAAGTCAACGTCTTTGGCGGGGATGCCCAGCCCGTACGGTTCGGCCGTGAAGGCCTTTTGGTCGGGCACAACCGCATACGGGTCCTGGGCGGCCAGGCCCGCCAGCACGGTGTCGTCGCCGGTTATCGCCGCTACGTCTTGTTGCTGGAAAAGGACCAAGCAGCCAGTGTGGTTGTCCGCGCCCACCGCAATGGCCTTCGGCGCCAGCTTGATCAGGTTGTCCATACTCGAGGTCCCGCGAGGTGCGCAGACCCGCTGACCGTCAAGCTCAGTGATGGAGTCGGCCTTCGAGCCCTTCCGGACGAGGACCTTCTGTCCCGAGCGGTAGTACTCGGTGGAGAATGCGATCTGCTTCCAGCGGTCGCAGTTGATCGTCATGTTCCGGGCGACGATGTCGACCTCTCTGTTCTGCAGAGCGGGGATCCGTTCCGCAGCGGTGATCACCTTCAGCTGGTAGGCGTTTTCGTTCCCGAAGATCGCCTTCGCCACTGCCTTGACCATGTCGATGTCAAAGCCCTCGATCTTGCCGGTGAACGGGTTGCGCGCGGCCAGCAGGTAGGTGTCCGCCGATACGCCGGCTACCAGTCGACCCCGGTCCTGGATCTTGCGCATGGTCGACCCGGCTGGCATATCACCAGCCCTGGGAAGGCGGGGGGTGGGAGCATACGAGGCGAGAGCATTGCTGCATTTCGCGGGCGTGGCGGCTGGGGCCGGTGTCGTCGATGGGCCGGGAGTTGAAACAGTCGGCACTGGCGTCGGGTCGTACTGGAACAACGAGCAGGCAGACAACAGACAGATCAGGATTAGCCACCCAACCACAGTGGAGGCCCGACGACTGGTCGTCACCGGTACTCCCTCAGCCGGTCCGCGACGCCGCGCCGGCCGAGCAGGGCTGCGGCGACACCTGCGAGCAAGATCAACACCGCACCAATCGTCAGTCCGATGCGCGGTCCTGCCAAACCGTCCTGGGTCAAGCCGGCCATCTCCTCGACGAACTCGGTGGCGGGGGCATCGAAGGCCGCGAACCGGACGTTCGCCGAATTCCTTCCAGAGCCGGTGGCGCGCGACACGGCCTGGTCCCATCGTCCACTGTCATCAAGGTCCCGAATCGCGGCGTGAACCTCCGCATAGTCGGTCCACAGCTCGGCGAGCTCGAGGTTACCCGACTGCTGAACGTTGGTCTCTACCTGCTCTGCAGAGGCCTGCCACGCCTGCTCGAATGCCGCGCCCGAACCTCGGGCAATCAACGTCAGACTCTCATTTGACTTGGCGTTGTTCGCCTCGATCAGGGCCCGGGAGACCAGAGTCAGCCGGGTGAAGGAACCGGACTGCAGCTCCGCAACTCCACCGCTCACGGTGGTCAATCCGATCCCTGCGCCGATCAGTATCACCAGGACCACGGTCGATGCCGCCAGGAGGCCAGGATTGATCCATCGCTTGAAGGTGCGCGCCACCCACACCATGGCCAAGACCAATCCGGCGAGCACCAGAAGCCCGAGGACTCCGAAGACCACCGCCGGAAGCTGCGTTTCCATGGCGGCGCTGGCACGCCGGGTGTTGGCGTCGACAAGGGTGGTCAAGATCGGCAGCGCAACGCCGCGGAGGTCTGCACTGGCGATCCTTAGGTACTGGGCGCCTACCGGCAGACCCTGCCGGTTGTTCGCCCTGGCCTGCTCCACCGTGCTGGCGTATCGAACGACTTCGTCGTTGAGCGCTGACAACGCCGCCCCATCGGCCGGCTGGGCCCGGGCTGCTTCGGCGATCAGGACACCCGCTTCGTCGATCGCTTGCTCGTACGCGGCTCGCTGGCCAGGCGGTTCCAAACCGCCGACGAGAAATGCGTTGGTGGCCGTGGCATCGGCAGCCAGCAGGCTTGTTTGGACCTTCTGCACCCGAATCAATTGATCGGTGTCGGCCTGAGCCCGGTCGAGCGAATACCCAAGGTAACCGAAGATCAGAGCGCCCACCACGCCGAAGATCAAACTGATCAAGATCACTCCGCTGCTCAGCAGTCGGAGCAGTTGGGGCGTACTGCGCCGATGCTTCGCCTCGGGTGTCGCAATCGGAGCTGAAGTGTCAAGAGTCGATGCGGGCGGCGCTGTGGCCGCTGTGGGGGAGCCGGCCTTGGGCACAGTCGAAACGGCACCGGGCGGTGGCGGACTCGACTGGGTCACCGCCCCTCCTCTGCCGTCGGGGGCTCTTCACCATCCAGGTCGCTGGCGAGCAACTCCCGCAATTGCTGCACCGTGGGCTCGGCGATGTGCCGCAGGCGCCAGGCGTGCCGGCCGATGGCCGCTTCGAGCAGGTTGCGGGCGAACCTTCCGTTGCCGAACATCGGTCCGCGCGGAGTCGTACTCAAGATCATTTCGTAGTGGCGCAGACCGTCTTCGGTGATGTCGTAGTCGGCCGCCTTGGCCATCTGCAGAAAGATCTGGACCAGCTCATCGTCTGTGTAGTCATCGAACTCGATCGTCGTCCTGAACCGGCTGGCCAAACCGGGGTTCTGAGTGATGAAGATCACCATGGGATCGGGATAGCCAGCAACGATCAGCACCAGGTCGTCACGGCGGTCCTCCATCTCCTTGACCAGCGTGTCCACTGCCTCGGTTCCATACTGATCACCGGCCAAGCTGTACGCCTCATCGATGAACAGCACTCCACCCGCGGCGGAGGCGACGACTTCGGCGGTCTTGATCGCTGTCTGACCGAGATAGCCGGCAACTAGCTCCGACCTGTCGACCTCGACCAGCTGACCCTTGGAGAGCAGGCCGAGCGCGCGATAGATACCGCCAACCAAGCGGGCGACGGTGGTCTTGCCAGTACCTGGATTGCCAACGAAGACCAGATGGCGAGTAATCGTCGGCGATTTCAACCCGGCCTTCTGCCGAAGCCCATCCACCCGCAGGACGGCCACCTGTCGGTGGATCTCGGCCTTGACGTCTTTCAAGCCGATGAGTGCATCAAGCTCGGCCAGCAGCTCCTCCAAAGTCTTGGGCTTCTCCTCAGGTTGCGACGTGTCACGCTCTGAGCTAGTCGACGACCGCACTTCGGCTTGCGGCCCTTCCACAGGCTCAACGCGTCTGCCGGAAATGGGCTGACGATCCATAGACCCGAAACCCGCAAACGCTCCGGGCGTCAACGGGTCGATCCGACTGAGGTCAAGATCTGGTTCTTCGACCCGCTCAGGCGGCGGTCCGACAGACTGAGGCCGCGGGGCAACGGCGGTCAGTTGTGCGGCGGCGGCCATGGCAGCGTTGCCGGCGGTACGAGGCGTCGGCTCGCCGAGCCCCTGAGCAGCAAGACTGACATCGGCGAGCGCCTCGGCGTACGCCTTCGCCTTGGCCGAGCCGTTCATGATCAGCTCGCTGAGCAGCACTGTTGGGGCAGCCCGCCAGCGCCGTCCGCGGTGCGCGGCGTCGAAGAAGTCCTGGGCATTGCGGTGCCCGGTTTGCTCGGCCCATGCCGTGTAAGCCTGGCTGGCCGATTCCGCCACCGCGGCCGCCAGCGCCTCTCCCTCTTTGGTCGCGGCCGGCGGATCGATACCGGCCTTGGCAGCGACTGCGCGGAGGGCCTCCAATGCTTCGGCCAAGCTTTGCGCCGGCGAGGACGGATCCTTCACGACAGACCGCGTCTCATGGCAGGTCCAGATTGCTTGGCGGCTGCGGTGCCGGCTGATCGCCAAGGTTCAACAATCCTCCGGTCGACGCATGGCCGAACTTTTCCTGAAGGAACCGGCCATGAACGATGAGAGCATCGGCATCGACCCGTACGACAGCGTCGAAGATGTCGTCCATTGTTGCTCCCAGCAGGTCCAGCTGGTCGATCAGCAACATCAGCGAGGTCTTGCCGCCTTCGATCGGCCGGGTATCTGCCCACTGACGCGGTAGCCGGGTGTAGCCGCGGATCGCCTCTGGAAGGTAATCGGTCGCCGTGGCCATGACGGAGTACGCCTCCGGACTGCCCAGCCCGAGGTTGCGCAGCCTCGGCATTGTCTGTCGTACCGTTTCGGCCACTCGTTTGACCCGAGACGCTACTGGTGCCGGGACCGCGCCGCCGCCGACCATGGCGACCACCCGATCGAGTGCCTGCAGGATGTCGGCTTCGGTCGGCGCCGCGGGGACAGGAGGCACAGTCGCCGACGACGGGGCGGTATCCGGCCGCCCGGTCAGCTTGCTCCACCAATCCCGGAAACCCATGCCGGCAGACCAGAATCGCGGCTTGCCGGCTCAGCGCAAACCGCCGGTTGCGCCGGCCTCGAGGTCGAGCGCACCGGAAGCGAGCTGTTGATCTTGCCGGCGAGCACGGTCGAGATACTCCCGAGACTTCGTGACCTCGCTCTCCAGGGTGCCGATCGTGGCGGCCATGGTGTCCAGGGCCTGCATCTTGAAGTTGTCGATCGAATCCATGGTGGCGTAGATGTTCTGGAAGGCAGCTTGGAGCTGCGGGAGGCCGATCGTGGCTGACGCGGCCTGCTGCTGAATTGCCGCGGAATTGTCCCGCAACATCTCTGATGTCCGCTGAATCAAGTCCGACGTGGTCGTGTTGAGCGCGGTGATCTGATCGAGGACCAGCTTCTGATTGCCGAGGGCCTGGGCCACGATCACCGCGGTACGCAGCGCCGAGACCGTCGTGGTCGATGCCCGATCGACCCCCTTGATCAGTTCGAGGTTGTTCTTGATGATGATGTCGATGGCCAGGTAGCTCTGGATAGAGACGGCCAGCTGGGTGAGCAGATCCTGATGTTTCTGCCGGACGTAGAACAACACGTCCTGGCTGAGGGAGCGAGCCCGCTCCGGATCGGACAACTCGAGCTGGGCAATGGTCGCCGAGAGCTTGGCGTCCAGCCGCTCGGCGACATAGATGTACTGGTTCAGCCGGCCCATCGTCCCCCAGAGATTCTGCTTCTCCATGTTGAGGGCGACGTTGTCCTTGGTCAGCTCGTCCTGCCCGTTACGGAGGCTGTGCAGGATCCCATTGAGGTGGCTCTGTGCCGCCTCGTATTTGCGGAAGTAATCGACGATCTTGTCGCCGAAGGGAATCATGCCCAGGAACTTGCGGCTCCCGGTCGCCTGGCTGGGGTCGAGGTCCTCGACAGTACGACGAAGCTCCAGCAGGGTATTGCCGACCCGAGACCCGGAGGCTAGTGCGCCTTCTTTGATCGCGCGGACGGGGGTCTGCAGCAGCCGGTTGGACGTCTCGGCCGCTCGGCGAATGTCCGCATCGCCCATGCTTCGTACGTTGGCCGCCTGCTGGGCGAACTCCGGCGAACGGGTCTGCGCTGCCATCAAAGCGTTCAGAAAGTTGTCGACCTTGCCGTCCAGCGCTGGAATGCTCTGCGGGTCCACCTGCGGGGCCATCGCAGGGGCCTGCGTCTCGATCACCTGCTTGGGCGGCTCGGGCGCAGTCAGGGTCAGCACCTCGGAATCGGGCGGCGCGAGCGGTGCGGGAGCTGCTGCGGATGAAGTGGGCTCGGTCATCGGTTCCTCTCGGGCGCCGGCACAGAGTTGGCCGGACGCTCGACGCGTCACAGGGTTAGGACGGGAGCAAATCTACCCGCCCAGCGGTTCGTCGCCATTTCGGCGACGCTCGCGATCAGGACGGAGCCTGCCTGGAACCGGCGCACCAGGATAGAGACCGGCAGCGCCGGCAGCGGCCCTGGCTTCCTCGAGCAGAAGCTGCGGCGGAACGAGTTGATCAGCCGCTGCCTGATCAAGCTCGTCGAACTCTGGAGTGACCTGCAGGATCACACCATCTCGGTGCGAGATCTTGACCGCAAGCTCCTGATCACCGACCGAAACGTCGATCCAGCCCCGTGGCAGCGCCCATTTGTCAACGTCGATTCGCCGGATGCCAATGCTGCTGGTGTTGCTCAAGATCAAGTCGCGCAACTCGTCGGATTGGTCCGGACGAGCCAGAACGCTCAGGGTGTGCGCAGGACGCCCTTTTTTCATCAGAATCGGTGTGAGCCAAGCGTCAGCCGCTCCAGCGGTGATCAACCTGCTAAGAACCGCCGGCCAGAGGCGCGGGTCGAAGTCGTCGATGTTGGTTTCGAGTAGCACGGCGAGCTCGCCGACGCGATCGGCGGCTGCGGCCTCCATGCTGCCAATCAGCACTCGGGTCACGTTGGGCCGGCCCGCCGCATCCTTACTGCCGGCACCGGAGCCTGACCGTTCCAGCGATATCGGGGGAAGGTCCTCGCACCGGCCGAGGGCGGCCAGCAGCGCCATCCCGGTCGGGGTGGCGAGTTCGCCCTCACCGCCGGCGAAGATCCGCCAGCCAGTGGCCAAGCGGGCAACAGCAGGAACCGGTATACCGAGTTCGCCGTGCCTGGTCTGGATCCGCCCGGACCCGACAGCAACCGCACTTCCGCCCAGGGTGTCGATCTCGAGGGCATCCAACGCGGCGGCCACACCCACGATGTCGGCGATTGAGTCAAGGGCACCGACCTCATGGAAATGCACATCCTCTACCGGGATGCCGTGTACCTCAGCCTCGGCTTCGGCCAACCGGGTAAAGGTATGCAGGCTACGATCCCGGACTGGTATCGACACGTCGGCTGTCGCGATCAAGTCCCGGATCACCGGCCAGCTCCGGTCTGGAAGGTCGGCGGCTTCGACGTCGATCAGCACCTTCGTCGCGTGCTGTCCGGCGCGAGTGAGGGGTACGCAGCCAAGCCGGACCGAGTTCGGAAGGACGGCATCGACAGCACGCTGGATGTGGTCGAGGTCGGCGCCCGCGTCGATAAGGGCGCCGAGCAGCATGTCGCCGGCGACGCCCGCGGTGGCGTCGATCCAGGCGTGCCGACCCCTCATTGATCTCGCGAGGCTGAGACCGGGGCGGCTATTTGGGCAGCCAGGTGGCCGGCGCCGTACCCATTGTCGATATTCACGACCGCGACACCCGGGGCACAGGCGTTCAGCATGGCGAGTAGTGCAGCAAGGCCGTCGAACGCGGCGCCGTACCCGACCGATGTCGGTAGTGCCACAACGGGTGCGCCGATCAGTCCGGCAACGACGCTGGGCAACGCGCCGTCCATGCCGGCGGCGACGATCACCGCTCGTGCCCGGCGCAGGGGTTCAAGCTGCGCCAGCACGCGATGCAAGCCGGCAACGCCGACATCGGCAACGAGTTCGGTGCGCCGACCGAGGTAGCGAGCCGTCAGCTTGGCTTCCTTGGCCACCGGCAGGTCGGAGGTACCGGCAGCCAGGACTACGACCAGTCCGCCAGTCGGTTCCGGCGGCCGGGGCGGCCACGCCAGCAACCCGGCGTCTTGATCATGGAAAGCGTCGGGTAGCTCAGTCAGGATGGCCGCAGCGTGATCCTTGGTCGCGCGGGTGAAGAGGGCGACCTCATTTCGGCTGCTCAGTGCGGCGGCAATCGCGCCGACCTGTTCCGGGGTCTTACCGGGGCAGAAGACGGCCTCCGGATAGCCTCGGCGGGCTGCTCTGTCCAGATCCAGATCGGCAAAATCGGAAAGCTGCGGCCGACCTGCTGCATCGTCAATCATGATCAGCTAGCACGAGTGGGAGGGTGAAGGCGCCCGATTGGATGCCGCCCAGGTCGATGGTGACGAACCGGAAGCCGGCCGAACGGACCGCGCCGACGATGTCGCTGCGCAGGGGCTCGACGACCGCCTTGACCAGGTCGTGGTCGGGCAGTTCGACCCGGGCGACTTCGCCATGGTGGCGAACCCGCAGTTCGGCGAAGCCTAGCCCGCGCAAGGCACTCTCTGCCTGGTCGACTTGTCGCAACTTCTCCGGTGTCACGGGCGAGAAGTGCGGAATGCGCGAAGCGAGACACGGTGCGGCCGGCTTCTGCGATACAGAAAGACCCAGCTCGGTGGCCAGGCTGCGGACGTCGGATTTGGTGATGCCAGCATCAGCCAGCGGCCGCAGGACCGAGTGCGCAGTCGCGGCTTGTGCACCTGGACGATCAACTCGCACGGCGTCGTCGGCATTCTCGCCGTAGGCAATGGCATCTAGCCCGTGCTGGCTAACGATCTCGTCGCCGATCCGGCGAAAGAGCTCATCCTTGCAGTGAAAGCACCGATCAGGCCCGTTGGCTCGGTAGTCGGCATCGTCGCCTTCGAAGGTGGCGACCTCGACGACCGGCACGCCAATCTCGGCCGCCACAGTGTGTGCGGCTGCTTGTTCGTCGGCCGCCAGGCTTGGGGAAACACCCAGCAGCCCGAGGACACGGCCGGGACCCATGACGCGAGCGGCCAGCGCCAGCAGGACTGAGGAATCGACACCGCCGGAGAAGGCGACGCCCAGACGTTCAATGCCAGCCAACGCACCTGCGAGCGCGGCTTCGGCGCGGGAGACCGTCCAGGG
>Ga0126313_10001213_pt1 | contig 13390 bp, 11 predicted proteins | sample Plot105A_FD_89954 | JGI IMG/M metagenome (GOLD analysis project Ga0126313, IMG submission 89954) | Serpentine soil microbial communities from UC McLaughlin Reserve, CA, USA - Plot105A | ecosystem: Environmental > Terrestrial > Soil > Grasslands | place: USA: UC McLaughlin Reserve, Lake County...
CGTCTGGACCAGGACGTCGCGCCGCTGCGCGTGGGCAAGCTCGTGGGCCAGGACGCCGTCGAGCTCGGCCGGGGGGAGTGCCGCAAGCAGGCCCGTGCTGACGACGATGGTTTGCCCCCGACCTCCGCGACCCGCGGAGAGCGCACGCGGAAAGCCGTCGGGGATCAGATAGAGACGCGGCCGAGGGACACGGGCCCGGGCGGCAAGGCGGTCCACGGCCGAGGTCAGCGCCGGCCCTTCGGCGTCGGCAAGCGGACGTGCGCCGACGAGCCCCAAAACCATTCGGTCCGAGTACCAATACACGGCGGCGCCGGCGAGCAGTCCACAGAAGACGAAGATCGACAGCAGCCGGTACCCGCCTAGCACCCAGCCGATCCCACCGAGCAGCGCGCAGGCGCCGGCGAGCAGCAGCCAGACCTTGAGGATGTTGAGCGCGGCCGCCGCGGTCAGTTCTCGTCTTCGCGCTCGTCCTCGGCGAAGCCGCGCGGCGGCCAGTCCGGTTCGGGCGCGTCGCAGCGACTGGTGCAGTGCAGCGAAGCGATGTTCTGAAGCGGGATCAGGATGTGTCCGTTGAGCTCGATGTGGGCGACGTCGTCGACGGCGCAGTATGCGGTCAGCACGCCGTCCTGGTAATCGCCTCCAAAGAGGGCTACCTCGACCTGCTCGCCCTTGTACTTGCTCGTGTAGTCGTCCACGGCCGCCGGTCAGTCTAGTTCGCGGCCTCAGCCCGCCGGAGCCGGCGGCCGCAGGGCCGCCTCGCGGCGGCGTTCCTGGTCACGAATGAGGAACTCGTCGAGGTCCTCGGTGCGGCAGAGCTCGGTGAACCGCCCGTCCTCGACACAGACCGCCGAGAGCGTTGCGTTCGGCTCGACGCGCTGGATCCGGCGGTAGGAATGGACGTCGAGGCCGAGCGCCGCCGCGTGCACGGCGCGGATCGAACCACCGTGGGCGACGACCAGAACGCGGCGGTCGTCGTGCAGCGCGGCAATCCGCTGAACGGCGGCGACCACTCGCTCGCTCATCTGCTCATACGTCTCACCGTCCTTCCAGCCCTCGCCTCCCCCCAGCCAGCGGGCATAGCCCTCCGGGAACTGGGCTTCCGCTTCGGCCCGCGTCAGGCCCGACCATGAGCCGACATCGACCTCGCGCAGGTCGGGGGTCGCGTGTACCTCGAGACCTTTGCTGCGCGCGACGATCTCGGCTGTCTCTCTGGCGCGCCGGAGGTCACTCGAGTAAATGGTGTCCAGCTCGGTCTCCTTGAGCCGAGCGGCGAGCTCGGCTGCCTGCCGCCGGCCGAGGTCGGTGAGCGGCCGGTCGGCGAATCCCTGCCAGCGTTGCGAGCGGTTCCAGTCGCTCTCACCGTGCCGTGCGAGGAGGATCGTCGTCACCCCGATACGCTAACCGGCCATGGACCTGGGCCTGCGTGAGCGCGTCTGCGTCGTCACCGGGTCGACCGGGGGCATCGGCCGGGAAACGGCCAGGCTTCTCGGTGAGGACGGGGCCCGGGTGGTCGTCACCGGTCGGAGCTCGGAGCGCGTTGAACGGACGAAGGAGGAGGTCGGCGCCGCGCTCGGGGTCGTCTGCGATCTCGCGGAGCCAGCGGCTCCCGCGGAGCTGATCGCACGAGCGACGGCGGGGGTAGGTCCGGTGGAGGTGCTGGTCAACAACGTCGGCCTCGCGTATCAGCTTCCACTGGAGGAGGTCTCGGACGAGCAGTGGGACGAGATGTGGCAGCTGAACGTGATGAGCTTCGTGCGTGCGATTCGGGCAGTGCTGCCCGGGATGCGGGAACGACGCCGAGGGGCGATCGTCAACGTCTCGTCGACGGCGGGCAAGCGGCCCTCGACGTCGATGCCGAACTACTCGGTGACGAAGGCGGCGGTGCTGTCGTTGTCCCGGCTGGTGGCGGACCTCTACGCCGGTGAGGGCATCCGGTGCAATGCCGTCGCACCGGGGCCGACGGCGACGGAGGCCTGGCTCGGTGAGGGCGGGCTCGCCGATCAACAGGCGTCGCGATCGGGCAAGACCCGGGACGAAGTGCTGGCGGCGGTCGCAAGAGGACGCCCATTGGGGCGGCTCGCCGAGCCTGAGGAGATTGCGGCCGTGATCGCGTTTCTGGCATCGGATCGAGCGTCGTATGTGACCGGCGCGGCCTGGAGCGCGGACGGCGGCACGGTCCCGATCATCGTCTAGCCCTGTCGAGAGCCCGGCGCACAACTGGCGCAACGGCGTCACGGACTGGTGCGAATAAACGGACTAACGTCGAGATGCCATCGAGAGTCCCCGGGTGGGTGGGGGCTAGGGATGGGACCCGCCACGGTCGTCCCGGCGGCCGGATGAACTACTAGCCTTGCCCGCATGCCCGAGCTCGCCGGCAGGGTCGCCGATTCCTTCGAGCTTCTTGTGCGCGAGCACGAGGAGCTGTGGCTCTCGCCGCTGGCCGTCCGCTCATATGGCACGCGCGGGCGAGCGCGCGAAGAGGAACCGTGCCTGCTGCGCACGCCCTTCCAGCGCGACCGCGATCGGATCGTCCACTCGAAGGCGTTCCGCCGTCTCCGCAACAAGACCCAGGTCTGGATCGATCCGGCGCAGGACCACTTCCGCACGCGCCTCACCCACACGCTCGAGACGACCGGGATTTCGCGCGGCGTCGCCCGGGCGCTCAGACTGAACGAGGACCTCGTCGAGGCGATCGGCCTCGGCCACGATCTCGGGCACACGCCCTTCGGCCATACCGGCGAGGAGGCGCTCGACGAGCAGCTCCGTCGCCACTTCGGCCGCGGTTTCCGGCACAACGAGCACTCGCTTCGCGTGGTCGACTTCGTCGAGCGCGACGGCCGTGGCCTGAACCTGACCGAAGAGGTTCGCGACGGGATCCTCAACCATACCGGCCCGGCGGAGCCGGCGAAGCTCGAGGGGAAGATCGTTCGGATCGTCGACCGGGTCGCCTACATCAACCACGACATCGACGACGCCGTCCGCGCCGGTGTGCTCGCTCAAGGGGAACTCCCGCGTGAGGAGATCGAGCTGCTCGGAAAGACCGGAGCGCGGCGAATCGACCGGCTCGTACACGATCTGGTCGAAGCGTCGGAGAGCGCCGGGGACATTCGGCAGAGCGAGGAGGTCGGTGCCGCGATGCTCGCGCTTCGCTCATTCATGTTCGAGCGGGTGTATCTCGGGCCGCACACTCGGACGCAGCACGAGCAAGCACGGGACGTGATTGGGCGCATCTTCGAGCACCTGCTCGCGCATCCGGAGAGGCTTCCCGACGGAGAAGGCGAGCCTGCCGAGCGGCTGGCCGACTACATCGCCGGGATGACCGACCGGTTCGCGCTCACGTACGCCGCGGGGATCTGATGGCGCGGATCAAAGACGAGTCGGTCCGGGCCGCTGTCGACGCCGCCGACATGGTCGAGGTGGTCTCGGGCCGCACACAGCTTCGCAAGACCGGCGCCCGCTACGTCGGCCGCTGCCCGTTCCACGAGGAGCGGACGCCGAGTTTCTCCGTCAACCCGCAGGACAAGCTCTTTTACTGCTTCGGCTGCGGCAAGGGCGGCGACGTGATCACGTTCGTCCGTGAGACCGAGCAGCTCGACTTCGCGGAAGCGGTCGAGTGGCTGGCCGAGCGCTTCCGCACCACGCTCGAGTACGAGGAGTCCTCGCCGCAGTTCGAGGAGTCACGCCGGCGCCGCGAGCGGCTCTATGCCGTCCTCGACCAGGCGGCGTCGTTCTACGCGCGGCATCTGTGGGAGAGCGCCGCAGGCGCGCCGGTGCGGGCGTACCTCGAGAGCCGTAGGCTCGGCGAGACGGTCTGCCGCGAGTTCCGGCTCGGGCTCTCCCCGGGCACCGGCCTCGCCGACAAGGCACAGCAGAAGGGCTTCACCCGCGAGGAGCTCCGCCGCGCCGGACTCACGAACGCGCGGGGGAACGACTACTTCCCGCAGCGGCTGATGTTTCCGCTCGCCGATGCGCGCGGTCGAATCGTCGGCTTCCAGGCGAGGAAGCTGCGTGAAGACGACCCGCTGCACGGAAAGTACGTCAACTCACCGGAGGGGGATCTCTTCCACAAGTCGGCGGTGCTCTATGGGCTCAACCTGGCGCGCGCCGCGATCGCGAAGCGGGAGCGTGCCGTCGTCGTCGAGGGAAACACCGACGTAATCGCGCTCCGCCAGGCCGGCTTCGAGCCCGTGGTCGCATCGATGGGAACCGCCTTGACCGAGCAGCAACTGAAGGAGCTTCAGCGTCTCACCCGCCGGCTCTACCTTTGCTTCGACGCGGACGCAGCGGGGGAGGCGGCGACCTTGCGTGGGATGGAGCTCGCGGCCGACCGCGGCTTCGACCTCCGCGTCGTGACATTGCCGCCCGGAACGGACCCCGCCGACGAGCCCGAGCGCTTCCAAGACCGTCTTGGCGATGCGGAGAGCTACGTCTTCTACCGCGTCCGCCTCGAGCTCGAGCGGGCCGAGGACAAGCAGGAGGCGTTCGAGCGCGTGCGGACGACGCTGAACCGGTTCGAGGACTCGCCCGAGCTCCAGCAGGCCTGGCGCCATGCGAACGACAAGCTCGGGATGACCGTACAGCTCCAGGCCAGGACCTCGGCGACCAAGCCGGCAGCTGCGTCGAGGCGCGTCCTCGAAGCTGGCGACAGGCTGGAGCGTGACGTCCTCGCCGCCTGCTTCGCCTTTCCGGAGCTGCTTACCGCGCTGGAGAAGCTCTCGCCGGAGCACTTCGACAACCACGAGCATCGGCTGCTGCGCGAGGCGCTGTTGCGGCAGGAGTCCGGGCCCGCGATGGCCGAGCTCGACGCGGTCGCGGCGACGGAGGCGATTGACGAGACCACGGCGAAGGAGCTCCTCCTCCGCCTGCGCGAGCGGCACTTGCGGCGGCGACTCGCGAGCGCCGGTCTCGAGGAAACGGCCGATTTGCAGCGAAAGCTCATCGAGATCCGGGACGCAGTCGCGGAGCTGGCGTAGACCTTCGGTCCGTCTGGGCGTCGCTATCATGCGGCCGCCGCTACGCGTTCCCCGGTAGCTCAATTGGCAGAGCATCCGGCTGTTAACCGGAGGGTTGTTGGTTCGAGTCCAACCCGGGGAGCTACAGGAAAGCCCCGCATACGCGAGGCTTTCCGTTTTCAGCTTCGGAGACAGGATCGCGCCGGTGGCAGCGCGGTGGCAGCGCCACTTCGCCAGTTAGGCGCCGAAGCCGTGCTCGAGCATCCGCCGGCGGGCCTCCTCACGCTGCGCCTTCTCGAACGAGCGGGCGTACCCAGACCTCCGGGAAAACCACACCGACTACAACGAGGTGCCGATCGGCAACGAGGCGGACTCCTACACGGTGTTCTGGCAGAAGTGGAAGACCGGGGGCATTCCGACCTTCAGCGACTCCCACTGGTGCCTGCCGGTCTATCCCCTGGACTTCGTCAAGGTGTACTCCCCCAATCCTGACGCGTGACCCGGAGGTGTGCACGCACGGGCGGTTGGTCGGCGTCGTCGTCGCGAACGCCGAGCACCCGCAGCGTCCGGGACGATCCAGATCAAGCGGGCGCGGTTGATTCTCCTCGCAAGTAGTCGATGTCCAGGCCCTTATAGAACCAGGAGGCGGCGAACGCCCAGACCGCCACCCATTCGCCGACGATCACCGGCTTCCAGATATCCCATCCTGCGTACTTCGCTGTGATCTTGTTGGCGATGATCCACGCCCCCGCCGCCGCGATGGCAATGGCGCAGCCGAAATGCCACCTCCGCCAGAACGTCTGTGAAAACCTCCCTTGCTGGGTTCGGCGGCGGGCTTCCCGCACCCCGAACAGGAAGGTGATCGCGCCAAGCCATCCGATGAATAGCCCCGCAGCGGTGTAGTGGACTTCCTGCACGAAAGATTCGTTCCATTCCTGTAGCGGCGTGAGCTCTTTGAAGTACGACGGCGTCCCGGTCGGAAACCCGACCACGAAGATCACGGCGACCGCGGCGGCGATGCTCAGGATGTTTTCCAACGAAGGCTCGACGACCTTGTACACGAGGAGGAAGGCCGCGGTTGCGCTCAGCACGCCGATAAACCATTCCCTTGCCCCCGAGTAGTAGTACTCGCTGAGCGAACCGCGGAACCACGGGCGATCGTCATAGTCCCACGCTTTGCCGATGCCCACGAGCAAGAGTGGGAGGGCGAAGCCGAGAAGACCGCTGCCGGTGCGCATAACCATGAATGACTTCACGTACCGACTGTCGGGCGGCCGCGTTTCAAGAGTGAGCGACGGCTTGAGCCATTCAGGCGCCTTGCCGAGGAACCACCTCAACCACCTGGGCAGCTTCTGGTCGGGCATCGGCGAACCTCGCTTTCGTCGGTGTCCCAGGGCGGGGCCGTCGACGCGCTCGCCCTTTTTCTTCCTCCGGAGTCTCGCCCTTTTCTCCCTCGGAGTCTAGGAGGGGCCAGGCGGCGACCCGAACGCCCGGGCGCTTGCCACGACCCGGCCCCTCGCGAATCTACGAAACGTCAGGCGGCGGCGTTGTCGTCGAATCGATGCGCAATTTCTGCCCGTTGACAGCGATACGGCCAAGCGGCATCGGTATCGCCGTCAATCGAAAGGGGTTCTATGCGTAGACCACTCGCGACCCTCCTCGTCACCGCTGTTGCCGCCCTCGGCGCAGTCGGTTCCGGTGCGGCAGCACCTGTCAACTTCACCGCCGCCGGCGTCCTCTACCTCACGTACCGGCCGTCGAGCGAGTAAGGGAGTCGCGATGCTTCCGCCCGCTCAAGCCGGGCGAGGCGCCGTTCACCGGCGGAGCACACGTAGAACTCATGTGCTCTCCTGGTCGCGGCGACGGATCGTTCGCTTGGCCAGCTCGAGGACGGGGACCACGGTGAAGGCTGTGCCGGCGACGATCAGCCACGTGGCGAGCGACAGGCTCCGCGTCCCGAAGGCTTCTTGCAGGAACGGGACGTTGACGACGAGCGTGACGAGCAGGAGCTCCCACAGGATCGCCAGGTTCAGCCACGTGTTGGCGAAGGGCGCGTCGAGCACCGAGTTTCGGTCGGAGCGGAAGCTGTACGCCTTGAAGAACTCGATCAGGACGAGCGTCGCGAACGTCATCGTCATCGCCTCGGCCAGCGGCCTCCCCGAGGAGAGCGCCCACGTGAACAACCCCAGCGTGACGATCGCCGACCAGGCCCCGCCGACCGCGATCAGCGTGACGATGGGCCTAGTGAAGATGCCCGTCCTCCTGCTCCGCGGCGACCGGCGCATAAGATCGGGCTCGTTCGGGTCGACCGAAAGCGCGAGGGCCGGGAGGCCGTCGGTGGCGAGGTTGACGTAGAGGATCTGTACGGCGCTGAGCGGGAGCGGCTTGCCCAGCACCGACGCGCCGAGCAGGAGGCCGATCTCACCGAGGTTCGCGGCGAGCAGGTACATCAGGTACTTCTTGATGTTGGCGAAGACGCCGCGCCCCTCTTCCACGGCTGCGACGATCGAGGCGAAGTTGTCGTCGGTGAGCGTCATCTCCGCCGCCTCCTTGGCGACATCTGTGCCCGTGACGCCCATGGCGACGCCGATGTCGGCCTTCTTGAGCGCGGGCGCGTCGTTGACGCCGTCGCCGGTCATCGCGACGGCGTGGCCCCGGCGCTGCAGAGCGGTGACGACCCGCAGCTTGTGCTCGGGCGACACGCGCGCGTAGACCTCGATCGCCTCGACCTCCCCCTCGAGCTCCGCGTCGTCCATGGCGTCCAACTCGCCGCCGGTGACGGCTCGGCCGTCCGTGAGGATGCCGAGCTCGCGCGCGATCGCCTGGGCCGTGAGTGGGTGGTCGCCGGTGATCATCACCGGCTTGATGCCTGCCTGCGCGCAGGTTTCCACCGCCCTTCTGGCCTCCGGCCGCGGCGGGTCGATCATCCCGATGAGCGCGAGGAACGTCAGCTCGCGCTCGGCGCTCGCGAGCGTGGCGTCCGATTGCCGGGCCACGGCGAGGACGCGCAGCGCCTCGCCCGCCATCTGCCGCGCGGTCGACAGGAGCGCGTCGCGGGCGGCGCCATCGAGCGGCGTCTCGGCGGAGCCCGTGAGCTGCCGCGTGCAGGCCCCGAGGATCACCTCGGGCGCTCCCTTGGCGAAGGCGACCGATCCGTCGGGCGTCGCATTCAGCGTCGTCATCCGCTTGCTCTCCGAGGTGAACGGGATCTCGTTCACGCGCGGGAAACGCGCTTCGAGCTCGGCCCGCTCCAGACCGACCTTGCCCGCGGCGACGAGAAGCGCGCCCTCCGTGGGATCGCCGGCGACCCGGGTCTGGCCATCGTCCTCGCTCCGCACGAGGCGCGCGTCGGAGGCGAGGACGGCGGCGCGAAGCGCCTCGAGCAGTGCCGGGGGATAATCGACCGGCGAGCCGTCCCGCAGGACGTCGCCGTCGGGATCGTCGCCCGAGCCGCGCAGCTCGACCATCTGCCCGTCGGCGAACACCTTGCGCACGGTCATCTCGTCCTTCGTCAGCGTCCCCGTCTTGTCGGCGCAGATGACGGACACGCTGCCGAGCGTTTCGATCGCGGGCAGGCGACGGACGAGCGCGTTGCGCTTGACCATCCGCTGCGCCGCGAGCGTGAGCGAGATGGTAATAACCGCCGGAAGGGCCTCGGGAACGACGGCGACCGCCAGCGCCGTTCCGAACAGCAGCATCTCCAGGAAGGGCTGGCCGCGGACCAGACCGAGCGCGACGACGAGCAGCACGACGACGACGGCGGCCCGCGCGAGGATCATCGCCACCCGGTCGAGGCTCACTTGGAGAGGCGTCTTCGCCCGCTCGATTTTCTCGAGCATCCGGGCGATGCCGCCGAACTCTGTGTCCATGCCCGTGGCGACGACGAGCGCGCGCCCCCGGCCATACGTGACGCTTGTGCCGGTGTAGACCATGTTCCTACGGTCGCCGATCGGCAGGTCCGCTCCGGACAGCGCATCGGTGTGCTTCTCGACCGGGAGAGACTCGCCAGTCAGCGCCGACTCCTCGGCCTGGAGGTTGACGGCCTCGACCACCCGTCCGTCGGCGGAGGCCCTGTCCCCGGCCCGCAGCAGCATCAGGTCACCTGGCACGAGCTCGCGCGCCGGAACGTTGACCTCGTCCCCGTCGCGCAGGACGGTCGCGGTCGGCGCCGCCATCTGTCGGAGCGCTTCGATCGCGCGTTCGGCCCGGTACTCCTGCACGAACCCCAGCACGGCGGCGAGCACCACGATCGCCGCGATCACGAGCGCCTCGGTCGCGTGCCCAAGCACGATCGACAGGCCGACGGCGGCGAGCAGGATCAGGATCAGGACGTTCCTGAACTGCTCGAGCAGGAGCCTCCACGGCGCGACCGTGTGCGCGGCCGGAAGCTCGTTCGGGCCGTACTGCGCGAGTCGGCGGGTCGCCTCCTCGCCGCTCAGGCCGGAGTCCGGCGACATGCCGAGCGCGTCCACAACCCCGCCGATCTCGAGGCTGTGCCAGGCGTCGCCTGCCCGCGCCGCGGGAGCGGCCGGCACCAGCACCGGGGCAGAAGCTGATCTGGCCATCGGTTCCGCGCCCCGCCGGACGGGCTAAGCCGGCGCGGTGGGCTCGTGCTGGACGACGAGCACCGAGCAGCGCGTCGCGTAGACGACTCGCTCGACGACGCTGCCGCCCCAGCGACGACCGCGCTCGCGGCCGCGCCCCACGACGACCAGACTGCCCATGCTCGCGGCATGCGCGACGGCATCCACGAGCGGCCCAGGATCGAGCAGGGCCTCGTCGCGATCTGCTCGCAGCACTGCGAGATCGACCGCGTCCGCCAGGCCGACCACCGGCAAGAGCTCGCAGCCCAGGCGGTCGGCGAGGGAGCGGGCGGTGGCCTCCGCCGCGCGCGACTCGGGCGACCCGTCGACGGCGACCACGATCCTCTCCGGCTTGTGCGGTCCCCAGCCGGGGCGGGCGAGCAGAACCGAGCACGGCGCGTCGTGCAAGGCCTCGACGTCGTGCCCCCCGAATGTCAGCGCCATCAGGCGCCGGTGCGGCCGCACGCCGACCGCGATGAGCGTGGCGCCCCGACGCGAGCACTCGCCGCAGAGCAGGTCGACGAGTCGCCCCGACGCCAGAATCACCTCGTCGGAATCGACGAGCTTCCTCGCTTGGGCGAGATCGTCGGACACCGCGGAGACGAGATGGTCGTCGGCCTCGACGGCCGCCAGCCCGGCTTGCGCGGCCAGGTACCGCTCGGCGACCGCGAGCAGCACGAGTCGGCCGTCCGGCGCTCGCAGGACGCCCGCCTGCGCGGCGGCGACGAGGCTCTCCGGTGTCGCGTCGATGCCGACGAGGACGTGGCCGAAAATGGAATCGACATCGGCACCGCCGGGCCGGCTTCCGGTCGAGGCGGTCACGTTCGTTCGCATGAGACACCTCCGAAGGAGTCGCGGACTATGTCCCTCGTAGGTCTCTCCCGCCCGTTCGGGCCGCTCTGCCGGGCCCACCAGGCCGCGAAATGACGACAGAGTGCGCGGGGATACTCCCCTACGCCGATGGAGGATAGCGGCTCGCGTCGAGGCGCTTCGCGACTCGCCCGTCCGCAGGCCGGGCAGCAGCCCGCGCGCGCGAGCAGCTCGACCTCGAGCTCAAGCTCCTCGCCCCGCTCCTCAACGCCGTCACCACCAGCCCCTCGAGTCCGAGAAGCCGGGTAGCTTGCTCGTACATCCGCTGTCCCTCCTGGCGTCGCGTCGACTCCCCTCGATCAGCGAGAGCCGAGATTTCGACCGGCCTTGACAAGCGCACTCTTCGGCGCCCGAGCGTCACTGGCGGCGACTGCTGGCGAGCGCGCTCTCTGGCTCTAGCCCCTCCCGTCGTACAAGTGGCCGGACCATCGCGACCATCTTGTCCGGCCGAGGTCGCCACTTCCTGTGGCGTGCGCAAACTCACTCGCGTACGTGCGAGCCTAGTGGCGGTGCGGGCAGCCCAGCGTCGGAACTCCGTTCTACTCCACCACGAGGCACTGCCGGCCACCGCGCGCCGCGGCTGAACCGCACCTTCTGGGCCGAGCTTCCGTAGACAACCTCACGGCAGGGCTTGACGAGCGCCCAGAACTCTGGAGGCTGGCGACGAAACGTCTCGACAGGGTGCATCGGCGCTGGACGACCCGCGTGGCGGGCTTCTCCGCGACGTTCCGGCTTCGGATTCTGCTCGCAGTGGGCGGTTGGTCGCCCGAAGAGGTACAACCCGGGGGTAATCACTCCTCCGTAGTTACAGAGCCGCTAGTCCACCGCTTCCCCAGCCGGTCTGACCGTTCTCCCGTCCGCGAGGCGCATCAGCCGCCACGCTACGAGCCCGAGCCAGAGGAACCCTGGGCACTCCCAGAACCGCTAGCCCGAGGACGCCGAGCCTCGCAAAGCCAGCCGGTTCCGAGCGCGCGCCAGAGGCCCAACGCGAAGGCAAGGAGCAGGAGCCCGCTGAGGTTCGCTGCGATCTGGTTGTAGATCCAGGCTTGGTCGGCCGTCTGTGCGCCGAGGTCGCTGATGTCGTCGTTGGCCGGGCTGAAGGCGTCGGGCTGAGCGAGGTCCCCGAATAGGAGCCCAGCGACGGCGGTCACGGGCGCTAGCAGCCCGCAGATCGCGGCTGCGCGGGGCGCCATCCGGCGAAGTCTCTCAGACCCGGGCGGTCGACCACGTTGGAATGAATCAGGGTGGAGGACCGTCGCCTGCGCCAGTGTTGCTTCTATGAAAGTCAAGCGGTCGTTGGTGGGTGTTCGAGGAGTCGGTAGAGGCTGCGGGCGAGGTAGCGCTTGAGGCAGCGGTTTGCTTCGCGTCGTGTCTTGCCAGCTGCGAGTCGGCGTTCGATGTAGGAGATCGTCGCTGGGTGTGAGCGTTTCCGGGTAACGAGGATCATGTGGAGCGCGCGGTTGAGTTTGCGGTCGCCTGATCGGTCGAGGCGGTAGCGGATGGTCTGGCCGGAAGACGCCGGGATCGGCGCTGCGCCGGCGAGCCGCGCGAAGGCCGCTTCAGAGGTGATGCGTCCTTGGTGTGACCAGGAGAGCACGAGTTGTGCTGCTGCGTGCGGACCGACGCCGGGTTGGTCGAGCAGCTGCGGCGCCAGCTTGCGCGTCAACGTTTCGATCTCGCGTGCGAGCCCGCGCTCCTCGTCGGTCAGTTGCAGGATGCGTCGTGCGATGGAGCGCAGCGCGAGCAAGCTGCCGCGCAGCTCTGGATCACGTTTGCTGTCTGGCCGCGTTGCCGCGAGCCGCTGCAAGAGCCGCGCGCGTGTGAGCGGCCGCAACTCCGCGCGGAGCGGTTCCGGGGTCGTGATCAGCAGATCTCGCAGCTGGCAGAGACCGGCACGCTTGGCGTTGACGGCGCCTTCCCGTGCGGCCACCAGCGCCTGCAGCGCCTGGCGTTCACCGCCTGCCCGTGGCGTCGCCGGCCGCTCCGACGCGAGCACGCCGCGGGCGGCACGGACCGCGTCGAGCGCGTCGGTCTTGCCGCCCGAGCGGCGCTCATGCCGCAGCCTGCCGACCTCGAGCACCCGCTCGCCACGAGCCGTGAGGAAGCGCGTGAGACCGGCAGCGAACGAGCCTGTCCCCTCGACAGCGAAGACACGACGCCCAGGCGCGTGCTCTTCGCCGAGCACGAGCGCTTGCCGATAGCCATCGCTGTTTGCCGCAACGTTCGCCTCGAACACGACCGCACCGTTCAGAACGTCGACGACCGCGAGTGCATGCGAGTCGCGGTGAGGGTCGACACCAACGACGTAGTCCAACTGATCTGCGAGCATCCGTGACCGACCTCCAGCAAGCGTTGGGGGACACATCCGGTGTCGGTCTGGGGTGGAAACCGCGGGCGGCAGAACTGTGACGGGTCACGCGCTCACAACGCGGACAGGCTTCTGATCAGGCCAGCAAGCGGACGCCAGGCCGGCACCGGCCTCTTCGCCCGGACAGATCACTGGAAAGACACCCGCCAACGAGGTCATTCGAAAATCGAGTCACAGACAAAGAGCACCGGCACCACCCTGACGACAGCCCCAGACGGGACTCACGCACACTCACAGTTCGGGAATGTCACATGAACTACGGGAGCGGTCTCAATGCCTCGATGGAACGACCGGCGATATGAAGCACGTCGCCGCTCTGCATCTCGATCCGCAACCAACCACCCCCCGACGCCTGGTCGCTGTCCCAACGCGCCTCGTTCACATACACGGGCGATGGCCAGTACCGTCCGGGGCCGCCCCCGGCCGCACCCATGGAGGTTTCAGCTGAGCTGCTCGGCCAGTCCGATGATGATGCCCTCAGGGCCACGCAGGAAGCAGAGCCGGTAGATGTCCTCGTACTGCGCGATCTCGCCGACGAGTTCGGCACCGTGGCTGCGCAGGCGGGCAACGACGTCGTCGATGTCGTCGACAGCGAACATGATGCGGCGTATGCCCAG
>Ga0126313_10001214_pt1 | contig 13389 bp, 10 predicted proteins | sample Plot105A_FD_89954 | JGI IMG/M metagenome (GOLD analysis project Ga0126313, IMG submission 89954) | Serpentine soil microbial communities from UC McLaughlin Reserve, CA, USA - Plot105A | ecosystem: Environmental > Terrestrial > Soil > Grasslands | place: USA: UC McLaughlin Reserve, Lake County...
CAACGTCTGCCCGACGGAGCAGGTGCTGGCCGTCTGCGGCGGGCCTCAACGCCGCGCTGCGCGCGACCTGCGCTGGGGCCTCCTGCCGCCGTGGGCGCGCAGCCTGCGCAGCGGGCCCGAGCCGATCAACGCGCGCGCCGAGACGCTCCTGGAGAAGCGCCGCTTCGCGCCGCTGCTCGAGCGCGCCGACCGCCGCTGCCTCGTGCTCGCCGACGGCTGGTACGAGTGGCTGCGGCCCGAGCGCCCGCGCGGCGATCGCGTCCCGTTCCGCTACACGGTCGACGGCGGCGCGCCGTTCGCGTTCGCGGGCCTCTGGGACGAGAACCGCGTCGACGGCGCACGGGTCGCGTCCGTGACGGTGCTCACCACCGCCGCCAACGAGATCTGCGCGCCGGTCCACGACCGCATGCCGTGCGTGCTCGCGTCGGAGGAGGCGGAGGCGGCGTGGCTCTCGCCCGAGCTGGACGCGCGCGCCGCGTTCGAGCTGCTGGCCGAGCCGCTCGCGGCCGCGCGCACCGCCGCGGCGCACGCGAACCCCGCGGTCAACAAGGCCGGCGTGGAGGGCGCCGAGCTGCTGGTCGTGCCCGCCGACACGGGGCCGGTGCAGCTCGAGCTGGGATGAGCCCAGCCGCCGGCGACCTCGTCGGACGCGGGCCCGAGCTGGCGCTGCTGGACCGCGTGCTGGAGGCAGTCGCGGCCGGCGTTCCGGGCTTCCTCGCGGTCGTGGGGGAGCCCGGCATCGGCAAGACCAGCGTGATGGAGCGGCTCTCGGAGCGGGCGGCCGCGCGCGGCTGGCTCGTGCTGGCCGGGCGCGCGGCCGAGTTCGAGCGCGAGCTGCCGTTCGGCGTGCTCGTCGACGCGCTCGACGACCACCTCGCCGGCCTCGACCAGCGCCGGATCGAGCGCGCCGGCGGCGAGCGGCTCGCGGAGCTGGCGACGATCTTCCCGGCGATCGACGGGCCGGCGGTGCCCGCGGGCGCGCTGCAGGCCGAGCGCTACCGCGCCCACCGCGCGGTGCAGGAGCTGCTCGACGGGCTGGCCGTCGGCCGCCCGCTGCTGCTCTCGCTCGACGATCTCCACTGGGCCGACCAGGCGTCGCTCGAGGTCGTCGCCTCGCTCCTGCGGCGGCCGCCCGACGGCGCTGTGCTGCTCGCCTGCGCGTTCCGTCCCGCGCCCGCGCCCGCGTTCCTGGAGTCCGCGATCGCGGCGGCCGAGCGCGAGGGGCGTGCCGAGCGGGTCGACCTCGGCCCGCTCTCGCCCGAGGCCGCCGCCGAGCTGCTGCGCGGGATCGCGGAGCCGAGCGTGCGCGACGCCGTCTTCCGCGTCTCGGGCGGCAACCCGTTCTACCTCTCCCAGCTCGCGCGCCTGGCGGCGCACCAGCCGCCGCGGCGCGGCGACGTGCGCACGGTCGACACGCTCACGCTCGGCGTGCCGCAGTCGGTGATGTCGATGCTCGCCGAGGAGGTGCGCTCGCTGCCGCCCGGCTCGCGCCGCGTGCTCGAGGCCGCCGCGGTCGCGGGCGAGCCGTTCGAGCCCGACGTCGCCGCCGAGATCGGCGAGGTCTCCGACGCCGAGGTCAGCATCGCGCTCGACGACCTGCTCGCGCGCGACCTCGTGCGCGCGACCGACGTCCCGCGCCACTTCCGCTTCCGCCACCCGCTCGTGCGCCGCGCGGTCTACGCGCACGCGGGCGGCGGCTGGCGGCTCGCGGCGCACGGCCGCGCCGCGGCGGCGCTGGCCTCGCGCGGCGCGTCGGCCGCCTCACAGGCGCACCACGTCGAGCACTCCGCGCGGCGCGGCGACGAGCGGGCGATCGCCCTGCTCAGCCGCGCGGCGGCGAACGCGGCGCCGCGGGCGCCGGCGACCGCCGCGCGCTGGCTCCAGGCGGCGGTCCGGCTGGTGCCGGAGGACGCGGCGCACCCGGCGCTCGCGCGCCGCGTCGAGCTGCTGGGGGAGCTGGCGAAGGCGCAGCGGGCGTCCGGCCGGCTGGACGCGTGCCGCAACACGCTGCTCCAGGCGCTCGAGCTGGTTCCCCCGCAGGACGCGGACGCGCGCGTTCCGCTCGTGACCGCGTGCGCGGCGGGCGAGCACTGGCTCGGGCGCCACGCCGACGCGGCCGCCCGGCTCGACGCCGCGATCGCGGCCCTCGGGCGGCAGCGCTCGGCCGGCGCCGTGGCGCTGCGCGTCGAGCGCGCGGTCGTGCACCTGCACGGGATGGACCTCGACGCCGCCCGGGCGGTCGCGGCCGAGGCGCACGCCGTCGCGGCGGAGCTGGACGACCCGGCCGCGCTCGCCGCCGCCGGCGCGATCCGCACGCTCACGGCGGTCGCGGCCGGCGACGTCGCAGCGGCGCGGGCGAGCGCCGACGAGGCGGCAGCGCGCGTGGACGCGCTTGGTGACGCGGAGCTGGGCGGCGACCTCGCGGCGCTCTGGTACCTGGGCTGGGCGGAGGTCTACCTCGAGCGCTTCGACGCCGGCATGGGGCACCTCGGGCGCGGGATCGATATCTCGCGCGCGACCGGCCGCGGCGACCTGATCGTGCCGATGATGGTCGGCCGCGCGCGCGGGCTGCTGGCGCTCGGACGCACGCACGCGGCCGCGGAGGCGGCCGGCGAGGCGATCGAGATCGCGCGCGGGTCGGGCAACCCGCAGTACGTCGTCTGGGCGCTGTGGGAGCGCGGCTGGGTCGCCCTGGTGCAGGGCGACCACGGCGCGGCGCAGGTCCTCGCCGAAGAGGCGGTCGACCTCGCGCGCGACCTGAGCCCGACGCTGCTCTCTCCCGCCGAGCCGGGCTGGACGCTGGCGGTCGCGCTGATCGACGGCGGGGAGTTCGAGCGCGGCCGCGCAGCGCTGCTGTCCGCGGTCGGGGGGGCGGACGCGCCGCTCGTGGTGCCGAGCGAGCGCACGGGCGTGTGGGAGGACCTCGCGAGCGTCGCGCTGCGGCGCGGTGCGCCGGCCGAGGCGGCCGCGTGGGCGGTGCGCGCGCTCGCGCTCGCGGCCGCGCTGGGCCTCGGCGTGCCGGCCGCGGAGGCGGGGCGCGCGGACGCGGCGGCGAAGCTGGCAGCCGGCGACGCGGCCGGCGCCCTGGCGGCGGCGCGCGGCGCCGTCGCGGCCGCCGAGGCGGTGGGCGCACGCCGCGACGCCGCGCAGGCGCGCCTGCTCGCCGGTCGCGCGCTGGCCGCCCGTGGCGAGACCGGCGCCGCGACGGAGGAGCTAGCCGCGGCCGAGGCGGCGCTCGACGCCGCCGGCGCGCGGCGCCGGCGCGAGGAGGCCGCGCAGGAGCTGCGCCGGCTCGGGCACCGCGTCGCGCGCCGGCCGCGGTCCGCCGGCGCTCCCGCGGGCGCGGGGCTGGACCAGCTGACCGAGCGCGAGCGCGAGATCGCCGAGCTGGTGTGCGAGCGCCACACGAACCGCCAGATCGCGGGCGAGCTGTTCCTGTCGGAGAAGACGATCGAGACCCACCTGCGCAACATCTTCGCCAAGCTCGGCGTCGCCTCGCGCGTCGAGGTCGCGCGCGCCGTCGAGCGCCGGCGCGCCTCGTAGGGGGAAGGCCCACTAGGCCTGATCTGCGACCCAGGCGCCGAGCAGCCCGCGGTAATGCGCGACGAACTGCTCGTGCTCGCGCGTCGGGAACGCGCGCGTGACGGTCTCGACCAGCAGCGCGTCGAACTCCGGCGAGTCGACGTAGTCGGCCATCGCCTCGTCGAGGTGGCCGAGGTGGCGGTCGCAGAACTCCTCGTAGGCGCCGACCTCGAAGTAGCGGTCGGCGAGCTCGCGGTAGGCCTCGAGCTTGTCGGCGTAGCTGCGGTCGGAGTCGCCGAGCGCGAACCAGTCCTCGGGATCCATCGCGACGCGCATCCGGCGGCCGGTGACGCAGCAGTACACCGTCCACCGCAGCAGCGCCTTGATCGCCCACGGGAAGTAGTAGTGCAGCGAGATCAGCGAGACGTCCGGGCACGCGTTGGCGTAGTCGATCGGATGCACCTCGCCCGCCTTGATCAGCGTCTCGCAGGAGTTGAACTCCCAGCCGAAGAACGCGTTGACGGTGCGGCCGATGGTCACCACCTCGCGACCGGTGTCGGCGTCGAGGAACGCGTGGTCGATCTGGTAGCGGTCGTGCAGCGGGCGCTCCGGATCGAAGCGCATGACCATCGTCTCGGCGCCGATCGATAGCGACCGGGCGAAGACGTCGAAGCCGTCGACCGCCCGCTGGAGATGCATCAGCCGCTGGCCGGAGTCGTCGTAGCGCTCGTTGAGCTCGCGCGCGTCGCGCGCCTGGCTCACCCCGACCCAGGCGCCGCCGTCGAACGGCTTCATGAACAGCGGATAGCCGATCTGCTCCGCGATCTCGGCGAGGTCGAACGGGCGGTTGTAGCGCTCCGCGGTGTAGGCGAAGCGCTCGTCGGCCGGCGGCTGCTTGTAGGGCACGAGCCAGGTCTCGGGCACCTTCAGGCCGAGCCGCATCATCGCGCAGTAGGCCGAGTGCTTCTCCATCGACTGGAACGTGAACGGGTTGTTCATGAGGTACACGCCGTCCATCAGCGCAACCTTCTTGATCCACTCGCGCGGGACGTAGTACCAGTGCGCGAGGCGGTCGATCACGAGCGCGTGGCGCGGGCGCGTGCGCAGGTTGAAAGGCTCGATCGTCACGCGCTCGGTGGCGAACTCGTGCCGCTCGCCGCCGTGCTCGATTACGGGGCCGAGCCGGGCCATCATCGTCTCGAAGGCGCCCGACCAGTCCTCCTCGGTGCCGAGCAGGAGGCCGACCAGGTGGGTGCGGGTCATCGGTAGCCGACTCTATCCCCAGGCGCGCTGGAGAAGCTCCACGAGGTGCGGGTCGAGCGCGTCGCGCCAGGCGACGTAGTTGTGCGCGTCGCGGTTGACGTGCAGGGCGACGGCATGGCCCTGGCGCCGCAGCGCGGCCGCGACGGCGCGGTTGTTGGCGAGGTTCTCCTCCGGCGCGCCGCAGCTCAGCGTGATGGGGATCGGCGTGGCGGCTGGGCCGGCGGCGAGGACCTGCCCGACGAAGCGGCTGATCCGGCGGAAGCGCGGGAAGCCCGACTCCTGGCGATCCCAGCGCAGGCGGAAGAACGAGCCCGACTGGAGCAGCAGCGCGGCGAACGCGCCCGGGTGCAGCCAGCGCGTGTGCAGCAGGGCGAGCGCGCCGAGGCTGGCGCCGATCCCGGCGACTGCGGTCGCCGGAGCCAGCTGGGGCAGGAGGGCGGCGAGCCGGCGCGCGTAGCGCGCGGAGGCCGAGTAGCTCTCGTCGCGGTCGTCGGGGTCGAGCAGCGCGACGCGGCAGGGCGGGATGCGGCCGCCGTCGATCGCGTGCGCGATCAGCCTCGTGAGCCCCGCGAGGCGCTCGTACTCGCCGCCGTCGTGGGCGACGAGCAGGGGCAGCGGCCGGCGAGGGTCGGTGCCCGGCGGGGACCAGAGCGCCGCGCGCTCGGCGACGGGGACGGCGGGGCCGGGGTCGGGCGCCGCCAGCCATCGCGGCGGCTCGTAGCCGGGGAACTCGACGACGGACTTCTCGCCGAACGCGCCGGGGGCGCGCAGCGGGTTGTGGGGGTCGCAGAACGAGTCGCCGTCGGCCTCGAAGCGGTACTCCATGCGGTCGACCTGGGCGCGGCGGTAGGTGAGCTCCCACACGCCGGTCCCGTTCCCGCGCGCGAAGGCGGGGCCGCTGCGCGGGCGCTCGAGCTCCTGCTGGAGCCGGACCGAGACGTAGCCGCGATCCTCGAGCCGGAAGACCACGCGGTCCGCATGCACCTCCGGGCCGCCGGTCATGCGCGCCGACGATAGCGGCCGCGCCCGGCCGTCCGCGGCGCCAGGCGACCTGCTCGAGGTCGCTCGCATCGCTGCTCGCGGAGAACACGCGACGGCGGCGGACGTCCCCGGTGCCGGTCACGGTCCGGCGGACGTAGGGGGTACTCAGCGACGTTCGCTCAGTAGCCGAGCCGATCGAGACGTTCTGCCGCCTCGCGCTTCTTCTTCTCGCCCTCGTCGTCGCGGTCGTCGTCGCGGCCCTTGCTCATGTCGACGATCCGGATGCGCGACTTGAAGGACCCGTCGCGGCCGTGCTGGCGCATGTCCTCCGCGCCGGCGCCGCCTCCGCCGCCGCCGGATCCGCGGTCGCGCCACGGGCGGTCGCCGCCTCCGCCGCCGCCGCCGCGGCGCGGCCCGCCGCGACCGCCGCGCCCACCGCGGCCCTCGCGGTCACGCGGGTCGACGAGGCTCTTGATCTCCCGCACCGGCGTCACCGCGAGCCGCGCCCAGGCCGTGAAGACGGGATCCCCCGCGGGCAACCCCTGGGCGGCGTCGCAGCAGACGGCGGACCACTTCATGGTCTGCCCGTCGGGACGCTGCTTGGGGGCGAGCGCCTCGCGCACCGACTCGTCGCCGCCGACGCGCTCCACCGCGGCTCGTACGCGCGCCTGCGCGCGGCCGGGCAGCGGCACGCGGCCGCTCTGCTGGGGCGGTGCCGCGGGCGCCTCGGCCTGCGGCGGCGCTTCGCCTTCGGACGGAGCGCTCTCGGCGTCCTCGGCGGTCGGCTCGTCGAGCCGCCCCTGCTGCTCGGCCTCGTCCTGGCGCCGGAGCTCCGACAGCTTCGCGTAGAAGGCGTTGCGGTGGCGCTGCGCCGGGCTCGGCCGGCGCCGCCGCCGCTCGCCGCCGCGCCCGCGGCCCTGCCTGGCGCCGGGGCGCTGGCCCGGGGTCGCAGAGCGCGCGGGGGGAGAGTCGGCGCGAGGCGCGGCCTCGGCCGAGGGTTCGGCCGCCGGCGCGGCCTCGGGCGAAGATTCGGCGGCGGGCGCGGCCTCGGCCGGAGCTTCAGCGGCCGGCGCTGCCTCGGGCGATGATTCGGGGGCCGGCGCTGCCTCGGCCGGCGCCTCGGCGGCCGGCGGCCCCTCGGCCGAAGATTCAGCGGCCGGCGCGGTCTCGGCCGGCGACTCGGCGGCCGGCGGCCCCTCGGCCGAAGATTCAGCGGCCGGCGCGGTCTCCGCCGAAGTTTCAGCGGCCGGCGCGGCCTCGGCCGGCGGCGCCACCTCGGCAGCCGCCGGCGGCTCCTTCGATGACTCGTCCGCCCGCGACGCGGCCGGCTCGGCGGTCTCGGGCTGGCTCGCCGGCTCCGACTCGGCCGCCGGCGCAAACTCGGCCGGTGACTCGGCGGCCGGAGCGGACTCGGCCGCCGGCGCAACCTCGGCCGGTGACTCGGCGGCCGGAGCGGCCTCGGCCGCCGGCGCCGCCTCGCCCTCGCTCGCTGACTCCGCGGCCGGGTCCGCCTCGTTCGACGAATCTTCGACCTCGACCGGCGCGGGCTCGCCCGGAGACTCCCCCGCCGCGGTTGGCTCCGCCTCGCCCGGCTGGCCCGCCGGCGCGATCGGGGCCTCCGGCTCCGACGCGGACGCGGGCTCCCCGGCGCTGCTCTGCGGATCTTCGGTCTGTTGCTCGGAGTGCTCGCTCATGGGTTCGCGGGCGCGTCGCGCCAGGTGGAGGCTAAGGCAAGAGGGGTGCGGGGCGTCGTGCGGACACCGTGCGCCCACGATGATGACACCCGGAGCGCCCCTATCCATGCCGGGCGGGCAACAATATGCGCGATGGATCCGTACGCGGTGCTCGAGCTCCCACCCGGCGCGGCGCCGGAGCAGGTCGCCGCCTCCTACCGCGAGCTCGCCAAGCGCTGGCACCCGGACCGCGGCGCGGGCCCGGAGGCCGAGCGCCGGATGGCCGAGATCAACGCGGCCTACGACCTGCTGCGTGCGGCCGCGTGGAGGCAGCGCCGCGACTCGGTGCACGCCGCGCCGCGAACGCCCGCGCGCGGTGCCTGGCTTGCGCCCGCGATCCGGCGCGCGCTCGGGCACGAGCTCCTCCGGGTGGTCGACCCGGACGAGAACGTCTGGCTCGTGACGCCCGCGACGACGTGGGCGAGCCCGGAGGCGCTGCTCGCGGCGAGCGACCGGCGCCTGCTCTGGCTGCTCGACGATGCCGTCACCGCGCGCGTCCACACCCTCCCGTTCGCCGCGATCGAGGCCGCCGAGCACACGCTGCGACGCCCGCGCCGGCGCGTGGCGATATTGCGCGTGCGCGCCCGCGACGGCCGCCGCTTCGCGTTCGGCGAGCTGCGCCCGGCGACGGCGGCGACGCTCGCGCGCCGGATAACCGCCGCGCGAGCTGCCTGAGGAATCGATCCGCGCGATCGGTCGAGCCGACAGGCCGGCGCGCCGGCGCGCCGCGACGCGCCCCCTCCTTACGTCACGGGCCGGCGGCCGACCAGCGCGACCGGAACGACCGCCAGCAGGGCTATCGCCGCCATCGCCCACCACCCGGAGTCGTAGGCGCCGGCGGCCGGCGCCGGCCCGAGGATCGCGACGAGGGCCGCGACTCCCAGCACCGCGCCGACCTGGCGCGTCGTCGCGCTCATACCGCTGCCGATGCCGAGCTGCGCCGGCGTCAGCTCCCGCACGCAGACGGCGACGATCGTCGCGAAGCCCAGGCCCACGCCGACGCCCATGAGCAACATGCCGGGGAGCCACTCGGAGAGGAACGCCCGCTCGGGGCCGATCCGCGTCGCAAGCCAAACCGCGGCGGCGGTGCTGATCAGCGCGCCGGGGAGGACGAACCGGCGTGGGTCGATCCTGTCGGTGAACCGAGCGGCCGCGAACGCCGCGAGAGCGCTCGCCAGCGGTCCCGGCGCGATCGCGAGACCCGCTCGCAGCACCGAGTAGTCCCAGACCTGAGTCAGGTAGAGCGAGTTCGCCAGCACGAGCCCGAAGAAGCTCGTGCCCAGCAGCAGCGCCCCGAGGTTGCCCGCGCTGAAAGAGCGCACGCGGAACAGCGCCAGCTCGAGCACCGGCGCCGCGTGCACCGCCGAGCGCCAGACGAGCACCGGCGACAGCAGCGCCGAGCCGGCGAAGGCGGCGAGCGTGCGCGGATCGCCCCAGCCCCACACCGGTCCCTGGACTGCGCCGAGCGCGAGCGCGCCCACCGCCGCGACCACCAGCAGCGAGCCCGCGAGGTCCGGCCTACGGGATGACGGGTGCGGCTCCGGCTGCGGCATCCGCAGTCCGAACGCGAGCGCCGCCAGCCCGATCGGGACGTTGACGAGGAAGACGAGGCGCCAGCCGCCGAGATCGACCATCAGCCCACCGAGCACCGGGCCCAGCGCCGCCGCGAGCGCGGCCGTGCCGGCCATCGCGCCGATCACCTTCATGCGCTTGTCCGGCGGGAACGCGGCCATCACGAGCAGCTGGCCGGCCGGCACTAGCATCGCGCCGCCCGCCGCCTGGAGCACCCGCGCGCCGACCAGCAGCGGCACAGAGGGCGCGGTGGCGCAAAGCAACGAGCCGGTGGTGAACGCGCCGAGCCCGGCGACGAACAAGCGCCGTCCGCCGAGAACGTCGGCGAGCCGGCCGCCCGGGACGAGCAGCGCCGCGAACACGATCGCGTACGCGCTCAAGATCCAGGAGAGCCCGGCGAGCGTCGAGCCGGCGAACGACGAGCGGACGTCCGGGAACGCGATGTTGACGATCGTCGCGTTGAGGTAGACGAGGAACGACGACGCGGACCCGACCGCCAGCACGGCGGCCGGCCGCAGGGCGCGGCGCCGGAGCGCGACGGCCCGCGCCTCGGCGACCGCGCTCACGCGGCCTTCCGGTCCTCGCCAACCGGATCGACCGGCGCGTCGGGGCGCGGAGCGAGGCGGACGGTCGTGGCCTCGGGCGCGATCAGCCCGAGCTCGGCGAGACGACGAGCGAGACCTGCGCGGAACTCGGCGGCGTCGGTGATGTCTGCGGGGGACATGGGGAGGCCCCTTTCGGATCGGTGGGGAGGAAGGGAGTCAAGGCGAACGGTCGTGCTTTTAGCTTTGTATCACAAGACGAACGATCGTGCTAACTTATTCCGCGCCAATGACTCCCAGCCTCGAGAAACTCGTGATCGCCCGCCGTCACTCGCTCGCCCCCCAGCCGCTATGACCTATTCCGGTGCGCAGGCACCACCCGAGCCGGACGGGCGCAAGGTGCGCGGCGACCGCACGCGCCGGGCGATCCTCCAGGCGGCCGTGAACCTCGCGTCGGTGGAGGGGCTCGAGGGCCTCACGATCGGACGTCTCGCGACCGAGCTCGAGATGAGCAAGAGCGGGCTGTTCGCGCACTTCGGCTCCAAGGAGGAGCTCCAGATCTCGACCGTCCGCGCGGCCGCCGCGATCTTCGCCCACCGCGTGGTGCGCAGCACCGAGGAGCAGCACGAGCCCGGCGTCGGGCGCCTCCAGGCGCTGCTCCTCACCTGGCTCGACTACATGGAGCGCGGGACCTTCGCAGGCGGCTGCTTCTTCGCCAACGCGACGGTCGAGATGGACGGCCGGCCGGGCCCGGTCCGCGACGCCGTCGCCGCGCAGATGACCTCCTGGGCGCAGCTGCTCGCCGGGTACGCGCGCGACGCGATCGAGCGCGGCGACCTGGCACCCGACACCGACCCCGAGCAGCTCGCCTTCGAGCTCGACGCGCTCGGCACCGCGGTGAACTCCGGCTGGCAGCTGCACGATGATCGCGGGGTCTTCGACCGCGGCCGCCGGGCGATCGCCCGCCGCCTCGCCGCCGACGCGACCGAGGCCGGTCGCGCGGCGCTCGCCGCCGCCTAGTCTCGACTGCCCCGCCCTCGGCGATCGCCGCGCCAGTGGTGCGCGTCGTCGCAGTGCGCCCAGAGACACGAAAGCCCCGCCGATGCGGGGCTTCGCGTCCGGTCATGGATCACCGCTGAACTACTACGTCCCAGGACTTTTAAGTGTCTGCCTGGGCGGCGTGACACTCCTGGCCGCCTGGACAGGCCGCCGGCCCGCGGGCCGGCGCGTTGCCACGGCTGGGAGCGGGGGCTCCCGTGGCCAAGTGGGCGATCCGCCGGACCACAGAGCCTATAGGGTCGCTCCCGATGATCGCGATGCTCGGCCTGGTGGTGCACCCGCGGCGGGAGCTCGACGGCGCGCTCGAGACGCTCCGGCGCTGGAGCTCCGGACATGGCGTCGACGTCGTGCAGGTGCCGGCGGCCGGCCAGGATCGCACCGTCGCCCAGCCCGGCGACCCGGCGGACTGCGACGTGATCGTCGCGCTCGGCGGCGACGGCACGACGCTGGCCGCGCTGCGCACGGGCGCTGCCGCGGGCACCCCCGTGATGGGCGCGGCGTGCGGCAGCCTCGGCGCGTTGACCGCGGTCACCGCCGATGGCCTCGAGGGCGCGCTCGACCGCCTCGCCCGAGGCGACTGGACGCCGCGCACGCTGCCCGCGCTGATGGTGGAGTCCGACGGGAGCCCTCCGCGGACCGGGGTCAACGACGTCGTCGTCATCCGCGACGGCGCCGGGCAGGTCTCCGCGGAGGTGAGCGTCGACGGCGAGCTCTACGTCCGCTACGCCGGCGACGGGCTGGTCGTCGCGACGCCGCTCGGCTCCAGCGCCTACACGCTCGCCGCCGGCGGGCCCGTGCTCGCCCCCGGCGGCAGCGGGCTCGTCTTCAGCCCGCTCTCGCCGCACGGCGGCTGCTGCCCGCCGCTCGTCGCCGGCGCGGAAAGCCGTCTCGCCGTCGAGCTCGAGCCGGGCCATGGCGGCGCGCGGATCGAGATCGACGGGCAGATCCAGGAGCGCGTCGAGCCGCACGCTCGGCGCTCGCTGACCGTCGAGCTGCGCAGCGGCCACGCGACGCTCGTCATGCTCGGCGGCGAGGAGCCGCTGCTGGCGGCGCTGCGGCGGCGGCGCGTGATCATCGACAGCCCGCGCATGCTCGCGCGCGACGACCGCGAGGCGGCGGCCGATCCGGCCTGCTGAGCCGGAATCGGGGTATGGGGCAGCGCATGGCGCTACTGGAACTGGTGCATCGACGGCCCGACTGGAGGGAGGCGCTCGGGGTCGCGCTCACTCGCCCGGACGGGGTGCCCGAGCGGCGCGCGGGCGAGGACCCATTGCGCGCGGACGGCGCCCGGGACCGCCCGCGCCGGATCTCCGACGACCTCGCGTGGCTGCGCCAGGCGATCGACGAGCCGGAGAGCAACGGGCTGCGCGGCCTGACCGACACCGCCGCCGTCGCGGCATGGGAGATCGACGCGGAGGCGGCCGAGCGGCTCGAGCGCCTGCGGGCGCGCCGCGTGCTGGACGCCGCCGGCTTCCTGCTCCACGACTGACGCGGCGCCCGCGTGCGACGATGGATCGCGCATGCCTGAGACCACCGCCGCCGCCTACACGTCGGAGCTCGCCGAGGCGCTCGCGCCCGACGTGCTCGAGCGCTTCCTCCGCTACGTCCGCATCGACACGCAGTCCGACCGCGCCCACGCGCAGTCGCCGAGCACGCCGGGGCAGCTCGAGCTCGGGCGGCTGCTCGTCGACGAGCTGCGCGAGATCGGGCTCGAGGACGCCGCGCTCGACGCCAACGGATTCGTGACGGCGACGCTGCCCGGCAACGTGCCGGACGCACGGGCGGTCGGCCTGCTCGCGCACGTCGACACGACGCCGGACGAGTCCGGTGCGGGCGTGGAGCCGCTCGTGCACCGCGGCTACGACGGCGGGACGATCGAGCTGCCGCGCCGCGGCACGGTGCTCGACCCGGCGCTGATGCCGGAGCTGTCCGCGAAGGCGGGCCACGACATCGTCACGTCGAGCGGCGACACGCTGCTCGGCGCCGACGACAAGGCCGGCGTGGCGGAGGTGATGGCGGCGGTCGCCTACCTCGCCGCGCGCCCCGAGCTCCGGCGCCCGACGCTGAAGGTCGGCTTCACTCCGGACGAGGAGATCGGCAAGGGCGCGTTCCTGTTCGACATCGACGGCTTCGGCGCCGAGTGCGCCTACACGTTCGACGGCTCCGAGATCGGCGAGCTCACCGACGAGACGTTCAGCGCGGCCTCGGCCGAGCTGACGATCCACGGCGTGGAGGTGCACCCGGGGATGGGGACCGGGAAGCTCGTCAACGCCGCGCGACTCGCGGGGCGCGTGCTCGCCGCGCTGCCGCAGGACCGGCTGACGCCCGAGTCGACGTCCGAGCGCGCGGGGTTCATCCACGTCCACGCCGTCCACGCGACCGCCGGGGTCGCGAGGATCGAGGCGATCGTCCGCGACTTCGAGGACGACCGGCTCGCGGAGCACATGGCGCTGCTGCGGCGGACGGCCGAGGAGGTCGTCGCGACCGAGCCGCGCGCGCGGCTGGAGTTCGCGACCGAGCAGCAGTACCCGAACATGCGCACGTTCCTGGATCGCCATCCGCACGTGTCCGCGGCGGCGGAGGAGGCGATCCGGCGCGAGGGCCTCGAGCCGCGGCGCGTGCCGATCCGCGGCGGCACCGACGGCTCGATCCTGAGCGCGCGCGGGCTGCCGACGCCGAACCTCTTCACGGGGGGCCACGAGTACCACTCCGTGCGC
>Ga0126313_10001215_pt1 | contig 13384 bp, 13 predicted proteins | sample Plot105A_FD_89954 | JGI IMG/M metagenome (GOLD analysis project Ga0126313, IMG submission 89954) | Serpentine soil microbial communities from UC McLaughlin Reserve, CA, USA - Plot105A | ecosystem: Environmental > Terrestrial > Soil > Grasslands | place: USA: UC McLaughlin Reserve, Lake County...
CCAATCCCACCCGCTGCGGCGGCTCGGCACCCCGCAGGACGTCGCGCGAACCGCCGTATACCTCGCCTCAGATGAGGCAAGCTGGATCACCGGCGTGGTCCTCGACATCAGCGGCGGTGCTGTGATGGTGTGATGCGCTTACCGGCAAGCGCCGACACCAGACGCTGATCATTGCCTGGCCAGGCAGTGTTCCAGGGCCGAGAAACGGGTTTGCCCAGCTCCGACCCCAATAAGTCAGGTCATCAGATAGCGAACTGGTCTCCGCAAATCAGACTGTGAAATGGACCCGCCGCATCGTCGGGAATCTTGACGGGTTCATAGGAGTGGCAGGGCGACGCGATGATCTGCATGTCGCTCGGCTCCGCCAGAGCAGCCGGGACCCCCGGAATATCGGCATCATTCGCCTCGAAGCGGATGCCCAAACGGCGCGACGACCCAAACGCATCCTTCAACTCGCGCTGAATTTCCCGCATCCAAGCTGGCGCGGCAACACCCATTGCGTACGCCAGCTGCACCTCGGCCACTTGAACTCCCACCTGCATTTGGAGCATTGCCGGCGGACAAAACCCCGGTCCTGGAGCCTGATCCCATCACGTTCGGCGTCCTCTAGATCCAGCTCGTAGACGTCGCCGGGACTGTGATTGGTGATCTCGACGGCTGAAAGCCTGCGACTCCCATTGTCGATGTATCGGCCGTCGAGTCGCGGAACGGGTGACGACTGCGGCTTCGGCAGTTTGCGCCCGAGCGGCAGTCCTCCCCCGGGCGCCACAGGCAGAGTCAGATCACCAGCCTCATGCCAGTCCGTACCGATTGTGTTGACGGCGCATCCCGCGGTGCGAAGTCGTTCGGCGAGGTCCTGGCGCTTCGGGACTGTGTTGTTCAGGTGGACCCCATGCCTTCCATGAATATCACTGAACACTTTGACCTGCCCGAACTCCACGATCGCCGTGCGGTCAGGATCGCGGCCCATCGCCATGCCCGCCTCAAAGAGCACATTCGGACGAGGCTGCATATACGCGTCGGACGCTGGATCCCCAGGCTCCGTCAGGCTGGGATGCAAGTAGGCGACGTCATCGGGCGTCAGGAGAACAACGACAGCTTGGGCTCGACCGAACGCAGCATCCAGTACGTCCCCAATGTACGGCGATGCCTGCCCAGTCATCTTGATCGCTTGGGACCATTCGATCGGATCGAGGCCGATTGACCGAAGGAACTCGAACACCGCCCGCCGTGGGGCCTGGTTCCTCCCATGGATGACGAAAACTTTGCGTGGGTCCGGCATGCTCGCCGACGCGCTTGACCCGCTCCCCCGAGTAGCCGCGGGAGCAAATCCTGCCTGGCAGACAGCAGGAACCAAACGGAAACCTAAGCTGTTGAGTTGAACGTTGTAGGAACCGCTAGTGCGCACGCTGTTGGTCTCGACCAGGTCGTATTCGATCCAGCTTGCGCGTCTCCGCCGCCTCTGGATAGGCCGAGGAACTTGAGAGCAAGCGGGCGGGCGCACGCCGTAGGCCATAGCCCACAGAGGGCCACTGGCCGGACCACTTCTGAGAGCCGGGAGCGCTAGGTACGCCAGAAGCAGCGGCGACAGTCCAGTAGTGCAAGCGAATGGGTGACTTGTCAGGTCATATTGATCATGATTCCTGGTGGCTAGCTGTAGGCAGGAGCCTCGAGCGAGGCGTCGACTGAGCTTCCCGTCGGCACCAAGGGAGTTGTAACCGTCGATTGGCGATCCACGGGCACAGCCGACCTCTCCGGAACAGCGAGCACACTGATGACGTATGGCTCTGACCCGTCAACCTGAGACGTCTCTGGCCATGCCAGAATCCCATTGGTGTCCAGCGAGGCTGAGATTGTGGTACCGGCCGAGCTTGCTGATCTGCACCAGAAATACTCCGGTGAGTCGGGTCGAACCTGGATCTCGGCTTTGCCGGCCCTCGCCGCTATGTGCATGGATCACTGGCAGTTGCTGGTAGACGGGGAGAGCGCATTCGGTGCTGTGGCGCTGATCATCCCGGTTGCTCGAAGGGATGGTTCGAAGGCGGTGCTCAAGCTGCAGCCGGTTGACCACGAGACGGGTGGAGAGCCGGCTGCGCTGCAGGCCTGGGCTGGACGCGGAGCGGTGCGGCTGCTGGAGCACGACGCGGATTCAGGGGCGATGCTGCTGGAACGGCTCGATGCATCACGGGACCTCACCGTGATGGAGGACGACTTGGCTGCAGCGCGCATCATCGCTGAGCTGTTAATTCAACTGAACTCTGTACGAGCTCCAGCAGGGATGCGCCGCCTGGGCGACATCGCGGCCGCCACTCTGGCTGAAGCGCCGGATGCTGTGAGGCTTGCGGTAGACGCCGATGAGCGCCGACTACTTTCAGCGTGCGCGACCCGACTCGATGAGATGATGACCGATCCGATCGACGATCGGTTGCTGCACTGGGATCTGCACTACTTCAACGTCCTTTCCACGCTAGATGGAAGCCAGCGGTGGACGGCGATCGATCCCAAGCCACTCAGCGGCGATTCTGGGTTCGAGCTGATGCCGGCCCTGTGGAACCGCTGGGACGATCTGATCCAGACTGGCAGCATCACGACGGCTCTATTACGACGCTTCGACGTCATGACGGAGGTTCTGGCGCTGGACCGATCACGCGCCGCCACATGGACCTTGGCACGAGTGCTCCAGAATGCGGTCTGGGATCTTGTCAGGTTCAACGAGCCCCAGATCCAATCCGCGCAACGCATGATTGCCGAAATTCTCATCGAGACTCGCGCCTAGATCTGTCCGGGGGTGGTTAAGAGGGCATGGTCAACACTTCGCAGCCCGAGTACCTGACTCCGCAGGTTCGCCTCGATGGCCCGATCAGGCTCGCCGAATACGACCCCACGTGGGTAGCGCAGTTCGAGCAGGAAGAGAAGCGCATCCGGGCTGCGCTGGGCTCGCGAGCAGTTGAAATACATCACGTCGGGTCCACATCTGTTCCCGGCCTCGCTGCCAAGCCCGTCATAGATATCGCGCTGGTCGTCGCGGACTCCGCGGACGAGCCGGCGTATGTCCCTCAGCTCGAAGCCGCAGGCTATGTGCTGCATCTGCGAGAGCCCGGCTGGGGCGAGCATCGCATGCTCAACGATCACAATCCGGACGTGCAGGTTCACGTGTTCACCACTGGTTATTCCGAAGTGGACCGGATGCTGGTTTTCCGCGATCGACTACGCAGTCACGCCGAGGAGCGCGACCTCTACGAGAGAACGAAGCGTGATCTTGCAGCACGTCAGTGGAAGTTTGGACAGGACTACGCCGACACCAAATCCTCCGTTGTGGAAGTGATCATCGCCAGAGCGCCAACAGTCGACGGACGCCTAACTTTTAACCCTTGATCAACTGGGGTTTCGGATGGACCAGCGGCCCCCACGTCGCGCTGCAGACACGAAATCGCGGTGAGTCTCCCGCCTTTGCCAGGTTCGGGCGGCTAACAGCCACACCGGGCCGGAACATCGCGAAGGAAGCCGCCGATCGGTCCCCACCAGCGAGCAACGCATCGTTCACGACGCCCGGCGGACCCCGTGACGGATACTGGGTGGTAGTACCGCCAGTGACCCCCTGGCCAGCATGCACGATCTAGCTTCAAAGTCCTGGATAACAGGATCGAGGTAGGTGCTTCGTCTAGTAGCGCTCGCGAGCCATCAGGGCGCGCGGGCCGCACATCTCCTGAGGAGGGTGGTCAATGAGTTGGAATGCAATGACCTACGAGGGCAAGGACACGGTTCTTCGCGTCGTACGACAACAGGCCGGCGACTTCTTCACGCTGGCCGAAAACCCAGAGACCTGGACAGCTGATACCGCATGCCCCGAGTGGGAAGTCCGCGACATCGTCGGGCACATCGTCGACACGACGGAGACGTACTTCGAAGGGTTCGATACGGCCCGCAGTCAGGCTGAGACGAAACCCGCCTACGGGCTGGCAGGCATGGCAAAACGGGCCGAAGAGCAGGGCAGGTCCTTCCGCGATCTACCTCAAGCGGAGATGGTTGACCGACTGCGCACCGACTTCGCCAAGATGATGGACATTTTCGAGGGACTTACGCCGGAGGATTGGACCGGCCTGATGGTTCCCCACTTCTATATGGGCCCGGTACCGGCGTTCTTCTATCCGGCCTTCCAGTTGATGGACTACGGGATCCATTCTTGGGACATTCGCGAAGGCACCGGACGTGAGCATGGCCTGCACAGCGACGTGGCGGACTTGCTCGTCCCGTTCATGTTCGGAATCTGGGCGGGAACGATCCGTGTCCCACCCGACACCGAGCCGCTCGAGCTCGGCGTGCGCGTCACAAGCGGTCCTAATGCTGGTGACTACCGCATCGCCGTGTCACCTGACGGCATGACGTACGAAGAAGGCGACGTAAGCGACCTTCTGGCCGTGGTCGAATTTGATCCCGGGAGCTTCGTCCTTACCGCCTTTGGCCGTTTCAATGGGGGAACAGTCCGGGGCGACAAACAGCTTGCCGACCGGTTCCTCGGCATGTTCTTCCGCATCTAGCCGGACGGCGTGTGCTGCCCCGCGCTGCTACGCGTGCGCAATTCCGCTGCGCCAAGCGGCTTGGGAGCGCTGCTGCAGTACCGTAGGCGACGGGCAGGAGGCCGTTCGTGTCATCTATGCGACGTTGGCTCGTGGCATCAGCTGCAGTATTCGCCGTGGCCGAGCTGATCGACGGGATCGTTTACAAGATCCCGCCGGGGATTGTGTTCGCTGTCATTGTCGGCATTTGCGCCTGGTGGGCGAGCCGTTCCACGGGCTGGGCCGCGCCTGCGGCGTTGCTCGTCCTGGCTACATCGGAATTGCTGCTGGTGATCTTCGTCTACGGTCGGGGTGAGGATCCTGCCGCTTGGTGGCGGCTCATCGTTTATGGCGTGCTGTCATTCGCCGTCGCCGCCCTCGCCGCGGTTGACCTTGTCTCAGTTGTAAGTCGCCGTCGACAAGAGCCTCTGAAGATACCTGGCCAAGGTTCCTGATTGGCGGCCGGAGACCGCTGAACATCTGCCCGCACAAAGCCGCAAATGGTCCACCACGCCGCAACCAGATCATGTCTCCGCACAAAGCTGCGGATTCAGGCCCATCTGGCCGTACCCGCTGCAACAGCTGTGCTGTCACGCTGACACTGACCGCACAGAGCCGCAGATTGTCAACTGCCAGCTCGGAACCACTCAGATCTCGGCGGGTTAGGCCGCAGACGCGGCCCATATGCCAGTACCTGCCGCATTTATCCGCACAAGCATTCGCCCATGGACGCCGCCATGCCGTACGGCCGAACTCGGTTGGGCCCATGATGTGGGCATGGCTGATCATTCCGTGTTGGACGAGTCCTCGGTTGAGAGAAGATTCCGCGAGCTCCAGAGCGCTGGGGTACGTCTTGTTCTCGGCTCGACCGTGAACCCGTCCGGCATGACGCTGGCGAAGTGCGTGCCGATCGCCCGGCTGGCCGCATTCCACCGGTCGGGGATGGGTGCGTCCCCGGTCTGGGACGTGTTCACGCCCGACGGAAGCATCGCCTTCACCAAGGACATCACCGCAGTCGGCGACTGGCGGCTACGGATCGATCCAGGCGCCCTGCGGGTCATCTCTAATGGTCTGGCCTGGGCGCCGACCAACATTTACAGCCAAGAAGACGGGCCGGTGCCCAACTGTTCGCGGAGCTTGCTTGGCAACGTCGAGCAGCGGCTGGCAACCGCGGGCCTGCACGCACTCGTCGGCCACGAGCTCGAATTCGTCTTGGTGGCACCGGATCGGTCCATGATCGATTTACCGTTTTGGGTGCCGTATGGGGTTACCGGTCTGCTTGATCAAGTCGAGTTCCTCAACGATCTGGTAGCAGCGATGGCGGCGGCCGGAGTCGCGATTGAGCAGCTTCATGCTGAATATGGCCGAAATCAGTTCGAGTTCTCGCTGCCGCCGGCCTCCCCTGTAGCGGCTGCCGACCAGGTCGTTCTGTCCAAGATCATCGTCGGGATGGTGGCCCGACGGCATGGTGTCCGAGCCTCCTTCTCCCCGGCTCCGTTCCCTGGAACAGTCGGCAACGGTGCCCACCAGCACCTCAGCCTGGCCCGGAATGGGCAACCGCTGTTCGAGAAGGGAAGTGGCCCGTACGGGATCACCGATGGCGGCGGCTCGGCAATCGCCGGCATTCTCAGCGGCATAGCCGATCTTCAGGCGGTTCTGACTGGTTCTATCCTGTCCGGTGCTCGGCTGGCGCCGGGTACCTGGTCCGGCGCATTCGTCTGCTGGGGCTTCGAGAACCGGGAAGCCTCGGTCCGATTCCTCGCTGGCGGGCCCAGCAACCCACACGGTGGCAATGTCGAGGTCAAACCGGTCGACCCGTCCGCCAATGTGTATCTAGCGTCATCGGCCATCCTCGCCCTCGCATTGTGCGGGATCGAAGGCGGCGCCACTTTGCCACCAGAGGTTCCAGTCGACCCCAACACCCTGTCAGACGACGAGCGTCGGGACGCCGGACTAGCAGTGCTGTCTGCAGACCCGGTGACCATGATCAACACCCTGGACGGCTCGGCGCTAGCTCGTGAATTGCTGGGCGACGAGATTGTGAATTCCACAGTGGCGGCCCGTCGCCTGGAGCAGTCCACCTATGCCGACATCGAGATCGATGAGGTGGCTCAGCAGCTCAGGCTTGCCTGGTCGATTTGATGAGCCAGCTGGCGTTTGAAAGGTTCGTCGATCAGCTCGAGCTGATTGACCATCATGTCCACGGCGCGTTCCGCGCCGACGGTGACGAGGGGCGGTTCTATACGGCGCTGAGCGAGGGCAAGACGGGTGGGCCGTCAGCCCGAGCTGGGAGCTATGACTCCCAGCTCGGCTTCGCGATCCGCCGATGGTGTGCTGAAATTCTGGACCTTCCCCGGCACGTCGATCCGGAGACGTACTGGGCTCGTCGGGAAGGCCTCGGTGAAGCTGAGGTCGGACGCCGGTTGACCCATGCCGCAGGTGTGAGTGACTGGCTTCTCGACACCGGCTTGCCGGCCGATGTGCTCGATTTGTCCGGTATGGCGGACTTGACCGGCGGCCGTACCCACGAGGTCGTACGGCTCGAGGCGGTTGCCGAGTCGCTGATCACCGAGCTGGACAATCCGGCCTCCTACCCTGAGGCATACGCCGAACGGCTAGCAGAGCTCACTGGCGGTGCAGTCGCCGTCAAGTCTGTGCTTGCCTACCGGGGTGGGCTGAACCAGGACCTCAGCCGACCCTCCGACCGGGACATAACCAATGCCGCAGGTCGCTGGCGCGAGGAGTGGAAGAGCACCGGCAAGCCGCCTCGTTTGGTCGACGGTTCCTTGATCACCTTTGGCATCCACGCGGCGCTGGATATCGGTTTGCCGCTGCAATTCCACGTCGGCTTCGGTGACCGAGACCTCAACCTGCGGGACGCAAACCCGCTGCACCTGACCGATTTCCTTCGAAGCCCCTCGGCATCCGCGGTGCCGATCGTGCTGCTGCATTGCTATCCGTACGAACGTGAAGCCGGCTATCTGGCCCATGTCTTCGACAACGTGCACCTCGATGTCGGACTAGCCGTCAACTTCGTGGGAGCGCGCAGCGCTGCAGTAGTAGCCCGGTCCGTTGAGTTAGCCCCCTTCACCAAGATCATGTACTCGTCAGACGCGTACGGGCCGGCAGAGCTGCACTACCTGGGCGCCCGGTTGTGGCGCAGCGCGATCATCGAGGTATTCGGCGGTTGGATCGACGCGGGGCATTGGGCTGAGGCAGATGCATACAGGGTTGCCCGTCTTCTCGCCCACGAGAACGCTCGCCGGGTCTATTCCCTGGACTCGTAGTCGCGGGCAGTTCAGGCTGTGGAGCACTCATTGGCTCGTCGAGGGCCTAGGAACCGCTGCCGAGGGAGGTGAGCAGATGCACCTGGACCGGCTCCCGGCGCCCCTTCAGTTCAAACTCGCTCAGCGGCGTCGTCACTGCGTTCGGCAAGAGCGCCTTGGTTTCCGGGCCGATCGCGATACCGCCGGTCGGAGCCTTGCCTTCGATGCGCGAGGCGATGTTCACCGCGTCGCCGATGATCGTGTGCGTGCGCCCGCCGGCGGCACCAAGGAGGCTTACTGACACCCGGCCGGAGTTAATCCCCATGCGGAAGCGCGGCCAGTCTGGATGCTGATCTGAGATTCGTGAGGTGGCTTCTTGGAGCGCCAGGGCTGCGCCCGCGGCCCGCTCCGCATGATTCGGCTGGTCGCCGCGCTTGTTGAACGTCACCATCAGGGCATCTCCGATGATCCGATCAATGTCACCTCCGTGCGGCCCTACGACCGCGGGCACGGCAACTGCGAAGTACTCGTTGAGCATCCGCGTCACTTCCTCCGGCGGGTGGTTCTCCGAGAATGAGGTGAATCCCTCGAGATCCGCGAAGAGCACGCTAATCTGGCGAGCCCCGGCACTGGTTTGCGGCAGATACAACTCAGCGAACCGCTCCTCGCGCCAGGAGAGGCGGGCGCCAAGCGCAACCAGTCCAAAAGCAGCCAGCATCAGCACGTGCCACTCCCACCAAGAAATGTGCCAATTTCGTGCAAATGCGATGGCCACCATCGATTCGGCCAGCAGGATGAACGCCGACGCCACTGTGAGCAGCATCATCGTGTGGTGGATCCGCCACAACTGCAGATAGCGCACGGCACTGGCGGCGTACAGCAACACCGCGGGCACCGCTAGCCACATAGGTAAGCCCTCGACGGCCTGCGGAGGCAGATTTAGTGGCGGCAGCGAGGCCAGCGACCACGCTGCCCAGAAGAGCATCAGGCCGATCAGAGCGAAGCGGAGCCGTCTGGCGATGCGGACATTCCGTACAGCCCCGTCTCCGGAGAAATCCAGGGTGGAGAGCGCCGCGAACACTGCACCGAGGCCAACGCCGACCGGTGTGGCGACAGCAAAGCCCGTGTTGCTTTTTCCGAGCAGCACACCAGGAGTAGCCAGCGCATGCAGGGCCAAAAATCCGGCTGATGATAAGAACGCCAAGGAAACGTAGAACAGTCGTGCATCACCGCGACGACCGGCGGCCTCGCCAGTGGCGTACGCGAGCACCGCGGAAACAAAGGCTGTGCCCAGCACTAACCAGAAGTGTGCTGGGTGGTGCTCCCATCGCAGGTCCAGCTCCGGCCGCTCCAGCACCAGACCGAGACCGAGAAGTGGCACGATCAGCGCCACGGCGCCAAGACCGACGCGCGCTGCTGACCCTGTCGACTCAGCCATTCAGCGTTGTGGTGTTGCCAAAAACTGGTGAATCTCGGAGACGACGACCGACCCCTCCCCCACGGCCGACGCTACTCGCTTGACCGATCCGCTGCGGACGTCGCCAACCGCGAACAGCCCCGGCACTGTGGTCTCGTGGGGATGGGGGTGGCGCTCAAGATTCCAGCGCTCGGAAGACGCCGCATCTGCTCCCGTGATGAGGAAATCATTTGGGTCTCGCTTGACTTCCGCTGGTAGCCATCCCGTCCGCGGGTAGGTGCCGATCATGACGAACAAGCTGGCCAGAGAGATTTCCGCCTCGCGGCCGCTGACCCGGTTGCGGATGGTCACCTCCTCCAGCCGTCCCTCACCACGGCCATCAACGATTTGAGTGTTCAGGTGAACTTGAATGATCGGTTGGGCCGCAATGGCATCCACAAGGTATGAAGACATGCTTTGGCCAAGATCGGATCCTCGCACCAACAAGTGGACCGATCCGCAATACCTTGCCAGGTGCAGGACGGCCTGCCCGGCCGAGTTGCCGGCGCCAACCACAGCAGCGGCAAGCCCGGTCAATGCATGCGCCGCCGTCACGCTGGAGCCGTAATACACCCCGTGACCAGTGAGTTTGTCTAAGGCAGGGATCTCAAGACGTCGATAGGTAACGCCGCTGGAGATCACCACCGCCCGTGCCAACACCTCGCCAACATGATCAATGCGAGCCCAGAACCCGTCCTTCTTCGGTGTAAGTTCGTCCACCTGTCGGGTCAGGACAAAGCGGGCCCCAAACACCCACGCTTGCTGATATCCACGCTGGGCAAGATCTGCACCACTGAGCCCACGCGAGAATCCGAGATAGTTCCGTATCAACGAACTCGACCCTGCTTGACCGCCGATGGCCTCGCGCTCCACAACCAGGGTCCGCAGGCCCTCCGAAGCGGCGTAGACGGCGGTAGCGAGGCCGGCCGGCCCTGCCCCAACGACCAGCAGGTCGAACTCGCGCTCGTCCTCAGCCAAGGAAGTCGAGATACCCCAAGCCTCAAGGATCTCATCGTCAGTGGGATCCACCAGGCAAGTGCCGCCTATTGCCGGCATCCAGACGACGACCTCACCTTTCGGTTGGCCCGTCTTAACCAGTACCCTTTGGCCGAGCTCAGAGGCCCGGGCCCGAAAGGCGTGCGGGATACCGTTCCGAGTGAGCAGGTCGCTGACTGCGTACGCCCGTCCGGAATGTTGTGCAGCAACCACCACAACTTCACGCATATTCGATGGCTCGCTGCGCGCCCACTCAGTCACGAATTCAGCAATCGTTCGATGGAAGAACTCGTCCCGGGCGATCCATGGCTTGAGGACGTAATAGCTGATGTCGCCGACAGCCATGCTCTTCAAAATCCGTTGTGCGGATTCAGGATGCGCCCAGGCGCCCCACGGCACCAAAAGCGCGCGGCGCGCTTCGGGGTGGAGAGTCCGCGCTGTTGCGAAGATTTCCGACCGCCGGTCGTCGGCAAACGCGTCGTCGACCAAGACGACCGCGACTCGCTCCTGCCGACTATGCGCTGCCTCCAAAGTCCGAAGCGCGTCTTCACATGAGACTTCACCGCGGACTCGGAAGTCGGAGCCGAACGAGCGTTGGAGCTCTCCCTCAATCCGTCCTAGCAGGCGCGGGTGTGCGTCAACTGCTAGAAGCAGCGGCCGATCGCCCCACTCCTCGCCGTTCATGACACAAGGCTAGGCACATCGGCGCTTCTCGTCAGCCAAGTTGGACGTTAGCGGTGAGCACCAGTCCGCGCTGCCGCCGGCCGAGCACTCGCAATGCGCTGATGACGATGCTTTGATCAAGAGCTTAGTTGAGGTTGAGCGAAGCTGCCGAACGACGCCACCGCGTACCCGGAAGGGCTTCTCATACTGAAACGATCGTCGTAGAGACGGTCGATTCAGTCCTCCCCTTGGTCGCTGCCCACGAGGATGGGGTTATCTCAGCTTGAGGACACCTGAAATTTCGCCGACTCCAATACCGGCCTCGGCGTGTCCGATGTCGACGCCATGACCACTAAGGTGTGAGTACGCGCCGGTGCCGCCATGAAAGGTTATCGGTCCCGTATTCGTGGACGACTCGTCCTCGTTAATTGAAATGAACACGTGCTTCAGTGCAAAGAACGTTCCAGACTCGTCGTCACACGTGTAGACCGTCCGGATCTGGAAGTTGATCTTTGAGTTATGTGAGACAGAATTCTCACTCCCACCCATTGCTATCACTTCGTCCTCAAATGTGCCGGATGCACATAACGGACCGGTCGCGGTGAAGGTGGGCAGTTCCTCGCTTGCGAACTCGATGTTCTCCGTGATCGTAAATGGCTCCGGCGGTGCGGCATGAGCAGCCGGAGCGGTGGAGGTGATCAGTGCACCCGAAGCGATGAACGCGCCAGCGAGCTTCTTGATCTTGGTCATGTTTCCCCCGTCAGTCATGATTGGTCTGGTGCCGCTCGGCAGTATGTCTCTACTTGGTACTGCTTGTCCAGGCTCAAACATCTGGGCAGCTTCTCCAGATCTCTCAAGGGCTCTTGTATTCGAACTTGTGTTCGTATAGACTGACGTCATGAACCTCGGGGGAAGGAGACCAGGTGTCACCTGGGATCGAGCTAACCCCTGTTGATCACGCGCTAGAGCAGCTGGCCACCAGCCTTGATCATCTGATCAAGCTCGTCGAGGACGGCGGCCTGGATGCATACGATAACCCTGGATTGGTCGGTTTCCTGCAGGCGTTCGAACGCTTCCGCAACCGGCTGCCGCTGATCGATCACCGCGCGATCCGCGACGCTGAAAGCCGATCATTGCCGGATGCACTAGCCCAGAGGTCAATGGCGAAAGTGCTGGTCTGGGCGCTGCGGCTATCGCCGGTCGAGGCGCATCGGCGGGTCAAAGCCACGGAGACGGTCGGCGACCGGGTCTCCATGCTCGGCGAGCCGCTTGATCCGCTGCGCCCGGTGCTTGCCACCGCTCAACGCCAAGGCGACGTAACCCCAGAGCAGGTCCACATCATCCAACGTGCAATCGGTAGCGTCGATCGGCCAGGGTTTGCTCCGGCCGACATCGCCGCCGGCGAATCGATGCTCACCAGCTTTGCGTCCAGCTTCGGCCCCACAGAACTAACGTCCCTTGCGGCCAGAACCGTGGATGCAATCAACCCTGACGGGACCCTCCGCAGCGAGCGGATCCAGCAGGATCGGCGCCACCTCAGCATCCGGCCGACCAAAGACGGCGCCTATATTGGCGACTTCCGTCTGACCGGCGTACTCGGCGCCAAACTCATCGCGGTTCTTTCGCCGCTGGCCAAACCACGGGTGGAGAACATCACCCTCGCCAACGGCAGCCAGGGTCACAGCATCCTGGACGTGGATCAGCGCAGCTATCCCCAGCGAATGCATGACGCGCTCGAAGAGGTGTGCGAGCGGGTGCTGCGCTCTGGCAGTCTTCCCGATTCCGGCGGCACACCGGCCACCGTCATCGTCACTATTACGGCGGAAAGCCTGGCTGCGAAAACGGGGCATGCGACGGCCTCCGACGGCACCCTGATCCCGACTGTGAACTTGCTCGAGATGACCAACGCCGCCGACATCATCCCAACCATGCTCGCCACCTCCGGCGCCGTGCTCGACTTGGGCCGCAGTCGCAGGGTTGCCAGCCCGAACCAGACCATGGCGTTAATCGCGCGCGACCGGGGCTGCTCCTTTCCTGGCTGCGCCCACCCGCCGCAATGGTGCGAACGGCATCACATCATTCCCTGGATCGACGGCGGCCGAACGGACATGAAGAAGCCGGCCTTGCTCCCACCGGGAGTCGCGATGTTTCCGATGCGACGGGCCGAGGCCTCGATGTGCCTGCGAGGAGTGTTACCGAGCCGGGTCTACGGCGTAACGTGATCAAGAACCATCCGGCTATGGGCGGAGATCAGGTGAGGAGGACCGATGATCAAGGAAAAGGAATTCCACACGGATACGTTCCGAAGCGAGATTCTCAGCGATGCCTGCGAGTTTGAGGTCACCATTAGCTTCGAAGGTTCCATCACAGAGCTGAATTTCCCCAATCGACCGGTCGGTCCCCAAGACTTGACCTTGGCCAAACTCTCAATGGTTCTCACCGCGAAC
>Ga0126313_10001216_pt1 | contig 13384 bp, 13 predicted proteins | sample Plot105A_FD_89954 | JGI IMG/M metagenome (GOLD analysis project Ga0126313, IMG submission 89954) | Serpentine soil microbial communities from UC McLaughlin Reserve, CA, USA - Plot105A | ecosystem: Environmental > Terrestrial > Soil > Grasslands | place: USA: UC McLaughlin Reserve, Lake County...
GAGGCGGAGCGCGTCGCTCTCGAGCGGCGAGAGACCCGTGCCGAGCGTGAAGACGAGGCTCTGAAGCTCCTCGGTGGAGATGACGCAGATCGCCGGGTCGTGCACGCCCGGGCCGGGGAGCGCGTCGCCGAGGGTGCAGTCCGAGTCGTCCTGGCCGGCCGGCGTCTGGCTGAAGGAGACGTAGGTGTTGAGTGGCGAATGCTTGAATCGGGTCGCGGCCTTGATCGCGGTGATGATCTGCCGCGTGATGCAGAGCTCGGCGAAGCTCCGAAACGACGTCTCCTTGTCGCTCCGAAAGTCGCGGACCGCCTTGTAGAGGCCGATCAGGCCTTCCTGGATGAGATCGTCCGACTCGCCCCCGGCGATGAAGTACGAGCTCGCCTTCAGGCGTACGAACCCCGTATAGCGCCGGATGAGCGCGTCCATGGCTGAGCCGTCTCCGTTCCGGGCGCGGATGACGAGGCGGAGGTCGTCGGCCTCCCTCTGGATCTTCTCTGGCGTCCGTACGGGGGCGAGGTGCGGGCGCGGCATGTCGTCTCCTTGGGGGCGCGGGAGAGAGGTCGCGGGCGCGCCCGAAACCCTCACCCTCAGGTTGAGATAGGTTGAGGTGTACCCCCTCGGTACCGAAAAGTCAAGCGCGCCTTCGCCGCCAGCGCTCGAGCCGCTCGCGAACGTCCGGCGTGAGAGCGTCCTCGACGCGGCCCCCGGTCGCCCGCCCCGACCTGCGCTCGGCCTCGCCGAGCTCGCCCGCGAAATCGTCCGAACGGATCTTCCGGACGTCGAGACCCGCGGTCTCGCGGATTGCACGATCGGTGGAGACGACGATCACCTCGCGCCGCTCGCGTTCGCCCGCGGCGAGGCGCTCGACGACGTCGTCGGCATGCGCCGCGAAGCGGACCTTGAGGCGCCCGAAGCGCTGCGACGCGCCTTCGCCGTCGAAGACCACGACACCGTCGACGCCGCGGAGCGCGACGAAGTCCGCCAGGCGATCGACGAGCTCCTCGGGCGAGGCGAACCCGCCCGCGTGCAGGAGATTCCAGCCATCGAAGAGGTAGAGCGGGTCAGCCACGGCGCTGCCGGGCGGCCTCGAACAGCGCGATGCCGGCGGAGACGCTCACGTTCAGCGACTCGACCGCGCCAGCGAGCGGGATCGCGAGCGCGTCGTCGCACGCGCGGCGGACGCCAGGCCGGACGCCTCTCCCCTCCGATCCGAACACGAGCACCGTGCCGCCCGTGAGGTCGGCGTCCCAGACGGCCGTCCAGGCGTTGCTCGCGGCCGCCCAGACCCAGACGTCGTCTCGCTTCACCTCGCCGAGGTATCGCGCGAGGTTGACGACCACCGCGACCGGGACGTGCTCGACCGCTCCGGCCGAGGCCCGACAGACCGCGGCTGTGACGCGCGCCGCGTGGTGCTCGGGCACGACGACCCCGCTCGCGCCCGCGCCTTCGGCGCTCCGGACGACGGCGCCGAGGTTCCGCGGATCGGTCACCTGGTCGAGACAGACGACGAGCGGCCACTCGCCGGCGGCGATCTCGTAGGCGTCGCTGTACGGATACGGCTCGCAGAGCGCGACGACGCCCTGGTGGTCACGCGTCCCCGCCTCGGCCGTTAACGCCGAATCCGTCCGGACCTGCAACCGGATGCCGGTCTCGTCGCGCAACCACGGCTCGGCGCGTAGGGCCCGCTCGCTCGCGAGGAGCTCGAGCGCCTCGCGGCGCCTCGCCCGCAGCACCTCGCGCACCGGCCGGCGCCCGTAGACGGCCTCGGGCGGGCTCGTCACCCGCGCGGGACGAGGCGAAAGCCGTCGGGCACGTCCTGCACCTCCCAGCCGGCCTGCTCGATCTGCTCACGGAGGCGGTCTGCCTGCTCGAAGTCGCGCTCGGCCCGGGCTTCCTGACGCGAGCGGGCCAAGCGCGCCACATCGGGCGGCGCGTCCTCCCCCTCGGCGACGCCGAGCCCGAAGACCTCGAGGCCGCGCCCGAGGAGGTCGAGTCGGCCCGCGGCGCGCCACTCGTGCAGGATCGCGAGCATCTGCGGGGTCCCGAAATCGTCGTCCAGGGCGGCCGCGAACGCCTCCCACGGCGGCGCATCGGCGCGCGTCGAAGCCACCCGAAAGGCGGTCCGAAGGCTTTCCGCCTGGGCCGCGGCAGCGGCCATCGCCTCGTCCGAGAAGCTCACCGGGCTGCGGTAATGCGCGCCGAGGAAGTAGACGAGGATCGCTTCGCGGCCCCAGCGGTCGAGGACGTCCCGGAGCGAGACGATGTTGCCGACCGACTTCGACATCTTCTCCTCTTCGAGCTCGAGCATCCCGTTGTGCGCCCAGATGCGGGCGAAGTCCTGGCCCACGCCGCGCGACTGGGCGATCTCGTTCTCGTGGTGCGGAAAGCGGAGGTCGAGCCCGCCGCCGTGGATCTCGAAGCGCGGCCCGAGGTACTTCTCCGCCATGGCCGAGCACTCGATGTGCCAGGCCGGCCGGCCTCTGCCCCAGGGCGAGTCCCAGGCGGTGTCCTCGTGCGGCTTGTTCGCCTTCCAGAGTGCGAAGTCGCGCTGATCCTCTTTCAGGTCGCTCGGCTCCTGGGCGACCATGTCCTCGAGCCTCGCGCCCGAGAGCTCGCCGTAGTCCGGCCAGCTCGAGACGCGGAAGTACACGTCGCCGCCCGACTCGTACGCGAGGCCGCGTTCGACGAGCTCCGAGATCAGCGCGAGGATCTCCGGGATGGTCTCGGTCGCGAGCGGCTCGACGTCCGGCCGTCCGAGTCCCAGGTCGCTCGTGTCGTCCATGTACCACTCGGTCGCGTTCCGCGCGAGCTCGGCGCTCGCGATGCCGTCCTTTGCCGCGGCCTCGTAGATCTTGTCGTTCACGTCCGTGATGTTCTCGACGAGCTTCACCTCGTAGCCGTGCTCGCGAAGCCAGCTCCGAAGCCACATCGAGACGACGAATGGCCGTGCATTGCCGATGTGGATGCGCTGGTAGACGGTCGGACCGCAGACGTAGATCCCGATCGGACCTGGCGGACTCGGGAGTTCCTGGACCGCCCGCGTGCGGGTGTCGTAGAGGCGCACGGCGGCCAGACTAACCGGCGTTCGGCGGGCCGCCAGCGAGCGATGCGCGGGCCAGCGCCTCGTCGCGCTCGAGCGCCATGAGCACCGTCCAGAGCTCGGGACCGCGCTCGGCCCCGGTCAGCGCGACGCGAAGTGCGCGCAGGTTCCCACCGACCGCCTTCAGCTCGCGGACGATGGCCCTGGCGTCGTCGGCGGGGAGCTCCTCCGGGGCGCCCTCGCGGAGCTCGCGAAACCGGTCCAGCGTCGGCCGGGCGTCGGCCGGTATCGCGTGCGGATCCGGGTTGAGCCGCAGCGCCCGGGCGATGCCCCTCGCTTCCACGAGCGTCCGCGAGCCGCGAAGCGCAGGGGCGAAACGGGCGGGCGCGTCTGCCTCGGCGGCCAGATCGTCGTCGTCCATCGCCGCGATCGCCTCGATCGCGAGCCGGCCGAGCCGGCGGGGGTCGAGGCGGACGTCCGAGCGCGGCAGGGCGAGCTCCCGCAGGTAGCCTCGGACGGCCGCGCCGGGGTAGCCCGCCTCACGAAGGTCCGCCACCGAGGCCGAGTCCCCGCGCTTCGAGAGCTTGCCGCCCTCGGGCGCGAGGATGAGGCCGTGGTGCAGGTACTCGGGCGGCTCGAATCCGAGCGCGGCCGCCAGCTGCTGGTGGAGCTCGAGGTTCGGCAGGTGATCCTTGCCGCGGATCACGTGAGTGATCCCAAGATCGCCGTCGTCGTAGACGGAAGCTAGGTGGTACGTCGCCGTCCCGTCCGGCCTGAGAAGGGTCGTTCGCCCCGCCCGGGCGAACCGGACCGCGCCGTCGTCTTCGCGCGTGGCGGCGCCGGCCGCGACGAGCTCCCCGGCCGCATCGACGTAACGCCCTGACCGCGAGCTCTGGCGAATCGGTCCCTCGTCCCAGGCGACTCCGAGCCACTCGAGGTCGCGCAAGATGTCGTCCTCGGCGCCCGCGACGGTTCGGGTCGGGTCCGTGTCGTCGATCCGGAGGACGAGCGTCCCGCCGTTCTCGTCCGCGAACGTGCGGTTCGCGACTGCGCTCAGCGCCCCACCCACGTGGAGCGGCCCGGTCGGGCTCGGCGCGAAGCGGACGCGGACGGCCGGCGGCACGGCGTGGAGTATCGCCGCCGTCCCGCCGGTTACGCTCCGGCATCGTGGAGGAGACGCTTCTCGCCTGGTACGCGGAGAACGGCCGCGACCTACCTTGGCGGCGGACGCGCGATCCGTACGCCATCCTCGTCAGCGAGGTCATGCTCCAGCAGACACAGGTCGAGCGCGTCGTCCCGCGCTGGCGGGACTGGCTCGCGCGCTGGCCGACCGTCGATGAGCTCGCGGGCGCCTCGGTTGCCGACGTCATCCGCGCATGGCAAGGCCTCGGCTACAACAGGCGCGCGGTCAACCTCCACCGGGCCGCGCGGCACGTCGCTGACCATGGCTGGCCGGCGAACCTGACCGAGCTGCCCGGAATCGGCCCCTACACCGCCGCCGCGGTCGGCTGCTTCGCGTTCGGACGCCCCGTCCTCCCGGTGGACACGAACGTCGCCCGGGTCCGGGACCGGACGGGCGCGGCCTTCTCGCATCGAAGCGCACAGGCGCTCATGGACCTCGGCGCGACCATCTGCCTCGCTCGGATCCCGCGCTGTGCCCTCTGCCCGCTCGCCGCCGGCTGTCCGAGCCGTGGACGCCGTTACGAGCCGGCCCGGAAGCAGGCCCGGTTCGAAGGGTCGTTCAGGCAGCGCCGCGCGATGGTGCTCCGCCTCGTCGCCGAGGGACCCCGCCGCGCGGAGGAGCTGGACTCCACCGTCGTCACTGCCCTGGAGCGGGACGGCCTCGTCAGGAGCGCCGACGGCGTGGTAGCCCTTCCCTAGCGGTAGCTGTCGAGCCATTCGCCGCCGCGCTCAGGCGGCCGCATCCGGAGCAAGAGGACGATCGGAACGAGCGCGAACACCGCGAACAGGAGCGAGAGCCAGAAGCCGCCGTGCCGGTCGCCTTCCGGCGGCGGAAAGTCGGCCGTCGCGGCCTGGGTCCACGCGATCAAGGCCACGGTGGAGAGCGCGGTCACGACGGCTGCGGCCCACTCGAAGAGGCGCAGCGGAACGAGCAGCAGAAGAACGGCGATGGCGAGGACCACGAGCGCGATCCGCGCCCAGGTCTCCGAGTTGTGCACGATGACCTCGACGTCGCCCTCCGACGAGGCGTGCACGTAACTGCCCGAGATCGCGACGTCGCGGCGAACGAGTTCGAGCCCCGTCGCCTCCGCCCGGCGCGTGTCCTCCTGGATGGTCATCCACGGAAGCGCGAAGCACACGATCGAGAGGAGCAGTAGGCCTGCGGCCGCAAGCCGTGCGCCGAGGCGTCCGAGTCCCACGTTCCGAAGCTACCCGAGGCCGGCCGCTAGCCGCGACGCAGAAGCGCGACCGCTTGGGCGGCCAGGCCTTCGCCGCGACCCGTGAAGCCGAGCCCGTCCGTGGTGGTCGCGCGAACGGTGACGAGGTCCGGCGCGACCTGCATCGCTGCGCCGAGCTTCACCTGCATGTCCCACCGTACGGTGGCGATCCGCGGCCGCTCCCCCACGAGCACGCAATCGGCGTTGACGAGCTCCCACCGGGCGGCGCGCACCACGTCCATTGCGTGCTCGAGGAAGGCGAGGGACGACGCTCCCTCCCACCGCGGGTCGCCGGAGGGGAAGAGCGTCCCGATGTCGCCCATGCCCGCAGCCCCGAGGATCGCGTCGACAAGGGCGTGCGCGATCACGTCACCGTCGGAGTGGCCGACGAGGCCCGGCTCGTCCGGGAAGTCGATGCCGGCGAGGACGAGCGCCACATCGGGAGAGAGAGCGTGCGCGTCGACGCCGATGCCGACGCGAAACTCGCCGTTCATCCGAGCGGCTCCTGGCGTCCGGTCCGTCCGTCGAACACCGTGACGGTCTCGTATCCCGCCTCCCGTGCGAGCGCAACGGCGAGCTCGATGTCGCGTCCGACCTCCTCCGGGAGATGGGCGTCCGCCGCGAGCGTGATCGGCACCTCGCGGCCACGGGCAGCTCGGAGGAGCGAGACGTCGGGATAGAGCTCTCCGACCGGCTTCTGGAGCCCTGCGGTCGAGACCTCGAGCGCGACCCCTCCTTCTGCGGCAGCAGTGGCCGCCTGGTCGTGAAGCTCCTCGACGATCGAGGCGTCCGCGCGCTGTCCGTAGAACTTCACGAGGTCGGGGTGCGAGAGCACGTCGAAGATGCCGCTCCGGGCCGCTTCGGCGAAGGTGTCGAAGTACGCGCGCCACGCCTCGTCGAGCGGAACCGCGTCGACGAGCGCCGGGTCCTGGTCGACGGCGAGCTCGCCGATGAAGTGGATTGAGCCGAGAACGTAGTCCCAGGGATAGGGCGCGAGCATCTCGGCGATCCCGTCGCCGAGCCCGGCGAACCAGTCCATCTCGATCCCCAGCTTCACCGGAAGCCCGGCCTGCTTGCCTTCTTCGATCGCGGCGACGTACTCCTCGAGATCGTCACCGCCCCGATTCAGGAGCCACGGAAGGTTCCAGAGCGACTCGGTCTGGCGGAAGTGGTACGCGTGGTCGGTGATCCCGATCTCGTCCACGCCGGCGGCCCGCGCGGCGTCGACGTGACGCTCCAAGCGGTCGAGCGTATAGCGGCCGCCCGGCTCGTCTCCGTGACGGTCGCGGAGGTGCATGTGGTAGTCGACGATCACGGCGCGAGCAGCGTCTCCACGAGCGCGAGGTCGGCTGATGTGGTGACCTTCACGAGGCGCCGGTCACCCACGACGACGGCGACCCGTCCGCTATTCGCCTCGACCACGCCGGCGCAGTCGGTCGCCTCGCCCGAGAAGCCTTCGAGCGCCCGGCGGAACGGCTCGGCCAGGAACGCCTGCGGCGTCTGGACGGTGTAGAGCCCATCGCGCGAGACCGTCTCGACGATCGCGTCGCCCTCGACACGTTTGAGGGTGTCCGGGACTGGCAGTCCCGGCACGGCGCCGTCGAACCCCTCGCCGAGCGGTGCGAGCACGCGGTCGACGACGTCCAGGGGGAGAAGCGGCCGGGCCGCATCGTGCACGAGGACGATTGCGGCGTCGTCCGGGACCTCCTCGATCCCGGCGCGGACGGAGTCGAGCCGCGTGGCTCGACCGGTCACGCACGCGACGACCTTTCCGGCCGCGACCTCCTCGGCCACGAGAATCGAAGGCTCCTCCCAGTCGGGCGGCGCAACCACGACGATCGCGTCGACCCACTCGGAAGCCTCGAGCCGCTCGACGCTCTCAGCGAGCAGCGGCCGGTCGCGGAGCTTCGCGAACGCCTTCGGCCGCTTCGATGCCAGCCGTTCGCCGCGCCCCGCCGCGACGAGGACCGCCCAGACCCCGCCTCCCGCTCCTCCGGCCATCGCAGTAGCATGCCGCGCCCGCGCATCGCGCGTCCTCGGACCCGAAATGCCGCGGCGGCGGGCTTTGCCCGCCGCCGCTCCAGAGCTCACCCGGTAGCGCGAACCAGCCCGAAATCGTCATGGGCTCCGCAAAGCGGAGCCGGATTCAGGCGGTTACTTTCGCGCCGCCGAGCTCTTCCTCGAGCCAGGCGGCAGTCTCGGCCTCGTCGGTCCCGCGCGCGTACATGAGCTCGCTCGCGAGGATCTTCTTCGCCTTGACGAACATCTGCTTCTCGCCGGTCGAGAGCCCCTTCTCCTGGTCGCGGAGGGAGAGGTTCCGGACGACCTCGGCAAGCTCGAAGATGTCGCCCGTCTTCATCTTGTCGCGGTTGTACTTGAAGCGGCGATTCCAGTTCTTCGGCATTTTCGTGCCGTCCCCGTGGAGGACCTCGAGCACCTGCTCGACCATGTCCTCGTCGATGACCTTGCGGAGGCCGACCCGCTCCGCGTTCTCCGCAGGCACGTTCACGGTCATGTCGTTGTGAAGGATCTGAATCGTCAGGTATTCCCGTTCCTCCCCGAGAACGGTGCGCGATTCCTTCTTGACCACGGTGCCGGCGCCGTGGTGGGGATAGACGACCTTGTCGCCGACTTTGTACAAGCCCTCCTCCTCTGCTGAAAGAAGATGCAGGCGGCGTGCCCGCTAACCGCACCATCTTAGCAGAACTGGCACGGAAAACGCACCGTTTTCCAGGGATTTTGTTGCGATCAGCGATTCGCGCTCCGCTATGTCCGCAACGTGCAGGGCTTTTCCGACCTACATCTGGAGGTAGCGGTCGACGAGGTTGTGCTCCTGGAGGCGTCGCAGTCCCTCGCGGATCTCGCGCGCCCGGACGGAGCCCACACCGTCGACCGCCTCGAGGTCCCGGTGGCTCGCCCGGATGACCGAGTCGAGCGTCTCGAAGTCACGGACGACGTGGCGGATGACGCCGTCCGGAAGCCGCGGGATGTGCGAAAGCACGCGGTAGCCCCGCGGCGCGACGGTCTGGTCGAGGGGGTTCGCGCTGCGGGGGTAGCCCAGCAGCTCGACGAGCTCCTCCACCTCGAGGAGCTTGTGGTAGGGCAGCTCGGCCAGGCGGTCGAGCGCGGCCGCGGCGCCCGCCGGGTCGCCACTTATCTCGTAGTCGAAGACGACGGCAGCCTTCTCGCGAGGCACATCCTCCATGAGCTCGTCGAGCTGCATCGTGATCAGTCGTCCCTCCTGGCCGAGCTCAACGCAGTTGCGCTGGATCTCGTCCGCCATCCGCGTCGTCATCTCGGCGCGCTGCAGGACGATCAGGACGTCGTCGAGCATGACCGCGCTTTGGAACTCGAGCGCCGTCAGGCGCGTCAAACCCTGTTCGAGCCGCTGGCGGTATGTCTCGAGTGTCCCCAGCGCCTGGTTCGTGCGCGCGAGCACCTCCGGGATCTCGCCGAGCTGGTAGCGGAGATCGCCGTAGAAGATGGTGACCGTCTCGCGCTGCTGTGAGATCGAGACGACGAGCGCGTCCGTCTGCTTGGCGACGCGTTCCGCGGTCCGGTGCCTGGTCCCCGTCTCGGAGGAGGCGATCGTGGAATCCGGCATCAGCTGGACGTTCGCGTAGACGAGCTTCGAGACGTCCGAATTGACGATGATCGCGCCGTCCATCTTCGCGAGCTCGTAGACGAGCTGGGAGCTGAATGGCAGGTCGAGGCGCATCCCGCCGGAGAACAGAAACGCGAGGTCACTCGGCTCGCCGATGACGAGGAGGGCGCCGAGCTGGGCGCGGATGATGTCGTCGATCCCGTCGCGGAGCGCCGTTCCCGGCGCGACGAGGCCGAGAGCCGAGAGGAGCTTCTTATCCTTCCGCGGGTCCGCTCGCACCAAGCGCCGATCCGATCGCCTCGCGAAGCGTCCCCGCGCTTCGCACTCGGATTTTGCCACGAGCCTTGGGACTTTCCGAGACGATCACTTCCGCGAGGCCGAGCTTCGCGCATTCGGCGAGCCGTCGCTCGCCCTGCGAGGGTGCGCGCAGACGGCCGGTCAGCCCGACCTCGCCGAAACAGGCGATCCCGGCGCGGACGGCCGTCCCGCGCGCGGCCGATGCAATCGCGACGGCGATCCCGAGGTCGGCGCCCGGCTCGTCGATCCGGACGCCGCCTGCGACGTTCACGAATACGTCCGCCTGGCCGAGCGCCACGCCGGCGTGCCGTCCGAGCACGGCGACGATCATCGAGAGCCGCTTCGGGTCGACGCCAGTGCCCACGCGCCGCGGCATGGCAAGGTCGGTTGGCGCCACGAGGGCCTGGATCTCGAGCAGGAGCGGGCGGGACCCCTCGACCGCGCACGTCACGGCCGACCCGATCTCGCCTTCCGAGCGGCCGAAGAGCTCGGACGGGTCGGCGATCCCGTTGAGCCCTTCGGAGGTCATCTCGAACACGCCGATCTCGTTCGTCGAGCCGAAGCGGTTCTTGACGGCGCGCAGAACGCGGTGCTCGCGGTAGCGATCGCCTTCGAACTGGAGCACGCAGTCGACGAGGTGCTCGAGGACACGCGGCCCCGCGACGGAGCCGTCCTTCGTCACGTGACCGACGAGGAACGTCGCGATGCGTAGCTCCTTCGCGACCCGCATCAGCCGCGCCGCCGCCTCTCGCACTTGCGCGACCGAGCCCGGGGCCGAGCCGAGCTCCGGGTCGTAGAGCGTCTGGACGGAGTCGATGACGCAGACCTCTGGCCGTTCCGCCTCGAGCGTCGCGGCGATCTCGGCGAGGTTCGTCTCGGCGAGGATGTCGACGGCCGCGCCGCCGCCGAGCCGGTCTGCCCGAAGCTTCACCTGCGCGGCCGACTCCTCGCCGGTGACGAGCAGGACCTTCCGCTCGGAGCTCATCGCGCGCAGGGCCATGAGGAGCAGCGTCGACTTGCCGATTCCCGGGTCGCCCGAGACGAGGACGAGAGAGGCCGGCACGAGCCCACCGCCCAGGACGCGGTCGAGCTCCGGGACGCCGGTCGGCAGCCGATCCGCATCCGCGGCCTCGACGTCGACGAGCCGAAGGAGCGGGCGCGCCGCGCCGGTCGAGGCGCCCTTCGGGCCTGCGACCGACGCGGCCACACGCTCCTCGACGAGCGTCCCCCAGCTGCCGCAATCCGGGCAGCGGCCGAGCCAGCGCCCGGTGGAGTACCCGCATTCGCTGCAGGCGTGCTTGACGGCTGCCTTCGCCACCCCCCGAGTCTAGGGTCGGGTCCCGACGGCCTCTGTGCCGACTTTGCGGCAGGGCCTCAACGAGATGCGTCGGCCAGCATTCCGGTGGATCCGACCCCCGGGTCAGTCCTGCTCGACCCGCACGTCGAAGCCCGCCGGAGCGTGGATGTTCACCATTCGGGCGAGCGCATCGCTCTCGTTCGCGAAGTCGTGCTCGACCTCGGGCGGAACGAGGATGAACGTGCCCGGGCCGGCGACGATCCGCTCGCCCTCGACCGTGAACACGAGCTCGCCCTCGAGCATGTAGAACGCGTCGTCCTCGTCGTGGTGGACGTGTGCCTCCGGGCCGGGCCGGCGCGGCTGCATCGTGATGATCCCGAGGTTGAAACGGTCCGTGTCCTCGCTCCGGGCGAGGAACTCGATGTTCCCGACCCGGTGGCCTTCACCCGGCGGGACGACGATTGCGCGCGCCATCCTCCGGGTCCTACCCGAGGCTATTCCGTGTCCTCGTCCGCCTCGCCGGACGGCTCCTCCGGCGGGACCGTGACCTTCGCGGGCTCCTCGGCGGGCGGCGGGCCGTCGACGATCGAGATCTCGACCTCGTCCTCGCCGTCCTTCTTGTCGATGACGATCGTCGAGCCGGGCTTCAGCGTTCGCCCGAGCACGTAGTCGGCGAGCGGATCCTCGATGAAGCGCTGGATCGCGCGGCGGAGCGGCCGGGCGCCCATCGCCGGGTCGTAGCCCTTCTCGACGAGGAGCTCCTTCGCGTCCTCGGTGAGCTCGATCGCGGCCTCGTGCTCGCCCATCTGCTCCTTGAGCCGCCGCATGAGCAGGTCGACGATCGTCTTGATCTCGTCCTTCGAGAGCTTATGGAAGACGATGACCTCGTCGATCCGGTTCAGGAGCTCGGGGCGGAAGACCTTCTTCAGCTCGCCCATGATCCGGCCTTTCATCTCCTCGTACGAGAGACCGGTCTCGTCGCCGACCGAGAAGCCGAGCGACTGATTCTTCGAGATCGTCGCGGCGCCGATGTTCGACGTCATGATCACGATCGTGTTCCGGAAGTCGACCTTCCGGCCCTGGGCGTCCGTCAGCTTCCCGTCCTCGAGGATCTGGAGCAGGATGTTGAAGACGTCCGGGTGCGCCTTCTCGATCTCGTCGAGGAGGACGACCGAGTACGGCTTGCGACGCACCGCCTCGGTGAGCTGGCCGCCCTCGTCGTAACCGATGTAGCCCGGAGGCGAGCCGACGAGCCGGGACACGGAGTGCTTCTCCATGTACTCCGACATGTCGACCTGGATCATCGCTTCCTCGTCGCCGAAGAGGAACTCGGCCAGCGTCCGCGCGAGCTCGGTCTTCCCGACGCCCGAGGGGCCGAGGAAGATGAACGAGCCGGTCGGGCGCTTCGGGTCCTTGATCCCTGCGCGGGCGCGGCGGATCGATTTCGACACGGCGACAATCGCCTCGTCCTGGCCGATGACGCGCTTGTGGAGCTCCTCCTCCATGCGGATGAGCTTCTGCGACTCGGCCTCGGTCAGCTTGAAGACCGGGATGCCCGTCCACATCGAGACGATGTCCGCGATCTCCTCCTCGCCGATGTCCGGCTGCTCGGCGCCCTCCGAGCTCCGCCACTTCTCCTCGAGCTCGCGGCGCTTCTGCGTCAGCTTCCGCTCCTTGTCGCGCAGGCTCGCGGCCTTCTCGAACTCCTGGGCCTCGATCGCCGCCTCCTTCTCCTGCCGGACGCGGTCGATCTCGTCCTCGAGCTCTCGGTAGCGCGGCGGCGCGGTCATCGTCTTGATCCGCATGCGCGACGCGGCCTCGTCGATCAGGTCGATCGCCTTGTCCGGGAGATGGCGGTCCTGGATGTAGCGGTCGGCGAGCGTCGCCGAGGCTTGGAGGGCGTCGTCCGTGATCGTGCACCGGTGGTGTGCCTCGTAGCGGTCGCGCAGGCCGCGGAGGATCTGGACCGTGTCGTCGACCGTGGGCTCGTCCACCCGGATCTGCTGGAAGCGTCGCTCGAGTGCAGCGTCGCGCTCGAGGTACTTGCGGTACTCGTCGAGCGTCGTCGCGCCGATCGTCTGGAGCTCGCCCCGCGCGAGCGCCGGCTTCAGGATCGAGGCCGCGTCGATCGCGCCCTCCGCCGCGCCGGCCCCGACGAGGTTGTGGAGCTCGTCGATGAACAGGATGATGTCGCCGCGCTGGGTGATCTCCTTCATCACCTTCTTGAGGCGCTCCTCGAACTCACCGCGGTACTTCGATCCCGCGACGAGCGCGGCGAGATCTAGCGTGTAGATCTGCTTGCCCTTCAGGATCTCGGGCACCTGGTTCGACGAGATGCGGGCGGCGAGGCCTTCGACGACTGCGGTCTTGCCGACGCCCGGCTCGCCGATCAGCACAGGGTTGTTCTTCGTCCGGCGCGAGAGGATCTGCATGACCCGTTCGATCTCGGTCTGGCGGCCCACGACCGGGTCGAGCTTCGACTCGGCGGCGAGCTTCGTCAGGTTGCGGCCGAACTGGTCGAGGAGCTTCGAGCTCTTCGACTTCTCGCCGGAGCCGCTCGATCCGCCGCCCTGACGGCGGCCCGGGCCGGACAGCATCCGGATGATCTCGTTGCGAATCTTCTCGGCGTCCGCGTCGAAGTCGAGCAGGATGCGCGCGGCGACCCCCTCGTTCTCGCGGACGAGCCCGAGCAGGATGTGCTCCGTGCCGATGTAGTTGTGGCCGAGAGACAGCGCCTCGCGAAGTGC
>Ga0126313_10001218_pt1 | contig 13369 bp, 11 predicted proteins | sample Plot105A_FD_89954 | JGI IMG/M metagenome (GOLD analysis project Ga0126313, IMG submission 89954) | Serpentine soil microbial communities from UC McLaughlin Reserve, CA, USA - Plot105A | ecosystem: Environmental > Terrestrial > Soil > Grasslands | place: USA: UC McLaughlin Reserve, Lake County...
CCACTTCTTGCGGAAGTCCTTGACGAACGCGTCCAGCGCCTTCTGCTGGCTCTGCGACGCGAGCACCTGCTCGATCGTGGTCCTGGCCTGCTCGAGCGTCTGCTGCGAGGGCTTGCGGACCTTGTCGACCCGGAACACGTACCACCCGAACTGCGTCTTGACCGGACCGGAGATCTTGCCCTTGCGCGCGGCGAAGATCGCGTCGTCGAACGCCTTCTCCTGCTGGCCCTTCGTCACGGCGGGCAGCTTGCCGCCCTGCGCCTTGGACGCGTCGTCGGTCGAGTACTGCTTCGCGACCGACGCGAACGACTCGCCCGACTCCAGCGCCGCCTTCGCGTCGTCGGCCTTGCCACGGCTCTTCGCGAGGACGATGTGCAGATCGCGCCGCTCGGGCTGCGCGAACTGCGCCTTGTTGTCGTTGTAGTAGTCCTCGATCTGCTGGTCGGTGACCTTGTCCTTGCCCTTGGTCACCTTGTCGCGGATCGCGTCGGAGATGAGCTTCACGCGCACGCCGCGCAGCAGGTCCGCCTCGGTCTGGCCGGAGTCCTCGAGGAACTTCTTGTAGTCGGCGTCCTTCGGGAAGGCCTGCTGCTTCTGCTCGTCGAACGACTTCTTGACCTCGGCGTCGGTCACCTCGATGCCCTGGTCCTCGGCCTCGCGCTCGAGCCACTCGTAGCTGAGCAGGAGCCCGACGACCTGCTCGCGGAGCTGGTCGTACTGCTGCCGGCACTGCTTCTCGTAGTCCGCGTCGGTCTGCTTCGGCTGCCCCTCGGCCGGCTTCGACGTCTTCTTCAGCTGCGCGATGCAGTCCTGGAAGTCCGGCGCGTCCGGGACGGTCGCGTCCTCGCCGCTCGACCGGGCGACGACGGCCATCTGGCGCTCGAAGTCGGACTTCTCGATCGCGGTGCCGTCGACCTCGGCGATCGCGTCGCCGGGAACGCCGCCGCCATCGCCGCAGCCCACGACCAGCGCGCCCGTCGCGAGCAGCCCGCACAGCCCTCCGAGGTATCTGCCGACCCGATCCAACCGGTCCCGACCGTAGCGCACGAGCGCGCCGCTCGCGCGCCGCGTCAACGTGCGGCGCGCCCGCCCAGCTCGGCGGCGACCTCGAGCACGAGCGCGACCTCCTCCGGTGTCGTCCGGAAGTTGACGAAGCAGGCGCGCAGGCAGGCGCGGCCGTCGACGGCGGCGGGGGCGAGGAAGATGCGGCCGTCGCGCATCATCGCGCGGGCGAGCTCGACGTTGTGCGCGTCGACGTCGGCCACGCCGGGCGGGACGTGCCGGAAGCACACGGTGGAGAGCTGCGGCTCGTGCAGGAGCTCGAACTCGGGCGCCGCCGCGACCAGGTCGGTCAGCCGGCGCGCGTTGGCGAGCGTGCGCTCGATCCAGGCGCGGTACTGGACGGCGCCGTGCACGCGGAACGCCATCCAGAGCCGCAGCGAGCGCAGCGGCCGGGAGTACTCGAGCGTGCGGTCGACCGGGTTGGCCACGTCGCCCTCGTGGAGCATGTAGCGCTCCTCGTGCCCGAACGCCGCGCGGAGCGGGCCCTCCTCGCGCAGCAGCACGACGCTGCAGCTCTTCTGCAGCCCGAGCCACTTATGCGCGTCGAGCGTTGCGGAGTCGGCGCGCTCGAGCCCGGCGAACAGCGGCGCGGCCGTGGGCGCAGCGGCGGCCGGGAGGCCATATGCGCCGTCGATGTGGAGCCAGACGCCGTGGCGCTCGCAGACGTCGGCGATCGCGTCGAGCGGGTCGACGGCGCCGGTCAGCGTCGTGCCGGCGGTTGCGACGACCGCGACGGGGACGACGCCGTCCGCGTAATCCTCCTCGAGCGCCTGCGCGAGCGCGTCGGCGCGCATGCGGCGCCGGCCGTCGATCGGGATGCGGCGGATCGCCGCGCTGCCGAGCCCGCAGGTCTCGACCGCCCGCACGACCGAGTGGTGCGCCTCGTCGGAGCAGTAGACGGCGGCGCGGCGCGTGCCGATCCCGTCCACGCGGGCGCCCGGCAGCGCGCGCTCGCGGGCGGCGAGCAGCGCGGTCAGGTTCGACGTCATCCCGCCGCTCGTGAACGCGCCCTCGGCGAGCGGGAAGCCGACGAAGTCGGCGACCCAGCGCAGCGCCTGCTCCTCGACCAGGTCGGCGCCGCCGGCGGACGTCGCGAGGTTGGCGTCGTAGGTGGCCGCGAGCGCGGAGGCGAGCACCCCGATCTCCAGCCCGGTCGAGCCGATGTAGGCGAGGAAGAGCGGGCGGGAGGGGGACACGCTGGCGTCGAGCACGCGCGCGGCGTCGGCGAGCGCCGCCTCGGCGTCGCCGGCGTCCTCTGGCAGCGCCGCGCCGAAGCGCGCCGCGAGCGCGGGGTCGAGCTCGGGCTCCGAGATCCGCGGCGTGTCGAACGACGCCCAGGCGTCGGCGATCACGCGGGTCAGGTCGCCGAGGACGCCCTCGCGGTCGGCGAGCGCGGGCAGGTCGACCTGCTCGTGCTGCGGGCCCGGCCCCATCCGGGCGGTGTCCTGCCCGTCAGTCCTCAGACGCCTCATCCTGCGAGTGCGGCAGCCTTGTCAGTCCTCATACGGGTCATGCTCGCAGGGCGGCAGCGCCTTGTCCCTGCCGTGCGCGTCAGTCCTCATACGGCTCGTGCTGCCAGTGCTGCAGCGCCTCGCCGATGTGCTCGGTCATCAGGCGCGCGGCCAGCTCGCCGTCCTGCGCGCCGACCGCGGTCGCGATCGCGCGGTGCTCGGCGACATCCGCCTTGCGCCACTCCGCGCTGGTGGCCCGCGCGGCCAGCAGGCGGCGGCCGATCTCCACGATCCACAGCGACGCGAGCACCGACACGAGCTCCGGGTTGCCGGTGGCGCCGGCGAGGACGAGATGGAAGTCGCGGCTGGCGTCGTGCGCGTCGACGCGCGTGGTCGCCGCCTCCTCCCGCGCGATCGTCTCCTGCAGGCGCAGGAGGTCGCCGTGCGAGCGGCGGGCGGCGGCGAGCCGCGCGATCCCGGGCTCGACCAGCGAGCGGACCTCGAGCCGCCGCAGCACGTCGTCGAGGCCCGGGCTCGCGGCGCGGAACCCGCGGTTGGGCACGAACTCGGCGAGCCCCTCGCCGGTCAGCCGGCGCAGCGCCTCCCGCACCGGCGTGCGGGAGATCCCGAGCTGCTCGGCGAGCTCGACCTGCCCGAGCCGGGCGCCCGGGGGGATCTCGCCCTCGACCACCATCGAACGGATGCGCTCGTACGCGAGGTCGACCACCGAGTCCGCCCTGATATGACCTGAGGTCGCCGATGCGAGCGCTTCCATGAGGCGGCAGTATTGCACGAATCCATTCGAATGGATACATTCGAAGAGATGGGGAGCACGATGACGCAGCGATCAGTGCGCGTGATGCACGACGGCGCCCCCGCCTGGGGGCGCCGCGAGGGCGACGAGATCGTTCTCGCGAGCGGCGTGCGGCTGCCCGAGCCGGAGGCCCACTACCTCGCGCCGGCCGAGCCGACGAAGATCATCGCCGTCCACCTGACCTACGCGAGCCGCGTCGACGAGTACGCCGCCCGCCGTCCCGCGGCCCCGTCGTACTTCATGAAGCCGCCGACGACGCTCAACGGCCACCGCGGCGTCGTCCGCCGTCCGGCCGGCACGCGCTTCCTGAACTACGAGGGCGAGCTGGCCGTGGTCATCGGCGAGCGCATGCACGGCGTCGGGATCGACGCTGCGCTCGACCACGTCGCCGGCTACACGTGCGCCAACGATGTCGGGCTGCACGACTTCCGCCATGCCGACCGCGGCGCGATGCTGCGCGTCAAGGGCCAGGACGGCTTCCTCCCGCTGGGACCCGAGCTCGTCCCGGCGGCCGAGTTCGATCCCACGGACTTCACGCTGCGCACCTACGTGAACGGCGACGTGGTGCAGGAGGCGCACGCGAGCGACCTGCTCTTCCCCGTCGCCTACCAGCTCGCCGACCTCTGCCGGCTGATCACGCTGGAGCCGGGCGACGTCGTGCTCACCGGCACCCCGGCCAACTCGCGCCCGATGGAGCCCGGCGACACGGTCGAGGTCGAGATCGACGGCATCGGCCGGCTGACGAACACGATCGCCGAGTGGGACGTCGACCTCTCCGGGCCGGGAGACCAGCCCGCGGTGTCGGCGAACACCTTGCACGTCGCGCTCGCCATCCCCGAGGAGGAGGCCGAGCGCATGGTCGAGAGGAGCACCACATGACCAAGGTCCACGTCGACATGAATCTGTGCCAGAGCCACGGCGAGTGCACGTATGTCGCGCCCGAGATCTTCGAGCTGGGCGACGACGACGTGCTCGTCTGGAAGGAGGAGGTCGACCCGTCGCTGCGCGAGAAGGCGCAGGAGGCGGCCGACGTCTGCCCGATGCTCGCCATCCGCGTCGAGGACTGACGGGTGGCCCGGCCGATCGTGATCGTCGGCGCGTCGCTCGCGGGGCTGCGCGCGGCGCAGGCGATCCGCGCCTCCGGCCATACCGGCGAGGTCGTCGTGGTCGGCGCGGAGGAGCGGCCGCCGTACACCCGCCCGCCGCTCTCGAAGGAGCTGCTCGCGGGCGAGCACGAGCCCGAGCAGTGCGCGCTGCCGAGCGACAAGGTCGACGTCGACTGGCGGCTGGGCACGCGCGCGACCGGGCTCGACCTCGCGCGGCGCGAGGTCGTGCTGGGCGGGGATGAGCCGGGCGTCGGCGACCAGCCGCGGAGCGGCGACCGGCCGCGGGGCGGCGGCGAGCGGCTCGGGTACGACAAGCTCCTGATCGCGACCGGCGCGCGGCCGCGGCACTGGCCCGGCGAGCCGATCGAGCTCGACGGCGTCTTCATGCTCCGCGAGCTCGACGACGCGCTCGCGCTGCGGGCGGCGTTGGGGACCTGCTCGCGGCTGGCCGTCGTCGGAGCCGGCTTCATCGGCTGCGAGGTCGCGGCGACGGCCCGCAAGCGCGGCCTCGACGTCACGCTGATCGACGTCGCGCACCAGCCGATGACCGCGCTCGGCCCCGCGGTCGGCGAGCGCTGCGCGGCGCTGCACCGCGCGCACGGCGTCGACCTGCGGCTCGGCGCGGGCGTCGATCGCTTCGAGGGCGACGGCGCGCTCGAGGCCGTCCGGCTCGCCGACGGCACGCGCGTCGAGGCGGACCTCGCCGTCGTGGCGCTCGGCGCGATCCCGAACACCGACTGGCTTGCCGACTCCGGGCTCGAGCTGCAGCCCGGCGTCGTCTGCGACGCGACGCTCGCCGCGCGCGACGCGGAGGACGTGTACTGCGCCGGCGACGTCGCGGCCTGGCCGCACCCGATGGCGGACGGCGCGGTGATCCGGATCGAGCACTGGACCAACGCCGCCGAGCAGGGCGCCGCCGCAGCGCGCAACCTGCTCGCCGCGCCGGAGGACCGCAAGCCGTATGCCGCGGTGCCGTACTTCTGGTCGGACCAGTACGACGTCAAGGTCCAGTCCGTGGGCCTGCCGGCGCGCGCCGAGCGGATGACGGTCCTGGAGGCGTCGCCGGAGGGCGACCGGCTCGTGCTCGGCGGCGAGCGCGGCGGACGGCTGGTGGCGGCGGTCGGCTTCAACGCCGCGCGGCGGCTCGCGTTCTACCGCGGCCGGCTCGCGGCGATGCCGCCGTACGACGACGTGATCGCCGCGGTGCGGGCGGACGACAAGGCGCTCGGCGATCCGGCGGCGGTGGTGGCATGACGGGTGCGTTCGAGACGCACGGCAGCTCGTCGGACGGCGCCGGGATGCGCGCGCTGATCCTCCAGCACGGCGACTGGGGCCCGCCCGGGCTGCTCGCCGAGTGGCTCGAGGCGCGCGGCATCCCCTACGACGTGCACCGGACGTACGTCGGCGCGCCGATGCCCGACCCGAGCGGCTACGCGTTCGTCGCGTCGCTCGGCTCCAACCGCAACCCGCGCGACACCGACGACCCCGCCGTCGCGGCCGAGCTCGTCCTCCTCGCCCGCGCGATCGCACGCGACGTCCCCGTGCTCGGCCTGTGCTTCGGTGGGCAGGCGCTCGCCGCCGCGCTCGGCGGGCGCGTCGAGCCGGCGCCGATCCCCGAGCTCGGCTGGACGGAGATCGAGACCGACGAGCCCGAGCTCGTCCCGTCGGGGCCGTGGCTCGAGTGGCACTACGAGCGCTTCACCACGCCGCCCGGCGCGACCGAGATCGCGCGCACGGACGCGGCCGTCCAGGCGTTCCGCCACGGCCGCCATCTGGGCGTCCAGTTCCACCCGGAGAGCACGCCGGAGATCGTCGCGCGCTGGGCCGAGTCGGACGCCGAGCGGCTGAGCGCCCTCGGCCACGGCGACGGGAGCGAGCTGTTCGCGGCCACGCCCGAGCGGCGCGAGGCGGCGCGCGCGGCCGCGTTCGCCCTGTTCGACGGCTTCCTGGAAACAGCGACAGACCCGGCCGCCGCGGCGGCCGCTGCGAGGAGGGGATGATGGCGCAGAGCGAGCTGGTGGGCCAGACGCCGCAGCTGTCGGACATGTCCGTCACAACGGTGCGGGTGATCTATCCCGACCTGCACGGCGTGGCGCGCGGCAAGGACGTCCCGCTCGTCGAGTTCGACCGCGTGTCCGAGCACGGGCTGGCGTTCTGCGCCGCGGTGATGTCGACCGACCTGCGCCACACGCCGGTGCTCGGCGGCGAGATCGGCTACCCGGACCTGATCGCCCGTCCCGACCTCGCCTCGCTCACGCTGCTCCCGTGGGAGCCGGGGGTGGCGAGCTGCATCGCCGACGTCCACCCGGTAACAGCGGGCGCGGCGGCCCCGGCCGACCCGCGCGGCGCCGTCCGCCGCGCGGTCGCCGCCTACGAGGAGCTGGGCCTCGCGCCGATCGTCGGGCCGGAGCTCGAGTTCTTCCTCTGCGAGCGCGACCCGAGCGTGCCCGGCGGGCTGCGGCGCTACGTCGACAACCTCAGCATGGTCTACACGGTCGGCCCTCAGGCCGACCCCCGCGGCGTCGTCCGCCAGCTCACCGAGGCGATGGCCGGCATGGGCATGGGGACGTTCGCCGCCAACCACGAGTTCATGAACTCGCAGTACGAGATCAACCTGCGCCACGCGCCGGCGCTCACCGCCGCCGACCGGGCGTTCCGCCTCAAGTCCGCGGTCAAGGACGTCGCGGCCCAGGCGGGGCTGCTCGCCACGTTCATGGGCAAGCCGTTCAACGACCAGGGCGGCTCCGGCTTCCACCTGCACGTGAGCGCCGACCGCGACGACGACAACGCGTTCGCCGACCGCAACGACGCCGACGGCGTCTCGGACGAGCTGCGCCGCTTCACCGCCGGCGTGCTGGCCCACGCGCCCGCGCTGATGGCGCTGCTCAACCCGACGATCAACGCGTACCGCCGGATCGTGCCCGACTCGCTGGCGCCGATCAACATCAGCTGGGGCTGGGACAACCGCACCTCGTTCGTGCGCATCCCGGCCGAGCGCGGGCGCGCCACGCGGGTGGAGATCCGGATCGGCGACGGGAGCGCGAACCCGTACCTGGCCATCGCCGCGACGCTGTTCGCCGGCCTCCGCGGCCTGCGGGAGGAGCTCCCGCTGCCCGAGCCGGTCAGCGGCGACGCCTACAGGCAGGAGGCCGGCGGCGCGGTCCCGACGACTCTCGAGGCCGCGCTCGACGCGCTCGAGGCCGACGACCACCTGCGCGAGGCGATCGGCGACGCGATCGTCACGCCGTTCGTCGCGATGAAGCGCTTCGAGATCGAGCGCCACCGCGAGTGGGTCTCCGACTGGGAGCGCGACGAGTACCTCCACCACCTGTAAGGGACGGACATGACGCTGATCGAGACCATCGACCTCTCCGACCACGACGCGTTCGTCGACGCGGTGCCGTACGACTGGTTCCGCACGCTGCGCCGCGAGGCGCCCGTCTACTTCAACCCCGAGCCCGACGGCCCGGGCTTCTACGCGGTCACCCGCTACGCCGACATCCGCGAGGTCCATCGCACGGTCGAGATCTACTCGTCGGAGATCGGCGGCACGTCGCTGGAGGACCTCGACGAGGAGCAGCTCGAGGCGCGCAAGTCGATGATCGACATGGACCCGCCGCGCCACGACGAGCTGCGCGGGCTGATCGCCCGCCGCTTCACGCCGCGCGCGGTGCAGGTGTGGGAGCACGCCGTGCGCACGGTGACCGACCGCGTGCTCGACACCGCGCTGGAGCGGGAGGAGTTCGACTTCGTCGCCGAGATCTCGTCGGAGATCCCGATGCAGGTGTTCGCCGAGATCCTCGGCGTCCCGCAGGAGGATCGGCGCCACATCATCGAGCTCGGCGACCGGCTGCTCGGCAACCAGGACCCGGAGTACTTCGTGCCGCCGGACCCGTCGCACCGGCTGCTGCCGTTCTCCAGCCCGGCGGCGCTCGAGATGTTCGAGTTCGGCCGCAAGATGGCCGCCGCGCGGCGCAGGGAGCCGGGCAACGACATCATCACGCAGCTCGCGTTCGAGCCGCTCACGCAGCGCGAGTTCGACGTCTACTTCGTCCTGCTCGCCACCGCCGGCAACGAGACGACGCGGCACACGATCACGCACGGGCTGATCGCGCTGCTCGAGCACCCGGACCAGCTCGAGCGGCTCCGCCGCGACCCGTCGCTGTACAAGCCCGCGGCCGAGGAGATGCTGCGCTGGGCGACGCCGGTGCACCACTTCCGCCGCACGACGACGCGCGAGACGGAGCTCGCCGGGACGACGATCCCGGCGGGCGCCAAGGTCACGACGTGGCTGGTGTCCGGCAACCGCGACGAGGACGTGTTCGAGAACCCGGACACGTTCGACGTCGGCCGCGAGCCGAACCGGCACGTGGCGTTCGGGCCCGGCGGCATCCACACGTGCATGGGCGCGCATCTCGCGCGCATGGAGGTGCGGATCGCGTTCGAGGAGCTGCTCAAGCGGGTGGACACGATCGAGATGGCCGGCAAGCCCGAGCGGCTGCGGTCGAACTTCTTCAACGGGATCAAGCGGATGCCGCTGCGGGTGACGCGATGATCGCGCTGCGGCGGATCGACCACGTCACCCTGCGGGTGGCGAACGTCGAGGAGGCGAGCGCCCGCTGGGCCGCGCAGTTCGGGCTCGTCGAGCGTGCGCCCGGTCGCCTCGCCTGCGACGACGAGCCGTTCTCCCTCGAGCTCGTCGAGTCCGGCGCGCGCGGCGCCGAGCACGTCGCGTACGAGCTGCGGCGGTCGTGCTCGCTCGACGACGCGCGCGCGCATCTCGACGCGTGCGGCGTGCCGTGGGAGGAGCGCGGCGGCGGGCTGCGGGTCGAGGATCCGGACGGCAACGGCGTGCTCGTGGTCCCGTACCGCGAGCCGGTCTCGCGGCTGGTGCCGCACGCGCGGCCCGCGAGCGACCAGGTCGTCGGCCACCCGCGCAAGCTCGGGCACGTGAACTTCCTCACCGGTTCGATGTCCGAGCAGGTCGACTTCTACACGCGCGTGCTCGGCATGCGCATCACCGACTGGCTCGGCGACGGCGGGGTGTGGCTGCACGTCAACGGCGACCACCACGTGATGGCGCTGATCGACAAGGGCTACGCGCATCTGCACCACCTGGCGTTCGACGTCGTCGACATCGGGCAGATGCGGGCGGCCCTCGACCACCTCGGGCGCCACGGTCGCTGGCTCGGCTGGGGGCCGACGCGCCACGGCGTCGGCGGCAACATCGCGTCCTACGTGCGGATCGTCGAGGAGGAGTGCTTCGTCGAGCTGTACTGCGACATGGAGCAGCTCGACCCCGATCACGAGCCGCGCAACTGGCCCGACGACCGCTTCTCGTCCAACACCTGGGGCTCGCTGCCGCCCCGCTCGTACTTCCGGTTCGACGACGCCGCCGTCGAGTCCGAGCGCGACAGCTTGGAGATGCTGGCATGACGCTGCAGGGCTACTCGATCCCGCGGACCGCGACCGGGAAGGCGAGCCTCGTCCCGCCGCCGCCGTGGCACTACGTCGGCGACTTCCTCGTCGTGGACTACTGGGCCGATCCCGATGCGGCGCGCGCGCTGCTGCCGCCCGGCCTCGACCCGCACCCCGACGCCGGCCGCTGCGCGGCGGTGTTCGCCGACTGGCAGTCGTGCAGCGACAGCGGCGACGAGCTCGTCGACCCGATCCGCTCGCACTACCGCGAGTTCTTCATCGTCGTGAACGCGCTCCTCGACGGCGACGAGGTCACGACGTGCCCGTTCATCTGGGTCGACCAGGACTTCGCGCTCGCGCGCGGCTGGATCCAGGGCTTCCCCAAGAAGCTCGGCTCGATCTGGATGACGCGGACGTTCGGGCTCGACGTCGCGGCCGACCCGGGGCTGAAGCCGGGCGGGCGGCACGGCGCGACGTGCTCGGCGCGCGGCCGCGCGATCGCGGACATGACCGTGACGCTGGAGGAGGTGACCGAGGACGGCCCGCGCCACAACGCGCCGCCGATCGTCAACGTGCGCCACTTCCCGCGGCTCGCGGCCGGCCGCCACGACGACCCGCAGGTCCACGAGCTCGTGCGCGCGGTCAGCCGCGATCGCGCGGGCTCGGCGGTGATGGCCGGCCCGGCGACGCTGACGCTGCACGGCGCGCCGTTCGAGGAGCACGACGTGCTCGCGCCCCTGCGGATCGACCGCGGCTACCGCTTCACGTTCGGCTACACGGTCGACGACCTCGTCACGGTGAAGGAGATCGGATGAGCACGTTCTTCGGGCGGACGACGGTCGAGGCGATCGCATGACGACCGTCACCGATCGCGTCGACGTCGCGGGCGTCGCGGTCTCGCCCGACCACTACATCGGCGGCGAGCGCGTCGCCTCGCCCGATCGCTTCGAGGACCGCTCGCCGATCGACCAGTCGCCCCTGGCCGAGGTCTCGCGCGCGGGCGCCGACGAGGTCGACCGCGCCGTGCGCGCGGCACATGACGCCTTCCCCGCGTGGGCGGCGCTCGGACCCGCCGGCCGCGCGCCCTACCTGCACCGGCTCGCCGACCTGATCGACGCCAACCGCGAGCGGCTGGCCGCCGTCGAGTGCGCCGACATGGCGATGCTGCTGCGGTCCCTGCGCGCGCGGGTGATCGCGCGCGGCGCGCGCAACTACCGCGCGTACGCGGACCTCGCGGTCGCCTACGAGGAGCGCGACTGGCGCTCGAACGGCACGTGGAACCGGGTGCAGCGGATGCCCGCCGGCCCGGCCGCGGTGATCACGCCGTGGAACGCGCCGTTCATGCTCTCCACCTGGAAGACGGCCCCGGCGCTCGCCGCCGGCTGCACCGTCGTGCTCAAGCCGGCGGAGTGGTCGCCGCTCTCCTGCTCGCTGCTGGCCGACCTCGCCGGCGAGGCCGGGCTGCCGCCTGGCGTGTTCAACGTCGTCCAGGGGATCGGGGAGGAGGCGGGCGCGGCGCTCGTCGCCCACCCGCTGCTGCGCCGCGTCTCGTTCACCGGCTCGCCCGAGACCGGCCGCCACATCGCCGGCGCGGCGGCCTCCAACCTCGTCCCGTTCACCGCCGAGCTCGGCGGCAAGAACCCGTTCGTCGTGTTCGCCGACGCCGATCTCGACGCCGCGGCGCGCAAGGCCGCCGGGCAGTACGACGACGCCGGCCAGGTGTGCCTGTCGGGCACCCGGCTGCTCGTCGAGGCGTCGGTGCGCGACGCGTTCCTCGCGCGCTTCGACGCCGCGGTCGGCGAGCACGTCCTCGGCGACCCCCGCGACGACGCGACGACCGTCTCGCCGATGATCCATCCCGACCACCTCGCGCGTGTCGAGGGGTTCGTCGAGCGGGCGCGGGAGAGCGGGCAGCAGATCCTGCGCGGCGGGCGCCGGCTCGACGGCCTCTTCTTCGAGCCGACGCTGATCGTCCCGACCGCAAACGACGTGGAGATCGTCCAGCGCGAGGTGTTCGGGCCGGTGCTCACGCTGCAGACGTTCACCAGCGAGGCCGAGGCGATCGCGCTCGCCAACTCGACCGCCTACGGGCTCGCCGCGCTGGTCTACACCGGGTCGATGGGGCGCGCCGACCGCGTGGGGCGCGCGATCCGCGGCGGCACCGTGTGGGTCAACACGTTCCTCGTCCGCGACCTCACCGCGCCGTTCGGCGGCATGGGGATCTCGGGCATCGGGCGCGAGGGCGGCGACTACGCGCTCGACTTCTACTCCGACCTCAAGACGCTGCAGATCCTGGAGGGCTCCGTCGGATGACCGACGCCGAGGTCCTCGACGCGGTCGCCGGCGAGGCGGACTGGATGGAGGACCTGCTGGTGCGGCTCGTCGAGGCGCCGACGGTGCTCGGCGCCGAGGAGGAGGGCCAGCGGCTGATGGAGGACGCGTTCCGCGACTGCGGCCTCGACGTCCGCAGCGTGCCGCTCGACGCGAGCGCGTTGCGGGACGCGCGAGGCGCCTCCCCGTTCTCGTGGGAGGTTGACGGCAAGCGCAACGTCGTAGCGAATTGGGCCCACCCACCCGCCGGCTCCGGACGTTCCCTCATCCTCAACGGCCACGTCGACGTCGTCCCGCCCGCGGCGGAGGAGCTGTGGACGCACCCGCCGTTCAGCGCGCACCGCGACGGCGACTGGCTCTACGGGCGCGGCGCGTGCGACATGAAGGGCGGCCTGGCCGCGATGACCGGCGCCGTCCGCGCGCTCGCCCGCGCCGGCGCCGCCCCCGGTGCGCCCGTGCAGCTGCAGTCGGTGGTGGAGGAGGAGTGCACGGGCCACGGCGCGCTGCAGTGCCTGCTCGACGGCGCGCGCGCCGACGCGTGCGTCATCTGCGAGCCGCACCCCGACCACCTCACCGTCGCGCAGGTCGGGGTGCTGTGGTTCCACGTCGACATCGCGGGCATCCCGGCGCACGCCGCGCGCGCCGACCGGCTCGGCTTCAACGCGATCGACGCGGCGCACCGCGTGCTCGACTCGCTGCGGGCGCTCGAGGCGCGGCTCAACGCGGACCCGCCCGCGCCGTTCGACGCATTCGACCATCCCATCAACCTGAACCCGGGCGTCATCGCCGGCGGCGACTGGCCGTCGACGGTGGCCGCGACCTGCACGCTGTCGTGCCGGCTCGGCCTGTATCCCGGGGAGGACCCGCAGGCACTGCGCGAGCAGGTCGAGGCGGCGGTCGCCGAGGCCGCCGACGGCGCGCGGGTCCGCTACGACGGCTTCGCCTGCGAGGGCGCGGTCGTCGACTCCGCCGAGCCGGTCGTCACCGTGCTCGGCGACGCCTACGCGCGGCTGCACTCGGAGCGGCCGGCGCTGCAGGCGACCACCGCCACCACCGACGCCCGGCACTTCGTGCGCGCGGGCATCCCGGCGGTGTGCTTCGGACCGCGAGGGGAGCGGATCCACGGCATCGACGAGCGCGTCTCGCTGCGCTCCGTCACGGAGTCCGCGCAGGTGCTCGGGCTCTTC
>Ga0126313_10001219_pt1 | contig 13365 bp, 13 predicted proteins | sample Plot105A_FD_89954 | JGI IMG/M metagenome (GOLD analysis project Ga0126313, IMG submission 89954) | Serpentine soil microbial communities from UC McLaughlin Reserve, CA, USA - Plot105A | ecosystem: Environmental > Terrestrial > Soil > Grasslands | place: USA: UC McLaughlin Reserve, Lake County...
CCGTCCGGGCCGGTCGCCGCGGCGAGGGGGCGCCCTGGCGCGTGGACCTCGGCGGAGGCGAAGCTGCGCTGCTCGAACGCGGCGACGCCGCGCGTGGACGCGATCGCGACGCGCGCGGCGCCGGCGCGCAGCTCGATCGCGAGACCGTCGCCGGCGAGGCCGGCGAGATCCGTCGCCAGCGCGGCGGCGTCGAGGGTGAGGACGGTGGGATCCCAGCCGTCGTGGGGTCGGCCGGCGGCCGGCTCGGGGAGGCGGCGGGCGTCGACCGGCTCGCGGTCGAGCGCGGCGTGCGCGGTCGCCGCAGCGGCTGCGCGCTCCAGGCCGGCATCCGTCAGGTCCGTCGTCGACGCCGCGCCGACGCGGCCGTCCTGCAGGACGACGAGCTCGGCGGTCTGCTGCACGAGGTCCGAGATCCCGTGCTCCCCGACCGCCAGCCGCCGCTCCCACCACACGGTCGCCTGGCCGTCGGTGGTGATCTGCGCGAGCGCCTGTTGGGCGAGCGTGGTCAGGTCCTGTCGGGTGGGCGCCATGCCGGGCGCGGGAGGGTAGCGGTCGACCGTCGCGCGGCAGGCGGGGCGCCGGCGAACGTCAACGGCTGCAATCGCGCTCGCCCTCATTGCAGCCGTACGCCAGCGGCGGCGTCACCACGCGGTCTGATAGACGGCGCGCACCTCGTCCCGCCCCGCCGGTGGCGGCGTTGCATCGAGCTGCGGCCGCGCCGCCGCGGTGTCGGCGCAGGCGTCCAGGTCATCCGCGGTCACGCCGAGATCGCGCAACCGCGTCGCTCCCGTCAGCGCGCAGATCCGCGCCGCCGCGCCGGCCGGCTCCTCCCCCAGCGCGATCGTCAACGCGGCATGCGCCTCGGGAACCCGCCGGGCGAGCGCCGGGATCGTGTGCGGCAGCATGATCGCGTTCGACTGGCCGTGCGCCGCGAGTCCGAGGCGGACGAGCGTCTGGGAGAGCACGTGGTGCAGGCCGAAGCCGGCGCTGTCGATCGTGTAGCCGGCGAGCAGCGCGCCGAGGGCGAGCTCGTCGCGGTCGGGCTCGGCGTCGCCGAAGGCGCCGACGAGGCGCCGCGCCGCGTCGTGCGCCGCCAGCGTCGAGACCGGGTTCGCCGCCACCGTGCACGGCGCCTCGACCGCATGGCCGAGCGCGTTGAGCGCGCTCGCGGCCAGCTCGGGAACCGGCTGAGACGCTGCCAGCGCAGGGTCGCAGACGATGACCGCGCAGCGCACGCGGGCGGTCGCCTCGTCGACGCCCTCGGCGTGCCGGTGGCCGCGGGTCATCTCCGCTCCCGACAGCGTCGTGGGAATCGCCATCGCACGCGCGCCACCGCCGAGCGCGGCCGCCACCGCCTTCGCCACGTCCACGACGCGGCCGCCGCCGAGCGCGACGACGCGGCCGTCGCCGCCGGCGGTCCGAGCCCAGGCGAGCGCGTCGGCCGCCAGGGTCGGCACGCCGCCGCCGGGGACGTGATGGACCCCGGCAGCCGCGTCGGCGACCGGCAGAAGCTGGGCGGCCGCGCGCGGCGTCGTCAGCAGCAGGAAGCCCGGGCCGCCGAGCGCCTGGACCGCCTCGGCGGCGACCCCGCGGCCGAACCGGATGGTGCGCTCGCCGTCGTGCCAGGTGAAGCCACGTGTGGTCATCGGTTCATGATTGCCGCCTCATGCGAAGCTATCGGTGCCGATGCGTTGCGCGAGTAGGCTTCTCCGCTCGCCATGGATGACATCGACCGGCAGATCGTTGCGCTCCTCCGGCAGGATGCCCGGCGCTCGTTCCAGAGCATCGGCGTGCAGGTGTCGCTGAGCGCGCCGGCCGTGAAGCGCCGCGTCGACCGGCTGGAGGCCCAGGGGGTGCTGCGCGGCTACACCGCGCTCGTCGATCCGGGCCGCTTCGGCTGGGGCACGCACGCGTTCGTCGCCCTCTACTGCGAGGGCCGGATGGCCGCCGCCGAGGTGAAGGACGCGCTCGAGCACCATCCCGAGGTCGAGGCCGCATACACGGTCGCGGGCGAGGCGAGCGCCGTGGTCCACGTGCGCGCGCGCGACACGTCGCACCTCGAGCAGGCGCTGGAGCGCATTCGCGGCCACCGGGGCGTCACCCGCACCCAGACGCAGATCGTGCTCTCGACGCTGTTCGAGCGGCCGTTCGCCGAAGGGCACGCGTGAGCCGCCGGCTCGCGCGTTGATTCGCCGGCGCCCACGGACGAGCGCAACGAAGCGCGCGGCGCGCCGCGAACGAGCGTGGCGCCGACGCTGGCCTACGCGGTCGCGCGGGGCGGGCGCGACTCGCCCTGCACCACGACCGCGACCGCGAGCACGATCACGGCGGCGCCGGCGATCGTGATGCCGGTGACCGCCTCGTCCAGGATCAGCCAGCCGAGAGCGATCGCGACGACCGGGTTGATGTACGCGTACGTCGCCACGCGCGAGATCGGCGCGTTCTGCAGCAGCCACGCATAGGCGGTGAACGCGAGCGCCGAGCCGATCAGCGACAGGTAGAGCCAGGCGGCGATCGAGTCGGTCGAGAAGCTGCTCGGGTCGACGTGCCACGGCTCGCCGGCCACGACGCCGGCGAGCGAGACGACGGTGCCGCCGAGCAGCATCTGCCAGCCGACGGAGACGAGCGGGTCGGCCGGGAGCGAGACGCGTCGCGAAAGGTAGGAGCCGGTCGCCCAGGCGGGCGTCGAGCAGACGACGAGCAGGAGCGACGTGAGCGGCGCCCCGCCGGTCTGGCCGCCGGGCTGGAGGAGCAGGCCGACGCCGGTGAAGCCGATGATCACCGCGAGCACGAGCCGCGGCGCGATGTGCTCTCCACCCAGCCGGCGCAGCAGCAGCACCCACAGCGGGACGCACGCGACGAGCAGCGCGGCGAGGTTGGACGGCACGTCCTGCTCCGCCGTAGCGACGGTCGCGACGGCCCCCATCATGAGCGAGCCGACGAGCAGGCTGCTCAGCAGCTCGGCGCGGCTGACGCGGACGGCGCGCCGCCGGAGCGCGAGCACGCCGAGCATCAGGCTCCCGGCGAGCAGGAACCGGCTGCCGGTCGAGATCAGCGGCGGGATGGTCTCGACCAGCACGCGCAGCGCGAGGTAGGTCGAGCCCCAGACGATGTAGACCGTCCAGAGCGCCGCCGAGACGAGGAGTCCGGACGGCGCTCGAGGATGGACGACCCTGGGAGCGGCGGCGGTCGCCGCTGTGGTTGCGCTGGAGAAGTGCCCGCGGTTCACGCGGCGCGCAAGCGCGGAGCCCGCACACGGCCACGGCTGCGGCCGGCGTGCGACGTGCGCCCGGCGTGCAGGCGCAGCAGGCCGACGACGTCGGCGGTGGGCCGGAACGGGTCGGCGACCACGCGGTCGCCGGCGAGCGCGGCGACGATGACGCCGTCCTGCTCGGCGAGCAGCACGTCGCCGACGAGCGGCCGCTGCGAGTCCATGCGGGCGAGGTTCTCGAGGGCGGCGCCGTCGGGGCCGCGGGCGACGCGGATCACGACGGTTGGATCGGGGCTGGGGCGCGTGTGCATCGGGGAGCTCCTTGGGGAGGATCGGGGTGAGTCAAGTGTGGGGGAGCCAGCCCATCAGTACAAATGAACGTTGTCTGGGGCTGCTATAAGTTGCACTGATGCTCGACGTCCGCCGCATGCGCGTCCTGCGCGAGGTCGCCCTCAAGGGCTCGTTCTCCGCCGCCGCCGAATCGCTCTCCTTCACCCAGTCCGCCGTGTCGCAGCAGATCGCCGCGCTCGAGCGCGAGGCCGGCGCCGTGCTGGTGGAGCGCAGCGCCCGCGGGGTGCGGCTCACCGACGCGGGCGAGGCGGTCGTGCGCCACGCCGAGGGCATCCTGGCAAAGCTCGCCGAGGCCGAGTCCGAGCTGGAGGCCATCGCCGGGCTCCGCGGCGGGCGAGTGCGGATCGGGTCGTTCGAGTCCGCGGCCGGGACGATCATGCCGATCGCGATCGCGCGCTTCACCGAGCAGCATCCCGGCGTCGAGCTGTCGATGTCGCTCATGGAGCCGGAGGACGCGGTCGTCGCGCTCCGCAGCGGCGACATCGACGTGGCCATCACCGTCTCCTCCGGCAAGCCGGGCGACCGCGAGGGCGAGGGCGTCACGCATCACCACCTGCTCGAGGACCCGATGTACCTCGTGCTGCCGGAGCACCACCCGCTCGCGCGCAAGCGCGGCGTCCGGCTGGCGGACCTGGCGAACGAGCCGTGGATCGGCGGCGCCCCGAACTGCGAGTGCAACCGGATGATCACACAGGCATGCATGCGGTTCGGGTTCGACCCGCGCATCGCGTTCGAGACCGACGACTACAGCGCCGTCCAGGGCTTCGTGGCCGCCGGGGTCGGCGTCTCGCTGATCGCCGAGCTCGGCCTGCGCACGGTCCGCGACGACATCGTGGTCCGGCCGCTGGGGCGCGACACGCCCGTGCGGCAGATCTACGCGACGGCGCTGAAGGGCTACCGCTCGCCGGCGACCGCGGCGATGATCGAGATGCTGCGCGACGTCGGCGCGCACCACGCCGAGCGCCGTCCGGTGCTCGAGCTCGTGTCGTAGCCTCTCGCGCCATGAGCGACGACAGCGGCCGGACGGTCGGGTCCGTCGCGCGCGCGCTCGCGCTGCTCGACGCCCTGGCCGACGGGCCGGCGGGCGTCAACGCGCTCGCGCGGCGGATCGGGGTCAACCCCAGCAGCGCCTCGCGGCTGCTCGCGACGCTCGAGCGCGGCGGGCTGGTCGAGCGCGAGCCCGGCGGGCCGTACCGGCTCGGGCTGCACCTCGTCGCGCTGGCCGATCGGGTGCTCGGGCGGCTCGACGTCCGCGATCTCGCACGCCCTCAGCTGCGGGCGCTCGTCGAGGAGACGGGGGAGACCGCGACGCTGTCGGTGCCGGGCGGCGACGAGGCCGTCACGGTCGACTTCGTCGCCGGCGAGTCGAGCGTGGTGAGCATGGCCCGGCTCGGCCGCCCGAGCATCGGCCACGCGACCGCGGCCGGCAAGGTGCTGCTCGCGTTCGGGGGGGCGGAGCCGGGGGCGCTCGTCGCCTACACCGACCGCACCATCACGGACCCGGCGCGGCTGGCCGCCGAGCTGGCCGTCGTCCGCGAGCAGGGCTGGGCGGAGGCGGAGGGCGAGCGCGAGCCGGACCTCAACGCGCTGGCCGCGCCGGTGATCGGGCGCGACCGGGCGCTCGTGGCGATCCTCGGCCTCCAGGGGCCGGGCGGGCGGCTGACGGCGGACCGCCGGCGCGCGGTCCTGCCGGGGCTGCTCGAGGCGGCGGCGATCGTGTCGCGCGCGCTTGGCGGCGACCCGTCGAGCGCGGGCGCCGGCCGATGACGTCCCGGGGGGTGGCCGCGTCGCGGCTGACGACCGACGGCCTGACGCGGGGCGCGGCGAAGGGATGAGCGCGGGGCGGCGCGAGCTGCTCGACCTCCTGTATCCGCCGGACATCGCGGAGCGCGTGGCCGTGGACGTGGAGCGGCTGGTCGCCTCCCACGCGACCGGTGCCCCGCGCGCGGGCGGGTGGGACGAGCGGGACGCGTGGCTGATCACCTACCCGGACCAGCTCACCCGCGCCGGCGAGCCGCCGCTGGCCACGCTGCGCGCGGTGGTGGCCGAGCAGTTCGAGCCGTGGCTGAACGGCGTCCACGTGACGCCGTTCTTCCCGTGGACGTCGGACGACGGCTTCTCCGTGACCGACTATCTCGCGGTCGATCCGCGCTACGGCGGCTGGACCGACGTCGAGGCGCTGGCGCGGGGGCGCCGGCTCGTGGTGGACGCCGTGATCAACCACCTCTCGGCCCGGAGCGACTGGTTCCGGCGCTTCCTGGCGGGCGATCCGGAGGTGGACGGGTTCTTCCGCACCGCCGACCCGGACGCCGACCTGTCGGCGACGGTGCGGCCGCGCGCCCACCCGCTGCTGACGCGCTTCGACTCCGCTCGCGGCCCGGTATGGGCGTGGACGACGTTCTCGCCGGACCAGGTCGACCTCGATTACCGGACCCCCGAGCTGCTGCTGCGCGTCCTCGACGTCCTGCTCACCTACATCCGGCGCGGCGCCGCGGTCCTCCGCCTCGACGCCGTCGCCTACCTGTGGAAGCAGGAGGGGACGACCTCGATCAACCTGCCGCAGACGCACGCGGTGATCCGGCTCATCCGCAGCTGCGTGGCGGCGGTGGACCCGTCCGCGCTGATCCTGACCGAGACGAACGTGCCGCACGACGAGAACGTGGCGTACCTCGGCTCGGCCTCTGAGCCCGAGGCGCACCTGGCCTACCAGTTCGCCCTGCCGCCGCTCGCGCTGCACGCCGTCCTGACGGGGGATGCGTCGCACCTGTGCGCGTGGGCGTCGGCGCTCGAGCCGCCGCCGCCCGGCACCTCGTTCCTCAACTTCCTCGCGTCCCACGACGGCATCGGCGTGCGGCCGGCGGAGGGGATCCTCGACGCGGGCGAGATCGAGGTGCTGGTCGGCGCGACCACGCGGGGCGGCGGCGCGGTCAGCCGGCGCGCGCTCCCGGGCGGGGGGACGGCGGTGTACGAGCTCAACACCACGTGGTACTCCGCGGTGGCCGCCGGCCACCCCGACGAGGCCGCGCTGCGGCGCCACCTCGCGAGCCACGCGATCATGCTCGCGCTGCGCGGGATCCCTGCGCTCTACGTGCAGTCGCTCCTCGCGGGGGAGAACGACCACGCCGGCTACGCGCGCACCGGCCGGCCGCGCGCGCTCAACCGCCGCCGCTTCGAGGACATCGACGCGCTGCGGGCCGCGCTCGGCTCGGCACGGACGCAGGCGGGCGCGGCGTGGCACGGGCTGCGGCGGATGCTCGAGTGGCGCGCGGCGACGCCGGCGTTCCATCCGGACAGCGCGCAGACAGTGCTCGACGCGCCGCGCGGGGTCGTCGCCGTCGAGCGCACCGCGCCGGGCGGCGAGCGGGCGCGCGTCTACGTCAACGTGTCCTCGCGCCAGGCGCGCGCGGGGCCGGCGCCGTCCGGCGGATGGAGGGACTTCGGCGGGGGCGCGGTGGACGGCGACCTCGACCTCCCGCCCTGGTCGTCGCGCTGGTTGCGCGCCGGCTGACGGAGCCGGGTCGCCGGCCCAGCGCCCGTTGCGTCAGGCGGGCGTCGACGCGGTCAGCACGGCCGCGAGCGGGCGCGGCGCGCGGCCGGTCAGGCGCTGGAAGTCGTCACTGAGCGCGTCGAGCCAGCCCTCGCGCGTGGCGCGGCCGAAGCTCGCGTAGAGCTCGGCGTCCGCGAGCGGAAGGCCGGCCGCTTCGGCGAGCCCCGCGGCGTACGCGTCGTCGTCGACGTGGACGACGTCGACCGGCGTGCCGCCCAGCTCGGAGAAGATCGCGGCGCGAGCTTCGGCGTCGAGCCGCTCCGGCCCCGTGATCTCGTAGACCGTGCCGGCGTGGTCGTCACCGGTGAGCACCGCGGCCGCGGCGGCGGCGCAGTCGTCGCGGGCGACGTACGCGACCGCGCCCGCGCCGCCGTTGGTGACGAGCTGGCCGGTCGTGAGCGCGGCGGCCTGGTTGCCGGCCTCGAGGTCGGAGTAGATGGAGTGGCGCAGGAACGCCCACTCGAGGCCGCTCGTGCGCAGCTTCTCCTCGGTGGCGCGATGCTCCGGGACGACGGCGGCGGGGTTGTCCGGCTCGGGCCGGACGATCGAGGTGTACGCGACGAACCGGACGCCCGCGTCGACCGCCGCGTCGATCGCGGCATGGTGCTGGGGGATCCGCTCCCCGAGCGCGTCGGTGCTGATCAGCAGCAGGCGCTCCCCGCCCGCGAACGCGGCGGCGAGCGACGCCGGATCGTCGAAGTCGCCGGCGCGCACGTCGGCGCCGCGGGCGGCGTACTCGGCGAGCGCGTCCGGCGTGCGGGTGACCAGGATCAGCTCGCTCGGCGCGACCCGCTCGAGCGCCTCCTCGACGACGCGGCGGCCCAGTTGGCCCGATGCTCCGGTGATGACGATGCTCATGCGCGTGCTCCAATCGTAACTAGGGCGACTACGATTGGAGACCGTAGCAAAGCTGGTTACGAATAGCCGTATACTGGGCCGCGATGGGCCGCCCGACCAACACGCAGTTCGCACTCGCCGTCCACGTGCTGACGATGCTCGCCGCGCTCCCGCGCGAGCTCCAGACGTCCGAGGTCATGGCGGCCAGCGCCGGATCGAACCCCGTGCACATCCGCCGCGTGCTGGGACGGCTGCGCAACGCCGGCATGGTGGCGTCGCGCCCGGGACCGCACGGGGGATGGCAGCTGGTCCGCTCGCCCGCCGAGACGACCCTCGCGGACGTGTGGCGGGCGATGAACGGCGACGACCCCGTGCTCGGCCTGCACGAGGCGAACCCCAACTGCGACATCGGACAGCGGATCCAGGCGACCCTCGGCCTGATCGACCGCCGGACGGTCGCGGCGATCGAGGCCGAGTTGGGCACGACGACGCTCGCCGAGCTGGCCGAGAGGGCGTCACTGCAAGCAGCGTCCTGACACCTGCGCGGCCGCCTCAGCTAGGTTCTGCCGATGCCTGACGTCGAGACGTTCCTCTTGTTCGCCGCGGCGGCTGTCGCGTTCCTCGCGATCCCGGGACCGTCGGTGTTCTATGTCGTGGCGCGCAGCCTGTCGCAGGGCCGCCGCGCCGGGATCGTGTCGGTGCTCGGCGTCCAGACGGGCGGGCTCGTGCACGTCGTCGCCGCCGCGTTCGGGGTGTCGGCGCTCATCGCGTCGTCGGCGACCGCCTTCACGACGGTCAAGTACGCGGGCGCGGCCTACCTCGTCTATCTGGGAGTACGCAAGCTGCTCTCCAAGGGCGAGCCGCCCCGAGCCGAGCCGGAGCGGCCGACGCCGCGGGCGCAGCTGTTCTGGGACGGCGTCGTCGTGAACGTCCTGAACCCCAAGACTGCGCTGTTCTTCCTCGCGTTCCTGCCGCAGTTCGTCGATCCGAACGAGGCGGTCGTGCCGCAGATGCTCGTCCTCGGGACGCTGCTGGTCGGCCTCGGCGTACTCAGCGACGGCACCTATGCGCTGGTCGCCGCGCACGCCGGCAACCGGATCCGCGGCAGTGCCGCCGCCCGCAGGACGCTCGACCGCGTCAGCGGCGGCGTGTTCGTCGCACTGGGCCTGGTCGCGGCGCTGGCCGGCGAGCCGCGGCGGCGGTAGCCCGCTGTCGTGACCGATCCCTTCGCCGGCCTCGAGCCCGCGCCGTTCTGGCGCCACTTCGAGGCGCTGACCAAGATGCCGCGCGCGTCCTACGAGGAGGAGCAGGCCGTCGCGCACGTGCTCGCGTGGGCCGGCGCGCGCGGATGCGAGAGCCGGCGCGACGCCGCCGGCAACCTGCTCGTCGCCGTGCCCGCGACCGCCGGGCGCGAGGCCGCGCCGACGGCGATCCTCCAGGGCCACCTCGACATGGTCTGCGAGCGCGACCCGGCGAGTCCGTACGACCCGCGCGCCGGGCGGATCCGTGTGGTCCGCGACGGCGACTGGCTGCACGCGGACGGGACGACGCTCGGCGCCGACGACGGCGTCGCGATCGCGGCGATGCTCGCGCTCGCCGAGGACGGGGCGGCGGCGCACGGGCCGCTCGAGCTGCTGATGACCGTGGAGGAGGAGGTCGGGCTGGGCGGTGCGGCGCGCCTGGATCCGGCGCTCATCTCCGGGACCGTGCTGCTGAATCTCGACAGCGAGGAGGACGCCAGCCTGACCGTGGGGTGCGCGGGCAGCGTCGACACGATGGTCCGGTACGACGCGCCGCGGTCACCGGTGGACGAGCCGCTCGTCCGCGTCGCGGTCGCCGGCGGCCGCGGCGGCCACTCGGGCGGCGACATCGCGCTCGGCCGCGCCAGCGCGATCAAGGCGCTGGGCCGCGCGCTGCGCGCGGCGCCCCAGCTGCGCATCGTCTCCCTCGACGGCGGCGCCGCCCGCAACGCGATCCCGCGCGACGCGACCGCGGTGGTGGCGGCCGGCGACGAGGCACGGGCGGCGATCCAGGCCGAGGGGGCGGCGATCGCCGAGGCGTACCGCGTGACCGACCCCGGCGTCCGGGTGACGGTGGCGGATGAGGTCGCGAGGGCGGACGCGCCGCGCGACGCGTGGTCGGCCCGCGACAGCGCGCGCGTCCTCGATCTCCTCGCCGCCATCCCGGTGGGCCCGCTGGGAATGAGCGCGGAGTTCCCGGGCGCGGTCGAGACGAGTTCGTCGCTGGGCACCGCGACCACGGACGGATCGACGCTCGCGCTCGGCTCGCTGAGCCGCAGCGCCAACGACGCGCTCATGCCGGACGTCACGAACGCGATCGCCGCCGCGGCGCGGCTCGCGGGCGCCGACTTCGAGCTCGAATCCGGCTACCCCGGTTGGCGACCCGACCTGGAGTCGCCACTGCTCGCCACCGCCACCGCCGTGCACGAGCGGCTGTTCGGCGCGCCGCCCGCGGTGACGCTCACCCACGGCGGGCTCGAGGCCGCGATCATCGCCGCCAAGCGCCCCGGCATCGACGCGCTCTCGTTCGGGCCCGAGATCCAGGGCCCGCACGCGCCGGGCGAGCGGCTCAGCATCCCGTCGGCGGCGCGTTTCATGCGGCTGCTCGCCGCGCTCCTCGACGAGCTCTCGCGGTGACGGGTCAGACGTCGAGCACCTGGTGGGCGAAGCGCACGGCCAGCGCGCCGTCGCCCACGGCGCCCGCGACCCGCTTGGTCGCGCCGGCGCGCACGTCGCCCGCGGCGAACACGCCCGGCCACACCGTCTCCAGCAGGTGCGGCCCGCGGTCGCGCACCGGCCAGCGGTTCGGGCCGATGCAGTCGGCGGTGCCCTCGCCGCACGCGATGTAGCCGGCCCCGTCGAGGCCGAGCACCATGTGCACGGCCTCGGTGCACGGATCGGCGCCGATCATCACGAAGACGGCCGACACGGGGACGCGCTCCACGCGCCCGTCCCGCCGGTCGCGGAGGTCGGCCGCGTCCAGCCGGTCGTCGCCGTGCACGGCGACGACCTCGGTGTCGGTGACGATCTCGATGTTGGGGCGCGACGTCAGCCGGTCCACGAGATAGCGCGACATCGTCGCCGCGAGGCCGTCTCCGCGCACCACCACGCGGACGCTCCGCGCCGCGCGCGACAGGTGGGCTGCCGCCTGTCCGGCCGAGTTGCCGCCGCCGACCACGATGACGTCCTCGTCGCGGTAGCGCTCGGCGTCGGTCGGCATCGCCGCGTGGTACACGCCCGCGCCGGTGAAGCGCCCGATGTTCGTGGCCTCGAGGCTCCGCCACTCCGCGCCGGTCGCCACGACCACGGTGCGGCCCAGGACGTGCTGCCCGTCGTCGAGATCCACGCGCACGAGCCCCTCCGGCCCGCGCGCGAGCTCGACCGCGCGATGGAAGCTCGACAGCACGGCGTCGAAGCGCCGCGCCTGCAGCGTCGCCTTGCGCGTCAGGTCGGCGCCCGAGATGCCGGTCGGGAAGCCGAGGTAGTTCTCGATCCGCGTGCTGGTGCCGGCCTGACCGCCGGGCGCCCAGGCCTCGGTCACGAGCGTCCGCAGGCCCTCCGAGCCGCCGTAGACCGCTGCGGCGAGACCGGCGGGGCCGCCGCCGAGCACGACGAGGTCGAACCGCTCGCCGTCGACCTCCGCGCGGAGCCCGAGCTCGCGCGCGACCTGCGCCGCGGACGGGTTGCGCAGCACCGTGTCGTTGCGGACGAGGACCGGCGTCTCCTCGCGCGGGATGTCGAGCCAGTCGAGCAGCGCCGCGCTGTCGTCGTCGGTGTCGACGTCGTAGAAGCGCAGCGGCACGAGGTTGCGCTCGAGCAGGTCGCGCACGTCGAACGCGCGGCGCGATCCGCGCGCCGCGATCAGCCGCAGAACGCCGTGCCCGCGGCCCTCGTGCCACGTCCGCCGGGCGGTCATGGTGCGGAGCACGAGCTCGCCGAACTCCGGCCACGAGGCGACCATCCCGCGCAGCGCGGCGCGGTCGAAGGCGATCACGTCGGTCGGCTCGGCCGCGACGCACGCGGCGATCGACGGCTCGCCGGTGAACGTCGCGATGTCGCCGAGGAACGTGCCGCCGTCGGCCTCGGCGATCCAGATCTCCTTGCCGGGCTTGCGAACGAGCAGGTTCACGCGGCCGCGCTCGATGACGAAGAACGGCGCGTCGCGCTCGCCGGCCTCGTAGAGGACCTCGCCCTCCTCGAACGACCGGCGTGTGCCCTTCTCGGCCATGTGCGCGAGCTTGGCCTCCGACAGGCGCGGGTACATCGCCTCGTCGGCGAGGTCGGGGAAGTTCTCGGCGCGGATGGTGGTGGTAGTCGTCGGCATCGCAGGTCTCAGCCTACGACGCGCGCCGCCGCGACGAACGCCTCGAACACGCGCAGGAAGCGCTCGTCGTCCTTCCAGCTCTCCTGCAGCTCCCACTGGGCGCCGAGCACCCAGGCGTCGCCCTCCAGCTCGATCGCCTCCACGACGCCGTCCTCCGCCCACGCGACCGGGATCACGCCGTCGCCCAGCCGGTCGACCGCCTGATGGTGGTAGGAGTTGACCCAGATCGAGCCGGTGCCCAGCGCGTCCGCGAGCCGCGACTCGGGCGCGATCGTGATCGTGTGCCCCGGGTGCTCGGGCGGATCGGTGCCGTCGATGACCGAGAGGCGGACGCGATCCCACCGGTCCCAGTCGCCGCCCGGATGCGGCGCCGCGTCCCCGAGCAGCGTGCCGCCGCGCGCCACGTTGAGGACCTGCATCCCGCGGCAGATCCCCAGCACGGGCAGCCCGCGCTCCAGCGCCCCGCGCGCGAGCGGCAGCTCGAACGCGTCGCGATGCGGCGAGTGCGGCGTCATCTTCGGGTGCCGTTCGCCGCCGTAGAGCGTCGGGTCGATGTCGGAGCCGAACCCGAGCACCAGGCCGTCGAGCGCGTCGAGCACGCGGTCGACGTCCTCCAGGTACGGCAGCTGGAGCGGCACCGCGCCGACCGCCTCGAGCGGCCGCGCGTAGGCGAGTCCCATGTAGTCCCCGTAGCCGGGGAAGCCGGCGGAGACCCCGATTCTGCCCCGCGCTTCGCGGCTCGTCACCGGCTTCGCCTCGGGCGCGCGCGACATCAGCTCCAGGGGTAGGGCGAGTGGGACACGGGGTGCAGGTCGCCGGTGGCGAAGCGCTCGTAGCGGAACGGGTAGAGCAGCGACGAGTGGCCGCCGCGCAGCACCTCGGCGATCTCGCGCCCGACCGCGATCATCTTGTAGCCGTGGTTGGAGTCGGCCGCCACGTAGACGTTCGGCGCCATGTGGTCGAAGACCGGGAAGTTGTCGGCCGTGAACGCACCTGCGCCGCCGGAGCGCACCTGCCGGTAGCGGTCGCGGGCGCCCTCGAAGCGCCCCAGGCAGTGCGAGAGCGCCGCGCACCA
>Ga0126313_10001220_pt1 | contig 13362 bp, 16 predicted proteins | sample Plot105A_FD_89954 | JGI IMG/M metagenome (GOLD analysis project Ga0126313, IMG submission 89954) | Serpentine soil microbial communities from UC McLaughlin Reserve, CA, USA - Plot105A | ecosystem: Environmental > Terrestrial > Soil > Grasslands | place: USA: UC McLaughlin Reserve, Lake County...
CCCCTCGCCGTGGAGGACGGCCTCCCGCTGGGGCTCGTTCAGCCCCTCCAGCAGGGAATCAGGGGCTACAGCACCCACCCGATCGAGGATAGAGCCGGACCCGGGCGCTAGAGGTCGCGGCGCGCGAAGGCGAGCCGTGCTCCGGCGCCGATCAGCGCGAGGTAGACCGCCGTCCCGAGCCACAGTCCTGCGCCCAAGCAGCTCGCCTGGGGCGACCTCGACGTCCACGCCGCCCAGCGCCACCGTGGCGCCGTAGCGCTTCTCCAGGGACTCGCAGCGGAGGGCGGCGGGCACCGGGCGCAGTGTAGGAAGCTGCGCTGGTGTCGCTGACCGACGACGTGCGCGCGAACGCGCGTGAGACCGCCGAGCAGGCCCGCCACGTGACGGTCGACCTCGACCGGCTCTCGGAGCTCGAGCCGGGGCAGCCGCCGTCGCTGGACCCCGAGCGGCACTGGCTCGAGGGAGCGCCGGAGGACGTCGCGGACTTCATGCTGGCGCTCGACACGATCAACTTCGGGTCCGGCTGGTTTCCCACGCTGCGCAAGCGGCCGGGCATGTCCGGCTACTTCACCGTCGCCTCGTCGCTGACGGATTTCTGGCGCGCGTCCGGCGGGTGGGCGCTCGACGAGCTACAGACGCTACGCGCGGACGACGTGGCGTCCGTCCTGGGGCAGGAGCCGGGCCACGAGCTGATGGCCCTGTACGCGGAGGCGCTCCGCGATCTCGGCCGCTTTCTCGACGGCCGTCGTGCGCTGGACCTCGTCGAGGAGTCGAAGGGCTCCGCCGAGCGGCTCGCCTCGATGCTCGCCGCCGGGATGCCGTTCTTCGACGACGTCGGCTTCTGGAAGCGGGCCCAGATCACGCCGAACGACCTCGCCCTCGCCGGGGTGGCGGAGTTCCACGACCTCGACCGGCTCACGATCTTCGCCGACAACCTGGTGCCGCACGTCCTGCGCGTGGACGGCGTGCTGCGCTACCAGCCGGCGCTGGGGGCGCGCATCGACGCGGGGGTGCTCTTGCCGCCGGGCGGCGCCGAGCGCGAGATCCGCGGATGTGCGGTGTACGCATGCGAGCTGCTCTCGGAGCGGCTTGGCGTTCCGCCGCGCTCGATCGACGTCGCGCTCTGGCACCGAGGGCAGTCGCCGGCGTACAAGGCGGTGCCACGGCACCGAACGCGCACCGTCTTCTACTAGCCGTAGGCGCGGTGCCGGGCGATCCACTCCACCAGGCCGGTGCCGCCGCAGCGCGGCGTCCGGATCCTGAAGGTCCCGAGCGCGCGTCCCGCGCGCGGGGTGAACCTGCCCGAGAACCTGATCACCGCGTTGTCGGGCGATTCCTCGTCGCTGTATGTGACGCCGCCGTGCGCGAAGATCGAGAAGCGGTAGCGGCCGCGACGCCGCGTGATGGGCACGTCGTTGAGCGCCGTGCTCCCCGTCACGGCGCCGCACTTGAACGTGAAGGCCGCGAGCTCGAATCCACCGCCCTGGACGCTTAGCTGCAGCCGGCCGCCGAGGCCTGTGTAGGTCCCGCTCGGCCGCCGCAGGCCGGCGTCGGCGGCGGCCGGCGCGGCAGCGGCCACCAACGCGACCGCCGCGACGGCGAGGAAAGTCCGGTTCATCCGACGCGCCCGGCTCGACAGGCTAGTGCGGGCTGACCCTTGCGGGTGTGATCGGCCCGGTCGCCGTGCCGTCTCCGCCGGGGTTGCCGGTGACCAGGTTGTTGCCGTAGGACAGCAGGAAGCCCCCGTCGAGCACCCCGAGGGCCGGGCCGCCAACCGTGCCGGTGACCGAGTTACGTCCGATCCGGATCGTCGACGAGTTGCCCCTGGCGAGGATGCCTCTGAACGAGCTGTCCGCGATGTCGTTGTCGAACGCGTTGATCACCGAGGTGGCTGTGACCGCGTTCGGGGCGTTCGTCGCGCAGTCGGCCGCGAAGTTGAACGCCGCGTTCATGCCGAACCTGGCCGCGACGAGACCGCAACCGTTGTCGTCAAGGGAGTTTCCGCGCACGCTCACGCGGGCCGCGGAGGTGCCCGGCGGAGCGACCAGGACGCCGGCTCCGCCGTTGTCGTGGATGAACGAGTCGATCACGCCCACCTTGATGAGCGGTGTCCCGTTGGCCGGCTCCACGTCGACGCCGCTTCGCGAGTAGAAGCCGATGTCGCTGTTGATGATCTTCACGCTCTTGGCGTTGAGGATCCTTACGCCGTTCAGGCCGGGCGTGAAGCCGCCCACGCTCGGGATCGAGGTGTTCCCCTCGATCTTCAGGTTCTTGAGGACGACCCTGCCGTTGTTGACGAAGTTGGCCGGCTGGACGGCCGGGTCGATGTTGACGTTGATCCCGTTGATGCCGCCGCTCGAGAGGACTCCAGCCGAGTGATGGCCACCATCGACCGTGAGCGGCTTGGTGATCGTCAAGGTGCCGAAGCCGCCATCGTCCATCGCCATGATGATTCCGCCGGCCGCCGTCTTCGAGATCGCGCCCGCGAACGTCTTGCAGGGAGCGGTGCGGCTGCACGGGTTCACGTCGTCTCCGACGCCGGACACGAAAGTCCGGGTGGCCTGTGCGGAGGCCGAGGCCGGCAGCGCGAGCGCGATGAGCGCAGGGACGAGCATGCGGAAACGGCGAGCGCGAGTCATGAAGCCAAGGTAACCCCGTTTCGGCCGAACGGCAAACGGACGGGTCAGCCGCCGGCGCTGTCCGGTCCGCCGCGACGCTCCAGGCGGCGTATCTCGGCTCCGCCGGGCTTTCGGCCGGTCTGGTCCGCCACCAGCTCCTCGATCTCGGTGAGGCGGTTCGCGAGGCCGCTGATGGCGTCGGCGACCGGGTCGGGGAGATGGACCCAGTCGGCGTCCGGGCCCTCGGGCTTCCTGCCGTCCACGCGCACCGGGTGGCCGGGGTTTCCTACCACCGTCGAGTTGGGCGGCACGTCGTGGATCACCACCGAGTTCGCGCCGATCTTCGAGCGTTCACCGATCTCGATCGGGCCGAGCAGCGCCGATCCGGCGCCGATCATCACCTCGTCGCCGACGGTCGGGTGGCGCTTGCCGCGCGCGAAGCCCGTCCCGCCGAGCGTCACGCCCTGGTAGATCGTCACGTGGTCGCCCACCTCCGCCGTCTCGCCGATGACGACACCGGCGCCGTGGTCGATGAAGAGCCCGCGCCCGATCCGGGCGGCGGGATGGATCTCGACTCCCGTCACCGCGGTCGTCACGTAGGCCAGCAGGCGCGGCAGCAACGGCACCCCGGCCTCGTGGAGAGCATGGGAGATCCGGTGCGACAGGAGCGCCTGCACGCCGCCGTATGTCAGGAGCATCTCCGCCCGGCTCACGCTCCGCGCGGCCGGGTCTCGCTCCAGCGCCGCCGCGAGGTCCTCGCGCACCTCCCGCGCCACGCGCGCGAATGTGGGCAGCCCGAGCATCAGGGAGCGAAGAACGGGGTGCTGATGTAGCGGTCGCCCGAGTCCGGCAGGATCGCGACGACGCGCTTTCCGCGCATCTCCGCGCGCGATCCCAGCTGGACCGCGGCCCACATGGCCGCGCCGGCGGAGATGCCCGCGTTCACGCCCTCGCGGCGCGCGCACAGGCGCGCGGTCTCGATCGCGTCCTCGTCCTCGACCTGCACGATCTCGTCGATCACGTCGCGGTTCAGGACCTCGGGGACGAATCCGGGGCCGATGCCGTCGATCTTGTGCGGGCCCGCCTTGCCGCCCGACAGGACGGGCGACGACGCCGGCTCCACCGCCACCACCTGCAGGCCCGGGTGGCGCTCCTTCAGCCGCTCGCCGCATCCCGTGATCGTGCCCCCGGTCCCGACCGCGGCCACGAGCACGTCGATCCTCCCGTCCATGTCCCGCCAGATCTCCTCGGCCGTGGTGCGGCGGTGGACCTCGGGATTGGCGGGATTCGAGAACTGGTTCGGCACGTAGCAGTTGCCGCGCTCGCGGCAGATGCGGCGCGCCTCCTCGACGGCCTCGTTCATACCGCCCATCGACTCGACCCACACGACCTCGGCGCCGTACAGCCGCAAGAGCTTCTCGCGCTCGCGGCTCATCCCCTGGGGCATCGTGATCACGAGGTCGTAGCCCTTCGCGGCGCAGACGAACGCCAGCGCGATGCCGGTGTTCCCCGAGGTGGACTCGACGATCGTGTTGCGGCCCGGCTCGATCCGGCCCTCGGCCTCCGCCGCCTCGATCATCGAGACGCCGATCCTGTCCTTGACGCTCCCGCCCGGGTTGTGAGACTCGAGCTTTCCGATCAGCTCGGCCCCGCAGTCGGGCGCCACGCGGGTGAGGCGGACCATCGGCGTGTTCCCGACGAGATCCGAGAGGTTGTCCGGTATCGCCCGGGTGGGCGGCGAGACGCTCATCCGCCCGCGAGGGTATCGCGCTACTCGCGGCGCTCGACGGCGTCGCCGATCAACCAGAACATCGGAGGCCACAGCCCGACGAAGAGCGCACGCCGCTCGGCATTGCCGCGCTCCTCCTGGTCGACGGTCTTCGCGCGGATCCACAGCGTGATGCAGAGCCACACGCTCGAAAGCGATACGACGTGGAGGTGCCAGCCACGCAGGCCGACGCTCTGAAGGGCCTTGCTCACCATTGCCCGCGGGTACCCGACGACTCGCCGGGTATGCGCATGCGGTGCGCCGACAGACCCTCCCACGCCGGCTCGGCACCGCCGCGCGCTGGCCCGTCGGGGTCTCCCTGACGTCCTGGCGCTACCTGTGGCGGACGACGCCGCTCTACCGCGACGAGATCGCGGGCTCCTGGGCGGAGGACGCGCCCCCGCCGGTGCCGGACGACGTGGACCGCGAGGACGTCCAGTGGCCCGAGGACGGCTCGGGCCCGCACTTCCACCGGCGCTACAGCGTCCGGATCGAGGGCTCCCGGCTGTCCGCGGCGGAGCTCGTCGGGCAGCTGAAGGCGGACCCGGACCGGGCCGCGCCCTCCGAGTTCGCGACCTTCCAGAAGCTGCGCGGTGAGCCGGGGACGCTTCGGGTGAACGACGAGTTCGTGGTCCGCATGCCCGGGCCCTGGGATGGGCCGGTGCGGGTCGCGAGCATCTCGCCGCGCTCCTTCCGCCTCATCACGCTCGCCGGGCATCTCGAGGCGGGTCAGATCGAGTTCCGCGCCTCGGATGGAGAACGACTCGAGTTCGAGATCGAGTCCTGGGCGAAGAGCGGCGACCGGCTCTCGGAGCTGCTCTACGACCGCCTGCGCATCTCGAAGGAGGTGCAGTTCCACATGTGGACGTCGTTCTTGGAGCGGGTCGTGAAGCTGTCGGGAGGCCGGCGGTCCGGTGGCCTCCGGATCCAGACGCGCAAGGTGCGCGACGAGCGGGCGCTCGAGGCCCTTCGCGGCAGGGCCTTCAACTTCGACGAGGCCTCGCGCGCGACATGGACCGAGGAAAGCGGCTGGCACATCGACGACTACTGCCAGCCGCTGCCGGACGAGCGGCCAGGCCAGCCGGAGCCCGCCGGGCCCTGGGAGCGCGCACAGGGCTTTCTGCGCGACTACGAGTTCGCGGACCCGCAGGTGGTGCGCCCCCTGTTCCGCCGCGAGGGACCGCTCGAGGGACGCGACATGCTCCTCGAGGCGCGCTTCCTCGGACTTCGCTTCCGGCTCGGCGTGCGGGTGGGCCGCGTGATCGACGAGACTCGCTCGGTCGAGGGCCGCGACGTCCGGGTCTGGGGCTGGGGCTACTCGACGCTTCAGGGTCACCTCGAGATGGGCCACATGGACTACGAGGTGTGGAAGTGGCTCGACACCGGGGCCGTCGAGTTCCGCGTCCACGTCGTCTCGCGCCCGGGGCGAATACCCAACCCGATCCTCCGCCTGGGCTTCCGCCTGTTCGGGCGGCGCGAGCAGGTGCGCTTCGCGAAGAGCGCCTGCGCCCGGATGGCGCAGCTCGTGTTTGTGCCGGCCTGACGCGGGCACGAGTGGCGCTGGGGTTGGGCTCGGCGCGGGAGCGACGACCAGCCTCCGGACTCGACGGGACCAGACGCCCAGCGGCCACAGTTCGCTGCGGCGGGGCTCCTACCTGTACTCATCTCAAGAAGGAGTCACCCATGGCCACAACACGGGCCGATGGCAGTACCCAGGTGGACCGGCCGCGGAGCAGCGGGTTCCGCGCGGTCACCGACCACAACCACGAGACCAAGGCGTCGTTCAAGACGACCGAGTTCTGGGCGATGGTGGGCCTTATCGTGGCGATCCTCGTCAGCGCCGCGCTGATCGACGGCGGCGACAACGGCACGGACGAGTTCATCGCGCGCAACGCGTGGCTCTACGTCTCGATCATCGCCGGTTCGTACTTCGTCTCGCGTGGTCTCGCGAAGTCGGGCAGCTACGAGCCTGATCGCGACTACAACCTCGTGGACGTCAGCGAACGCACCCGCGACCGCGCGGGCGACGGCCGCTAGCGCGCAGCTACTCGCAGAACGCGACGAAGGGGACCCCAATGATGGTGGTCCTCTTCGTCTGCGTGCTCACGCCGAACGTGATCTGACCGCCACTCGGGCGCTTCGGCGTCTGCACCAGGGTCAGCTGGAAGACCTGGTCCGTGCTGTGGTCGATCGTCGCGTTCGGGAACTTCGCCTTGATGGCCGGGATCTTTGCGCCGATTCCGATGCCGCGCGCCTTCGCGCCGCCCGTGACGGTGATGCTGTCGACCTTCCGCGGACTCGAGAGCGTGTACTGGACGCTCCCCTTGAGCGGAAGCTTGAGCTTCGCCGAGCGCGTGTTCGGCCCGCCCAGCTCGCAGCCGGGGCGAATTGGCCCGACCTTGCCGCGCGCCCGGAGGTCTGAGTGCGTGTCGCCGAGATGGACGCCGTCGACACGCGTCGGCGAGATCTTGGCGGCGGCCGAGTCATGCGCGGCGGGCGCCGCGAAGCCGGCGACCGCGACGGCGCCGGCCGCGACGAGCGCGGCGGCGAGGGCGAGCGGGAACGATGGGCGGAGAGGGCGCATGCCGGTCAAGCTAGCGCCCGCGCCGGGCAGCCGCGCGCGCGCCGCTGCTTCGGTGGACGTTCGGCCCCAAAAACCGCCCGGATGTTTGGCGAGGAGTGCCGGGCGGGCAACCTGCGCTCAGCCAAAGAAAGGGGGGAGCATGTACATCAGCATCGGCGCAGCGATCCTCATCATCATCCTGCTCATCATCTTCGTCTTCTAGCTCGGAACCGCGGCTCAGCGCCGCAGCACGATGTCCTTCGTCGCGACGGTCGATGCGCCGTTGACGTCGTGCGCCGTGATCGTCAGCTTTGCGCGGACCCGGTCGTCGTCGTAGAGGTAGCGGCGAACGGGCCAGCGCAGGCGCATCTGCGTGTTGAGCGTGAGCGGCACGATCGTCAGCTGGATCCCGAGGTCGTCCGCGATCACGCGCTCGCGCCTCGGCAGGCCGAGACGCCGGGCCTCCGCCGCGGACACCTCGAGCTTGGCCACGATCTCCGCGGCCGCCGAGAACGTGACCGGCAGGCGGAGCGGCTTTCCGCGCAGGAAGAGCGCAAGGTCGCCGGCGTCCGCGAGCGGGCCGGTCGTGACGGTCAGCGGCAGGACGCCGCTGGTGTCAGGCGGGGGCGAGCTCTGCCCGCCGGCGAGGTACTCGCAGCTGGCGTCGGCGGCGTCACCCGCGTCTACGACGGCGCTGTCCCCGCCCTCGCCGCAGCTCAGGCGGTCCGGGCCGCCGTCGACCGCGATCAGCAGGTCGTTGCCCCATTCGTTCGTGGCCCTCAGGTCGTCGCCGTAGAGGTCGTCCATGCCCGGGCCACCGGTCAGGCCGTCGTCGCCGGCGCCCCCGACGATCAGGTCGGCGCCCTCACCGCCGTCGATGTCGTCCGCGTCGTCGAGGCCGTAGAGCCTGTCGTCGCCGGCTCCGCCGTCGATCTGGTCCGCGTTGGTCGAGCCGTAGATCGTGTCGTTGCCGTCGCCGCCATCGGCCACGATCCGCGGCTGGACGTCGTCGTCCGGCGCGGCCGTGAACGTGTCATCGCCGCCACCGAGGACGACCTTGAGGGTGACCCTGTTCACGTGCGTCTGGGACGGCGCCCCACAGGTCACGACCACGCGCGTGATCCCAGGCCCCCGCAGGCGCCTGCAGCCCGCCCCCGCCCGCAGCGCGTGCCCGCGCGGGACGGTGAAGGAGATGAGCCGACGGTTGTCCGTGCCCGCGTGCTGGACTCTGTCGCCGCGCGAATCCGACGTGAGCGTGACCACGTTCCCGCTGCGCGAGACCCTGGCGTTCCCCAGCGCGAACGCCGGGAATGCCGCCATGACGAGGGCAACCGCGACGCCAGCCCCCACATAGCGTGATCGCGGCATGCAGCCCCATCCAACCGAGCGGCGATGTCCCCGTCAAGGGCGACGCCTAGATGTAGTACATCTAGTTAGGGGGCTACATCTCGCCGAGGCCGCGCTATGCCTGACTTTGCGCGGGGTGCGTGCGATCCACGGTGCTGCACTTGGGCTCGCCGGCGCGCTGCCGGGTGCCGGAGCATGAGCACCGGCCGCCCCTCGCCGAGTGTTCCGAGCTGGCCCTCCCGGATCAGCCTCGTGCGGGTAGCGGCCGGTGCGGAAGCGACGGCGCGGGCACCCCCGTGCCGTTCCGGGGCGTCACGTCGCCCCGCCGCCTTGGTTCGCGTACCCGGCGTGTCCGGCTATTCACCGATGTCGACCCGTCCGGATCGCGAGCTTCGAATGCCGTACAGGGCAAATCGCGCTCAATCGAGCGTGTTCTTCACCTTGTCCGTTGCGCTCCCGGCCTTCTTCTTCGCGGTCCCACTGGCGCTGTCGGCGCGCCCCCGGTCCTTCATCCGCTTGTTGGATGTGAGTCCGCCCCAGGCCTCCTTCAGGCGACCCTTCGCCCTGTCGCTCCTTGCACCCATGCGACTTCCTTTCTCGGGTTGCGTGATGCATACCCGTGGTCGACCCCAAGAAACGACCGGCGCCGGGGCGCAGGACATCCGCCAGGGGTCAACTCGGCTGTCTAAAACGGAAACGCGGGCTCTGCGGCGGGATTCCTGTCAGATGTAGTACATCGGCGCTGCCGAGTCGCGCGTCTCGCGCTCGGCTATGTCGGCGATCGTCGTGGCGCCGAGGACGTTGCGTACGGCGTCCACGGCGTCGGTCCAGATCGGGCCGCCCGCCGCGGCCTCGGCGCCCAGCTCGCCCTCGAGCAGCTCGACGACCTCGAGGATGGTCACCTCGCTCGGCGGGCGGGCGAAGCTGTAGCCGCCCTTCACGCCGCGCTGCGACTGGAGGATGCCCGCGCGCCGCAGCGATGCGAACAGACCCTCGAGGAACTGCACGGGGATGTCGCGAGCGCGGGCGAGGTCGCCGATCGGCACCGGCACGGAGTCGCCCCGGCGCGCCAGCTCCGCGAGCGCCCGGACCGCATAGGGCGACTTGCTCGTGATCACCAGCACGGCGGCTGACTCTACGGTATGGGGATGCCGCCTTCGAGGCTCGCACTGTGGCTGCCGCCGCTCGCCCTGATGGGCGCGATCTTCTTCTTCTCGGCCCAGCCGAGCCTCGACTCGGGGCTCGGCTGGATCGACCACATCGGCCGCAAGGTCATCCACTTCGGCGAGTACGCGCTGCTCACGTATCTGTGCTGGCGGGCGCTCGAACCGTCGACAAATCCACGCAGAGCCGCTCTACTGGCATTCGTGCTCGCCAGCGCCTACGCCGTGACCGACGAATACCACCAGAGCTTCGTGGAGGGCCGCCACGGGACGCCCGTCGACTGGCTGATCGACTCGGCCGGCGCCGCCGCGGCCGCCTGGTGGCTGGGCGCGCGGACGCGGACCGCCGCCTGATGCGCCGCATCCCGATCGAGTCGACCGGGGCGATCGTGGTGTTCGCGGCGGCGCGCCTCGCCGTGGCCGTGGTGGCGCTGGCGGCCATCGCCGCGGTCGGCTTCCCCTACGAGGGGCGCGCCGGCGCCGTGGTGGCCGTGTTCGTGGCGTGGTCGGCGGGCGTCCTTTTCCTCGCGCGCCGCGACCCGGACCGCGCGCTCGGTCTGTTCGTCCCGGCGGTCGACTTCGCCCTCCTGCTCGCCCTGGAGCTGGTCGCGCCGGACACCGTCGGCGCCGTCCGCCTCGCCGCGCTCTTCATGATCGCCGCCCACGCGCACATCCAGGGCGAACGGCGCGGCGTCACGATCGCCGCCATCGGCTCGACCGCGCTCGTCGCGGGAACGGCGATCCGCGGCGACGCGCCGGTGGACTCCGACCTGCTCGGCTTCTACGAGGCGGTCTTCCTCCTGTCCTCGCTCGCCACGGCGGTCGTGGTCGGTCTGCTGCGGACGTCCGAGTCCGCGTCGCGGCTTCGCGCCCGCGGCCTGTCGCGCCGCTCCATGCAGGCCGAGAGCGAGGTGCGGCGGCGCGTGGCGGAGTCGATCCACGACGGGCCGGTCCAGGAGCTGATCGGCCTCGACATGATCCTGTCGGCGGCGAGGAGCGAGAGCGGCGACACCAAGGCCGGCGGGCTCATCGACGAGGCCCGGGAGCTGGTCAGCCGCAACGTGCGCGCGCTCCGTGACGAGATCGTCGACCTCGGCCCGTACGCGTTCCACGAGATGACCTTCGACACGGCCATCGAGAACTGCCTCCCGGTGTGGCAGCGTCGCTACGGGTTCGAGGTGCGGCTCGCCATCGAGCGGATCACGCTCCCGCCCGAGATGGCAGGCGACCTCTTCCGGATCGCGCAGGAGGCCGTGGCCAACGCGGGGCGGCACTCGGGCGCCACCCAGGTGGAGCTGTCCCTGCGGACGGTCGACTCGGACGTGGAGCTGCGCGTGGCCGACGACGGCCACGGATTCGACGGCGACGGGGTGCTCGCGCCCCCGGAGCCGGGCCACCTCGGCCTGGCCAGCATGCGCGAGCGGGCGGAGCTGATGGACGGCGAGCTCGAGATCGAGTCGTCGGGCCGCGGGACGAGGGTGCTGGTGCGCGCGCCGTTGGGAGCTGCGGCGGCGCCGTAGCGCAAGCACCGGGCGTGCCCGGTGCGCCGCGATGTTTTTTAGATCCAGCCGCGCTCGGTGGCGATCAGGACCGCCTGAGCGCGATCCACGGCGCCGAGCTTCGCGTAAGTGTTGTGGAGGTGCGTGCGAACCGTGCTCGTCGAGAGCTCGAGCTCGTGCGCGATCTGCTTGTAGACCTTGCCCTCGGCGAGCCGCTTCAGCACCTCGACCTCGCGCGTCGAGAGCGGGCACGGGTCCACGTTCCGCTTGGCCGTGCCGCTGCCCTGCGGCAGCTCGTACATCACGGAGCGGAGCTGCTCGGTGGTGAGGCCGCACGCGCGCGCGGCGTGCAGAAGCTGCTTGGGGTTCACGGTCTGGCCGTGGCCGTAATGGGCGAGCATGTCGGCGAGCCGGACGAGAGCGGCCTCTCCCTCGGCATCGTCGGCGTGATGGCGCTCGATCGCCGTGGCCAGCCGGTTCGGCAGGGCCCAGCGCCTGGCGAGCACCCCTCCGACGAGCGCGTGGTCCACGCCCAGCTCGAGGCGCTCCTTGTGGAGGCGCTCCTCCGGCGTGCGAGCGGCACCGTGTATCTGCGACGGGTAGCCGGGATACGCGTGCGTGAGGACGAGCTTGCCGACGTCGTGGAGCAGCGCGGAGCAGAGCAGCTGGTCGCGGTCGTCGTACTCCATCTCGCGCGCTAGGCGGTCGGCGGCGGCCTGGGTGGCCACGGCGTGGAGCCGGAAGCGCTCGGGCATGAGGTCCCACCCGGGCGTGCGCTCGAAGAAGTCGAAGGTTGCGGTGCGCGCGGCGAGCGTCTCGACACCCTCCGGCGTGAGGATCTCGACGGCCTCCGGGATGCTCGCGATCTTGCCCTTCTTGCGCTGCGTCGTGCGGTTCGCGATGCGCAGCATCGTGATCACGAGTGCCACGTCGGACTCGACGGCCTGGACCACCTCGCCCACCGAGGAGCGGTCCTCGCGCACGACGCGCAGCACGCGGTTGCGCGACTCGGCCAGAGCCGGGAAAGCCTCGAGTGCCTCGAACGCGGCTGTGAGCCTGCGGCCGTGACCTTCGTTGTGGCGCGCAGCGGCATCCTGGCCGCCGGCCTGCTTGATGGAGGGCGACGCTTCCACAGTCACCCCGGGTATCGGCAGGGGTGGACGAAAGGTTGAGTTTTTCGCCCTATTTGGCTTTGGCAAGCGCTTTATCGAGGCGCGCCAGAGTCTCCTCACGCCCGAGCGCCGCGACCGACTCGAAGATGCCCGGTGACACCGTCGCGCCGGTCAGGGCCACGCGAATCGGCTGGAAGACCTCCTTGGGCTTCACGCCGAGCTCGTCGGCGAGCGGCCGCAGGACCGACTCGACCTCAAGGGCCCCGAACGGCTCGGCCACGGTCGCGACCGCCTCGCGGATCCGCGGGAGGTGCTCCGAGCCGCCCCACTGGCGCCAGGCCTTCTCGTCGTAGTCGGACGGGGCCTCGATCAGCGCGCCCGCCAGCCCCCAGAAGTCGGCGAGCGTCTGCATCTTCTCGCGCGAGATCTCGACGACGGCGAGCGGGATCTCGCGGCCGCAGAACCGCTCGAGGCGGCGGTGGAGCTCCTCGACCGGCAGCTCGCGCATGTAGCGCCCGTTCATCCAGCGAAGCTTTTGCTCGTCGAAGACCGCAGGGTTCTTCGAGACGCGCTCGAGCGCGAAGCGCTCCACGAGCTCGTCGGTCGTCATGAAGGTCGTGCTCTCGTCGTAGCCCCAGCCGAGCAGGGCGATGTAGTTGCGCACCGCCTCCGGCAGGAAGCCCTGCTCGCGCACCTCCTGCACCGACGCGGCGCCGTGGCGCTTCGACAGCTTCTTGCCGTCCGGCCCGTGCAGCAGCGGGATGTGCGCGTACACCGGCGGCTCGGCGCCGAGCGCGCGCAGCAGCATGAGCTGCCGCGGCGTGTTCGACACGTGGTCCTGCCCGCGCACGACGTGCGTGATGCCCATGTCGCGGTCGTCCACGGCGACAGCCAGGTTGTAGAGAGGGCTGCCGTCGGAGCGCTGGATCACGAAGTCCTGGATCGCTGAGTACGGATTCGTCACGTCGCCGAGCACCACGTCCTGGAAGGTGATCTCGCCCTCCTCGGGCACGCGGAACCTCACCGCCCCCTCGTCCTCGTAGGCATGCTCCGACTCGAGCAGCTGCCGCACGGCCGCTCCCGAGGCCCGGGCCCCACGGGTGTGGTTCTCGAAGACCATGTCCGAGGTGTGCATCGACATGATCGCTTCTACATCCTGCTCGTTCCAAGCCTGGTCATAGCGATCGATGAAGGCGGCGAGGTCCACGACGCAATCCTAAGCTCGCGCCCTCGCTCGCTGTCCCGAATTACCAGGTCGGGCGAGGCCTTTCTCCTATGAGCGCTCCACCGCA
>Ga0126313_10001221_pt1 | contig 13362 bp, 9 predicted proteins | sample Plot105A_FD_89954 | JGI IMG/M metagenome (GOLD analysis project Ga0126313, IMG submission 89954) | Serpentine soil microbial communities from UC McLaughlin Reserve, CA, USA - Plot105A | ecosystem: Environmental > Terrestrial > Soil > Grasslands | place: USA: UC McLaughlin Reserve, Lake County...
CGCGCACGACGAGCCGCGTGTCGCGCGTGGCGTCGCCTCCGTACAGGAGCGCCTGCACCGCCTCGTGGGAGGCCACCTGCTCGAGGGTCGCGTCGTCGCCGTCCACCGCCTCCGCCCATGCGGCCACCGCCCTGCGCGCCGCCGCCTCGAGCACGTCGGGACTGAAGCGGCCGTCGGCCACGGCGAGGTCGAGCGCGCGGGCGCGGGCGTCGCCCTCGAATTCGACCTCGGCGAGGTCGGCGGTCGTGAAGCCCTCGGGCAGCGCGTCGGCCACGGCCAGCTCGGTCACCGCCTCGTCCTCGAGCCGCTGGTCGTCGGACCACGGCGAGGCGACGATCTCCTCGTCGAGGTGATGGTCGCCCTCGGCACGCTGCTCGATCGACTGGACCATCCACTGGCCGTCACGGCGTGCGAGCGTCCAGTACTCCACGAGGGCGATCGTCTCGTCCTTCTCGCCGGAGCGCATCACCCTGTTGCCGGTCGAGTCGAGCACGTAGGCGCGCAGGCTCGCCTCCACCCGGACGACCGCGCGGTCCTCGTCGTCGTCCTCCCTGTTGACGATGCCGACGTACTGGACCTTCGGGTCCGCCAGCACCTCCACGCGGTTGTGCCAGCCCTTCGAGTCGAAGTCATCGAGGCGGCGGTTCCATTCCACGAGCAGGTCCGGTCCGACGAGCCCTGCCAGTGCCGCGCGGTCGCGGGCGTCCCAGGCCGCCTGCGCCGCGCGGAAGAGCGCGACGGCGTGGCGCTCGAGCTCGTCGGAGGCGAAGTAGGCGTCGTCCTCCGCGGCCTCCGCCGACGCGGTGCGCACGCGCGCGTCGCGCTCGCGCAGCTTGCGCCGGTAGCGCGCCGTGTGGATCGCGAGATAGAGCAGGAACAGCCCGAACAGGCCGAACACGACCACCACCACGATCGGGTCGCCCTCGCCCGTCCCCGACGAGCCACCGCCGCCGGAGAAGCCGCCTCCTCCTCCGCCTCCGCCGCCGAACCCGCCGCTTCCGGACCCGGCCTGGGCGAGGAGGAGCATGAGCGAAGGCATCGAGCAGCCAGCATAGAAACCGCGGGCGCGGGCGGCAAACCGGTGGTAGCGTGCCGCATGCTTCCCCGAATTGCCTTCAGCGCCGCCCTGATCGCCGCGCTTCTGGCCGTCCCGGCCGCCGCCCACGCCGCCGCCGTGGTGCAACCGAGCTCGGTGGCCACGACGGCGCTCCTGTCACCCGGCAGGACGCACACCGTCAGCCTCGTCTGCCCGTCTCCGTCGGTGGCGCTGAACGCCGCCGTGACCGGCACGGGCCCCGGCGTGAGGGTGCGCAGGTCGAGCCCTGGCAGCGAGGCCGGGACATGGCGCCTCAGGGTCGCCGTGGGACCGGGCGGCTCCCGCCGCGTGCGCGCCGTGCTGCGCTGCGTGCGCCTCGACCTGCCGAGCGGCGTCTCGGGGGCGCGCCTCGGGACGAAGACGCGGCGCCAGTTCTCCGTCGCGGTCCCGGCCGGCGGCACCGCCTCGGTGCGGCTCCGCTGCGGGCCGGCCTGGCTCGCGACGGGCTATGGGCTCGAGCGCGGTACGAGCGATGACGTGCGCCTGGCGGAGGTGGTCCCCTCGGCGCACGGCTGGGACTTCGTGCTCGAGAACACCGGGCACGCCGCGGTGAGAGCGGGCGTGAGCGCGCGCTGCCTGAAGCAGACGGTGACGGCGAGCCGAGACGGCGGCACGGCTCAGCTGCGCTTCCGGATCACGCGGCCGACGTTCCCATTCGTCCTCACGGGCGGCGGATCGCCGACGATCCTGCAAGCGTGCGGCGCGGGCGCGTTCAGCCTCGCCACGGGGAGCCGCGTGGAGGCGGCGGACCCGATCGAGCTCTTCCGGAGCGCCCCCGTGCGCGCGCGTGGAGGCAGCTGGACCTTCCGGCGCGCCGACGCCGGCGACACGGGCCAGGTCTCGCTCGTCTGCCTGAGCCGCGGCAGCGTCTTCCACTAGCCGGGCCAGGGCGGCGCGGGCAATAGCATCCCGCGCCGCATGCAGTTCGACCTGACCGAGGAGCAGCGGGAGATCCGCCGGCTCGCGCGCGACTTCGCCGACGGCGAGGTGCGGCCGGTCGCGGAGGAGCTCGACCGCGAGAAGCGCTTCCCCTACGAGATAGTCGCCAAGCTGGGCGAGCTCGGCCTCATGGGCATGCCCTATCCCGAGGAGTACGGCGGGGGCGGCATCGACAACCTGAGCTACGCGATAGCGATCGAGGAGCTCGCGCGGGTGGACTCGAGCGTGGCGATCACGGTCGCGGCGCACACCTCGCTCGGCACCTGGCCGCTGTACGCCTTCGGCTCCGACGAGCAGCGCGCCGAGTGGATGCCGCTCCTCTGCTCGGGCGAGCGGCTCGGCGCCTTCGGGCTCACAGAGCCGGAGGCGGGCTCGGACGCCGGCAACACGCGCACGCGCGCGGAGCTCGACGGCGACGGCTGGGTCATCAACGGCGCGAAGCAATTCATCACGAACAGCGGCACGGACATCTCCGGGTTCGTGACGATCACGGCACGGACCGGCGAGGGCGAGGTCTCGAACCTGCTCGTCCCGAACGGCACGCCAGGCTACGTGGTCGGCGAGCCCTACCGGAAGATGGGCTGGAACGCGTCGGACACGCGGCCGCTCGCCTTCGAGGACTGCCGCGTCCCGGAGGAGAACCTGGTCGGCCCGCGCGGCCAGGGCTTCAAGCAGTTCCTCCAGACGCTCGACGGCGGCCGCATCGGCGTCTCGGCCATGGGCGTCGGGCTCGCGCAGGGCGCGCTCGACGAGGCGCTCGCGTACGCGAAGGAGCGCGTAGCATTCGGGCAGCCGATCTCGAAGTACCAGGCGATCCAGGCGAAGCTCGCCGATCTCTCCACCGAGATCGAGGCCGCGCGCCTCCTCACCTACAAGGCCGCGCTCGAGAAGGACCACGGCAGGAGCTTCTCCCTGACGGCCGCCCAGGCGAAGCTGAAGACGGGCCGGCTCGCGGTACGGGCCACCGAGGAGGCCGTCCAGATCCACGGCGGCTACGGCTACATCGAGGAGTACCCGGTATGCCGCTTCTATCGCGACGCGAAGATCCTCACGATCGGCGAGGGCACCGACGAGGTCCAGCAGATGGTGATCGCCCGCGCGCTCGGCTGCTGAGGTAGGTTCACCTCACACCCGACGCAAGGAGGATTCGATGGCTGATGCTGGCCTGTTCATCGGCTGGGGCGAAGTGGTACGCGGGCGGGAGGATCGCGCACTCGACGTCTTCAACGAGTCGATCGAGCTCTACGGACAGATGCAATCGGACGGGCGCATCGAGAACTTCGAGGTGTGCCTCCTCGAGCCGCATGGAGGCGAGCTCAACGGGTTTACGCTCCTCCGAGGCAGCGAAGAGCAGATCGACGCCGTTCACCGCTCCGAGGACTTCGAGCGGATGAACACGAAGGCGTCGCTCATCGTCGAGAACCTCGGGATCGTCGGCGCGGCACTCGGCGAGGGCCTTGGTCGTTCGATGGCGATCTACCAAGAGGAGATCGCGGTCGTCGCATAGCCGGGCGCGGCTAGGGTGCGGCGCGCGATGCGCCGCACCCTAGCCCTCTGGCTGCTCCTGTTCGGCGTCTACGCCGCCACGCTCGGGCTCGATGCCTTCGGGCGCTCCGACTACGGCGGCGACGAGCCGCACTACCTGCTTGCGGCGGACTCGCTCGTCCACGACGGCGACGTCGACGTGCTGGACGAGTTCGCGGCGCGCCGCTACTCCGAGTTCTACCCGTACGAGCTCGACCGCCACGGCCGCGAGACCGAGGGCAGGCTGAACGAGCCGCACGGCGTGGGCTTCCCACTGCTGATCGCGCCCGCCTACGCCCTTGGCGGCGCGAAGGGCGTGGAGCTGTTGCTCGCCGCCGTCGCGGCGCTCGCGCTGGCGCTCGCCTACCGCATCGCGCTGCGGGTCGTGCCCGACCCGTGGGCGCTCGGAGCGGCGCTCGCCGCCGGCCTCAGCCCGCCGCTGGTCGCGTACGGGACCGCGGTCTATCCGGAGCTGGCCGCCGCCGCGGCGCTCGCCGGAGCGGCGCTGCTCGCGCTCCGCCTCGACGAGCGGATCTCGCGGCGCGACGCGTTCGCGTGCTCTCTCCTCATCGGGATGCTGCCGTGGCTCGGCACGAAGTTCGTGCCCGCGGGCGTCGTGATCGGGGCATTCGCGGTGCGGTCGGTCTGGCGCGCGCGGCGGCGGACGCTCGCCGTTGGCGCTGTCGAGCTGTCGCTCTTCTCCGTGGCGCTGTACGTGGCGATGAACGAGGCGATCTACGGCGGACCCACGCCCTACGCCGCTGACGTGCCCGGCGAGAGCGCCACCGACGCGTCGTTTCCCGGCGGATACCTCGAGCGCGCGTACCGGCTCGTGGCGCTGTTCCTCGACCGCGAGTACGGACTGCTCCGGTGGGCGCCCGTGTTCGCGCTCGCCTTCGCGGGCGTGTGGTGGCTGTGGCGCGCGCGCCGCGACCGGCTAACCACGGCCGTGCCCGGCATGCGCCCCGTGGAGCTGGCCGCGGGCGTGTGCGCGGCGGCGCTCGGCGCGCAGCTGCTCGTGGCCGCGTTCGCCGCTCCGACGATGTTCGGCTTCTGGTTCCCGCCGCGCCACCTGCTCGCCGCGCTCCCGCTCGCCGTGCCGCTGGTCGCCTGGGGGCTGCGCCACCTGCCTCGCGCCGGGACCGCGCTCGCCGTCTTGACCGTGGCCTCGACCGCGTGGCTCTACGCCGACGTGCGCTGGGGCGACGGCTCGCTCGCCGGCGGCCGGCCGGATGCGCCGTTCGGGCCGCTCACCGACCTGCTGCCGCTGTTCGGACCTGGCGGCGGCTGGGCGTACTGGCTCGCGGGGGCGATAGGCGTTGCAGTGGCGCTGCTCGTCCTCCGCGAGGCGCGCGCGGCACGCCATTCCGCCCACGCCGCCGGCGCGACGCGCGCCAGGTACTCCGGGTAGCGGACGAACGAGCGCCCGCTCGCGCGCCGGCGGTACGCCACGGGGACCTCGACCGGCTCGATGCCCTGGCCCCAGAGCCACAGCGTGAGCACCTGGGCGTAGTTGTAGTCGTGCGCTACGCGGGCGCGGGCGAGCGCTCGGGCCGAGAAGGCGCGGAACCCCGTCTGGGCGTCGCTCGTGACGGTGCCCATCAGGGTGCCCAGGAGCGCGCTGGCGACCCGGTTGGCGAGCGAGCGGTGCCAGCTCATCCCCTCGCGCTCGCCGAGGAAGCGCGAGCCGAGCACGTAGTCGGCGCGCCCGCGGGCGACCGGCTCGAGCACCCGCTCGAGGTCGGCCGGGTCGTACTCGCCGTCCCCGTCGATGTAGACGGCCGCGGCGTAGCCGTCGTCGCGCGCGGCCTCGAGTCCGGTCCGGAGGGCGGCGCCGAGCCCACGCGAGGCCGTATGCGAGAGCACGCGCGCGCGGTGCCCGCGCGCGATCCTGGCGGTGCCGTCGAGCGAGCCGTCGTCCACCAGGAGCACGTCCACGGGCATGCCGCACGCGCTCCGCGGCAGCCCGGCGAGCACGCCGCCCACCGCCAGCTCCTCGTCGCGGGCCACCACGATCGCGAGGCAGCGGCCGCGCGCCAGCCGAGCCACCGGCGCCCGCGGGGCGGCGGGCTCGACGAACGGGTCGTCGGCCGGCACGAGCGGGCGCCCGCGGGCGGCCTCCGGCGCCGGGATCCCGAGGAGGCTCGAGACGGTCGCCGCCAGCTCCAGCACCGAGCGCGGCTCGTAGGAGACGGATGCCGGCAGCGCGCCCTCGCCCCAGACGACGAACGGCACCGGGCGCTCGCCCCAGTCGAGATGGCCGTGGCCGCCGATCCCGCGGCCCTGGCCGTGGTCTGCCATCAGGATCACGGTGGCGCCGTCCAGCCGGCCGCGCTCCTCGAGGAAGGCGAGGAAATCGCCCACGTGGCGGTCGGTCTCGGCGAGCTGGTCGAGGTACTCCGGGCTCCGCACGCCGCGGACGTGGCCGAGCTGGTCAGCGGCGAGCAGCTGGAGAACGAGCAGGTCCGGGTCCTCTTCGCACACGACGCGGCGCGCCTCGGCGGTCAGCGAGCGGTCGATCTCCGCGGTCGGCTGCACCGACGTGACGGAGCGGACCACCTCTTCGCCGAACGGGTCGAGCAGGTGAGCGATCCCCACGAGCCTGCCGCGCCTGCCCTCCCGCTCGAGCACGTCGAAGACCGACTCGCGCCGCACGCCGAGGCGGGGCGCGAAGTTCGAGCGCATGCCGTGCTCCGCCGGCGTGGCGCCGGTGAGCATCGACGAGAAGCAGACCACCGTCCGCGCCGGATAGGCAGGCTCGACGCCGAGGTACTCGGTTCCCTCGCGAGCGAGGCGGTCCATCACCGGCGCGTGGGCCTGCCAGAGCCGCTCGCGGTTGCAGCCGTCAACGACGAGCACGTACACGCGGCGGGCGAGCGGTGCGCGGGCGGGCCGCGAGGCACTCCGCTCCGGATAGCGCGGCAGCCGCTTGGCGAACGCACGAGCCGCGATCGAGCCAAGCGCCGCGGCCACGGCGAGCGCGGCCACCACGCGCGCCACGGACGCCGCGCTCGGCTCCTCCGCCACGAGCGTCGCGGCGCTGAGGGCGATCAGGAGCTTCGGCAGCTGCTCGAGCGCGTTTCCGCTCGTGGGGTCCGAGTTCGTGAGCACCAGGCGCCAGAAGCGCAGGCCGTTCGTCCAGGGCGCTCCGGTCCGCAGGTGGTAGTAGAGCGAGCCCCAGACGACGACGGTGAAGACGGCGTAGCCCGCGAGCGCGCCGGCAAGGAGCGCGGGCGCGCGCCACGGCTCGAGCAGGGGGACCGCGGCGAGCGCCGCGAGCCACGCGAGCGTGCGCCCGCGCAGGGCGAACGGGAAGCGCGACAGCGCGAGTGAGGACACCGCGGCCACGATCAACGCCAGGCCGAGCGCGCCGCCTGGGCCGAGCCCGATGGCGGCGGCCGCCAGCACCAGCAGCGGGTAGACCACCGAGAACGGGCGGCCCTCGTTGAACACGTTCCAGGCGCGCGCCGCCCAGACCTCGGCGGCGCCGGCGGGCCGGTGATGGAAGCGGGGCATGCCCGGCATCGTATTAGGGCGCCCTAACTACCGTACCCCTCGCGTTCGAGGAGCCTCGCCGCCGCGCTCGCCGGGTCGAGCCGGCGCGACACGACCTCGTCGAAGAGCTCCTGGACCGAGGGGTCCTCGCGCACCTTCGCCTCCAGGGTGCGGCGCATGCGGCCCGCCGCGAGGGCCACCACCTCGTTCATGAGGTTGCGCCGCCGGCGCTCGGCAAGCGTGCCCTCGGACTCGATGAAGTCGCGGTGCTCGGCGATCTTCTCGGCGAGCTCCTCCACGCCCTCGCCGCGGCTCGCCTCGGTCTTCACGATCGGCACGCGCCAGCCCTCCTGAGGGCCGAGCGAGAGCACCCCGCGCACCTCGCGCACCATCGTGTCAGTGAGCGGATGGTCGCTCTTGTTGACGGCGATCACGTCCGGGATCTCCATCACGCCGGCCTTGAGCGCCTGAATCGAGTCGCCGCTGCCGGGCATCAGGACGAGCGTCACGGTGTCGGCGTGGTCGATGATGTCCACCTCGGCCTGCCCCACGCCCACGGTCTCGAGGAACACGTCGTCCTTGCCGCTCGCGTCCATCAGGAGCGCGGCCTGGAGCGTCGCCTCCGAGAGCCCGCCGAGCGACCCGCGGCTCGCCATCGAGCGGATGTAGACGCCGGGGTCGAGGAAGTGGTCGGTCAGGCGGATGCGGTCGCCGAGGAGGGCGCCCTGCGTGAACGGCGAGCTCGGGTCGATCGAGAGCACCGCCACCTCCCGCTCGCGCGCCCTGGCGTGCTCCACGAGCCTGCCGATCAGCGTGGACTTGCCCACGCCCGGCGGCCCCGTGAACCCCACCACCGAGGCGCGGCCGGTGCTCGGGTAGACCTCGCGGACGAGCGCCCAGCCCTCGGGGTCGTCGTTCTCGACGAGCGAGATGGCCCGCGCGAGCGCGCGCTTGTCGCCCGCGAGCAGGCGCTCGGCGAGATCAGCGGCTGTGCGTCCGCGGGCGGCCACGCGCGCGAACTCTACGGCCCGGGTCAGCGCACCTCGAAGACCCACACGGTGCGCGCCACGTGGCGCGGACGCGTGGACGTGTGCGACCAGGACAGGTGCAGGTGCGGCGCGCAGCCGAGTCGCGGCTTGCACACCGAGGGGTGGCCGTGGTTGTAGTCGCCGTTCCAGCCGACCCAGCGGAACGGGAAGCGCGGGCGGTTCTGGCGCGGCTCGGCCCAGCGCGCTAGCCGCGACACGTCCGCCCACGTGCCGCCGGCGCCCGGCTCGATGTCCACAGCCAGCCCGAGCGGGTGCTCGCCGAACGGCTCGTGACCGACGGTGCCGTAGCCCTCGTCGATCCGCACGTGGTAGCGCCGGATCAGGTAGAGCACGCCCGGCAGGATCCGCCGGTCCACTCGCGCCCAGGTCTGGCCGGGCACGGGCACGAGGCCGCCGCCGCCCGTGCGCGACGCGGAGCGGCCGACCGAGCCGGCGAGGCCGTAGTCCACGCGCTCGCAGCCGAGGTCGAGGAAGTCGAGCGGCTCGGCCGTGACGGAGTCGCGCCCGCCGCCGCACCAGACCGAGTCGGCGAGGCCGCCGCGCACGTCGATCGCGTCGTCGCCCGCACCGCCGTCGACGAACGCCGCCACACGGGCCACGACGGCGACCGAGTCGCCGAGGTCGCCGGCCGAGACCTCGACCGTCGCGCCCGGCGGCGCCGAGCACGTCACGCCGACGCCGGCGGGGAGACAGCCCGGCCCGGCTGCCGGAGGAGCGCCCGCGTCCGTGACGGTGAAGGAGCCGGGCGCGCCGTCGCTCACCACGATCGCGTTGGGCTCGGCAGCGCCGGCGGCCACGCGCAGGACGGTCCCCTCGACCGACACCGTCGCCGCGTTCGCGGGGGCGGCTCCGCCACACGCCGCGAGCACGGCGAGCGTGGCTGCGGCGCCGCTCAGCGCAGGTGTCCGGCGACGTCCCAGGTCCACAGCTCGACCACGTTGCCGTCGGGGTCGGTCACGTACGCGGCGCGGCCCGCCCCGTCGAAGCCCATCTCCTCCACCGCCTGCCCGCGCTGGCGGAGAATGCTCACGGCGCTGTCATAGTCGCCCTCGTCGATGTGCATCGCGAAATGCACGTGCACTCCTCCGCGCCCCTTGGCAACCCCGACCTGCGGACGCCACAGGCCGAGCCGCGTGCGCTCGCCCGCCATCATCCAGACCGCCTCGCGCTCCGGCCAGCGCTCCACCACGGGAAGCCCCAGCACGCCCGCATAGAAGTCCTCGGCGGCGTCGAGGTCGACCACCTCCAGCACGAGCTCCGACACCCCGGTGACCGGAATGCCCTCCCCGCGATCACTCATACGCCAATGCTCGCAGCACGTCGAGCCGCGACGCGCGCCGCGCGGGGCCGATCGCGGCCACCACTCCGGCGAGCGCAGCGAGCACGAGCAGCACGACGAGCGTGGGCACCGGATACGAGAGCCCGAAGCCCTCGTCGGCCAGCGGGCGCGACACGAGCGCGGCGAATACGACCCCGAGCAGCGTGCCCAGGATGGCGCCGATCAGGGCCGTGATCACGGCCTCGTAGCGCACCATCGTGCGCACCTGGCGGCGCGACATGCCCACCGCGCGGAGCATCCCGAGCTCGCGCGTGCGCTCGTGGATCGAGAGCGCGAGCGTGTTCACGATCCCGAACAGGGACACGATGATCGCCAGCGAGAGCAGCGCGTAGACCAGTCCGAGCAGGGAGTTCACCTGCTCCTCCTGCTGGTCCTTCAGCTGGCTCTGGTTCTGCACCTCGACGGTCGGGTAGCGGTCCTTCACGACGTCGTCGATCTCCTTCTGGACCTCCTTCGGGGAGGCGTCCGGCTCGAGCCGCGCCAGCGCGAAGCTCGGCTGGAGCCGGCCGAACTGGCGCGTGGCGCTGTCGTCCACCACCAGCTTGCCGAGCAGGTCGAGCTCGCCCTCGATCGTGGCGCGGACCCTGAACGCGGCGGTCCGCTCGAGCGGCGTCCGCAGCCGCACCGTGTCCCCCACCTTCAGGCCGTTGTCGCGCGCGAACGCGTCGTCCACGATCGCGTCCCGCGGCCCCAGCCCGGCCAGTACCGACGGGTCGCCGCTCTTGAAGGTGAGCGCCAGCACCTGTCCGAGCGTCGAGGGGTCCACCGCGGCCACGCGCACGTTGTCGCCGCCGCGCGGCAGCGCGCCGGTCGCGTAGGTGATCGAGGAGACCGTCGCCACGCCGTCCACCTTGCGCGCCTCGGCCACGGCGTCGCGAGGGATCGGCGAGAAGCCGTCGCTGTTCTCGAGGACGATCTCGCCGCGGAAGCTCTCGTCGACGGTCTTGGCGACGGAGCTCTTGAGCCCCTCGGCGAAGATCGTCACGAACACGACCAGCGCGAGGCCGATCATGAGCGCGGCCGCGGTCGTGGCGGTCCGGCCCGGCTTGCGCATCGCGTTTTCGCGCGCGAGCCGGCCCGTGATGCCGCGCAGGCGCTCGAGCGGACGACCTGTGAGCGACGCGAGCGGGCGCACCAGCCGCGGCGAGAAGAGCGAGACGCCGAAGAGGACGAGCGCCGCGCCGCCGCCGAGGAGGCCGGCCGCGCTGCCGGAGTCCTCGATGCCGCCGAACAGCCCGACCAGCATCATCCCGAGCCCGGCCGCGCCCACGAGCAGCGCCACGGCGGTGACTACTCGCCCGCGCGCCTTCGCGTCCTGCAGCTCCGCGTCGCGGAGCGCGGCCATCGGAGTCACGCGCGTGGCGCGCAGCGCCGGGACGAGCGCCGCCACGAGCGTCACGGCCAGGCCCACTATCAGCGAGACGACGATCGTCCGCGGCGTGATCACCGTGCCGGTGTTCGGCAGGTCGATCCCGACGGCCTTGAACAGCTCGTTGATCCCGAACGCGAAGCCGATGCCGCCGGCGAGGCCGGCCGCGGAGCCGAGCAGCCCGAGCATGAGCGCCTCGGTGCCCACCGTCGCGAGGATCTGATTGCGCGAGGCGCCGAGCGTCCGGAGCATCCCGAACTCCCTGGTGCGCTGGGCGACCGTGATCGAGAAGGTGTTGAAGATCTGGAAGGCGCCGACGAACAGCGACACGCCGGCGAACACCAGCAGCGCGATGCGCAGGAAGCTCAGGCTCTCGGATATGTCGTCGGTCTGGCGCTGTGCCGCCTGCTCCCCGGTCTCGACCTGGACCTGGCGCGGCATCACGCGCGCGATCCGGTCGCGCAGCTGCTCGGCGCTCACACCGTCCGCCGCCGCGACCGAGATCTGGTCGAACCGGCCCTCGCGGTCGGTGATGCGCTGCGCCTCGGGCAGGACGACCTGGGCGATCCCGGCGCCGCCGAAGCTCGTGTCGCCGAGCTTCGTCAGGCCCACGACGTCGTAGGTCCTCGCCTCGTGCGCGCCCGCGAGCCGGAGCCTGTCCCCCACCTCGAGATCGCCGGTGTCCGCCGTCTGGGTGTCGATCGAGGCCTCGGTCGCCGTGCGCGGCTTGCGACCGTCCACGTAGTCGAGCGTCTCGAAGCGCGGAGGCAGGAGCGACGAGATGAAGTTGGGGGCGAAGCTGTTCCCGATCGGGTCGCCCTGCTCGTCCACGAAGCGGCCCACCGAGAAGATCGAGCCCGTCGCCTCGTCGACGCCCTCCACCCCGCGCACGCGCTCGAGCAGCCGCGCCGGGAACGCCGGTGGGCCGACCTCGTCGGACTGGATGTCCTGCCGCGCCGTGACCGCGACGTCCGTGCCCTTCAGCGACTCGCTGAAGATGTCGCTGAACGACTCGTTGATCGTGTCGGTCAGGACGTAGGTGCCCGCGACGAGCGCGACGCCCAGGAAGATCGCGAGCCACGTGGTGAAAGCGCGGAGCTTGCGCGCGGCGATGCCGCGCAGGGCGACCCGCGTCACGCAACGTCCTTCATCAGCTCGATGACCTCGGAGGCGCTGCCGGCCTCTCCGTCGTGCACGACCAGCCCGTCGCGCAGCACCACGAGCCGGTCCGCGTAGGACGCCGCCTCGGGGTCGTGGGTGACCATCACGACGGTCTGGCCGAACTCGTCCACCGCGGTGCGGAGCAGGCCGAGCACCTCCTCGCTGGAGCGCGAGTCGAGGTTGCCCGTGGGCTCGTCCGCGAACACCACGGCCGGCCGCGAGACGAGCGCTCGCGCCACGGCCACGCGCTGCTGCTGGCCGCCTGAGAGCTCCGCCGGGCGGTGCGTGAGCCGGTCGCCGAGCGCGACCGTCTCGATCAGGCGCGCGTACCAGTCCTCGTCCGCCTTCCGGCCGGCGATCGAGAGCGGCAGCAGCACGTTCTCCTCGGCCGTCAGAACGGGGATCAGGTTGAAGAACTGGAAGACGAAGCCGAGCTTGTCTCGGCGCAGCCGGGTGAGCTCGGCGTCGTCGAGGCCCGTGATCTCCTCGCCGTCCAGCGAGACGCTCCCGGCCGTCGGCCGGTCGAGGCCGGCGAGGATGTGCATCAGCGTCGACTTGCCGGAGCCGGACGGGCCCATGATCGCGCCGAAGCGCCCGCGCTCGAAGCCCACGGTCACGCCGGCGAGCGCATCCACTGCGGCGTCGCCCTCTCCATAGCGGCGGTGCAGGTCAACGGCGGTCACGATCGAGTCCATGCGCGTCAGGGTGGCATAGTCCGTTTCATGGACCCGAAGACGATGTGGGGCTCGGGGAACTACGCCGCGGTGGCGGAGCGGATCTCCGAAGCCGGCGACCGGGTGGTCCAGCGAGGCGCGGTCGGGCCGGGCATGGATGTGCTCGACGTGGCGTGCGGGACCGGGAACGCGACGATCCCGGCGGCACGCGCGGGCGCGCGCGTCACGGGGCTCGACTTCGCCCCCGCCCTGCTCGAGATCGCGCGCGAGCGCTGCGCCGACTCCATGGTCGAGATCGACTTCGTCGAGGGCGACGCCCAGGAGCTGCCGTTCGAGGACGCGAGCTTCGACCGCGTGGTGTCGACCTTCGGCCACATGTTCGCGCCCGACCACGAGCGCACGGCCGCCGAGATGCGCCGCGTGCTTCGGCCCGGCGGCGCGATCGCGATCGCGTGCTGGACGCCCGAGGGCTCGATGGGGCGCATCTCCCGGGCGATCGCCGAGCTGGTCCCCCCGCCCCCCGGCGGAACGCCGGCGGTCCTGTGGGGAACCGAGCAGCACGTGCGCGAGCTGCTCGGCGACGGTGGCCGGGGGCAAGCCGCGGGCGGTGCCCGCGGCGCAGCCATGACTTTCGAGCGGCACGAGATCGTGTGGGAGGACAGGTCCGCGGAGGACTACTCGCGCTTCATGCTCGAGAGCTTCGGCCCGCTGCTGAA
>Ga0126313_10001222_pt1 | contig 13362 bp, 13 predicted proteins | sample Plot105A_FD_89954 | JGI IMG/M metagenome (GOLD analysis project Ga0126313, IMG submission 89954) | Serpentine soil microbial communities from UC McLaughlin Reserve, CA, USA - Plot105A | ecosystem: Environmental > Terrestrial > Soil > Grasslands | place: USA: UC McLaughlin Reserve, Lake County...
GCTTGGTGGCGATCACGTCGATCACGCGGCCGGCCGGGTCGCGAACTGTGGTCTGGCTGCCGGGCTTGCCGACGAGGGCCTTGTCGAGCGAGCGCTCGAGGCCCTCCAGACCGCCGTTGTCGGTCCCGGCGTAGCCGAGCACGTGCGCGGCAACGCTGCGCTGCGGGTAGTAGCGCAACTCCTCCCCGTAGAAGCCGAGGCCCGGCAGATTCAGCTTCTCGAGCGCGGCCGCCTTCGCCGGATCGGCTTTCCGCTTCACGTAGACGAAGTGGCTGGAGCGGTCGGCCAGGAGCGGATAGAGCTTCTCGGCGTCGACTCCGAGCGTCTTCGCGGCGGCGAGTGCGACCCGCCGCGGATCCTTCACCTCGCGCGGGTCGGCGTAGACCGTGGTGGCCTGCTCCCCGATCGCCAGCGGCTCGCCGGTACGGTCGAAGATCGTCCCGCGGCCGGCCGGGATCACGGTCGTCCCCTCGTGCTGCCTGACAGCCATCCGCTCGAACCTCGAGGCCTGCACGCCCTGGATCCAGACCGCGCGCGCGAGCGTCCCCGCGAAGACGAGGACGAAGAGGCCGAGGAGGAGGCGGATGCGGCGGTTGGACTGCCGCGCGATCACTGTCCGGGCGGCGCCAGCTGCACGTGGTAGGTCAGTGCGGGATCAGCCTGGACGAGCCCCAGCTTCGACTTCGCCTGCGACTCGATCCGCGCCGTCGCGGAGGCGCTGGACAACTGCGAGCTGAGCCGTTTCGTCTGGCCCTGGAGCTCGACGCGCTCGCGGCCGAGCTCGTCGAGCCGCACGTTGAGCTGGAGGACGGCGACGTTGACTGCGACGACGCCTGCGAGCAGGACCGCGAGCAACACGATCCAGACTACGCCGCCGAACGGGCGAGTCCTCGCGCGCCGCTTCGGCGCCGTGCGCGGCGGCCGCGGCCGCCGACGGGCGACGGTTGGCGTCTCGACCCGGGCGGTGCCCGCCCAGCTGGCCATCAGACGCCGACCTTCGTGGCGGCGCGAAGCTTCGCGGATGCGGCGCGCGGGTTCGCCTCGAGCTCGCGGGCGCCCGGACGCAGCGGCTTGCGAGTCAGGTCGCGCAGGATCGGCTCGTTGCCGCAGGTGCAGATCGGGAACTCCGGCGGGCACGTGCAGCCTCGCGCCTGCTCCCGGATGAACCGCTTCACGATCCGGTCCTCGAGCGAGTGGAAGCTGATGACGGCGATGCGGCCGCCCGGCCTGAGCATCCGCACCGCCGCCGGGAGCGCCGTCTCGAGTGCTCCGAGCTCGTCGTTGACTGCGATTCGGAGCGCCTGAAAGACCCGCTTCGCCGGATGCCCGTCGCCGAACCGGGCCGGTGTCGGGATCGCCTGTTTGATCGTCTCGGCGAGATCTCCCGTGCGCTCGAAAGGCCGCTCTGCCCGGCGCCGCACGATCGCGCGCGCGATCTGCCTCGCGTAGCGCTCCTCGCCGTACCGCTTGAACGTCGACGCGAGCTCGCGCTCGTCGGCCTCGTTCACGAGGTCGCGGGCCGAGAAGTCGGCCGCCGTGTCCATGCGCATGTCCAGCGGCGCGTCGGCTGCGTACGAGAAGCCGCGCTCCGGCCGGTCGAGCTGCATCGACGAGACACCGAGGTCGAGCAGGATCGCGTCCGCCTGCACGTCGTTCCCCGCCAGCTGGTTGAGGACGAGCGAGAACTCTCCCCGGAGGAAGCGCGCCTGGACACTGCTGCGGGCCTTGAAGCGGTCGAAGTACGTCCGCGCCGAGGGATCGCGGTCGATCGCGATCAGCTTCCCCTCGCCGCGGAGATCGTCGGCGAGGAGTCGCGAGTGGCCGCCGGCGCCGAAGGTGGCGTCGACGACTGTCTCGCCGGGCTGTACCGCGAGGAGCTCGCGCACCGCCTCGGCGAGCACGGGGACGTGATCAGACGCGTTTCTCTGCAAGACGTTCGGCAACATCGTCTGCGCTCCCTTCGACTTTGGTGACGTTGTCGGTCCACGCGGCGCGGTCCCAGATCTCGAGATGGTCGTGGACGCCCGCCACGACGATCTCCCGGCCGAGTCGCCCGTGCCGCATCAGTGCAGGCGGAACGAGCACGCGCCCCTGCTTGTCGAGCTCTGCGTCCGACGCGGCGCTGAAGAAGAACCGCTTCAGGTCCCGCGCCTCCTTGGAGAACGGGTCGAGGGTCGCGAGACGGGCATCGACCAGCGCGCCCCAGTCGCCCCGCGCGTAGACGTCGAGGCACTCGTCGAGCCCCCGGGTGAGCACGACCCCGTCCGCGAATGCCTCACGGAAACGGGCCGGCAGCGTAAGCCGGTTCTTGTCGTCGATCGTGTGCTCGTATTCGCCGAGGAACATCCGTTCATGCGCTCCTGTCTCCCACTAACTCCCACTTTAAACCACTGATCCCCACTTGTCCACCCTCCCGATGCAGATCACCCTGTCGGTGCATCGCATTCGTCGGACCGCCTGGGGCCTGTCGGTCGGGCGGGCGAGCGGTGGCGGCTGAGGAAGGAATCAGCCTGTGAGGCCGGCGCCGCGGCGGGTGAGCGCGAGAGCTCCGCGCTCGGAGGCGAACGACAGCGCGTCCTGGATCTCCATCCCCTTCGCGAGCGCGAACGTGAGCGCGGCGGCGAAGCAGTCGCCGGCGCCGTACACGTCCTCGAACAGGCCCGGAGCCGCGGCCGCCTTATAGGGGCCTCCGGGCTGGGCCCAGCCGCCGAGAGCGCCCGCAGTCGAGACGACGAGTCGTGGAGGCGGGTCCAGATCCCCGGCCTGATACCGCTCGGCGTCGTCCTCCCCACTCGCGACCAGTGCGTCCAGCTCGATGCCCGCCGCGTGCAGCGTCGGGAGCTCGCGGGCGGTGGCGACGAGCACGCGGGCACGGCGGGCCTGGCGTACGGCGGCCGCGTCGCCCGCGGTGAAGTAGACGCCGTCCGCGTCGTCCAGCTCCTCCCACGGCAGCGTGCCGTCTCCGCCCTGCGGCCGCGGTTTCTCCCCGAGCACGGTGATCGTGCGCTCGCCGACCTCGTCGACGTAGCAGTAGCCGCGACGCTGGGCGCCGTCGTTCTCGGGCGAGTGGATCCGGACGCCGGCCTCCTCCAGCTGCGTCCGGCTGCGCGCGCCGAGCTCGTCGCCACCGAGCAGGCAGTAGAGCGAGGACGTGCCGGCCAGTCGCGCCAGCTCGACCGCCGCGACGCCTCCGCCGCCGGCCGGCTCTCCCCACCACTCGTTCGTGCCCACGATCTCCCCCGGCTTGGGCACCGCCTCGACCCGGAGGAACTCGATCCACTCCACGTGTCCCACGACGGCCACGTTCATGCGAGCACTCTCACAGATGCGGTGCGCGCCGCGTTAGAGGGGATGATGGAAGCAGTGGCCGCCGTCCCGCCCTTCGAGAGCTTCTACGTCGAGCACCGCGACGTCGTCCTCGGCTTCCTCCGGCGCCGGCTCGGGCGACAGGCGGCCGAGGACGCGTTCCAGGAGACGTTCCTGCGCGCGCTCCGTGCCTACGACCGGCTCGAGCACGGCAATCACCTCCGCGCCTGGGTGCTGACGATTGCGGCACGGCTCGTGATCGACAGCAGCAGGCGGGCGAAGCCGGTCGCGCACGAGCTGCCCGAGCTCCCGGTCGAGGACGGCCGTCCCGCCTACGCCCAGATCGAGCACCTCGCCGACGCGCTGCCCCCCACGGAGCGCGCGGCCGTCGTGCTCCGCTACGCCTACGACCTCGCCTACGACGACATCGCGCTCGCCCTCGACTCGACGCCCGAGGCGGCCCGCCAGGCCGCGTCCTCGGGTGTCCGACGGCTGCGCGCAGGAGGACGCCATGACCGTTACGCCTGATCTCGATCGCCGCTTCCGCGAGGCCGCCGCGGCCGAAGGTCTGCTCGACGTCGGCTTCGACGTCGTCGACTCGCCCATCGGGCCGCTCCTCGTGGCGGCGACCAACCGCGGCCTCGCCCGCATCTTCTTCGACGCCGAGCCGGAGCTGCACCTCGACCGGCTCGCGCAGGCGTACGGCCCTCGTGTGCTGCGCTCGTCGTCCAGCGTGGACGACGCCCACCGGCAGCTCGACCAGTACTTCGCCGGCGACCGTAGCGCTTTCGAGCTCGACGTCGACCTCCGCGGCGCGGCGCCCTTCGCGCAGCAGGTGCTCGACGAGCTGGCGCGCGTTCCCTACGGCCGGACCACGACGTACGGCACCCTCGCCGCAAAGGTGGGCGCGCCGCGGGCCGCGCGCGCCGTGGGGATGGTGATGAACCGAAACCCGATCCCGATCGTGCTCCCCTGCCACCGAGTCGTCGGCGCCAACGGGAGCCTCACGGGCTACGCCGGTGGGCTCGACGTCAAGGAGCGGCTGCTCCGGCTCGAGGGTGCCTTGCTGTGAGTCGTCAGTCGACGAGCTTGTAGCCGACCCCCCACACGTTGACGACGAAGCGGTCGCCCGGCTCGCGCTCCAGCTTCGAGCGGAGCCGCGAGACGTGCGAGTCGAGTGTCCTCGTGCGCGTGAAGGAACGGTAGCCCCAGACGTCGCGCAGGAGCTCGTCCTTCGTGAAGACACGGTGTGGATCGGCGGCGAGCGCGGCGAGCAGCTCGAACTCCTTGCCGGCGAGGTGGACGGCCTGGCCCCGTACCGTCACCACGCGGGCGGGCGGGTCCACTGTGAGCTCACCCACTTCGATCCGCGACGGCGCCGGCGGCGCGACCCGGCGGAGCACCGCTCGGATGCGCGCGACCAGCTCGTCGTAGACGACCGGCCGGTGGAGGTAGTCGTCGGCGCCGCGCTGGAAGGCGCGAACGCGGTCGACGGCGTCGGCGCCCGCCGGCCCGAGCACGATCACCGGCACGTTCCGGTTCCACGTCCTGCCGGGCTCGCCCTCGCGGAGCCGCGCGCAGAGCTCCAGCTCGGAGCAGAGAACGAGATCCGGCCGCGTTCGTTCCGCGAGCGCGAGCGCCTCGCCACCGAACGTCGCGTGGAGCACATGGAACCCGTCGCTCTGGAGCTGCCGCTCGAGGTACCCGCGGATCGTGGGCTCCGGCTCGGCGAGAAGCAGCGCGGCTGTCATGCTCTCGACGCTAGCAACGGCCTCCTGGAGCCGATAGATGTCCTTTGGAACAACTTTGCGCCGATCGCTCCCCAGCTGTCTGGCACTGACGGTGGCCGCCGCGGCAGCGGCCGCGCAGTCGCCCTGGCAGTCGCACACGCCGATGCCGGAGCCGCGGACCGAGGTGGCCGCCGGCGTCGCTCGCGGGGAGATCGTCGTGATCGGCGGCTTCGCCGCGGGCGGTGGCAACTCTGGCCGCGTCGACGCCTATTCGATCGAGCGGGACACCTGGCGGCGCCTGCCCGACCTTCCCCTCGCCGTCGACCACGCCGCCGCCGCGAGCGCCAACGGCACCGTCTACGTCACCGGCGGCTACGGCCGCGCTCGCAACCCGCTCCGGACGGTGTTCGCGCTCACCGGCGGGAGCTGGCGACAGCTCCCTGCGCTGCCAGATGCCCGCGCGGCCGCCGCGGCGGCGATCGCAGGCGGGAGGCTGTACGTGCTCGGCGGCGTCGACGGGAGGCGGGGCCCCGCCCGGGTCGCCTTCGCCCTCGACCTGAAGACACGTCGCTGGACGCGACTCCCGGGACCGTCGCCCCGCGAGCACCTGGCAGCCGCGGCGGCAGGCTCCCGGGTCTACGCCGTCGGCGGCCGCAGCGCCGGGATCGACACGAACACGAACCGTTTCGAGGTCTACGATCCGCGCGCCCGCCGCTGGGCGCGCCTCGCACCGATCCCGGTCGCCCGCGGCGGCACCGGGGCCGCCTTCGTCGACGGCAGGATCGTCTCGGTCGGCGGGGAGCAGCCCCAGGGGACGATCGGCTCCGTGTACGGCTACGAGCTCCGGACGCGCCGGTGGCGCCGCCTCGCCGACCTGCCTACGCCGCGCCACGGGCTTGGCGTGGTCGCCGCCGCCGGCCGGGTCTACGTCGTCGCCGGCGGCCCCGAGCCAGGCCTCACGGTCAGCGGCGCGGTGGAGTCGCTGAACCCCTAGATCCGGCCCGAGCGGAGCACGCCGATCAGGAGCCACGCGCCGAGGACGCCGGACATCATGAAGCCGATCACGGAGAGGAAGTGGATCCCGAAGATCTGCGGCCCGTCCGTCGCGAGGATTCCGATCAGGGACGAGCCCAGGAGGCCGCCGGCGACGACGAGGGCGACCACGAGCCGGTTGAAGATCACGTCGAGCTTCTGCATGAACTCGTCCAACCCCTTGTGGACGAATCCCACCTCGATCTGGCCGTCGCGGAACTCCTGGAGCACGTCGTGCACCTGGTACGGGATCTCGTTCGCGATGTCGTAGAGCTCCCGACCTCGTCGCTGTGCGTTCGCGGCCAGCCGCGAGGGCGAGAACCGCTCCAGCATCAGCTCCCGCGCATACGGCCGCGCCACCTCGAAGACGTTGAAGGCGGGATAGAGCTCGACGCCGACGGAGCCGAGGGTCGCGATCGCCTTGTCGAGCAGGACGAAACGCGTCGGTAGCCGCAGGTTCATCGAGTAGATCAGGGCGAAGCCCTCGCGGATCACCTGGATCGGGTCGATGTCGGCCAGGCTGGCGCCGTAGTAGCGATAGAAGAGCTCGCGCAACTCGGTCGCGAACTCGTCCTCGCGCTCCTTCGGGTAGCGGACGCCGAGCTCGGCGAGCCGGCGTGGAAGCGCGTCGACGTTTTCCGTCGCAGCGTCGATGAACAGGCGCGTCAGCCTCGACAAGTCCTCGTCCGTGAGCTTGCCGACGAGTCCGAAGTCGACGAGGCCGATCCGACCGCCGTCGAGCACGAGCACGTTGGCCGGATGCGGATCGCCGTGGAAGAAGCCGTGCCGAAAGATCATCTCCATCCAGGTGTCGGTGACCCGGTAGGCGAGCTCGCGACGCGCCTCGAGGGCCGTCACGTCGAGCTCGAGGTCGGCGAGCTGGACGCCGTCCAGGTACTCGAGCGTCAGCATCCGCGTCCCCGAGTAGTCCCAGTAGACCTTCGGGACGACCACCGTCTGGGAGCCGGCGAAGTTGCGGCGGAAGGTGTCGGCGTGTCGCGCCTCGAGCTTGTAGTCGAGCTCCTGACGGATGAAGCGCGCGAACTCGTCGACGACGTCGTTGACGTCGATGAAGTCGAGGGCGCGCACGCGTTCCTTGATCAGGCGCGCCGCCTGGTACAGGAGCGCGATGTCGTTCTCGATCTGGTTCGGCGCATTCGGGCGCTGCACCTTCACGACGACCTCGTCGCCGTTCGGGAGGACGGCCCGGTGCACCTGGCCGATGGAGGCGGCCGCGATGGGCGCCTCGCCGAACTCCAGGAACGCCTGCTCGAGGGTCAGGCCAAGCTCCTCCTCGACCACCTCGCGTACCTGCGCGAACGGGAACGGCGTCACGTCGTCCTGAAGGCTCCGCAGCTCGGCGACGATGTCCGGCGGCACCACGTCGGGGCGCGTCGAGAGGAGCTGCCCGAACTTGACGAACGTGGGGCCGAGCTCGTCCAGCATCTCGCGGAGGTGGCGGCCGCGCTCCGACGAGGCCGCCGCGTTCGGGTTCACCTCGACGCGCGTCGTCCACGGGAGCAGGTCGGTCAGCTTGTGCCGCTCGAAGAAGTAGCCGAAGCCGTGTCGGACCGCGACCTGCGCGATCTCCGAGAGCCGGCCGATCTTGCGCGTGCGGGGACGCGTCGCCATGCGGGAAGTGTTCCACGCGCGGCCGGGAACTCCCACCGGGAAGGATGGAAGCGTGGACGAAGGCCTTCTCCTCCTCCTCATCGGCGCGACGCTGGCAGGCAGTATCGTCGCCGCGCTCGGGGCGGCGCGCACCGGACTGCCGGTGCTGGTGGCGTTCCTCGCGATCGGGATGCTGCTCGGGTCGGACGGCCCAGGCGGGATCGACTTCGACGACGCGAAGCTCGCGCGCGAGGTCGGCGTGATCGGACTGGCGCTGATCCTGTACGAGGGCGGCCTCCAGACGTCCTGGCGACGACTACGCGAGGTCGCCGTGCCCGCGGCGCTCCTGAGCACGATCGGTGTCGTCGTCAGCGCTGTGGTCGTCGGCGCGGCGGCGTACATGCTGTTCGACCTGACGTGGCTCGAGTCGGTGCTGCTCGGCGCCGTCGTCTCGTCGACCGATGCGGCCGCGGTGTTCGCGACGCTTCGTTTCACCCACATTCGCCGTCGCCTGGCCCGGACGCTCGAGGCCGAGTCGGGCGGGAACGACCCGATGGCGATCGCGCTCACGCTCGGCCTGATCGCGTGGGTCGAGCGGCCCGGCGACTACGGCCTCGACGACCTGCTCCTGCTCGTCGTCCAGCAGCTCGGCCTCGGACTCGTGGTCGGGGTCTCGCTCGGCGTGGCCGCGAGTTGGTTGTTCGCGCGCCTACCGAACTCGATCGGCGTGTTCGCGCCAGTCGCCTCACTGGCGGCCGCCGCGCTCGCGTTCGGCGTCGCCGATGTGATCGGCGGCAGCGGCTTCCTCTCGGTGTACCTGGTCGGGCTGGCCGTGGGCAGCACGCCGTCCCGCTACCGCCGCCACCTCGTCTCGTTCCACGAGGGGCTGGCGTTCGCGTCCCAGGTCGCCCTCTTCATCGTCCTCGGCCTGCTCGTCTTCCCCTCCGACCTTCCAGACGTGGCCGTCCCCGGCCTAGCCCTCGCGCTGCTGCTGATGCTCGTCGCGCGCCCGGCCTCGGTCTGGGTCTCGACGGCAGTGAGCGACTTCAGTGCGCGCGAGCGTCACCTGCTCGGCTGGGCGGGCCTGCGCGGAGCGGTTCCGATCGTGCTCGCGACGTTCGTGCTCTCCTCGGACGTGCCGGACAAGGAGACGATCTTCAACGCCGTGTTCTTCGTCGTCGTCGTCTCGGCGATCGTGCAGGGAACGACTCTCGAGCGGGTGGCCGGCCGGCTGGGGCTGCTCGCCCCCGCCCCGCACGTCCACGAGGCGCCGCTCGAGGTGGGGCCCCTGAGCAAGCTCGAGCTGGTCGACTTCGCGGTCGCCGGTGACCACGCGGTCAACGGGTCGGCCGTGCGTGAGCTCGGACTGCCCCGCTCGGCGCTGATCGCGGTGATCAACCGCGACGACGAGACGATCCCGCCGCGCGGAAGCACGGTCGTCCAGGCGGGCGACCGGCTCTTCGTCCTGATCCCGCGCACGATGCGAGCCGATCTCGAGGACGTCTTCGCCCGCTGGCGCCGCCGCGTCTGAGCCGGAGGCGCTAGGCCTTCTCGAGCAGCTTCAGGCGGTGCTCGAGCTGCGCGAGCCGGAGCTCCACCGACTCGAGCTCCTCGCGCCTCACGAGCCCGAGCTCGCGCGCGATCCGCTCGCCCGTGTCCTGCGGCAGGTCGGTCAGCTTCTCGACGCCGGACCGCAACTGGTCGGCCAGCTCGTCCACGAGCTGGCGCAGCGCGAAGGCCTGGTTATCTGGCCCGGCCATGAGGCCGCGCGGAGCGCCGCTGGCGGCGCCGGTCGCGCTTCGACTGTGCGCCGGCGGTCGCGGCCGCCGGTTCGCCGGCACCGTCGTCCTGAAGCGCGTCGGGGATCAGATCGGGCGTCGGCTGGGCGGCGGCGAGTTGCTCCGCATCCTTCAGGAGGCCTCCGACCGACCCGGCGTCGGAGGCGAAGGACTCGTCCTTGCGGCGGGCGTACTCCGGCTCGCGCTCCTTGAGCACCGCGACGAGCGGGGCGGCGATGAAGATCGACGAGTAGGCACCGGCGCCGATTCCGACGAGGAGGGCGAAGGCGAAGTCCTTCAGCGTCTCGCCACCGAAGAGGTACAGCGCCGTGATCGGGAGCAGCGTGATGAACGTCGTGGCCAGCGAGCGGGGAATCGTCTCCCAGAGCGACACGTTCGCGAGCGTCCGGAACGAGGCCCGGCGCATCAGCGGCATGTTCTCCCGGATCCGGTCCAGGATGATGATCGTGTCGTAGATCGAGTACCCGAGGACGGTGAGGACCGCGGCGACCGTGGCGGTCGTCACCTCCCGCCCGAGCAGCGCGTAGATGCCGACCGTGATCAGGACATCGTGGAGCAGGGAGATCATCACGGGCATCGCGAACTTGGGCTCGAAGCGGAACGCGATGTAGATCGCGACGAGCAGGAGCGAGACGATGACCGCGAGAATCGCGCCCTCCGCAATCTGGCGACCGAAGCTCGCGGACACCGTCTGCACGCTCGACTCCGCGTCGAACTCGCGGGCGAGCGCGCGCGTCAGCTGAGCCTGCTCGGTGGGCTGCAGCTCCTCGGTCTGAATCTGGAAGTCCTTGTAGTTGTCGCCGCCTGAGGAGGTGCCGCGCCCGAGGATCTGCGCGCTCCCCTCGCCCAGCTTCGACGCCTGCGAGCGCACGTCCTCGAGCGAGACGGGCTGGGGGGTCGTGAACGTCACCTTCGTGCCGCCCTCGAAGTCGATCCCGAGGTTGAGGCCCTTGATCCCGATCGCGAGAACGGAGATCACGAGCACTGCGCCCGAGATCGCGAACCAGCGGTTGCGCAAGCCGATGAAGTCGCGCCGGATCCACGCGGGCGGCTCACCCTCGGCGCCCATCAGCTTCGGGTTGTCGAACCACGCGAAGTTGGCGAGCAGGCCGAGGATCGCACGCGTCGCGGCGACCGCGGTCAGGAGCGACATCAGCGTTCCGATCAGGAGCATCAGGGCGAAGCCCTTGACTCCTGCGGTCGCGACGAGGAACAGCACCAGCGCGGTGATCGCCGTGACCACGTTCGCGTCGATGATCGTGTGGAAGCCCTTGCCGTAGCCTGCGGCGATCGCCGCCCGGACCGACTTCCCGGCTCGGTACTCCTCCTTCACGCGCTCGAAGATGACGATGTTCGCGTCTGCGGCCACACCCAGAGTCAGGATCATCCCGGCGAAGCCGGGGAGCGTCAGGGTGACGTTGAAGAGGAGGATCGCGGCGTAGAGGAAGGCCGAGTAGATACAGAGGCCGATCACGGCCACGACCCCGAGCACGCGGTAGAAGACGAGCAGGAAGATCGCGACGGCGAGGAGGCCGGCGATCGCCGCCTTCCAGGCCTCGGCGAGCGAGTCCTTCCCGAGCGTGGCGGAGATCGCGGTCGTCTCGAGCGTCTTGAACGTGACGGGCAGGGCGCCGCTCTGGAGCACGAGGGCGAGATCCTGGGCCTCGCCGAGCTCCCCGATGCCCGTGATCTGGGCGCCGTTCGAGCCGCCGATCCCGTTCGGGTACTGCTCGAAGTCGATCGACGGCCACGACTTGATCTGACGGTCCAGCACGATCGCGAAGTGCTGGAAGCTGTCCTGCGGGTCGCCCTGACCGCCGGTGATGTTGTGGCGGGCGCGGCCGCGGTCGGCCTCGCGGTTCGTGATCTCGCCGAATTTGTCCCCGCCCTTGTCCGTGAACTGCATCGTCACGATCGGCTGCCCGGAGGTCGTGTCGTAGTCCTGGCGCGTGCCGTCGAGCTTCAGGTCGGCGCCGTTCATCTCCGGGACGACCTTGTCCGGGTTCTCGTTGTTCGGGTCGTACTTGAAGAGGTAGTAGTAGTTCTTCGTCGGGTTCTCGACGCCGACGCCGGGACAGACGACCTCGCCGACGCCGCAACTGACGACGACCGTCTTCGGCGGCACGCCGAAGATCTTCCAGCCCTTCGGGAGAGTGCCCGCGTCGCCCGCGTCGCGCACCACCTCACTGTCGAGCAGCTTGTCGCGCGACGTGACCGGTCCGGCGCGCAGCTTCTTCTTGGCGTCGAACAGGTACCAGCCGCTCTTTCCGCCCTGATCGACGAGCGACTGCTGGCCCGCGAGCAGGGCGTAGAGCGACTCCTTCGGCGCTGCAAAGCCGCCGGCGTTCGACGGCGGCGCCAGGTTCGCCTCGAGGTCGAAGAGCTCGAGCTGCGCCGTCTGGCCGAGGATCCCGATCACGCGCTCCTGGTCCTTGACGCCCGGCAGGTCGATCACGATCTGGTCGTCGCCCTGCTTGCGGATCTCCGGCTCCGCAACACCGAGCCGGTCGACGCGGTCGCGGAGGATCGTGACCGAGCGGTCGAGGTCGGACTTCTGGAGCGGCCGGTTCGGTGGCGGCACCGCCTTGAGCGTCACTTCGAGGCCGCCCTGCAGGTCCAGGCCGAGCGTCGGCTCGTCGCTCGCGGGCGACCCCGGAACGGCAAGCGCAGCGACGCCGATGAGGCCGGCGACGATCAGCGCGACGAGTATGAGGTGCGAGCGACGATTCACGCGGTCAGCAGGTTAGCTGCGAATATCGTTGGACGGCTCGGCCCGAAGGCCTTCTTCTTCCGGGGACAACACGGCCGCAACACCCCGCCGCGCGACCCTTACATTCGTGCCGGGGGCGATCTCGACCTCGAGCGTGTCGTCGTCCTCGTTGATCCCGCGCACGTAGCCGAGCAGGCCGCCCATCGTCACGATCTCGTCGCCGACGTCCAGGGACTGGTGCAGCTCGCGCTGGTCGTGCAGGCGGCGCCGCTGCGGCTTGATGATGAAGAGCCAGAACAGCGCCAGCAGCGCGAGAAGGACGATCAGCGCACCTGGTTCCAAGGTTCCTCCTGGGGACCGCCGGCGAGCCGGGCGAGCGCCGCAGCCGTGAATGCCTCGAGCTCGCCGCGTTCGATCGCCGCGCGCGCGCCCGCGGTCAGTTCGAGTAGGAAGGACAGATTATGCAGGCTCAGCAGGCGGAGCCCGAGCAGCTCCTCCTGGTTGACGAGGTGGCGGATGTACGCCCTGGAGAAGCGGCTGCAGGCGGGGCAGGGGCAGCCTTCCTCGAGCGGGCGCGGGTCGGCGGCGAAGCGGGCGTTTCGCAGGTTGAGGCGGCCGGTCGCGGTGAGCGCGGATCCGGTGCGCGCCGTCCGCGTCGGCAGGACGCAGTCGAACATGTCGATCCCGGCTCCGATCACCCGGAGGATCCCCTCTGCGTCGCCGATCCCCATGAAGTAGCGCGGCCGGTCCGCCGGGAGGAGTGGCGCCGCCCAACCGGTGGCGTCGAACATCTCCTCCCGCGCCTCCCCCACGGCGAGGCCGCCGAGGGCATGGCCGTCGAAGCCGAGTGCCGCGATCTCCTCGATCGAGCGGCGGCGCAGTTCCGGATCCGCTGCTCCCTGGGCGATCCCGAAGACGAGCTGTCCCGGCGCCCGCTCGGCCTCGCGCTGCCGCGCAGCCCACAACGTCGTCAGCCGCACCGCCTCCTCGAGCTTGGCGCGCGGCACGCCGGCAGGCGGGCAGATGTCGAAGGCCATCGCGATGTCAGAGCCCAGGTTGCGCTGGATCCGCGCGGCGATCTCGGGCGACAGGCGCGCCGGAGAGCCGTCGTAGACCGAGCGAAAAGTCACGCCCTCGTCGTCCACCTCGAGGAGCGTGTCGCGGAGTGAGAAGA
>Ga0126313_10001223_pt1 | contig 13351 bp, 15 predicted proteins | sample Plot105A_FD_89954 | JGI IMG/M metagenome (GOLD analysis project Ga0126313, IMG submission 89954) | Serpentine soil microbial communities from UC McLaughlin Reserve, CA, USA - Plot105A | ecosystem: Environmental > Terrestrial > Soil > Grasslands | place: USA: UC McLaughlin Reserve, Lake County...
CTTCCGCCCGAGCAGCAGCTCCTCGACCTCGACCGTTGAGACGGAGATCACTGGAATGAGCGGCTGAAGAACCGCTACGTCGACCCCATCGTCACACGGTCGCGGTCCTCCAGCTTGGCGCGCTTGACGCGGCGGCCGTTCACCTCGAGCCCGTTGGTCGAGCCCAGGTCGACCACCCAGTACGTTGCGCCCTCCTGGCGGATCTCGGCATGGTGGCGCGAGACGTTGGGATCCTCCAGCCGGATGTCGCAGTCGCGCGACCGTCCGACGACGACGCTGCGCTTGTCGAGCGTGTGCGACTGGCCGCCGTCGACCAGCAGCGAGACCGTCTCGCGCTCGACGCCCAGCTCCTCCGGCGTGACGGCCTCCGTGGGCTGAGGCGTGCGCGGGCGGTAGATCATCGTGGCGGCCGGCTCCGCCTGTGGCGCGGGTGTACCCTCCTCCGGCGGCGGCGCCCCCTTCGGCTGCACCATCCGCGTGGCGATGCCGAACTCGCCCATGTCGAGGTCGTCGTCGGTCTCCATCTTCACCTTGGGCGGCGTCAGCAGCGCGTACCGCTCGCGCCGCGCCTGCTCGGCGAGGTAGTCCTGAAGCTCGATCAGCAGCGAGCTCTCGTAGCTCTCGAACTGCTCGCGGTCCTGCGGCGAGAGGTAGATCGTGTACTCGTTGGGCACGTACACGCGCGAGACGGAGACCGCGCGGTGGTCGTCCATCTCCTTCGCGAGCTTCCGAGCCAGCTCGACGGGCTGGACGTGCGTGCGGAAGGCGCGGCCGAAGACGCCTTCGAACAGCGCCTCGATCTTGCCCTCGATGGTCCGCAGCACGCTCACTCGCGGAAGGGTAACTGGGGTCACGCGCGCCTCAGTGCGCAGACCCCGCACGTCAGCCACACGGCCGCGATCGCGGGGAGAGCGGCGATGCCGGGGTCGGGGAGGAGCAGCGCCGCCATCAGCACGGCTCCGAACCCGGCCAGCTCCCACGGGCCGCGGCGCGCGACGTGCGGCAGGGCGGCAGCCGCGAGGGCGAGCACGAGCGCCTGGGTCGTGATCGTCGACGGCAGGGCGTCGAGGAGCTTCCTTGCCGCGTCGACCGGGCCGTCCAGCCCTGCAAGGGGAATCACGGGCGGCGCCTCGCCGGTGAACGGGAGCGGTGAGCGCCTGACGCCTGCCACGATCGTCGCGAGGGCGACCGCCACGGCCGCGTAGAGGGCACGCCGGACTGTGCTGCCCACGCTCGTGAGCAGGAGCGGCAGCAGGGCAAGCATCGAGATCGGCGCGAGGAGTGGGCCGATCGCCGGCAGGAGCGCTTCGCGCGGTCGCCGCCAGGAGACGAGGAACCAGGCTGCGGCGGCGGCGCCGTACAGCACGGCGAGGCCGAGCGCGACGTTGCCGAGCGGGAAGACCGGCGCCGCGAGGGCGAGCGCGAGGCCTGCTCTCGGCTTCAGAGCGGTCAGTGCGGCGGCGAGCGCAGCGAGGCCGAGTGGCCAGCCGGCCGGGTAGAAGGGCAGCGTCGCCGTGCTCCAACCTGTGACCGCCGCCGCCAGCAGCGGCGCCGTGATGCGGTGCACGTCGACAGTGGGGATCGCCGGCGTGAGCGTGTAGCCGGGAAGGGTCGCGTGCCGTCGCGGCTTGGGCTTGGGCCGTTCGAGCGAGCGACGGAGGTCGGCGGCGAGCCGCTCGGCCGAGGGCCGGCGGCCCGGCTCCGGAGCGAGCGCCCGCGCCACGAGCTTGACGAGCGCGTCCGGCAGATCGGGCCGCAGCACGCGGAGTGGAGGCGCACCCGCCTCGATCTTCTTCGCCAGCTCGACCGGGGAGCCGGTCAAGAATGGGTGTCGCGCCGCGAGCGCCTCCCAGAGGAGGACGCCGACTGCCCAGATGTCCGCCGCAGCGGTGGCCGGGCGCCCGTGCAGCCGCTCGGGCGAGATGTACGCGAGCGTTCCGGGCACGTCGCCCTGTGCGGTGAGCGTCTCGGCTTCTTCGAACTGCGCGAGCCCGAAGTCCGAGAGCCGCGCGTGGATCTCGTCACCGTCCTCGATCAGCACGTTCGACGGCTTGACGTCGCGATGGACGATCCCGTGCCGATGGGCGTGTGCCAGACCGTCGAGCACCTGCGAGGCGGCCTCGACGACCCCGCGATCGTCGAGGCTTCCGGCCCGCATGCGCTGGCGCATCGTCTGGCCCGGAACGAACTCGTACGCGATGTAGACGTGCCGGTCGTCGTGCGCGAGCGCGAACGCGCGCAGGCAGTTCGGGTGGCGGAGACGGGCCGCGGCGGCCGCTTCGCGCTCGGCGCGGGCGGCCGGCTTCCCCTCGCGCGGGACGATCTTCAGCGCGACGTCGAGGCCCGACGCCTCGTCGCGCGCGAGCCAGACCGAGCCCGACCCGCCGCTTCCGAGTGGGCGCAGCGGGCGATAGCGATCGAGCACGAGCTCGGACGGAGGAGGCGGCGCGAGGGTCGTCGACACGGTGGCCTCCCGGTTGGCGATGGGCCGACGAAGTCCTTTCCGGCCGGTCGTCCCGTTACAGTGGTCGATCCGGGGGCGTCCAGGACCTCGCTATGAGCGAACGCGACACCGACATCGAGTTCGACTTCTTCGAAGACGAGCCCGCGACGACGGAGGCGCAGTCCACGCGTCCGTCGCGGCGCGGGCGGCCGCCGATCCGCCCCCCGGCCGGGATCACGCCCTTGCTTCGGCTCATCGGCCTGGTCGCGTTCGGGATCCTCATCGTCGTCTTGCTCGTCTTCGCCGTCCAGAGCTGCCGTGGCTCGCAGAAGCAGGATCGGTACAAGGACTACATGGGCGACGTCGACGAGGTGGCGCGTCAGTCTCAGCAGATCGGGACCCAGCTCAACAACCTCCTGACGGATCCGGCCGCCAAGGTGGCCCAGATCCGCGAGCAGCTCTCGGGGCTGGCCCAGCAGCAGGAGCAGGGCGTGACGCGTGCCGAGGACATCGAGGCTCCCGGCCCGCTGCGGGAGATCCACCCCGCCGTGATCCAGTCCCTGCAACTTCGTGTCAGCGGGCTTCAGGGGCTCGACCGCGCGTTCCAGCAGACGGCGCAGATCCGCAACGCGAACATCGCCGGCCGCGCCCTAGCTCTGCAGGCTCGGCGACTCCTCGCGAGCGACGTCGTCTGGGACGACCTCTACCGCGAGCCGTCGCGCGCCGTTCTGGTCGACCAGGGCGTTCGCGGCGTGCAGGTTCCCGACTCGAACTTCCTCCGGAATCCGGACCTGGCGACGCCGAGCCTGATGACCGCGGTGTGGCAGCGCGTCCGAGGCGCGTCGACGGGGGCGAGCAACTGCAGCCCCCGCGGTACCGGCCTCGTCGCGGTGAAGGCGCTCCCCGCCGGGACCGACCTCTCGACCACGACGCTGAACACGGTCGAGGCGTCGGAGGAGCTCGCCTTCGCCGTCACGGTCGAGGACACCGGCTGCTCGCAGGAGGTGCGGATCCCGGTCACGCTCACCATCGAGAAGACGCCCGAGAACATCGTCAAGACGCAGACGATCGGGATCATCAACGAGGGCGAGCAGCAGACCGTGACGTTCCGGCAGCTCGGTCAGCCGCCGTTCGCGACGCGCACGAACGTCAAGGTCGTGGTGAAGGCCGTGCCGAACGAGGCGAAGACGGACAACAACAGCGCCACCTACCCCGTCATCTTCTCGCTCGGGCAGTAACGGTCAGGACGCCATCGCGCGCTCGACCGCCTCGAGCTCCTCGGGGCTGAGGGCGATCGGCGCTTTGCCGCGGTCGAGCTCCTTGACGTAGATGCGGGCGTAGTCACGTCCCTGGATGGCGCTCACGACGACGCCCGAGCGCGCCGAGTCGAGGAACGCCAGGGACGCCGACTGGTGCCCTCCGGCCCCCTCGTAGGCGTCGTAGCGGATGACGGAGGTCTTCGAGACGCACGCGTCGACGCGGCGATCGACCCGCGAAAGACCGGTTGCGACTTCGTCGACCGCCCGGTGGAGGTCGTCGATTCGGCCTTGCAGCGAGACGGCGAAATCGACCACGTCGTGCTTGCTGCCACCGAGCAGGACGGCCTGCGCGCCGCGGACCCGGCGGAGCTTGAAGTACATGGCGGCCGCGGCCGCGAGGGCGAGGGCGGCAACGCCGAGGGCGATCAGCGCGATCACGGTGGCGCTCACGAGGCGCCATAGTAGGAGGACCTGACGAAACGACGCTGTGCCGTCGGGCCACGCTGCTCGCCCCGAGGACTGCGCCCTCAGTCGCACGCTACGCGTCCTAGTTAGACGACGCTCCCTGCGTCCCTGCCGCGGAACGACCATCGCGCCCCGACGACGAGCGACGTTCCGCCAGGCCCTCCTAGTTCTCGCCGACGGCTATGACGGGTACATTTCGAGGGGGCATGGGGCAGGTTCTCGTACTGAACGCGAGCTACGAGCCGCTGAACGTGTGCACGGTTCGGCGTGCCCACGTGCTCGTGTTCAAGGGCAAGGCGGAGGTGATCGAGCAGCTCGAGCAGCCTCTCCGTGCTGCCGTCGCGACGTTTCCGTGGCCTCACGTTATTCGCCTCCTGCACTACGTCCGCGTGCCGCGTGCGATCCAGCGGAAGATCTCGCGTCGGGCGCTGTTCGCGCGCGATGGTTGGCGGTGCGTGTACTGCGGTACGTCCGGCGGCCGGCTGACGCTCGACCACGTCGTCCCGCGCTCCCGAGGGGGCGAGTCGGTCTGGGAGAACGTCGTCACCGCCTGCGCGCCCTGCAACCTGCGCAAGGGCGACCGCTCGCTCGAGGAGAGCGGGCTTGCGCTCAGCTCGCTGCCGAAGCCGCCGGCTCCCGTGCTGTTCATCCGGCTGGCCGCCCAGCGAATCCCGCAGCGCTGGCAGCCCTACCTCGAGTCGTTCGGCGCCAAGGCCTCGGCGGCCTAGTGGGCTTCGTCTGCAGCGTCTGCGGCGAGCACCACGACGAGCTGATGCTGGACATCCGGATGGCGCTCCCGGAGCCGGTCTTCGAGCTCCCTGACGACGAGCGCGACGAGCGCGCCGAAATCGGAGGCGACAGCGGCATCTACCGCGAGCCCGACGGACGGGAGCACTACTACGTCCGCGGCCTGCTCGAGATTCCGATCCCGTCGCTCGACGGCTACTTCGGCTACGGCACCTGGATCGAGGTCGACGGCGAGAGCTACGACCGGCTAGGCGACCTGTGGCACGACGAGGGCGGGCGGGAGGAGCCGCCGTTCGCCGGCCGGCTGGCCAACGAGCTGGCGCCCTACGAGCGAACGCTCGGGCTGCCCGTGATGCTGCAGCTTCGCGAGGTCGACCTGCTACCGGCCGTCGAGCTGGTCGATACCGACCACCCGCTCCGCGCGGAGCAGCAGAACGGCATCACCGAGGAGCGGGCGCAGGAGCTCGCCGCCACGGTCATGCACTGAGGCGCCACCTGCCGTGGATCCTTCGTCGCGTTCTCTTGACGGGTGCCTGGCATCACGAAGCGTCCGCGCAGGCCGGGTCCGCGAGCGCTGGTCGGACATGACCCCGAGCCTGATCATGGCCTCTCGCATGCAGTGGGCGTGTGGATTGATCGCGACGTTCCCTTGACGATGCCTGGCACCGGGAAGGGCGCCGGCCTAGTCAGTTTCGACGGGGAGGTCGCGCGACTCCCAGTCGCTCCACGAGCCGGGGTACAGCTTCGCGTCGGGACGGCCAGCTCTCGCAAGCGCGAGTAGCGGGACGCACGCGGTGATGCCGGAACCGCAGTAGACGATCACCTCGTCGGCTTCGAGGACCGAGGGCGGCAGCTCGCCGTCGCCGTTCCACGGGACGCTGACCGCGCCCGGGATCCGCCCCGGGACGCGGTCGACCGGGTTCGGCTCGCCGCGGAAGCGCGCGGGCGGACGTGCATCGACGAGGGCTACGCCGGCATCGCCGAGCCGCCCCGCGATCTCGCGGGCGTCGACCGTGTCGCCGCCGCGCGCCCGAGGCTCGAAGACGGCCGGCTCGACCTCCTCCTCGCCGGTCGCGAGCGGCCCGAGCCACGAGTCGATCCCGCCCGCGAGCACGGCCGCGTCGTCGTGTCCGAAGTGACGGAGGAGCCACCACAGCCGCTCGGCCCCGCCCATCGACCCGTACGCGACCACGAGCACGCCGCGCCCGATCCCGGCTCGCCCGGCCGCCTCGCCGAACGCCTCCGCGCTGGGCAATGGATGCCGCGCGCCGCCTGAGATCGGCGCCGCCGACAGATCCCGCTCGGCGTCCAGGAACGCGGCGTCGGGTATGTGCCCGGCGAGGTAGAGCTCCCGTCCGAGCTCCGGCTTCGCGAGCTCCCAGCGGCAATCGACGAACCGGACCGGCTGCATGGAACGCGGCGAGCGTACGTGACGCCTTGCGCACGCGGCGCCGTATCTCCCGTATCACGAGCAGGAGGAACCCATGGCACCGATTCGCATCGCCGCCGTCGCCGCGCTCGTCCTCGCCGCCGCTGCCCTCGCCGGCGTCGGCCGTCCCGAGGAGGCGCGGAGCGAGCAGGCCACGACGACCAGGGGGATCACCGTCAACGCGTCCGGGACGGTGGAGACGACGCCGGACGAGGCCGCGCTCGAGCTCGGCGTCGAGACGCACGCGGCGAACGCGAAGGATGCGCTTGCGCAGAACGCCGAGCGCCTTCGCCGTGTCATCGACGCGCTCCGCAAGGCGGGCGTGGCCAAGGACGACCTGGAGACGAGCAACGTCTCGCTCTGGCCGCAGCACACCGACGACGGGACGTCCGTGACCGGCTACCAGGCGCAGAACACCGTCTCCGCCGAGCTCGACGTCGCGGAGGCGGGCGACGCGATCGACGCCGCGGTCGCGGCCGGCGCGAACGTCGTGGGCGGGCCTTCGCTCTCCGTCGGCGATCGCGACGCCCTCTATCGAAACGCGCTGAAGGACGCGGTCGAAGCCGCGCGCGCCAAGGCCGAGGCGATCGCCGAGGCAGCGGGCGTCAAGGTCGGCCGCGTCACCGCGGTCGTCGAGTCCGCCGGCTACGAGGAACCGGGCCCGATGGCCTATGCGATGAGGGCCGCCGACTCGGCCGTGTCGACGCCGATCGAGCCTGGGAAACAGGCGATCGAGGCCACGGTCACCGTCACGTTCGCGCTCGCTTAGGAGGCCGCCGACGCGTCGGCAGCCTGCTCGAAGTGGCGGGCGATCAGTTCACCAGCGCTCCGGACATGCTCGACCATCCGCCGCCGCGCCTCTCCGGGATCGCCGCGCTCGATCCCGGAGAGGATCGCGGCGTGCTGCTCGACGTTCTCCTCGAGCAGCCGCGAGCTTCCGCTCAGCGCGGCCCACGTCAGGTCGCGCGGGAAGCTGCGGTGGAGATCGGCGATGGTGGCGATCAGCCGCCGGTTCGCCGCGGCCTCGAGGATCGCCTGGTGGAAGAGGTCGTTGGCCTGGACCCAGGCGCTCGAATCCTTCCAGTCGGCGCTCGGCCTGCCCGCACGTGCGACGAGCGTCGTCACCGACTGGCGGAACAGCGCCTCGGCTTCACGTAGCCGGCGAAGGTCGTGGTCGCTGATGAGCGCGGCGGCGAGTTCGGCGGCCAGCCCTTCGAGCTCGGCTCGAACGTCATAGGCCTCGCGGATGTCCCGGGCCGACGGACCGCGGACGACGGCACCACGGTGCGGGAGGAGCTCGACGATTCCGGTCACCTGAAGCTTCCGAAGCGCTTCGCGAACGGGCGTCCTGCTGACCCCGAATTCGTCGGCAAGCGCTTCTTGGCGCAGGCGCGCGCCTATCGGGATCGAACCGCCGAGGATGCGTCCCTGGATCGCGGCGGCGAGCCGGTCGACGAGCGGCGAGCCGTCGGGCGCGCGGACGGCGGACGCCGTCGTCACTCGGGCACCGCGCCGCCGAGCAGCGCGTCGCGTACGAGCCGCAGCCCGACGAGCCCGAGGAAGACGGCGAAGACGGTCCGGAGCACGCCGCCCGGCAGCGAGAGTGCGAAGAGCGCACCCGCAGCCGCGCCGATCGCCCCCACGACGCCCATGCCGAGTGCGCTGGGGAGATCGCCGACGCCGCGCCGCCAGAGCGTGAAGCTCGCAACGACCGCGGTCGGGAGTACGACGAGGAGCGACGTCGCCTCGGCCTCGTGCTGCGACATCCCGACCGCCAGCGCGAGAAAGGGCACGAGCAGGATTCCGCCGCCGACCCCCAGCAGGCCGGCGAGCATGCCGGACGCCGCGCCCACGGCGACGAGCGCCAGCAGGAGGGCGACGGAGCTCAACCGCTGACCGCCATCACCACGGCGACGAGCACCAGAAACGCGCCGAAGGCGAGCTTGAGCGACCGCTCGCTCGCGCGTGCGAGCGCGCGGGCACCCACCTGTGCCCCGACGACGGCGCCGAGGGCGAGCGCGACGGCGTAGCCGACGCGGATCTCGCCGGCCGCGCCGAACGTCAGCACCCCGGCGGCGCTGATCGGGATGATCGCGCCGAGCGAAGCCGCATGCGCCTCGCGCTGTCCGAAGCGGGCCCAGAGCACGAGCAGCGGCACCATGATCACGCCGCCGCCGACGCCCAGTAGGCCCGAGAGGAAGCCGCCGGCAAGCCCGATCGCGCCGAGACGCGCCTTGCGGCTGCGCCGCGGGCGCCCGGTCGGCTCGGTCGGCTCGGCTCGCGTGCTCGGACGCTCTGCGACCGCGACCTGTCCAGGGCGAAGGTCGTCCGACACGCGCCCACCTTAGCAAGGGTTGTATCCAATCCGATCGCGGGTGGATCCAAAATGGTAGAGTGCGCGCCGCCCTGTGAGCCCGTAGGTGCGCCCAGACCTTTTCGCCAGGGCTGTTCCTGGCACAGATGAGGAGGCGACGAAGATGACGATGATTCGCAGACGAGGCCCGAGGGTCCTCGGCGCCGCGCTGGTGCTCGCGGCGACGGGGCTGCTCGCCTCCGGAGCAGCCGGCTCGGTCTCGTCGGGAAGCAAGGCGGGCGGCACGCTGACGATCGCGCTGGCCGAGGATCCCGACGCGCTCGACCCGACGCTCGCCCGGACGTTCGTCGGCCGCATGGTCTTCCTGCACATGTGCGAGAAGCTCTACGACCTGAACGCCAAGCTGCAGATTGTCCCGCAGCTCGCCGCCGGCATGCCGACGCTGTCGCCGGACAAGCAGACGATGACGATCAAGATCCGGCGTGGCGTCCGCTTCAACGACGGCACGCCAATGAACGCCGAGGCGGTCAAGCTCTCACTCGACCGACATCGCACGCTGCCGCGCTCGGCGCGCGCGAGCGAGATCTCGCCGGTCACGGCCGTCCAGGTGGCCGGCCCCTACACCGTCCGTCTCTCCTTGAACGCGCGCTACTCGCCTCTGACGGCGCAGCTCGCCGACCGCGCGGGGATGATCATGTCGCCGAAGCAGATCAGCGCGCTCGGCGACCGCTTCGCGTCCAACCCGGTGTGCGTCGGCGCGTTCCGCTTCGTCTCGAGGACAGCCGGCGACCGGATCGTGCTCGAGAAGTCGCCGTTCTACTACGCGAAGAACAAGGTCAAGCTGAACGGGATCACCTTCAGGATCATCACCGACACCAGCGCGCGGGCCGCGAACCTCCGCTCGCACGACGTGGACGTGATCGACCGGATTGCGTCGACCGACCTTCCCGCGATCCAGCGCGACAAGAGCCTGCGCGTGATCAAGTCCACGTCCATCGGCTACCAGGGGATCTCGATCAACGTCGGCAACAGGAGCGGCATCGGCAAGCCGTTCGACAACGTCGGGACGCCGCTCGCATCGAAGCAGTTCATCCGGCAGGCATTCGAGGCGTCGCTCGACCGCAAGGTGATCAACCGCGTCGTGTTCGGCGGCACCGTGGTTCCCGGCTGCCTGCCGGTGCCCAAGGCGAGCCCGTACTACGACGCGAGCATCAAGTGCCCGGGCCGGAGCGTTGCGCGCGCGCGCGACTTGCTCCGGAAGGCCGGCGCCACGCCGCCGGTGGTGGTCAAGCTGATGATCGGGACGGATCAGGTCCAGGCCCGTCTCGGGCAGGTGATCCAGTCGATGGCCGGCGAGGCGGGCTTCAAGGTGGAGCTGCAGCCGACCGAGTTCGTCACGGCGCTTGCCCGCCAGGATCGCGGCCAGTACGACTCCTTCGCGGTGGGCTGGTCAGGTCGTGTCGACCCCGACGGCAACATCTACCAGTTCGTCCACTCCAAGGGCTCGCTGAACAACCTCGGCTGGTCGACACCACGCATGGACCTGCTCCTCGACAACGCACGCAAGGCAACGTCGCTCGGGGCGAGGAAGAAGCTCTACAGCTCCGTGTACAGGATCCTGCGCGCGCAGCTCCCGTTGATCTACCTCTGGCATCCGGTCAACCGTCACGGCGTCAGGAAGACCGTGGCGGGGGTGCAGACCTACGGCGACGGCCTGATCAGGGCCTACTACGCCGAGCTGAAGTGACGTGACCTAGGCTAGGACGACGATCATGGCGGTGTTCATCGGGCGCAAGGTCGGAGCCGCCCTGATCGTCGTCTTCCTGGCCAGCGTCATCGTGTTCGCCGGCGCGCGCGCGCTGCCCGGCGATCCCGCGCTCGCGTACGCGGCCGAGGACCGCGACCCGGAGGTGCTCGCGGAGATCCGCGACAAGTACGGGCTCGACGATCCGGTGCCGGTGCAATACGTCAGGTGGGTCGGGCTCGCCCTACAGGGCGACCTCGGCACCGACAGCCGCGGCATTCCGGTGGCCGAGACGATCGTCACGCGGATTCCGTTGACTCTCGAGCTCGCGACCCTGGCGCTCCTGATCGGAGCCCTCGTCGGCATCCCAGCGGGGGTGATCGCCGCGGTCCGGCGCGGCAAGGCCTCGGACTACGCGGCCACGACAGTCGCGCTCCTCGGCCTGTCCGTGCCCCACTTCTGGCTCGGGCTGCTGATGATCATCGTCTTCGCCGTCAACCTCGGCTGGCTGCCCGCGGGCGGCTACGTCCCGTTCCGCGAGGATCCGATCGGCAACCTCGAGCACATGCTCATGCCCGCGATCGTGCTCGGCACGGGTCTCTCGGCCGTTCTGATGCGGCAGATGCGGTCGGCGATGCTGACATCCCTCGGCGCCGACTACGTGCGGACGGCACGCGCCAAGGGCCTGAGCGAGCGGGCGGTGGTCGGCAAGCACGCGCTGCGCAACAGCCTGATCACGGTGACGACCGTGATCGGCCTCCAGCTCGGCGCCCTGATCTCGGGCGCCGTCATCACCGAGCAGATCTTCGGGATCGCGGGCTTCGGCCGCCTCACCGTCGACTCGATCGCGCAGCGCGACTACGCGTTGCTCCAGGGGGTCGTGCTCGTCGCTGCCGTGGGGTACGTCGTCGTCAACCTGCTCGTCGACCTCTCCTACTCCCTGATCAACCCACGCATCCGCGTGGCAGGAGGACGGTCGGCGTAGTCGATGAGCTACGTCGAGGCCCAGCCGCTCAGCCCACGTGCGCGCCGCCGCCGCGTCATGCGGCGCCGCTTTCTCAGGCGACCCGCCGCGGTGGGCTCGCTCGTGGTCGTCGTCTCCTTCGTCCTCGCCGCCGTCTTCGCCCGCTGGGTGGCGCCCCATCCGCCCGGCGCGACCGACTTCGACGCCATCCTCGCCGGCCCGTCGCGGGAGCACCTGCTCGGCACCGACGAGCTCGGCCGCGACACGCTCTCGCGGATCATTTGGGGCGCGCGCGCCTCCATCCAGGCGGGGTTCTTCGCGACGATGCTCGCGATGGCCGTGGCCGTCCCGATCGGCCTCGTGGGCGGCTACTACCGTGGCAAGGTCGATACGGTGATCGCGCGCATCACGGACGTCCTGCTCGCGTTTCCGTTCCTCATCCTCGCGGTCGGACTGGCCGCGATCCTCGGCCCCTCGCTGCTGAACGCGACGCTGGCGCTCGGGATCGCCGCCGTGCCGCCGCTCATCCGGATCTCCCGCGGCGAGACGCTCGAGCTGCGGGAGGAGGATTATGTGCGCGCCGCCGTGGCGAACGGCGCGAACGACGGGGTGATCCTCGGTCGTCACATCCTCCCGAACATGACGAGCACGCTGATCGTGCAGGCGACGCTCACGATTCCGGCCGCGATCATCGGCGAGGCGGTCCTGTCCTTCCTCGGCCTCGGCGTCCAGCCGCCGACGCCGTCGTGGGGCGTGATGCTGAACGCTGCGCAGCCGTACCTCAGCGAAGCGCCGCAGCTCGCCGTCTACCCGGGGCTCGCGATCGTGATCGCCGCACTCGCGTTCAACCTGCTCGGGGACGGCCTGCGTGACGTCCTCGACCCGAAGACCGAGCGTTGAACGAACCCCTGCTCGAGATCGAGGGGCTCTCCGTCCGCTTCGAAACCGACGAAGGGACGGTCCACGCGGTCGACGGGATGTCGCTGGCGCTCGCGCCGGCGCAGGTGCTCGGCATCGTGGGCGAGTCGGGCTGCGGAAAGAGCGTGACGGCAATGTCGATGCTGAGCCTGCTGCCGTCCACAGCCCGGGTCAGCGGGAGTGTCCGCTTTGCCGGCACCGAGCTCCTCGGGGCCTCGAAGGCGAAGCTGCGGCAGATCCGGGGGCGCGAGATCTCCTTTGTCTTCCAGGAGCCGATGACGTCGCTCAACCCGGTGTTGCGCATCGGCCACCAGGTCGGCGAGGTGCTCCGCGAGCACCTCGGGCTGTCTCGCTCTGCGGCGAGGGCGCGAACGATCGAGCTGCTCGACCTCGTCCACATCCCCGATCCCGAGCGGCGCGTCGACGAGTATCCCCATCAGCTGTCCGGCGGGATGCGGCAGCGGGTGATGATCGCGATGGCCCTGGCGTGCGACCCGAAGATCTTGATCGCGGACGAGCCGACGACCGCGCTGGACGTCACGATCCAGGCCGGCATCCTCGATCTGCTCCGCGAGCTGCGCGTCCGGCTCGGGACGGCGATCCTGCTGATCACACACAACCTCGGGGTCGTCGCGGACATTGCCGACCGCGTCGTGGTCATGTACGCCGGCAGGAAGGTCGAGGAGGCGCCGGTCACCGAGCTCTTCGCCGCGCCTCAGCACCCGTACACGATCGGGCTCCTCGGCGCGATTCCCCGCGCCGGCCAAGCCCACAACGGCAGGTTGCGGGAGATCCCCGGCCGCGTCCCCTCGCTGTCCGAGCCGCCCGGCTACTGCGCGTTCGCGGACCGTTGCCCGCGCGCGGACGAGCTGACGCGGTCACAGGTCCCAGAGCTGCGCGAGGTGCGGCCTGACCACGCTGTCGCATGCTTCCATCCGGGGCAGCGATGAGCTCCGACGGCCGCGCACCTGTCCTCGAGGTCGAGGGCTTGGTCAAGCACTTCCCGCTCGGTCGGGGCGTCACGAGCGGCGGCAACGTCGTCTACGCGGTCGACGGCGTCTCCTTCTC
>Ga0126313_10001225_pt1 | contig 13340 bp, 13 predicted proteins | sample Plot105A_FD_89954 | JGI IMG/M metagenome (GOLD analysis project Ga0126313, IMG submission 89954) | Serpentine soil microbial communities from UC McLaughlin Reserve, CA, USA - Plot105A | ecosystem: Environmental > Terrestrial > Soil > Grasslands | place: USA: UC McLaughlin Reserve, Lake County...
AGCGGTCTGCGGGTTCGGCTCACCCAGCCTCACCGGCACGTACGTGTTGCGGCGGTCGAGTCGGTTCTTGAGCTCCGCGTAGCCGATCGCGGACGCGATCGAGTCAGCGTCCGGGTTGCGATGGCCGGTGACGTAGATGGCTGACAACCGTCCGAGCTCCTACGCGCCAAACCCTACGCCGCGCGGAGCTGAGCCGGCGTCTCGGAGCGCTTCGGCCGGGCTTTGTCAGAGCGCCTGTACGATCGCCCCGCCGATGAGCGGCACCGCCGCAGCGGCGTAGGCGACGAGCATCGCGGTCCAGCTGAGGCTCAGCCAGTCCCGCCGGTGGGTCCTGCCGGCGCTCCCCTCGGGCGCTCGCAGCTCGAGGCCCGGTTCGCTGCGCGCAACCAGGTCCGAGAGTGCCTTTCGGTCGATGTGGCGGTTGGAGTCCATGAGCGAGCTCCACGCTAAATGCAAGCGCCCGCCCGTTCCGTGAGAAGCGACACGCTTACGGCGCGCCCGCTGCCCCGACGGACGCGACCGCATCCGCAAACGCCGAGGCGTTCAAGGAGCCGAGTCCGGTCGCGAGGTCGTAGCCCGGCTGGGCGGCCCCGCCCGCCGGCGTCTGGCCAACGGGCGAGGTTGGCCGGCGCGAGCTCGTTCCCTTCGTGATGTCGAAGAAGATCGAGGGGTAGCCGGGACCGCGCGCGAGCTCGTAGAGAAGCGGCGGGAGCGAGCCGAGCCGCGGCCGACCGGCCGCTCTCTCCTGCTGTAGGACCAGGGCCACGATCGCCGCCGTGAGCGGCGTCGCTGCGCTTGTCCCGCCGCCGATCCCCCACCCGCCGCCACCCTTGTCGAAAGTGGCCAGGCCCGGCGTGAACGAGGCCATCGCAGCAACGTCGGGGGCGAGCCGGGTGGGGGAACCCGATTGCAGCTCGGGCCCGATGCCCGGGGCCAGTTGGAAGCTCGGGCGACGCCAGACCTTGCTCGGACCGCCACCGGTGCCGACGCCCTGACCGGGGTCGGTCGCAAATGTCGACCAGACGACCTGATCGGCGATCCGGTTGGCGGCGGTCAGGGTCAACGAGGTACCGCCCACGCTCGTGGTCCAGGGTGAGCTGCTCGGAAAGAGCGCTCCGGGCTTGTCGATGAAGCACCCTTGGAACCCCAAGTCCCCGGAGGCGGCCAGCGTGCTGATCCCCAGCGCGGCGGCCTCGATCAGCAGTCGGCGTCCGAGCTTCAACTGATCGCGGGTGAAGCGGCTCTCGCATACGCCGTCGCTGATCGAGAGGATCTGCGGCAGCCTCCCGCCTTGGCGCGCCGGGTCGAGCGCCCCGAACATGAACAGCAGGAACGAGTGGCTGAAGCTCTGGTCGAGCGGCACGAAGATCGGCGTGATCCGCTCGAGGCCGGGTGCCAGCGAGGCGAGCGCTTCGACATCGAGCACCGTCTCCTCGGGAGCCGTGCCAGTCTCGCGGCCGGCGCTCGGCATCGCGAACTGCCGCACCGCGGGAGACCGCAGTCCGAAGCACCGCGCCCAGGTCCGGAACCCCGTGGCGTCGACCTCCTGCGAGCTCAGCGTCGCGACGCGAACGCCGGAACCGTCCAGCCCGCGCGAGTGCAACTCATCGACGCCATACGCGGTGGAGAGCTGGCCCGGAGTGAAGGCCCGCGTCGCGATCGCGCCCGGGCATGCCTGCGCGTTCGCGGCGCTCGCGCCTTGACGAGAGTTGCCGCCGAGCTCGTAGACCTCCCCGGCTGAGACGAGACGAACCGTTCCCCGCAACCGCCGTGGCGTGCAGAGGGCCCGAGTGGGCGCCTGCGCGCCCGCGGCGCAGAACAGCCGCCGGCCGGCCCGGGGAATCAGCACCGCCAGAACCAGCGACCCGTCCGCACTGAACTCGATTTTTCCGACGCCACGCTGGGCGGCGAGGTAGCGCCGGACTCGGCGGCGGGCGACCCTACGAGTCGAGAATCGGTTTCGGTACTCGCGCAGCGAGAGGAACCGCCGGTACCGCGGAGAGGACGGGTTCGACACTCGGCTCGCGAAGCGTCCGGGCCGTCCACGCTGGCGCAAGCCAAGCAGGAAGACCCGGCGCTTGGCCGGCGCCCTCGCCCGCGTCTGAGCCGCGGCGGCGGCCGCGTCATCCGAGCCCGATCCCGGGGACGCGGCGGTGGCGTCCGCGGCGGCGAAGGCGAGCGCTGCGCACACCGCTACCCCGACAAAGGACCCGACAATGAGTTCAGCGGCCCGCGACAGTCGTAGTGAGGTAGTCATCGCATCCAACCCGAACTACCGGAGTCGATCACATGTCCCCGCGCAAGAGCATCGTCGAGAAGTACATCGAGGGATTCAACCGCAGCGATCACACTCAGATCCTGTCGTGCCTAGCGGACGACGTGGTGTGGGCGCTGCATGGCTACAGGACCCTCGAGGGCAAGGAGGCCCTCGATGCCGAGATCAAAAACATCCACGTGGACACCCCGCCGTAGACGCGCGCGCCCGTCTGGCGCCAAAGAACAAGCGCCCGCCCCCGAGGGGCCGTAGAGTCCGAGCCGTCTACGGAAGAGGGGAAATGCGTAGAGCGAGGACCTGCTCACTGGTTGCGGCGGCGCTAGCCGTCGCTGCACTGGCACCCCAGGCCGGGGCGGTGCCGGCGACGAACGAGGGCCCGGCCGTCGCTGCATCGGGCGCCAGCCCGATTGCTGGCTGCGATGGCGACGACCCCGGGGCGGGCATGAACTTCGTGAACAGCGAGGTTGAGCCCTGGTTATCGGTGAACCCTGCCGATGGTCCCGATGCTGACGGGATCCTTGGGGACAACCTGCTCGCCGCCTGGCAACAGGACCGGTGGAGCAACGGTGGCTCCGAGGGCATCGTCTCGGCGTCGAGCGTCGACGGCGGGCTGACCTGGACGATCAACGCGAACACCAAGTCGTCGATCTGCACCGGCGGGACGGCGGCGAACGGCGGCAACTATCAGCGGTCGTCGGACCCGTGGGTCGACTTTTCGCCGGACGGCACCGCCTACTTGATGACCCTGTCGGTCGACACGAACCCCGGCGGCTTCGGCCTCCACCCGAACGCCATGCTGGTGATGCGTTCGACCGACGGCGGGGCCACCTGGGGCGATCCGATCACGCTCAAGCGCGACGAGAACCCGAGCGTGCTCAACGACAAGAACACGCTCACCGCCGACCCGAACGACTCGAATTTCGCGTATGCGGTTTGGGATCGGCTCGCGGGCCCCAGCGAAAGAGCGAATCCCAACCAATTCGAGAACGCACCCGCCTCTCGCGGGCCGACCTGGTTCTCACGCACGACCGACGGGGGCGACAGCTGGCAGACGGCGCGGCGCATTTTCGAGCCCGGCACGCACAACCAGACGATCGGGAATCAGATCGTCGTGCTTCCGGACAACGCGCAGTTCGACGGCGAGCTGGTCAACGTCTTCGACTTGATCCAGACCCGGACGAATCGACCGCCGCGCCGCGGTTTCAGCATCAACGTGATCCGCTCGAGCGACCACGGCGAGACGTGGACGAGGCGACCGATCACGGTCGACCGGCACAACACGTTCCAGGGCATTGTCGTCGACCCCGACGATCCGAATCCGGCCACCCGGACGGTCCGGACGGGCGACATCCTTCCGCAGATCACCGTCGACCCGAACAGCGGCGCGATCTACGTCGTCTTCCAGGATTCGCGCTTCGGCGGCGTGCGGAGCAGCATCGCCTTCACGCAGTCCCTCGACGGTGGCCGGACGTGGTCGCCCACGATCAAGGTCAACAAGACGCCGACGGACATAAGCACCGGGAACCAGCAGGCGTTCAACCCTGTCGTCAGCGTGCTCGACGACGGCACGATCGGGGTCAGATACTCCGATTTCCGGGCCAACGAAGCCGCCCCGGAGATCGAGCCCTTGGCGACCGACGAGTTCATCGTCCACTGCCATCCGATTACGCCGACCGCCTGCACCGACCCGGCCAACTGGGGCGCCGAGGTGAAGCAGACGGACGCCTCCTACGACATGCGAGAGGCGCCCTTCGCCGGCGGCTGGTTCGTCGGCGACTACGTCGGCCTCGACACCGATGGCCAGGACTTCCTGCCGTTCTGGTCGCAGCCGTTCGGGGAGGACCCGGCTAACACGTTCAGCCGCCGCGTCGGGCTGGTTGCCGGGCCGTAGACAGGGCCGTGGAACACCATCGGCGGGGACGTCCCGGGCAATCGCCCGGAACGTCCCCGACCGTCGATCGATCGGCCGCTGCCGCCGAGCTCCTGGACGCCGGGTTCGTGCACCGCGGCGTGTCGCCGGCGAGCAAGGAGGCCGCGTGGTCGAGCGCGCTCGCGGTTTTTCGCGAGGCCGCTCGGGCGGACGCCATCGGTGCGGGTATCGCGCCTCTGACCGTAGTCGGAGCGTTCACGCTCCCGCCGCCTGGCGCGCGGCGCCGGGTCTACCAGGCGCTCCACATCGATTTCGGTCTTCCGGTAGTGCCCGGGCGGCAGACCGACGTCGCGCGCTACACCGCGTTGTACGTCGACCAGGCCCGCCGCCGGCCACTCGCGGCAACGCGCATCGTCCCGCTTCGCGAGCTTTTGGCTCAGCGCGCGTGGGCAGATGCCGACGTACTCGTGGAGAGGCTCCGCACCTACGCGCTCGCAGGCGATGGCGCGGGATCCGTTCCCGGTCAGGTCGAGGGCATCTTGGCGCGGCTGGTGGAGGCGGCCGACGAATCGCCGACCTTGCCGCGCCCAGGTGACGTTCTGTGTGGCATGGAGTTCGAGACCGTTGCCGAGGAGCAAGGCCACTTCGCCCAACACGGTCTCGATTTGAGCGCGGTAGAGCAGCGCGTTCGGCTCGGTAGGGGTGAGCTGCTGTTGCTTGACAATCTCGCGACGGCGCGCGGCAGAGTGGGTCTCCGTCGGCCGCTCGAGCTCCACCAGCTATGCGTCGGCTACTCACGTCTCGGGGCCTCGGAGCAATCGCTCCTCCTGCGCCGGATGCTGGGCGCACTCACTCGTTAGCGCGCCGCGGCTCGCGGTCGCCGCTCCACGCCAGCCGGCTGGGGTCCATTTCAGAAGCCCTCATTCGTCCTCTCGACGACAAGCCCGCAGACGGAGCAGCAAACGGCCGCCCTGCAGCTGACTGATATGTTCAACCGCTCGGTTTATCAACCGGCTGGATGACTGCAATGAAAGGAGCTCAAATGGAATGGACGCTCGAGGTGATCGTGGTTCCGGTCACCGATGTCGACCGTGCGAAGGAGTTCTACGAGCAGAAGCTCGGGTTCAAAGTCGACCACGACACCGTGGTCGGACCCGAGTATCGGATCGTCCAGCTGACCCCGCCCGGCTCGGGATGCTCGGTAGTGCTGCAGTCGGGGGGAGCGACGAAGATGACGCCGGGTTCGCTTCACGGCGTCCAGCTTTGCGTCGCCGATCTCCTGGCTGCCCGCGACCAGCTCTCCGAGCGCGGCGTCGAGGTCGGCGAGATTCAGGTGTTCGAGGGCAGCGGCCCGCGCCCCTACCGGGAGGGCGATTCGCTCGACATGGTCGGCTTCCTGTTCTTCAGCGATCCCGACGGCAACGGCTGGGCCGTCCAGCAGATGCCCGGGCGGCGGTAGACGCCTCGTAGTTCCGGTTAGACGCCGTGCTCGCGATCGTCCTCGCAATCGGGTCGAGCCTCGCGTGGGGAGTCTCGGACTTCCTCGGCGGGTTGAAAAGCCGCTCGCTGCCGTTGCTGAGCGTCCTGCTGGTCTCGCAGGGGGCCGCGCTGATCCTCCTTGCGGTGATCGTCGTCTCGGTCGGCCAGCCGCCCCCCGGCGGATCTTTCGTTCTGTTCGCCGCGCTCGCTGGAATGAGCGAGGCGATCGGCGTTGCGGCGTTGTACCGCGGGCTCTCGGTCGGCGTGATGAGCATCGTCGCGCCGGCAGCGGCGACTGCCCCTGTCGTCCCGCTTACCGCGGGGCTCATCCTCGGCGAGGTGCCCGGGCTGATCCAGACGGCCGGGATCGCGCTCGCCGTGGTCGGGATCACGATCACGGTCTGCCGTTCCGATCCGGAGGGCACCCCCGGCGGAGCGGTTGCGCCGAGCATCGCCTTCGGGCTCCTGTGCGCACTCGGATTCGGAGGCTTCTACGTCGCCATGGATGCGGCGAGCGAGGGCGAGATCCCCTGGGCGCTGCTCGTCGCGCGCACCACCGCGGTCTCGATATTCGCCGCGGCCCTGGTCCTCACACGGGCGTCGCTCACGGTGGCCCGCCAAGACCTCGTGATCATCGCCGCGATCGGGATGCTCATCATTGCGGCGGACGCGATGTACGCCGCCGCATCGACGCACGGCATTCTCGGCGTAGTCGCGGCGCTGAGCACCCTTTATCCGGTCGTGACCATCGCCCTAGCTCGCGTCTACCTGCGAGAACGTGTGGGGCAGCGCCAGCAAGTTGGCATCGCGATCTGCCTGTGTGGCATCGTGGCGATCTCTGCTGGGACTTGATCGATTCGGAGCCCTAGGCAAAATGCATCCCGGCCCGACCTGAGGAGGACACCATGGCGGTAAAGCCGATTCCGGACCGCTACCACACCGTTACGCCGTACCTCGCCGTCGACAATGCCGCCGAGGCCATCGAGTGGTACCAGAAGGCTCTCGGCGCCAAGGAGCGCGGCAGGATGGAGGCGCCGGGCGGTGCCATCGGTCACGCGGAGGTCGAGATCGGAGACTCTGTCGTGATGCTCTCCGACCCGTTCCCGCAGGCCTCGACCAAACCACCCAAGGAGCTCGGCGGGACGAGCATGTCGATCTTCATGTACGTCGAGGATGTCGACGCGGCCGTGAAGGAGGCGGTCGACGCGGGAGCGACGGTCTTGATGGAGGTCGCGGATCAGTTCTGGGGCGACCGCTTCGGCACGATCCAGGATCCCTTCGGCCACACGTGGTCGATCGCCACGCACGTCGAGGACGTGACATCCGAGGAGATGGCGGAGCGCGCCAAGGCGGCGATGGCTGAGATGAGCGACTGAGATGGCGTCCGTCACCGAGCGGGAAACGCGGCACGTTGAGCAGGCCAACGCGAATGGGAAGACGCCGGTCGTATTCATCCATGGGCTCTGGCTGCTCCCCAGCAGCTGGGATCGCTGGGCGCGACTGTTCGAGGAGGCCGGCTATGCGGCAGTGACACCGTCATGGCCGGACGATCCCGAGACCGTCGAGGAGGCAAGGGCGAACCCCCAGGTCCTCGCCAAGAAGACGCTGGCACAGGTTGCCGACCACACCGTCCGGGTCATCGGCCAGCTGAACAAGAAGCCGGCCGTCCTGGGGCACTCGACCGGTGGATTGCTCGCCCAGATCATCGCCGGACGCGGTCTGTCCGCGGCGACGGTAGCCATCGATCCCGGGCCGTTCCGCGGGGTTCTACCGCTGCCGGTCTCCACGCTGAAGGTGAGCCTGCCTGTCCTGTCGAACCCGCTGAACCGCGGCCGCGCCGTCACGCTCACTCTGGACCAGTTCAAGTACGGCTGGGCGAACGCCCTGAGCGAAGAGGAGGCCAAGCAGCTCTATGACGAGTACCACGTGGCCGGGCCCGGCGTGGCGCTCATTCAGATGGCGAACACGAACCTGAACCCCTTCACCGAGGCGAAGGTGGACACGAGGAACCCCGCCCGCGGGCCGCTATTGATTCTCGAGGGAGAGAAGGACCACACGGTCCCGTGGGCGATCGCCAATGCCGCCTACAAGAGGCAGCGGCAGAACGAGGGCGTGACGGAGATCAAGGAGATGCCGAATCGTGGCCACTCGCTGACGATCGACAGCGGCTGGCGCGAGGTCGCGGAGACCTCGCTCGCATTCGTCAAGCGCTTCGTCTGAATTGTGACGCTTCGGGACCGCCGTTAGAGGCCCTCACCCAGCTCCTCGAGCAGCCGCCGCAGCTGGCGCATCTTGGCCTTGCCGAGGCGTCGCGTCCAGTCCGCCTCGATCTCCGCCACGACCTCACGGGCGATCACGTAGAGCTCCTTGCCCCGCGGCGTTGCCCTGACGAGCTTCGCCCGACGATCGCTTGGGTCCGGCACCCGCTCGACGTAACCGAGCCGCTCCAGGTGATGGACCAGCTCGGCCATCGACTGCTTTGTCATGTGTGCCCGCTCGGCCAGCGCGCTGACGCGTGTCCCGTCATCGTCCAGAAACTGCATGACTTGCCCGTGGGGCGGGCGGATCTCGTGGTGGCCCCGTTCGGCGAAGCGTCGGTGCAGCACCTCCGTCCCGGCGCGGAACGGCTCGCGCACGCTGGTGCCAAGACCGACGACGGCTTCCTGGTCGTAAACCTCTGGCCGTCGAAGGAGGAATCAGAGGCGGCTGCCCGCGACCCGCGACGGCTGGGCATCGTCGAGCGGGCAGAGATCGAGCGGGAGCAGATTCGGCGGGAGCACTACGAGGTGGCGCACCACGTCGTCTTCGACTGACCAGCCCGCGACGCTCGGATAGGACCGCGGCCGCCGGGGCGGCGTTGGCGGAGATTCGGCGGATGCGCGCGCTGGGAAGAAGCGGCACGCAGCGCGGGTCGTTTGCTCAACGTGAGCCGCCTGTTGGGAGGGAGCCGCACAATCGTCGTGACAGTCGCCGCCGTGGCGGTGCTGGTCCTGAGCGCTCCGGGTTCGGCCGCGGCCGCCACCTACCCGATGGGCTTCGCTGAGCAGACGGTCTTCTCGGGTCTGGTCAATCCGACCGGCATCCGCTTCGCGTCCGACGGACGCGTCTTCGTGGCCGAGAAGAGCGGGCTCGTCAAGGTCTTCGACTCACTCTCGGACCCGCAGCCCGAGATCTTCGCGGACCTACGCACCCAAGTGCACAACTTCTGGGACCGCGGCCTGCTCGGCCTCGCGCTCGACCCGGGCTTCCCAGAGAAGCCGTATGTCTATGTGCTCTACACGCACGACGCGGCCATCGGCGGCGCCGCCCCCCTGTGGGGCAGTCCCGGGGCCACCTCGGACGGATGCCCGAGCCCGCCCGGCGCGACCGGCGACGGCTGCGTCGTCAGCGGACGGCTCTCCCGACTCACCGCCTCCGGCAACTCCATGGTCGGCACGGAGCAGGTACTGATCGAGGACTGGTGCCAGCAGTATCCGAGCCATTCGGTCGGCTCGCTCGACTTCGGGCCGGACGGCGCGCTCTACGTCTCCGGCGGCGACGGGGCGAGCTTCAACTTCGTTGACTACGGGCAGGACGGCAGTCCGCTTAACCCGTGCGGCGATCCGCCCGGTGGAGTCGGGGCCGCGCTAACGCCGCCGACTGCCGAGGGCGGCGCGCTGCGAAGCCAGGATCTGCGCACGACGACGGACCCCACAAGCCTGGATGGCGCGCTTCTGCGAGTCGACCCCGCCACCGGCGCTGGCCTTCCCGACAACCCGAACGCGGGCAGCAGCGAGGCGAACGCTCGTCGCATCGTTGCGTACGGGATGCGCAATCCGTTCCGGTTCGCCGTCCGCCCCGGGACGGGAGAGGTCTGGATCGGTGATGTCGGCTGGAACACGTGGGAGGAGATCCAGCGGCTCCAGGCGCCCACCGCGCAGATGACCAACTTCGGGTGGCCTTGCTACGAGGGATCCGGCCGCCAGAGCGGATACGACTCGGCCAACCTGTCGATCTGCGAGAACCTCTACTCCGAGGGCGCCGGCGCGGTACGTTCACCGCTCTTCGCGTGGAACCACTCGGCGAAGGTCGCAACCGAGGCTTGCCCCACCGGCAGCTCGGCGGCGGCGGGCATTGCCTTCGGACCCCCGAACGGAAGCTATCCGAGCGAGTACCGAGGCGCGCTCTTCTTTGCCGACTACTCCCGCGACTGCATCTGGGCGATGCTGCCGGGGGCGACGACCGGTGTCCCCGACCCCGCCACGATTCGCACTTTCGCCGACGGTGCCGCGAATCCAGTACACCTCCAGATCGGACCGGGCGGGGACCTCTTCTACGCCGACTTCGACGGCGGCACGATCCGTCGGGTGAGCTTCACTCCGGCGAACCAGCCGCCGACGGCCGAGGCCACGGGCACGCCGACGACCGGGGCCGCGCCGCTAACCGTTCAGTTCGACGGTACCGGCTCGACCGACCCGGATGCGGGCGACACGCTGAGCTACGCCTGGGATCTCGACGGCGACGGCCAGTACGATGACTCGACCGCGAGCGCCCCGAGCTACACGTACACGAGCCAGGGCGTCTACGTGGCGAGCCTGCGGGTGACCGACAGCCACGGCGCCTCGAGCACCGCCGCGGTCACGATCACTGTGGGGAACACCGCGCCCACGGCTACGATCGTCTCGCCGGCCGCGGGCACAACGTGGAAAGTCGGCGATCTCATCCAGTTCGCGGGCGGCGCCACCGACCCGCAGGACGGCCCGCTTCCGGCCTCGGCGTTGTCCTGGAGCCTGATCCTTCACCACTGTCCGTCGAACTGCCACACCCATCCGTTGCAGTCCTTCGACGGCGTCGCCGGCGGCTCGTTCGCAACGCCCGACCACGAGTACCCCGCCTATCTCGAGCTGCGGCTGACGGCGACGGACTCGGGCGGCCTGACGGACACGAAGTCGGTCCAGCTCGATCCGAGAACGGTGACGCTGACGCTGAACACGAGCCCCGGCGGCTTTTCGCTCGTCCTGAACGGCTCGGAGGCGGTCACGCCGTTCACCAGAACCGTCATCCAGGGCTCGCGGAACTCGATCTCGGCCCCGTCGCCGCAGACGAAGGCCAAGAAGCCGTGGCAGTTCAAGTCGTGGTCCGACGCCGGCGCGCAAACGCACGACGTGATCGCGAACAGCTCCGCCACTTACACGGCAACCTTCAAGCAACGCTGACTTAGTGGCCGCCGTGAGGGCGGCGCTGCGGGAGCGACCGTGATGGATTCCAACGAGGTGTCCATTTCTCGGTCCGCGGTTCGTCTCAGGGGCGACCATTCCAATAAGGAGGTAGCCATGAAGTACATGCTGCTGATTCATCAAGGCGACGCGCCGACCCCGCGCGACCCCGAGGCCTGGGGACGCCTGTCGGAGGACGAGCAGCAGGCCGTCTTCCGCGACTATCAGGCGATCAACCAGACCCCCGGTGTCACATCAGGCGTCCAGATGCAGGAGCCCGAGACCGCGACCACCGTGCGCGTCGAGGACGGCAAGACGCTGACCACCGACGGGCCGTTCGTCGCCATCAAGGAGGCGCTGGGCGGATACCTGTTCTTCGAGGCCGACGACATCGACGCGGCCATCGACCTCGCCTCGCGCATTCCGGCCGCCCGCCTCGGGGGCGCTGTCGAGGTGCGCCCGGTCGTAGGGAGTTAGCCATTCTCGAGCAGGTCTTCCGCGACGAGTGGGGCCGGGTCCTGGCCAGCCTGATTGGCTTCCTCGGCGACTTCGATGTCGCTGAGGAAGCCGCCCAGGAGGCGTTCGCCATCGCCGCCGAGCGGTGGCCGCGCGAGGGGACGCCCGCGAACCCGCGCGCGTGGCTCGTGACGACGGCGCGCAATCGCGCGATCGACCGCATCCGCCGTGATCGGACCGGCGCGGCCAAGGTCCGACAGCTCGATCGGCCCGACGCCGTGGAGGACGATCTGATGGAGGAGACGACCATCCCGGACGAGCGGCTCGAGCTCGTCTTCACATGCTGCCATCCGTCCCTTGCGCTCGACGCCCAGGTCGCGCTCACGCTGCGGACGCTCGGGGGGCTGACCACGGAGGAGATCGCTCGCGCTTTCCTCGTCCCCGAGCCGACCATGGCGAAGCGGCTCGTCCGCGCGAAGCGGAAGATCCGCGCCGCCGGCATCCCGTTTCGCGTGCCGCCCGCTCATCTGCTCCCCGATCGCCTGGCGGCCGTGCTCGCGGTCGTCTATCTGATCTTCAACGAGGGTTACGGGGGCCGCGGTGAGCTTGCCGCCGAGGCGATCCGCCTAGGTCGAGCGCTCGCCGAGCTGATGCCCGACGAACCTGAGGTCCACGGCCTGCTGGCGCTGATGCTCGTGAACGACGCCCGGCGGGACGCCCGATTCGCCGACGGGACGGTCGTCCTGCTTCGCGATCAGGATCGATCGCTTTGGGACTTCGACCAGATCGAGGAGGGACGAACCACGCTCGATCGTGCGCTCGCACTTGGCGGCCGTGGCCCCTATGTGGTCCAAGCCGCGCTGGCGGTCCTGCACGCCGACGAGTCCCACGACTGGCAACAGATCGCCGCGCTGTACGGCGAGCTCGCCCGCATGACCGGGTCGCCCGTCGTCGAGCTCAACCGCGCCGTGGCGATTGCCGAAACCGGGGACGTCGAGGCGGCCCTCGGCCTCGCGGATCGCCTCGACCTCGACAACTATCTCTATCTGCACTCGACGCGCGCCGAGCTGCTCCGCAGGCTCGACCGCGCCAAGGAGGCCCGTGCCGCCTACGAGCGCGCCCTGGAGCTGGTTCACTCCGACGCGGAGCGCCGGTTCCTGGAGGCCCGGCTGGCCGAGCTCTAGGGCTGAGGGCCGTTCCTGCGCTATCCGCCCGCGGGGACCTTCGCCCACTCTTCCTTGTGCACGCGCTTGGCGGCCTCGTAGTCGTCGAGCGCCTCCGGTGAGTCGACGTCCCCGAGCGTCAGATGTGACGGCACGAGGTCTCGCGCGGCATCTACGTCGAAGTGCTTCGCGAGCACGGCGCCGAGCGACTTGATCTTCAGCTCGCCGAACCCGGGAAGAGCCTCCAGGTTGGCGCGCAGCGCTTGCGAGTCTCCTACCTCGGTCCAGATCCGAGCGGCGTCGCCGTCGTAGCGGTCGCGCACGTGGACGGCGAGCTCTTGGACACGGCGGGCCATCGACTTCGGATACCGGTGGATCACGGGCCGGGCGCGAAACACGGGTTCGAGGTCGGCGGAGGCGAGCGTGTCGGCGTCGATGGCCCCGAGGCGCTCCTTCAGCGCCAGGGGCCCCGCGAAGGCCTTCCGCACAGTGACCTGCTGATCGAGCTCGAAGCCAACCAGAAGCGCCATCGGATCCGAAGCGATCAGCTCGTTGGCCTCGTCGGAATCGGTGAAGTAGAGACGGTCGGGCACGGGTCGATCGTACTCGTAGTTGATACGTGACCAATTGGTCACATATTCTCCCCGGGCATGACCGACGACGACCGTGTCTTCAAGGCGCTCGCCGACCCCACGCGGCGCTTCCTGCTCGACCGGCTCTTCGCGCGTGACGGCCGCACGCTCACCGATCTCGAGTCCGAGCTGGAAATGACGCGCTTCGGCGTAATGAAGCACCTGCGCGTGCTCGAAGACGCGGATCTCGTCATCGCCCATCGATCGGGCCGGGAGAAGCTGCACTTCCTCAACCCGGTGCCGATCCGGCTGATCCACGACCGGTGGATC
>Ga0126313_10001226_pt1 | contig 13337 bp, 12 predicted proteins | sample Plot105A_FD_89954 | JGI IMG/M metagenome (GOLD analysis project Ga0126313, IMG submission 89954) | Serpentine soil microbial communities from UC McLaughlin Reserve, CA, USA - Plot105A | ecosystem: Environmental > Terrestrial > Soil > Grasslands | place: USA: UC McLaughlin Reserve, Lake County...
ATAAGGAATAACCTGTCTTATCCATTTCTTGATATTTTAGGAGACATAATGTCCTGTTTATAGTAGAATGGGAACCCACTTTTAGCACCGATATTGGCACTAATCCCTCCGGATTCGGACCTATGATTATTTGGGTAAGGTGTATCAAAGATATAGATGATTGGTTGACATGACATGATATGGATAGCTACTGGTTTCCTAACTTTGTATGAATAATTATTAGCATGTAGTAACAGGTAACCGAGACCATTCTGGGTCACCATGGCAATAGAATGAGATTTTCATCTATATTTAGTTCTCGGAATAATAGAGGGGCATTCGGCTACTAATTAGAGCAAGATCTTCAGTGTATCTACGTATCACTGAAATAGATAAATTAGCGGATCCTAAGTTAATGAGACAATTTGTGCGTTCAAAACTAGTGAAACAGTCGTTCCAATTTTAAGCGTTCCAACCTTCTCCTAATCTATAGCGACACTGATCTTTTTCCTTGAAACAGTATGATGGTATTTGAACAAGACGAAAAAAATATTGAAAATAGTAGCAGAAGAAGTAGAGGTAGAACGCAAATTATTGCTGATATACTGCACCATTGTAAAGAAAATAAAAGAAAAAGCCATGTGATGCAAAAGGCAAACCTCAATTTTGACCAAGTCAGCCATTATTTGGGGAATTTACTAGGAAGAGGACTTGTTGTAGAACAGGATCTTTCTGAGGATGGCAAAATCTACAGGACTACAGATAAAGGTCGAGAATTTTTAGACCGCTATCAAAATTTGATAGGATTTTTTAAGGTTGATAGGAACAGCAAACAATCCAAAAGCGATCGAGCAAGTGTCAGTCTAGTCAAGCCAATTCGGCACAAAACACGAAGCAAAACCCTAGCAATATCATTCTTGCTGACAATCAGCCTTAGCATGATTATATCACAAAGTATGCCAACCCTTATGACAACGACAGCGATTCTATCCTTAGAACAACAAGTCGCGTATGCACAGGAAGATAATGCTGTCGGCGATAAATTAGAATCAGAAGAGGTCGATACAGGAGACAAAAAGGAGATAAGTAATATAGGAAACGGCAAAGAGAAGGAAAATGGAGATAATAATAGCGGTACAGGTGATGCCCCTAACGGAATTGGAAATGATAGTCAATTAGAAGCAGGAGACCAGGAAAAAGATGGAAAAGAAGGATCTGAAGTAACAGGCACCCCTGATGAGTCAGTAGAGAACGCTACGTTAAGGAATTCTTCTATAGAGAAGCCTAAGCAGGTGGTAGGAGACCGGGAACTTCCAGACGATGACTGCCTTTTTGATCCGTCTCTTCCTAAGTGCGCACCAGTAGATGGAGAATGTCCTGATGGCTTTGCTATGAATGAAGATGGACAATGCTATCCAGACAAGCCATGTCCAAAAGGTTATGAACGAAGAGACAACGACGAGACAGGGGCATGTCTTTCTGTATCAGAGAAACACTTGAAGGTAATAGTCAACGTTAAGGGTGCAAATGGAGCTGGCAAAGTATCTGTAGAAGCAAAAGAGGGGGCCGGCGATAGTAGGTTTGTAGATAATATACAAGGAGCACACACATTCAAGTTCTATAAGAATAGCATGCCGGTAGGTGCAGAATTTAAAGCCTGTGCCTATAGTGACAAGCTAGACAAAGAACTATGTGCAGAGGGAAAGAATGGGCCTGAGAACGAGCCTGAAAAAATGACTATAGCTTTTTCATCCAATATAGGTCTGAAAGTAATAGTCGATGTCAAGGGTGCAGATGGAGCTGGCAAAGTGTCAGTGAGATCAGAAGAGACGGATAATATTCTTGGCAGAACGGTAGATAATATAAAAGGAAAACACACATTCCAATTCAAAGCTGGAGAAGTTCCAGTTGGCGGAGAGTTTGAAGCATGCGCTCACAGTGACAAACTCGGTAAAGAATTATGCACGAAAGGAAAGAATGGACCAGAATCAGAGCCTGAAAAAGTTGGTGTTACTTTTCAGGAACTAAAGCTACCATTATGTGACGGCAGCTACCAAGATTGTATAACGAAGGATGGATACGTATGCAAAGCAGGCAGTTCAGATGATGAATGTGAGCTCAATGGATATTATTGTATTAAAGGTGAAGGATGCGGTAATTTCGTACATGGGGTATGTGAAGATTGTGAGACCGAAGGTGAAGATGGCGGAAAAGGTCTAAAAGTTATAGTACATTTTACACGTAATGATCATGCCTGTGTCAGAACTGTGGATGATTCACATAGAGCCGGATGTAAGGCGGGTCATCCAGGAGATGAAGTTGTGTTCCAATTTGGAACTGGTGACGTAGAGGTAGGAGAAGAGGCATATGCTTGTTTCCAAGGCTATGACGATGACTGTAGATCTGTAATAAATGGACCAGAATCAGCTCCAGAGCATATCTATCAGCTAAGGTAAAGCATCCATTTTTTATTAATTCAATGCATAGATCATCCCTTTGTTTTCTTGCTGTTTATAACTACCCATCAAGAGAAGAAGGATAAGGAAAAATTATTACGCCATCGCTATAGAATAATGGAGATCAGACCTTGGAATTTCTAATGCCATCTATGGCTTGCAGATAAAGAACCTTGATACAGGTAAGAATTGTGATAGAAAGGCCTATAGCTGTGATGATGTGGAATATAGCTGCAGCATAGATAACATGCATGTCATTTTCTTGAATCCACACCTACTCCAGCTCACGAAAAAAAGAGTCGAAATAATCTTCGCTTAGGAGCACGAATTTATAATAGCTCTCTTTAGCTCCTTAAGTTTTTTCTTATTTGGTAAATCATTATCCGTTAGGACATCGCCTAAGATGACCAATATCAGTATTCAACATTTGGCAACAGAAAGCGGAACACAGTTGTTTTTCTGTAACAAAGAGATAATCTTCTAGCGCGTAGAGGTTATCTTCAACTAGCATTCATACAAAGTCAGTGATCTTAGTATTTACGCTATTTTTTATTAACTTCTCTGCGGCTCGTTTGGTTGAAATCGTAGTGATGTCAACCAGTTTCTCAATGAATTCTAGTTCTTCCGGCAACAAAACAACATCATCGTTAAAGTTTACCTGAGAGAAGGCAATCTTTTGGTTAATCCTCTGGATATTTTCAAGGCACCTATAGATTCTGTGAACTCTTTCTATTTCAACTCCATTATTAATTAACAGCCTCGCCAGACTTCTTTTCCTAAGGAAGTAGATGTTAGTATTTATGAACCTGTCAAATGTTGAAATTACCTCGAAATGATCATCTTGGCCAGTATATCCTATGAAGGTTGCAGGTAGATATTTACAAAGGACACGCACCTGCTTAACGCTAGAATGCTTAGTGCCTAAAACCACTATAGATCTTCCAAAAAATAATAATGCGTTGAGCACCTGATGGGTAAGGCGTTCATCCAATGTATCTTGATCTGATTTTATTTCAACTGGATAAAATGCAATAGAATCAATTCTGCATTTTTCTTTTAAGGCAAATTTCGTAAACAATCCTGATCTCATAACAATATTTAATCTGTCATGTAATAAATCCAAATAATCATTCCTATGCTCCTTGCTCCCCACAGAGAATTTTTGTCTTACCGCTATCACAAGATCAAAATTCCGAAAATAGCCCTCCTCTTTTATTTTCACCTCGTAGTTGGTATTGATTCTAGGAATGTTAGAATTAACGTAATCTATGTGACCAGATCTTAACGAACTAATAAATAGTTCCTTGAGAGTTTTTTCTTTCATAATCAGAAGTCCTATGACGAAACGCCTAGCAGTAGGAAAATTCGAAAGGGGTTTGATTTAGGCACTAATAATCACTTTGTTTTGATGTTCTTACGCTTAAACAAGCGTCCTTCAATCGCTTTACTAAAGTTCGGAGGTCTTTTAACAATAGCTTGTTGTTAGCTGAAACTTTTATCCGATCTATGAGAGCGCTACCAACTATAACAGCGTCCGCCCCGGATTCGACGAGTGAAGTTATCTGATCAGGCTTGCTAATTCCAAACCCCACAGCTATTGGAATCTTTCCCTCCGTGATTTGCTTAATGTTCCTAATGCTCTGAAATGTATACTTTTCATAATTTAATCTTGATCCTGTGATGCCATATACTGATACAACATATAGAAAGCCTGAACATACTTTCATGATTTGCCTTATTCGAAGTTTATCAGAGTTCGGTGAAGCAAGAAATACAGTGGCCAAATCATGTACAGATGCAGCTTTCACGTAGGCACCAGATTCTGCGATCTCCATATCCGGGAGGATAAATCCATCAACACCTTGTATTTTAGAGACCTTCATAAATTTCTCTAGCCCTGCTCTAAAAACAATATTTGAGTAGGTCATGATTACTAGCGGCAAGTCCGGAAATTTTTTTCTCAAGTTTCCACACACCTGCAAACACTTTTGAGGTGTTACTCCATTCTTCAATGCAATACTGGAAGCCCTTTGTATTGTCGGGCCGTCCGCGATAGGATCCGAAAAAGGAATTCCAATTTCTATTATATCTGCTCCAGCCTTCACCAGGGCACTCGCAATCTGTTCTGTATGCTCAAGTGTTGGATAGCCGCCTACTATATAGCAAATCAACGCTGGCTGATCTTTTGATTCCAACTCCCGAAACTTATTATAGATTCTGTTGCCTTCTAGCTTACTTGTTAACATTCCTTATTTAATTGTCTGTTCCCCTTTAAGGTAACGCAGAACTATCCCAAGGTCTTTGTCACCTCGTCCGGATAATGTTACAACAATATTTTGATTCTTATCGCCCCGTCTAGCCAGCTTCATTGCATATGCTATTGCATGTGATGACTCTAAGGCTGGTATGATACCTTCAAACCTACATAGTTTAACAAAAGCATCAACAGCAAACCGGTCAACACATTGAACATATTTTACTCTCTGTATGTCTTTAAGATATGCGTGCTCAGGGCCCACTCCCGGATAATCCAACCCGGCCGAAATACTATGAGTATTAGATACCTGACCGTATTCATCTTGTAGGATATATGTCTTCATCCCATGTAAGATTCCTTCAGAACCAGCTAATAGGCTCGCACAATGCTGCTTGGATTTAAGTCCCTTGCCTCCAGCCTCGACTCCAATCAGTGACGTCGTCTTGTCATCTATAAATGGATAAAACGAACCAATTGCATTGCTGCCTCCACCTACACAAGCAACAATAAAGTCGGGTAAGCGAGAAGAATAATCGTGCATTTGATCTCGAATCTCATTTCCTATTATGCTTTGGAATTCTCTAACCATGGTTGGATACGGATGTGGTCCAACCACAGATCCTATTAAATAGTAAGTATCTTGGACATTACTTATCCAATCACGCAGTGCCTCATTGATCGCATCCTTCAAGGTACGTGAACCAGTCTTGACTTCATGAACTTTGGCACCCATTAACCTCATTCTAAAAACGTTTGACCTTTGTCTCTCCATATCTTTCGTGCCCATGTATATTTCACATTGCAATTTAAGTGCGGCACATGCAATCGCAGCTCCAACACCGTGCTGCCCTGCACCGGTTTCTGCAATTACCCGCTTTTTGCCCATCCTTTTTGCCAATAAGGCCTGGCCTAGAGTGTTATTTGTTTTATGGGCTCCTCCATGCAATAAATCTTCTCGTTTTAGGAAAATGCTAGACCCACCTAGATATTCTGTCAAATTTTTTGCAAAATACAGAGGTGTGGGTCGACCGGCAAACTTAGTAAGATAATACGCAAGATCTTCCATGAAAACAGGATCGCTCCTGTATTGATCATAGGCCGACTCCAATTCATTAATCGCCGGTACGAGTGTCTCGGGAATGAACTTTCCACCGTATTTTCCGAACTTGCCTCTGTCATCGAAAGAAGTCTCCAAATACTGTCTCCTTACTTATTGTTATAGGGACATATTAAGAGATATGAGTTCTAAAGCGATCTATATAGTTCCTTAACCTTTGAAGCAATATTACCCGACTCAATAATACTGGTCCCAATCAAAAATGCATCAGCCCCTGCCTTTTTCAAAGACACGATTTGTTCAGGAGAACTTATGCCGCTTTCACTAATTATTATGTTATTACCTTTATCATATTTCTCTAATAGTCTTTGTGTTACTCCTAGATCTATTTCAAGTGTATTTAGGTTCCTATTATTAATACCTATCAAATCATAACATTTCGAGTCTTCCAATGCCTCCTTAAACTCATTTTCCGAATGTACCTCAACCAAAGTACATAGACCTTTTGATCTGGCCAGAGTCGAGAACTTCTCTATGCTGCCTTCTGCAAGATCTTGATCAAATACCGATTTTATTAGTAAAATGCAATCTGCACCTATTTTCTTTGCACTTTCGATTTGAACTTCACTAACGATTATGTCTTTCATCAATATTGGCACGCCTACATGTCTACGGATGGCAGCAAGGTGTTTGATAGAGCCGGAAAAAAGGTAGGGCTGTGTCAGTACCGATAGAGCAGCTGCTCCATTTTCTACCATGTCGCGTGCTGCAGAAGCAATATTGGTCTCGTTGAGAGAAACATTAAGTTTTCCTCTGCTAGGGGATGATAGTTTAATTTCTGTGATTAGCGGCGTATGTGAGCATTTCAGAATTGATTTCTTAATATTTATAGATTCGTGACTTAACTGATAGCTGTGTTCCACATCATATGCACCTTCATCTAATGATCTGAATGAGTTATCGGCTAAAATTTTTAAACCGTGATTTGGTCTGGCGAACCTGCTTACATATACCATTACATTAAATGATATATTCCAAGATCAGTTTTAAATGTAGCTTTACTTGATTTTCATTTTGTGCTACAGATGGGATACTAGGATAATTAATATAATATCAGACATAACCTTATCTATCTGCATATGCCTGAAAGTGCTATTTTTCTTGATAGGTCTAAATTGTCACCAAGATATATACCTAAGGAACTGCCGCATCGAGAAAAAGAAATAGAAAAAATCTACCACACATTCAGGGATTCGTTCAGTTCTCCGGAGAGCTTTCCTCTTACAATAATGCAAATAGTCGGTCCTGCAGGGATTGGTAAGACTTCAACTGTTTTATCTACAATGAAAATCCTCGATGATCAATTTGCGAAGAACAGGCTAAAGATGAAAACTGCATACATAAACCTGAAACTGCAAGGAGGAAACAAGTATGCGATCTATAGGTTTATCCTAGAAAAGGTTGCACCAGAATTGCCAGCACAAGGATTAAGCGCAGAAGAAATGTTGAGATACCTGCTCCGATATCTCGTTGAAAATAGAACCTTTGCATTCATAGTCCTCGATGAAATTGATTATTTGATAAAAATAACTAAAGATAGCGGAATTGTATACGACCTTACTAGGCTGAATGAGTTCGATCCTGAAAACCCTTGTTATGTTAAGGGCGTGATTTTCATAGCTAGAAGCACAGAATTCTACTCAAAGCTAGACCAAGCTGAACTAAGTAGTCTAGGGCGAGTCCCGATAAAGTTTCCAATGTATACGCTCAAGCAAGTCAGTGACATTTTATCGAAGAGATGCTCCGAGGCCTTTCGACCTAGAGTTGTGGGATCTGATTTAATAGACAAGATCTCGGAAATAACAATTTCTCCAGTTGTTAAAGGAGACATCAGATACTCTCTTGAATTACTTCTTTATGCTGGCAATCTTGCCGAGTCTGAGGGCAAGGCTGTGGTATCGTTAGACCATATTCTTAAGGTCCATAGCCAGATACACCCATCACTTACCTTAGAGCAAATCCGCGAATTATCCAAAAATCAGCTCATCACCCTGCTTGCGATTGCGATCGCGATGCGCATCAGAGATAGGAATTATGTCGATATTCGAGAAATTCGAAGCCATGCATTTGCAATATGTGAAGATCTGAAAATCCGAAAAATAGAAGTTGAGGATTATTTGGATGATCTCAAGGTAAAGAGCATAATAGAAATTAAATCGCTAAAAGAAATAGGAATCCACTCTATTTCCCTCGACGAACTTCAGACTGTGCTACGCAAGCAGATTAAAAATTATGCTATAAATGGTGTAAGCAAGAAGAATTGAACGTGAACGATACCATAGAAAAGGGCCTAGGAGGCCTGGGGAAAATAAAGCTGATAAAAGCGCTAGCCGAGGAAGACAGAATGATGACAATTTATAGCTTACACAAGAAAACTCATCTTAAAAGAGAAGACATAAAAAGAAATCTGAATGACCTAATCGAGATAGAATGGGTAAAGGAGGAGAAACTTGCTAATATTCTCTACAGATTGAACAGACAAAACGAAAATGTCCAGCATCTTTTGACCTTTTTCAAAAATGTAGAGTACATTTACTATCCATAAAAGTTCAAGTTTTTTTCCGATGGGAAGATCTGGTTGAACAAGGAATCGATCGCCGCTCTTTCTAAGAGAAAACCCTTTGAAACTTCATTGGCATATTGCTGTATGTCAATATGATCCAATCGATCAGCCACGTCATCTTCAGTCAAATCACTTTTTTCTGCCCGTTCCTTGACTGCAAGAATTATCCTGTCTAAATGGTAGTTGACGTGTATTTCATCCGCTTCTTCTAAAGAAACCGAATAAATTTCTGATATCTTGAAATTAATGGTATTTTCATCGCTATGAGATAACTCCCTATGAATGTCATATATCGCATTTTTTCCTCTGAGCTTTTGTGCTCGGCCAACATGAATTCTGTCGTTCATATTTGTGATCTAGTGATACAACGTCTTTGATATTTAATCTTATTAATCTATTCTGAGTGTGTACTATCGGATAGACTTGTTTAACTTTAGCTCTAACCAAGTAATTATATAAATGCGACCGAAAAAAGGAATAAAAAGCCGTCCAAACAATATCCGATGTGCAGTCAAGAAAAAGAGATATTAGGTCAATAAGGCCGAAATATATCTTTGTTACAGGCGGAGTAATGTCGGGCTTGGGCAAAGGAGTGATATCCGCATCTACAGCAAAGTTAATACAACTTACTGGACTAAAAGTTTCTTGTGTCAAAATTGATCCATATGTAAATTATGATGCGGGGACTATGAACCCGGTTGCGCATGGAGAGGTTTTCGTGACCAAAGATGGTGGGGAATGTGATATGGACTTGGGTAACTACGAACGCTTCCTCGATATTGCATTGACAAGAGAACACAGCATTACGACAGGAAGAGTCTATCTCGAGGTAATCCAACTAGAAAGAGAAGGAAAATATCTGGGCCAATGTGTGCAAATCATTCCGCATATAACAGATAACATTAAAGATAAACTTAGAAAAATAGTACACGACGAACAACTAGACGTAGTTGTAGTAGAGTGTGGAGGAACAGTCGGCGACATAGAAAGCCTTCCCTTCCTTGAGGCATTTAGACAAATGGAGTTAGAAGAGGGAGGCTCAAATACCCTTTTTATCCATGTCACCCTTGCTCCCGTGTTAGACGTTGTAGGCGAACAAAAGACCAAACCAACGCAGCATAGTGTGCAGGAACTTAGAAGAATTGGAATTCAGCCCGACATCCTAGCTATTAGATGCAAGAGGCCGCTTTCGACGGAGACTAGGCGAAAAATTTCCCTGTTTGCGAGCGTAGATGAAAGATCTGTCATTTCCTGTCACGATGTGACGTCAATTTATCAGGTTCCAGAGGTACTCGAGGAGCAGGGAATACTTGATGCCATATCTGAAAAAATAGTTATGCGTAGGAATAAACTCCAATGGTCCAAGTGGAAACAAATTTCGGAATCTTCATACAATTTTGATTCAACTAGTCTAAAAATAGCAGTAATTGGTAAGTATGTCAGTCTTCCTGATAGCTACGTAAGTGTATATCACGCATTATGGCATGCAGGTGCCCATATCGGAAGCAAAATTGACATAGAATGGATTGACTCGGAGATGTTCGAGAATAGGTCGGGGGTCTCGAAGCTAAGATACTTTGACGGTTTTGATGGAATAGTTGCACCGGGAGGATTCGGAAAGCGTGGAAGTGAGGGAATTATAAACATAGCCAATTATGCAAGGGCCAACAAAATTCCGTATCTAGGAATATGCTTCGGATTTCAGCTGGCTATAGTAGCATTTGCAAGAAATGTATGTATGCTGGAAAGCGCCAATTCTACCGAACTCGATCCCGATACAGAACATCCAGTCATTAAATATATGCCTGAGCAAAGTGCGCAGAAGGAAATGGGCGGCTCAATGCGACTTGGAGAGCATGAGATCGAGATAATAAAGGGTAGTAAAGCTGAAGGGTTATACGGAAGCCGCGTTATTTATAGAAGACATAGGCATAGGTTTGAATTTAACCAGGATTATCGTCAAAAAATCGAAAACCAGGGGATGATTCCTTCAGCTCATTCTGATCAGGGTTTAAGAACTGAAACCATTGAAATTCCTAAGCATCCATTTTATTTTGGCGTTCAATATCATTCCGAATTCCATAGTAGGCCAGGGCGACCGGAAGAATCTTTTGGTGCCTTCGTACAAGCAGCTTTCGCTAGATCCTAAGTTCGTAAATCTTTTGTCTGGCATCTCGCAAAGATGTTTTTCTGTTCACAAAACCTCTAGTAAGAAGATTACTTAGCGAAAGCCTTACTGTCCTTTCTGGAAGCATTGTCCGGGTGGAAAGATCCTTCTGAGTCAACGCTCCTTCATACTCCAAGGTCTTTAGTACTAGCTTCGCGCTAGGAGGCATACTAAGCAAATCCTCAGCCAACTTGACCTTTTTTGCGATCATCGATGTAGGAGAAAAATCTCTGGACAGTCTGACAAGTCTTGCCGGGAATTCGTGTTTGTAGCATTCTAGAGTTTTCTTAATAGCAATTCTCGAACCTCCGTCCAGAACAACCTCGCAATGATATCTACTTGTTATATCCGCCACTTGAAGATTCGTGTCGTATGGAACGATCAATGGACGCCTTGTATTGTCGACAGAGTTTACTGAAACCACAACGAATACACGGGATTTTTCGAGAACCATTGGGCCGCCAGCTGACATAGAATACGCAGTTGACCCTGTAGGGGTAGAAACAATAACCCCGTCGCTACTGTCATGCCATACTTCTCGGCCGTCTATCTTTAAAACGTGCTCCATAAGCATAGCGCTTTTGCTAGGAAACACAGCGACGTCGTTTAGGACGGGCTCCACCTCTCTTCCATCCACTTTTACGGCTAAACGTAAAACGTCATCAACTTGGTAGTCTCCTGCTACTATCTGTGACAACGCTGAATCAAGAGATCTGACATCTAGTTGTGCAAGAAATCCAGTTGCCTCTGACTCGTAGAGGCCTAGAACCGGGACAGAATTTGTCACCCCCTTGTGGAAATAATCAAGTATTCCTCTGTCTCCTCCAAGTACCAATATCAAGTCTGCATTATTGCCAACGCCGTAATCACCATTTTTCATTATTGAAATGCTTATGTTCATAGAACCGAATGCTTTTCTAATCTGCGACAATAACATGCTGTCGATAGGTTCCTGCAAAGACAGAGCAATCTTCATGAATTCCTAAGTAATTTGAATTAAGTAATATTTTTTGATTGTGGCTACCTGCCTTACTTTTTACTTTATAGAGAGCATTTCGCTCTGCAAACAATAGCTTCACAGATGACAGGCAAGGTGACAAATATTTTTAACGGTGCCTTTGGCGTCATGGTTCTTCTCCCCACTAGTCAAGCTATTATCTAAAGGATAAGACATGGACGCTAGTCCACTTTTGTCTTAATCGTGCTCAATTGTTGATAATACAAACTTGATTCCGTTAACGCAATCAGAAAATATTAAGAAAATAACCTACAGTTTAGCGGGAAACGTTGGGATGGCGGCTTCCCTGTTAAACTGTATTGTAAGATAGATAATCAAAGTGAGCTATAAGCCTTCTGGAGTATTTTGACTAACAAACTCGTAAAAAAAAATTGTGTTCTCTATCATGGCATATAGTTGGTTCACCAGCGACGGACAAAAATAATAGATAGCAACCAAGGAGAAATGCCACAAGATTTAAAGGATAGAACAAGATTGCTATCAGCATGCCGAAAAAAAGGACAAGCAGAGGCCGAACTAAAGGTGGTAAGGGGAGTTCTGGTACGGTTCATTGTAGTCAATGTGGGGCCATGGTTCCAAGAGATAAAGCTAAGAAGATTACTGGAAGAATCACTCTCGTTGAACCTATGCTAGCCAAGGAATTAAAAGCCCAGGGAGCATACATTGCACCAGCCACCGATGTCAAGTTTTACTGCGTGTCGTGTGCAGTTCACAGAGGTGTAGTAAAAGTGAGATCTGAGGTTGATCGGCGTAGTACTGGTAGGCTAAGATAGAGCTCATAATTTTCGGACTGTAAATACGACTCTCTGACAGAGAGTAATCCCCGCAAATATGCAAACAAGGAGAACCGCAAATTGCAAGACTCCCTCCAATGGGATTAGACCCAATATTCCAACAATGAGGAGTCTTTCAGCTCTTTCGCCTATTCCAACACCCTTTAGTTCAATGCCGACTCCCTCGGATTTCGCTCGAGTATAGCTAACCAATAGAGATAAGGATAATGCTACTTGAGAAATTATCGGGTTAGCATGTCCCCCCAGGGCTATACTTATAAAAATAAGGGATTCTGAAATCTTGTCAAATACAGAGTCTAGGTATGCTCCCTTTTTACTGCTTCGTTTAGTTGCCCGGGCGACGCACCCATCTACTATATCGAAAAATCCCGAAATAAGAAGCATCACGCTTCCAGCCAAAGAAGACACATACCAATTGAGCCCTAAAGAAGACGCAGATGACATATATATTAGGCCGCTTGCAGCCGCAAAAATAAGACTCAGGGCAGTCCAAAAATTCGGGCTCAATCCGCTGGACGCAAAAAGAGAGCCCATTCTATCCAGCCTAGGGCTCAAGGATTGTCTAAGCCTGTTTAGCACACTTTTTGTGCTCAGAGCAAATATATTAAATTCATTTCGGATCTACAGCTGCCCAGCCCGCTAAATGCAGGACATTTGAAGGGCTGTGGGTTACTAACACCGTTATCTATTTATCGTATACTAAAATCTCAATATTTGGTACTGAATATTTTATCTGTTTTTAATTCTTAATTCCTTAATAACTATTATTTCGGATTTAATGCGACCTTTGCAAACAACGGACCAAAAAAGCGATCTACGCCAAGACAAGTTTTGCTGGCCAAATCAGAATCAACCGCGGTGCTCTTTCCACAAAATCCTAGTAATAGGACTAGGACAATTAGGACTACCAGTAGCTAAATATGTTAAAGAAAAAGGCTTTGACGTATATGGATATGATATTAGCACAAAAGCACTTGAACGTGCAG
>Ga0126313_10001227_pt1 | contig 13335 bp, 15 predicted proteins | sample Plot105A_FD_89954 | JGI IMG/M metagenome (GOLD analysis project Ga0126313, IMG submission 89954) | Serpentine soil microbial communities from UC McLaughlin Reserve, CA, USA - Plot105A | ecosystem: Environmental > Terrestrial > Soil > Grasslands | place: USA: UC McLaughlin Reserve, Lake County...
GACCGGGGCCTCGAGCGCTGCCGCGAATACCTCTCTCACAAGAGGAGCTCCGCCATGACCTCGAGCGCCTCGCGCTGGCGGGTCTGGATCAGCAGGGTCGAGATCCCGGCCTCGCGCCACGCCTCCAGCCGCTCCGCGATCCGCTCCTTCGGTCCGACGAGCGCGATCTCGTCCACGAGCTCGTCCGGCACCGTCATCGCAGCTTCGCCCTTCATCCCGGACAGGTAGAGCTCCTGGATCTTCAGCGCCGCCTCCTCGTAGCCGTAGCGCTGCGTGAGCGCGTTGTAGAAGTTCTTCCCGCGCGCACCCATGCCGCCGATGTAGAGCACCAGCATCGGCTTCAGCATGTCGCGGCACTGCTGGACGTCGTCGCCGACCAGGACGGGGCAGAGCGGGGCGATCTGGAAGTTGTCGGGCGCGTCCGCGAGTGAAGGGCCGTGGATCTCGCGGAAGCGGAACGGGGAGAAGAAGATCGGCAGCCAGCCGTCGGCGATCTCGGCGGCCAGCGCGACGTTCTTCGGGCCGAGTGCGGCCAGGTAGATCGGGACGTCGCGCCGGAGCGGCTTCAGGATCAGCTTCAGCGGCTTGCCGACCCCGGTCGCGTCCTCGCCGGAGTAGGGAATGTCGTAGTGGGGCCCGTGGTGCTCGACCGTCTGCCGCTGAAGGGCAATACGCACGATCTCGACATACTCGCGCGTGCGGCCGAGCGGCTTTCCCCACGCCACCCCGTGCCAGCCCTCGACCACCTGCGGCCCGGAGGTGCCGAGGCCGAGGAGGACGCGGCCGCCGGAGAGCTGGTCGAGCGTCGCGACCGTCATGGCTGTCGTCGCGGGCGTCCGCGCGGGCATCTGCATGATCGCCGTGCCGATCCCGATCTGCTCGGTTGTGGCCGCGATCCAGGACGCGACTGTGACTGCGTCGGCGCCCCACGCCTCGGACGTCCAGACGGAGTCGAAGCCGAGCCGGTCGGCTTCCTGCGCCATCGCGACCGAGCCGATCGGGTCGTCGTAGCCGAGCTGCATCCCGAGCTTCATCTCCCGGCGATCCTACGAGACCGTCGGACTACGATCGCTCCGTGCGACACGCGATTCTCGGTGCGGGAGGGATCGGAGGCCTGCTGGGCGGTGCGCTCGCACGGGCCGGGCGCGACGTCGTCCTCCTCCTTCGGACAGAGACGCTCGCGCGCCACCCGCGCCGGATCAGGGTGGAGAGCGCCATGCTCGGCGACTTCGAAACCGACGTCACCCTCGCCTCGGAGCTCGACCGCGCGGTCGACGTGCTCTGGGTCTCGCCGAAAGCGCCGCAGCTCGAGGCGGCGTTGTCGCTGGCGCAGCCGGAGCGGGTCGGTGACGCCGTCGTCGTGCCGATGCTGAACGGCATCGACCACGTCGCACTCCTACGCGAGCGCTACGCGCGCGTGCTCGCCGCGGCGATCCGCGTCGAGTCGGAGCGCGTCGAGCCGGGTGTCTTCCGCCAGCCGACGCCGTTCGCCCGCGTCGATCTCGCTGCTGGGCCGGGAAGCGACGAGGTCGCAGGCGAGCTGCGGGCGGCCGGGCTGCAGGTCGAGGTCGGCCCGGACGAGCCGACCGTGCTCTGGGAGAAGCTCGCGCTGCTCGGCCCCCTTGCGCTGACGACGACGGCCGCCGGGACACCGGCCGGCGCGGTGCAGGCCGCACCCGAATGGACCAACCGCCTCTTGGCGTGCCACCGGGAGGCGGTCGCCGTGGCCGCGGCTGAGGGAGCGAGCCTCGACGGCCCCGCGCTGGAGGCGCTGCTGGGGACACCGTTGGGCGAGATGCGCACGTCGATGCAGAAGGACTTCGAGGCGCGGCGCCCGCTCGAGTTGGACGCGATCGCCGGCCCGATCGTGCGCGGCGGCGCGCGCCATCGGATCGCGACACCGGCGACGGCGGAGCTCGTCCGGCTCGTCGAGCAGCGGCTCGAGCGCGAGGGCTAGAGCTGCGGGACCATCCCTTCCTTCCCTTCGACCCGCGGGCCGGGGACGCCGGGGAAGCGGAAGAGGGTCGGCTCGCGCCCCGGCTGGCAGACCCAGGCCTGCCCCGTCAACTCGCTCCGCGCGGCGACGAGCACAGCTTCCGCGATCTGCTCCGGCTCCATCAGCGGGAACCCGGCTGCGTCGAGCTTCGCCTGCTCCGGCTCGGTCATGGGCGTCCGGACGATCCCCGGGCAGACGAGGTTGACGCGGATCCCGCGCGGCTCGAGCACCTCCGCCATCGAGCGGGCGTAGCCGACCACCGCGTGCTTCGTGAGCACGTAGAGCGGGTCGGAGGCCATCGGGATCAGTCCTGCCAGCGACGCGGTGACCACGAACGCGCTTCCCGCCGCCATCCGCGGCGCCAGCGCCTGGATCCCGAAGACGACGCCGTCCACGTTCACGCCGACGATTCGGCGGTAGTCGTCCACGGTTCCATCGCCCTTGGCGAGCACGCCTGCGTTCAGGCAGACGAGCTCGGCGGGCTCGACGTCGAGCCACGCCTGTGGATCCGAGACGTCGAAGCCGTCGGCAAGGTCCAGTCCGCGAACGTCGGCTCCTTCAGCCTCCAGAGCCGCTACCAGCACGCGCCCGATCCCACCGGCCGAGCCGGTGACGAGTGCCGTCTCAGGGAACAAGGACGACCTTTCCGGTCGACCGCCGCGAGCCGATCAGGTCGAGAGCCTCGTTCGCCTCCTCGAGCGGGAACTCGGCCCCGACGACGGGACGCAAGACTCCTCGCCGCCAGAGCGCCAGCAGCTCGTGGATCTCGAGGCGGACGAGGTCGGGCCGGAACGCCATCAGCCGCCCGAGGTAGAAGCCCTGGACGCCGACGTTGCGGCCGACGAGCCGCGCGGGGTCGACCGGCTCCCAGGTGCCGCCGGCGAAGCCGATCCCGATCGCGACGCCGAGCGGCCGCAGCGCCTTGACGCAGGCCGTGAACACCGGCCCACCGACGGGGTCGAACGCGATGTCGATGTCGTCCAGCTCGCCGATCTCGTCGTACGTGACGGTGTGGTGCGCACCGAGCTTCCGCGCGAGCTCGCGCTTCTCCTCCGATCCGGCGGCGGCGGTGATCGTCGCGCCGCAGAACGCCGCCACCTGGATCGCCGCGGTGCCGACCCCGCCGGCGGCCGCCGTCACCAGCACGTGCGTGTCAGGATGGATGTGCGCCTGCCGGTTCATGGGGATCCAAGCCGTCAGGTAGGTGGTCAGGAAGGCGGCGCCCTCGGCGTAGCTCGCTCCGGCGGGCAGGTCGAAGATCCATTCGTCGTCCACCGCGACCCGCTCGGCATAGCCGCCGCCGGAGTGCCGGACGAAGGCCACGACGCGGCGGCCGCCGATGTCGCCGGCGACCTCGTTCCCCATGACGCTGGGGAGCTCCGGCGGCTGCGGATACATGCCGTTCTTGATCAGGACGTCGGCGAAGTTGATCCCCGCGGCCTTGACCTCGACGAGCGACTGCCCCTCGCCCGGCTCGGGCTCGGGGACGTCCTCCACGGCGAGCGGCTGCCCGGTCTCGCGGAGGACGGCAGCTCTCATCGGCCGGTGAACTCGGGCTGGCGCTTCTCGAGGAACGCGACCACGCCCTCGGCGCCGTCCTCGCTGCCGATGCACCTGATGAAGCCCTGCGCCTCGCGCCGCATCCCCTCGCTGAGCGGCAGGTCGCGCGTCTCCGCAGCGAGCTGCTTGATCACGCCCATCGCGTGCGGCGAGCGCTGCGAGAGCGTCCGCGCCAGCTCGAGCGCCGCGTCCATCAGCTCGGCCTGCGGCACCGATCGTTCGACGAGGCCCCAGTCGTATGCCTGGGAGCCCGAGATCGGGTCGCCGGTGAGGTTGAGATAGAGCGCGCGACCGTGGCCGACGATCCGTGGCAGCCGCTGGGTGCCGCCGCCGCCCGGGATCAGGCCGAGCTTGATTTCGGGCTGGCCGAGCCGAGCGTCCTCCGCCGCGATCCGGATGTCGCATGCCATCGCGAGCTCGAGCCCGCCCCCGAGGCAGTAGCCGTGGATGGCGGCGACGACCGGCGTCCGGCCGCCGTCCATCCGGGCCGCGAGCTTCTGGATCCCGCGGGCCGACCCACTCTCGGCCGCCTCCTCGATCTGCTCGCGCATCGCCGGGAACTCCGTGATGTCCGCCCCGGCGACGAACGCCTTTTCGCCCTCGCCGCGCAGCACGATCGCGGGCACCTCGTCGTCGCGGTCGAGCCGGTCGTACTCCTCCTCGAGCTCCTCGAGCAACTGCTGCGAGAGCGCGTTCACGGGCGGGTGGTCGAGGGTGAGGATCGCGACGCGCCCGTCGGTCTCGACCTTGACGTACTCAGCCATGTATCTCCTCTGTTGTTATCGCCGGCCGCGTCAGCGGCCTCTTCAGGGATCTTCGGCGCGATGAGCATCCGCTTCTGCGGATGCTCATCTTGGCGCCATTCTCAGGGCTCCGTCGAGGCGGATCACCTCGCCGTTCAGGTACTCGTTCTCGACGATGTGCTTTACCAGCGCGGCGAAGTCCTCCGCGCGGCCGAGCCGCTTCGGGAAGGGGATCTGCGAGGTGAGGCTCTCGCGAATGTCGTCGCGCATCGGCCCCAGCATGGGCGTGTCGGACGGCCCGGGCGCGATCGTAACGACTCGGATCCCCGTCGAGGCGAGGTCGCGCGCGACCGGCAGCGTCATCCCGGCCACGCCGGCCTTCGAGGCCGAGTACGCGGCCTGGCCGATCTGGCCGTCGAAGGCGGCGTTCGAGGCGGTGTTGACGACGACGCCGCGCGTCCCCTCCTCGTCCGGCTCGTTTTCCGCCATCTTCGCCGCGGCGAGCGAGAGGACGTTGAAGGTGCCGATCAGGTTGACCTCGACGATCCGGCGGAAGCGCTCGAGCGGAAAGCCGACGACGCGGGCGCCGCCTCCGATACCGGCGCAGTTGACGACGCCGTGCAGCTCGTCGCACGACTCGACGAGTGTCCGGACGGCCCCCTCGTCGGTGACGTCCGTCTCCGGAAGGTCGGCGATCACGACGGTCGAGCCCTCGCGCTCCAGCATTGCCGCTGTTGCCTCACCCAGCCCGGAGCGGCCGCCCGTGACGAGGAACGTCCTGCCCTCGATCCTCACGTCGAGGCCGGCTCCTTGGCGAACTGCTCCCGAAGCGCCGTCTTGCGGAACTTGCCGACCGCGGTCTTCGGGATCTCGTCCACGAACTCGTAGGCGTCCGGGAGCCACCACTTGGCGAAGTTCGGCGCCAGGAAGTCGCGCAGCTCGTCTGCGCTCGCGCTCTTGCCCTCGCGCAGGACGCACACGGCGAGCGGGCGTTCGTCCCACTTCTCGTGCGGGATCGCGATCACCGCGGCCTCGGCGATTGACGGGTGCGCCATCAGCGCGTTCTCGAGGTCGACGGACGAGATCCACTCGCCTCCGGACTTGATCACGTCCTTGGAGCGGTCCTTGATCATCACGTAGCCATTCGGGTGGAAGGAGGCGATGTCCCCGGTCTTGAACCAGCCGTCGTCCGTCCAGCGCTCGGCCTGCTCGGGCGTCTCGTAGTAGCCGGCGGCGACCCAGGGGCCGCGCACCTCGAGCTCGCCCATCGCCTCGCCGTCCCACGGGATCTCCTTGCCGTCGTCGCCCATTGCGCGCAGCTCGACGAAGGGGAGCGGCAGGCCCTGCATCGCGACGACGTCCAGCTGCGTCTCCTCGTCCGCCCGCCGGAAGTCGCCGATGTAATCGGAGGCGGTCGCCAGCGGCGAGGTCTCGGTCATCCCCCAGCCGTGCACGACGGTCTTGCCGTGCCGCTGCCGGAAGCCGGCGATCATCGCGCGCGGCGCGGCAGAGCCGCCGACGAGCATGTACTGCAGCTTCTCGAGGTTCCACCGCTCGGGCTCGGCATCGAGCATCCCGAGGATCCCCATCCAGATCGTCGGCACTCCGGCCGTGATCGTGACGCCCTCCTGCTCGAAGTCTTCGAGCAGTGCCTCCGGATCGAGGAACGGGCCGGGGAAGACGAGCTTGGCGCCCACCATCAGGCACGTGTAGGGGTAGCCCCACGCGTTCGCGTGGAACATCGGCACGACCGGCAGAAGCGTCTCCTTCTCCGTCACGTGCAGGCCGAGGGGGGCGCCGAGCGCCTGCCCGAGCGTGTGCAGGACGGCCGAGCGGTGCGAGTAGAGGACGCCCTTCGGCATCCCCGTGGTGCCGCTCGTGTAGCACATGGCCGCCGCCGTGTCCTCATCGAGGCGCGGATCCTCGTACGCGTCCGGGTCGGCGCCGGCGACCAGCTCCTCGTAGCCGTCCTCGACGACGAAGACGTGTTCGATCGGCGTCGTGTCCGCGAACTGCTCCCACAGCGGCAGGAGCGACTTGTCCACGATCAGCGCCTTGTCGCCGGCGTGGGTCGCGATGTAGCCGAGATCGTTCGGATGGAGGCGCAGGTTCAGCGTGTGCAGGACGAAGCCGCCGCAGGGGATGCCCAGGTATGCCTCGAGGTGCTGGTAGTGATTCCAGCAGAGCGTTGCGACCCGGTCGCCGGGCTCGAGCCCGACTCCCTGCAGCGCGACGGCGAGCTGCCGCGCCCGCTTGCCGAAGTCTGCGAACGAGTAGCGATGGAAGCTGCGGTCAGGCATCCGCGTCACGATCTCCTGGTGCGCGTAGTAGGTCTCCGCCCGCTTCAGGATCGTCGGCAGCGTCAACTGGAAGTCCATCATCAAGCCCTTCAAGGGGTGCTCTCCTTTCCGAGGTTGATCCTTCGCTCGAGGTCCTCGTCGCTCGTGACGTGGCCGTCCCGCTCGACGTAGCCGCCCTTGCCGCCGACGACCAGCAGCACGAGGTCGTCGTCGCCGACGTTCGAGATCCGTCGCGTCGTCGTCGACTCGACGTGGAAGAGCCCGCCCGGGCCGAGGATCCGCTCCTCGCCGTCCACTTCGACCTTCGCCGTGCCGCTGTGGACGAAGTAGAGCTCGTCCTGGGTGTCGTGGTAGTGGCTGATCCCGGGGAAGCCGGGCGGGTAGACGACGCCGTTGACGCCGAACGCGCTCACGCCGAGAGCGCCGCGAACCTTCCGAAAGCCCGGCCCCTCGCCGAGCTCGTCGAGCGAGCTGAACGCGTGCGGCATCAGGCGGCCCTCCTCGGCATGTCGGTGTAGACGCGCTCGCCCTTGAAGCGGCGCGAGACGGAGTCCCAGGGGAAGAAGATCGCGTTTCGCCACGTCATCGTCTCCCCGGTGGGCTCGTTGTCGAGCCACTTCGCCTTGTGCGTGCCGGTGACGATCGCCTCCTCGACGACGCCCTGCGGCCCGATCACGATGTTCTGGAGCTCGAACACGATGTCCGGGAATGCGGTCAGGAGCTCGGTGTAGAAGCGCGCCGCCCCCTCGTGGCCGTGCCACGAGACGTCGTCGGGATAGACGGTGTAGACGCAGTCGTCGGAGAGCGTCGCGAGCAGCCCCTCGATCGAGCGGTTGTCCTCGGCCTTCGAGTGCTCCTTCCAGAGCTCGCGGATCTCGTTCAGCTCGGCCGGGTCGGCGTCCATCCGCATCAGCTCGAGCACCTCATCCTTCGGAACGGGCAAACGTGCCTCCTAGTCGAGTAGGGCCGCGGCCACGACCTCGCGCTGCCTCGCGGCGTGGCCGCCGAACGCGTCGATCCACTGGGCGCGCTTGTAGTAGCGGTGCAGGACGTGCTCCCAGGTGAAGCCGATCCCGCCGTGTACCTGGATCGAGCGCTCGCAGGCGGCGACGGCGGTCTCGGCGGCCATGCTCTTTGCCGCGGCGACGGCGGTGGGTGCCTGCTCGTCCTCCTCGGCGACGCACCACGCCGCCCAGTAGGCGAGCGAGCGTGCGAGCTCCGTCTCCACGTAGGTGTCGGCGAGCGGGTGCGAGACGGCCTGGTAGGTGCCGATCTTCTTCCCGAATTGCTCGCGCTGGGAGACGTACTCGACCCCGAGCTCGAGCGCCTTCTGCGCGACGCCGACCGCCTCCGCGGCGAGGCCGGCGAGGAGGCGGAGCCGGACGGGCTCGAAGTCGCCGTCGATCGAGTCCCCGTGTCCCCGAGACGCGAGGCGGCCAAGCGGCCGCGAGTCGTCCACCGTCGCGAGCGTCTCCCCCTCGGCCGGAACGGCAGTCATGTCCTCGCGCAGGACGCGGTCAGCGCTGTCGAGGTGGGGGACGAGCCCATCGAGCTCGACCGACCACGCCTCCTCGTCGACCTCCGGCAGCGCGGGCAGCACGACGTCGGTGGTCAGGAACGGACCGGGGTAGAGGACGCGGCCGGCCTCCTCGAAGAGGATCGCCTCGTCCACGAACGAGAGGCCGCCGCCGCCGCGTTCCTCGGGGACGGAGACGCCGAGCCACCCGAGCTCGCGCAGCTGCGAGAGCGGAGCCTCGGGATTGGCCTCGAGGAAGCCGCGCGCCTCGCGTCGCAGCTCCTCCTGCTCCCGAGTGAAGGCGAACTCCACTCAGCGGCTCCGGGGCAGGCCGAGGACGCGCTCGGCGATGATGTTGCGGAGGATCTCGGAGGTGCCGGCCTCGATCGTGTTCCCGCGCGAGCGGAGCTGCTGGTGCTGCCAGTAGCCGCCGTTCTCGACGATCTGCGCCTCGGGCCCGAGCAGCTCGAGCGCCAGCTTCGTCACCCGCTGGTTCGCCTCCGACCACCACAGCTTGGCGCCGGAGCCCTCCGGCCCCGGGATCCCCGTCTTCATCAGGGTCGTCAGTGAGCGATAGTTGGTGTAGCGCACTGCCTGCAGGCCGATCCACTCGCGCGCGATCGCGTCCCGCTGCACCGGGGTCGCACCCTTCTCCTTCGCGAGCGCGATCAGCTTCCGGATCTGGGACTCGAGCCCCGCAGTCAGGGCGAAACCGAGCGTGCCGCGCTCGTGCAGGAGCGTCGTCATCGCCACCTGCCAGCCGCCGCCGACCTCGCCGACGACGTTCTCCGCCGGGACCTCGACGCCGCTGAAGAAGATCTCGTTGAACTCGGCCTCGCCCGTGATCTGCCGCAGCGGTCGGACCTCGACGCCCGGCGCGTGCATATCCACGAGCAGGTAGGTGAGGCCGGCGTGCCGCGCGCTCTCGGGGTCGCTGCGGGTGACGAGGATGCACCAGTCGGCGATATGCGCGAACGACGACCAGACCTTCTGGCCGTCGACCACGAAGTGACCGTTCTCGCGGCGCGCGGTCGTCCGGACGGCGGAGAGGTCGGAGCCGGCGCCCGGCTCGGAGAAGCCCTGGCACCAGATCTCCTCCGTCGAGAGGATCTTCTCCAGGTGCTTCTGCTTCTGCGCGTCCGTGCCGTGGGCGATGATCGTCGGCCCCGCCATCCCGAGCCCGATCACACCGAGATGCGGAGGAGCCTCGGCCCTCGCCATCTCCTCGAGGAAGATCGCCTGGTGGCTGTACGGCGCCCCGGCACCCCCGTACTCCTGCGGCCAGGTCAACCCCGCGTAGCCGGCCTCGTGCAGCTTCCAGCTCCAGTCGCGTCCCGCTTCCTCGAAGCGGCCGCGCCTGATCTCGTCGGTGAGATTCTCGCCGATCCAGGCGCGCAGCTCCGCCCGGAAGGCGGCCTCCTCCGGTGTGTCCCGCAGGTCCACGCTCACGACTCTAATCGGTGAGGAACGATGTGACCATGGCGTTGAACCGCGGTGCCTCCTCGATGAACAGCAGATGCCCGGCGCCGTGAAACGTCTCGAAGCGGGCGTTGGGAAGACGGCGCGCGAGGGCGACGCCGTTCTCGTACGCGACGATCCGGTCGGCGTCGCCGTGGATGACGAGCGTCGGCGCGGTGAGCTCCTCGACCGGCGAGAGACGAGACGCCCAATGGACGCATGCGTCGTACTGGGCGCGCCAGCTTTCGGTCGGCGTCGGGAACTCGAGGCGGTCGCTCAGGAGCTCCTCGAACTCGTCCGGGTGCTCGTCCGTCCATCCCGGCCGGAACGACAGCGGCATCGTCGCCCGCGCGAACTCCGCGGGCGGTCGCTGGGCGTTCGCGAGCCACGCGTCCAGCGTCTCGGCCGGCGTCGGGACGACCTGGGGGCCGCCGGTCGCCGTGCAGACGAGAACGAGGCGCTCCACGAGGTCGGGATGCCGCAGCGCCAGCGCCTGGGCCAGGTAGCCGCCCATCGAGTAGCCGCACACGTGCGCGCGGCGGCCGTCGAGCATCTCGGCTGCGTCGTCGGCCATCTCCCCGATCGAGGTCGGACCCGGCGGCTTCGGAGAGCGGCCGGTGCCGCGGTTCTCGACAGCGACGCAGCGGAAGCGCTGCGCCCAATCGGGCAGCTGCCGCCGCCACGACCAGATCGCGTAGCCGAGACCGGTGAGCAGGAGCAGTGGGTGCCCGTCGCCGTGCTCCTCGATGTACAGCCTCACGTCACGAAGCCCGCGTCCAGCTCGCGCACGGAGCGGCCGCCTGCGAGCGCGAGCGTGAGGTCGACCTCCGCGGCGAGCTGACGGATCACGGCTTCGACGCCCGCCGCGCCGCCGACGGCGAGCCCATAGGCGTAGAGGCGACCCAGTAGAACCGCATCCGCGCCGAGGGCGAGCGCCTTCAACACGTCCGCGCCGCGGCGGATCCCACCGTCCATCAGCACGGTCGCGTCCGGCCCGAGCTCGTCGCGCACCTCGACCAGCGCGTCGAGCGCGGCGACGGCACCGTCGACCTGCCGGCCGCCGTGATTGGAGACGACGATCCCGTCGGCGCCGTGGTCGAGCGCGAGCCGCGCGTCCTCGGCGGTGAGGATGCCCTTGAGCACGATCGGGAGATCGGTGCGGGAGCGGAGCCAGTCGAGATCAGGCCAGGCAAGGCCGACGTTCGGGAAGGCCGCGAGCGCCATCAGTGACGCCGTCTGCAGGTCATCCTCCGGCGGCGCATCGAGCCGCTGCCGGAAGAGGGGGTCGCTGAAGAACTGCGCCAGCCCTTCGCCCTGGAGGAAGGGGAGGTAGCCGTTGCGTAGGTCGCGGTCGCGCCAGCCGAGCGTCAGCGTGTCGAGCGTGACTACGATGGCGCCGTACCCGGCCGCAGACGCGCGGTCGACGAGGCTGCCCGCCAGGTCGCGGTCTCCCCACCAGTAGAGCTGGAACCACCGCTGTGCCTCGCCGAGCTCGGCCGCGACGTCCTCGAGCGCGGTCGACGCGGCGCTCGAGAGCACCATCGGGACGCCCGTCGCCTTCGACGCCCGTGCGACGCCGAGCTCGGCTTCCGGGTGGACGATCGAGAGCACGCCGACCGGGCCGAGCAGAAACGGCGCCGGGGAGCGCAGGCCGAGCACGTCGATGGACAGGTCGCGCTCCGCGTTGCCGGTCAGCATCCGCGGCCGGAGCCGTCGCCGCTCGAACGCCTGGCGGTTCGCGCGCACGGTCGACTCGGAGCCGGCGCCGCCGGCGACGTAGTCGAACGGCCCCTGCTCGAGCGTCTCGCGCGCCCGTTCCTCCCACTCCTCGGGCGCGACCGGCCACGCGCTCCCGCCGGCGAGGTAGATCGCGTTCTGGACCTGGCTTCCGGACTCCAACACGTGCAGACTCTCGCTGATGACCGAGCTCCTGCTCAAGTCGGATGTCGACGCTCGGCGCGCGGAGGTGCGCGCATTCATGGAGGAGCACGTCTATCCGAACGAGGCCGCGCTCCAGCGCGAGGACGAGGCGTCTGACGAGCTGATCGAGACGCTGCGTGCGAAGGCGAAGGCGGCGGGGATCTGGGCGCCGCACCTGCCGACCGAGGCGGGAGGCAGCGGCTCGGGCTTCATGGAGTACGCGCTCCTGAACGAGGAGATCGGCCGCAGCATGTGGGCCCAGCTCGTCTTCAACTGCCAGGCGCCCGACGCCGGCAACGGCGAGATCCTGCACCTGTTCGGGACCGACGAGCAGAAGGAGCAGTTCCTGAAGCCGCTCGTCGACGGCACCGCGCGCTCGTTCTTCTCGATGACGGAGCCGGAGGTGTCCGGTGCTGACCCGACGGGGCTTCGGACGACCGCCGTGCTCGAGGGTGACGAGTGGGTGATCAACGGCCACAAGTGGTTCTCCTCCTCGGCCGAGGGGGCGAGCTTCGGGATCGTGATGGCCGTCACCGATCCGGCGGCGCCGCCGCACCGCCGGACGAGCCAGATCGTCGTGCCCGCCGACGCGCCCGGATACGAGCTGATCCGCCCGATCCCCGTGATGGGCCATCCCGGCCGCGGCTGGTCGACCCATTGCGAGGTGCGCTACACCGAGGTCCGCGTGCCGCGTGCGAACGTCCTCGGCGAGCCCGGCGACGGCTTCCGGATCGCCCAGAAGCGGCTGGGGCCGGGGCGGATCCACCACGTCATGCGCTGGCTCGGGCAGATGCAGCGGGCCTTCGAGCTGATGTGCCGCTACGCGCTCGAGCGCGAGGCGTTCGGCGGGCCTCTGGCCGAGAAGCAGACGGTCCAGAACTGGATCGCCGACTCGACGGCCGAGATCCAGGCCTGCCGGCTGCTGACGCTGGATGCGGCGCGGAAGCTGGACGAGGGCGACGAGGCCCGCGTCGAAGTGTCGCTGATCAAGTTCTACGCGGCGCGGGTGCTCAACGACGTGATCGACCGCGCGATCCAGGTGCACGGGGCCCGCGGGCTCACGGACGAGACGCCGCTCGCCTTCATGGCGCAGCAGGCCCGCGCCGCCCGCATCTACGACGGCCCGGACGAGGTGCATCGGATGGTCGTCAGCCGGCGCGTCCTCAAGGAGTTTGCGGACGACGGCGCCTTCACGTTCGACTAGCCGAGCTCCGTCTCGAGCGCGTGCGCCAGCTCCTCCGGCTTGAAGCCGAAGGGACCGACCTCGCCCTGGAAGGCCACCCGGCCGTCGCGGCCGATCAGATAGAGCCGGTCGGGCCAGCCGCCGTAGGCCGAGGCGACCGCGTCGTCGAGGTCGTCGAGCAGGATCGGGATCCGCGTCCGCAGCCGCAGCGCGCAGGCATCGGCGGCAGCAGCCCGCTCGTCGAGCGACACTGGATCGACGACGCCGATCTCCTCGCGCCGGTTGTCGGCGAGGACCCACCCGTCCTCCGGGTGCGCCTCGCGGATGTAGACGATGAAGAACGCGACCTCGTCGCCGTGGCGTTCCTGCAGCTCCTCGAGCTCGCCCAACTGGCGGCGGAAGGGGGGTCAGGTGTAGGAGCCGAAGATGAGTACGACCGGCCGCTCGCCCGCGAAGCTCGAGAGCCGGACGCGCTCGCCGCTCGGGGCGTGCGTCTCCGGATCGAGCAGCGCCAGGGCGAAGTCGGCTGCGGGGTCGCCGGGGCGCAGCTCGGGCGCCATCAGCGTCCGGTAGAGCGGCGACGCCATCGCCGTCTCGAGCGTCAGCGGCGAGTCGGGTGGCGTCTCCGGGGCTTCCACGCTACTCCGCGGCGAGCTCGC
>Ga0126313_10001229_pt1 | contig 13333 bp, 12 predicted proteins | sample Plot105A_FD_89954 | JGI IMG/M metagenome (GOLD analysis project Ga0126313, IMG submission 89954) | Serpentine soil microbial communities from UC McLaughlin Reserve, CA, USA - Plot105A | ecosystem: Environmental > Terrestrial > Soil > Grasslands | place: USA: UC McLaughlin Reserve, Lake County...
CACCATCGAAAGGAGGCCTACGATGCAGACCATCGTGGTTGGATACGACGAAAGCGAGCCCGCGAAGCGGGCGCTCTCCCGTGCGGTCGAGCTGGCCGCGGCATTCGGCGGGAAGGTTGTGGTCACGAGCGTCGCGCGAGCCTTCGTGCCTGCGGGACACGGCCTCGGGCCGTTCGACCCGGTCGACACGCTCGAGGAGCACGACGAGCAGCTTCGCCATGCCGCCGCCGTCCTCGCCGAGCACGGACTCGACGGCGAGTACATCACCGGGCTGGGCGAGCCTGCACACGAGATCATCCGTGTCGCCGAGGTACGTGACGCCGATCTGATCGTCGTCGGAACCCGTGAGCCTGGCATCCTCGCCCGCCTGTTCGGACTCAGCGTCAGCGGCGGCGTCCAGCGGCAGGCCCACTGTGACGTCCTGATCGTCCACTGAAGGAGGCGCCATGCGCGGCGACGCGACCAGGGTTCTGATCGCCGGGGGCGGCGTCGCCGCGCTCGAAGCCGCACTGGCGCTACGCGAATTGGCCGGGGAATTGCTGGACGTCGAGCTGCTCGCCCCGGAGCCGCAGTTCTGGTACCGCCCGATGTCGGTGGCGGAGCCGTTCGGGCTCGGCGAGGCGCAGCATTTCGACCTCGGCCGCCTCGCGGAGGACGCAGGCGCGACGTTCACGCCCGGCGCGCTCGTGGGCGTCGACGCCGTTCGCAGGCAGGCGCGGACGACGTCCGACACGCTCGAGTACGACGCGCTCCTGATCGCCTCCGGCGCGCAGCCGCGGCCGGCCGTTCCGGGGGCGGTGACGTTCCGCGGCCCGGCGGACACGCAGCGCATCGAGCAGCTGCTCGCCGATATCGATCGGGGAGAGATTCAGCGACTCGCGTTCATCGTTCCCTCGGGCGCGGTCTGGACGCTGCCCGCGTACGAGCTTGCGCTGATGACCGCCGCGCACGTCGCGCGAGGCCCGGCCCGCGACGTCGAGATCCTGCTCGTCACGCCCGAACGCGAGCCGCTCGCGCTGTTCGGACCTGCGGCGAGCGAGGCGGTCGCGTCGCTCCTCGCGGACGCGGTGGTGGAGCTACGAACCGGCGTCTACGTCGACGCGTTCGCCGGCGGCGAGCTCGTGCTCGGCGTCGAGGGATCGATCCAGGTGGATGCGGCGGTCGCGCTTCCCCAGCTGCGCGGTGCCCGCATCAACGGCATTCCGCAGACGCTCGCGGGCTTCATCCCCGTCGATTCCCACGCGCGTGTCATCGGCCTCCGAGACGTCTACGCCGCCGGTGACATCACGAGCTTTCCGGTCAAGCAAGGAGGCATCGCGGCTCAACAGGCGGACGTGGCCGCGACGTCGATCGCGATCTCCGCGGGCGCGGACGTCGAGGAGCACGCGTTCCGTCCGGTGCTTCGCGGCGTACTCCTGACGGGTACGTCGCCGCGCTACCTGCGCCGTGAGATCACCGGCGGCTTCGGAGAGACCTCGGTGGTCGACGTCGAGCCGCTCTGGTGGCCGCCGGCGAAGATCGTCGGCCGCTACCTGGCACCGTTTCTGGCAGCAGTCGCCGGCGTCGAGGCACCGCCCGCAGCCGCCGCTCCGGCCGGCGCGCTGGAAGTGGAGATCGACTTGGAGCCGAACGAAATTACCGCCGTCACCGCTCCTCGCGCAGCGATACGGGGTGAGCGGCTTGTTGATGAGGTGATGACGAACGACCCGCTGATCGTGGCTCCCGAGGACTCGCTCGGCGAGATCGCGGAGCGGCTGCGCGAGCGCGATGCGGGCTCCGCGCTCGTCTGCGACTACGGCCGGCTGATCGGGATCCTCACCTCGCGCGACCTGCTCAGGGCGTACGCCGAGCGAGTCCACCCCAGCGAGGGCCGTGCGCGAGAGTGGATGACGGCCGAGCCTCTCAGCGTGCCGCTCGGTACCTCGCTCGAGGAAGCGGCGCTCGTGATGTCTGGCCACGGCTTCCATCACCTGCCGGTCGTCGACGACGACGGCCGTGCGCTGGGCGTCGTCGGGCTGCGCGACACCGTGCGCGCCGGCGCCTTGCCGCGCCTCCACATCGGCCTCGGGCTGTAGCCGCAGGCGGCTTCGGTAATTCCCCGCAGAGAGGTTCAGCGGCCGCGCTGATTCGAGGCAAGCACCGGTCGATGAAGCTGGGGTCAGGTAACGGCCGACGAAAGGAGAAGGAGATGCGACAGCTATTTGCATATGGAGGGATTGCAGCCAGCCTGATCCTCGTCGCGTTCGGCATCGGCGCGATCGCGATCGGGATCGACGGGCGGAACGAGGTTCGGGACGCGATCGCCGAGCAGAACATTACGGCGACGCCGGATGCGCCGACCCTTTCGAACGGCAGGCTCGAGGCCGGGCAGGCGATCACCACGGGCGCCCAGGCTAAGGCGTTCGCGGACGTCATGGAGCATCACGCTCTCGAGGCGACGAGCGGACAGCGCTACGCCGAGATGGGCCGCTTCCTGACGAAGGACGGGAAGGCGACAAGCGACGAGAACCTCGCCGCGAAGGATCCGAAGACCGGACAGCCGGTCGAGAACGGGCTCCGGAACCTCTGGGTGACGGAGACGGCGTTGACCACCGCGCTCAACACCTCCTTCTTCGCGGAGCGGGTCGCGGTGTTCTCGATCGTGATGGGTATCGCGATGCTTTTCACGGGCATCGGGTTCCTCGTCCTGACGCTGGGCGGGGCCCTCGGGGTGGTCAAGGTCCCGAGCCGCAAGAGCCAGGTCAAGACAGCGTCGGCCGCTACCTAGCACCACAGCGGCTACCCGACGGCGGGCGGGCCTCCGGGCCCGCCCGCCGTCTTTTTGCGTGGGGGCACCCCATGGTTCCCCCACGAGCCCCCGCCTTCAAGGTTCTTCTGAACGTCAGCGGGGCCGGCAAAGCCGGCCCCTCTTGGCATGCGGAGAAACCGCAACGGCTATCCGCATGTCGCCCGATGTCATGGCTGTCGCTCCGTGCGAACGTCGGATCGAACGAGCGAAAGGAGCTGACATGAAGGCGCTCGTGTACCACGGGCCGGGCGAGCGGGCACCTCGAAGCGCGTCGCCCGGCGGTGGCTGCGACTGCGTGAGAATGGAGGCGTGGTCGCAGACGTCGCAGACGTAATCCTCCGGGACGGCCGCACGCTCCGCCTGCGGCCGCCCCGGAGCGACGACGCGGAGGGACTGCTCCTTTTCTTTCAGGGGCTGTCCGAGCGGAGCCTCTACCGCCGTTTCCACGGCTTCCCCCAGATCGGCGATCAACTCGTCGAGCCGCTGCTCGAGCCGGACTGGGACGAGCGCGGGGCCCTCCTCGCGACGCTCGCCGGGGAGGACGGCGAGAGCGTCGTCGCCGTCGCCAACTACGTGCGACTGCGCGACCCGGCCCTGGCCGAGGCCGCGTTCGCCGTCGCAGACGAGCATCAGCGCCGCGGAATCGGCACGCGTCTGCTCGAGCAGCTCGCCGACCGCGCGGCGCGGGTCGGGATCGCGAGCTTCGTCGCCGAGGTGCTACCCGGCAACCGGGAGATGCTCGGCGTCTTCGAGGCCGTCGGCTTCGAGCTGACCCGCGAGCTCGAGGGCGGTGAGGTCGAGGTGCGCTTCCCGATCACGTCGACGGAGACGTATGAGCTTCGCGTCGCCGAGCGCGACCACACCGCGGTGACGGCGTCGTTCCGTCCGTTCTTCGAGCCTCGCAGCGTGGCGGTGGTCGGAGCCTCCCGCCGACGTGGCTCGATCGGGGGCGAGCTCTTCCGCAACGTCCTCGAAGGCGACTTCGCCGGCGCGGCCTATCCGGTCAACCGCGACGGCACGCCGGTCGCCGGCGTGCGCGCCTACCGTTCGATCGCCGAGATCCCGGAGACCGTCGACGTCGCCGTCATCTCTCTTCCGGGCGCCGCCGTGATCGCGGCGGCCGACGAGGTCCTTCGCGCTGGCACGCGCGCGCTTGTGGTCATCTCCGCCGGGTTCGCCGAGACGGGCAGGGAGGGCGCCGAGCGCCAGGAAAAGCTGCTCGCGCTCGTCCGCTCGCACGGGGCGCGGCTGATCGGGCCCAACTGCCTCGGGATCGCGGCTGCAGGCCCGAGCCTCAATGCGACCTTCGCGGCGCGCGGTGCGCCCGCCGGGAACATCGGCTTCTCGTCGCAGAGCGGCGCGCTCGGAGTGGCGCTGCTCGAAGCGGCCGAATCGCGAGGTTTGGGCTTGTCGGCCTTTGTCTCGATAGGCAACAAGGCGGACGTTTCCACGAACGACCTGCTCGAATGGTGGGAGGACGACGACGCGACCGCGCTCGTGCTCATGTACGTCGAGTCGTTCGGGAACCCGCGCCGGTTCGGCCGCCTTGCGCGCCGGGTCGCGCGCCGCAAGCCGATCCTCGCTCTCAAGAGCGGCACGAGCGCGAGCGGGCGGCGCGCGGCAAGCTCGCACACGGCTGCCCTTGCCGGCTCGGAGGCCGCGGTCGACGCCCTCTTTCGTCAGGCGGGCGTCATCCGCGCGCAGTCGCTGGAGGAGCTCGTCGACGTGGCGGCGCTGCTCTCCACGCAGCCGGAGCCACGGGGCCGAAGCGTCGCGGTGCTCACGAACGCCGGCGGTCTGGGGATCCTCTGCGCGGACGCGTGCGACGCAGCAGGCCTCGAGCTCGCGACGCTCGGGCCCGAGACCGCGGAGGGCTTAGCCGAGCTGCTCCCCGCGGAGGCGAGCGTCGCGAACCCCGTCGACATGCTCGGCGGCGCGACGGCCGCGACGTACGCGGCCGCACTGCCTCGAGTGCTCTCGGATCCGCGTGTGGATTCCGTCATCGTGCTCTTCGCACCCACCGTCGCGGCGACCGCGGACGACGTCGCAGTCGAGGTCGAGGCGGCCGCACGCGGCGCGGGCGCGGACAAGCCGGTCCTCGCCGTGATCATGGCGGCCGAGGGGATCCCGGAGGCCCTCCGGGCGCCGAGCCGCCAGGTGGCCTCGTTCTCCTATCCGGAGTCGGCGGCCCGTGCGCTCGGCCGCGCGGCGGCGCGCGCCGAATGGCTGCGGGCGCCGCAGGGCGAGCTCGTCGAGCCGGAGCACATCGACCCGGAGACGGCTCGCGGGGTGATCGAGCGCGCGCTCGCCAGCGGGGACGACCTCTGGCTCGCGCCGGCCGAGATGCGGGAGCTGCTGCTCGCGTACGGAATCCCGCTGGTCGAGGAACGCGTCGTCGACGGGCCGGACGAGGCGGCGGCCGCGGCGGCCGACCTTGGCTTCCCGGTCGTCGTCAAGAGCGCGATGCCTGGAGCGCACAAGACCGAGGCGGGCGGCATCGCCCTCGACCTTCTGGACGAGGCCGCGGTAAAGATCGCCGCTGAGCGGATCGGCGGTGCGGTGCTGGTGCAGCCGATGATCCGCGGCGGCGCGGAGCTGCTCGTCGGCGTCGTGCAGGACCCGGTCTTCGGTCCGCTGGTCGCCTTCGGGCCTGGAGGCGTCTTCGCCGAGTTGATCGGCGAGGCCGCGTTCCGGATCGCCCCCCTGACGGACACCGATGCGGCGGAGCTCGTGACGACCGGGAAGGCGGGCCGGCTCGTCGCTGGCTTCCGCGGCGCGCCGGCCGCGGACGCGGACGCCCTCGCCGACCTCGTCCTGCGCCTCGCGCGCCTCGCGGACGATGTTCCGGCGATCGCGGAGCTCGACCTCAACCCGGTGCTCGCCCTGCCCGACCGGTGCGTGGCCGTCGACGCGCGCGTGCGCGTCGCCAGGCCGGAGGAGCGGGCACGCACCAAGACGTGGTAGCCGCTTGCCCCGGGATCACGCGACCGGCTAGCGTGGCGCCGTGACCCAGACCTCGCCGGCGATCGCGCCTCCGGCGGCGGAGGAGCTCGGGCTCCTCGACGCGTACTGGCGCGCGGCGAACTACGTCTCGGTCGGCCAGATCTATCTGCTGGACAACCCGCTCCTGCGCGAGCCGCTCGCGGCCGAGCACGTGAAGCCGCGCCTGCTCGGCCACTGGGGCACGACTCCCGGCCTGAACTTCCTCTACGCCCACCTCAACCGGGCGATTCGGGAGCGCGACCTCGACGCGATCTACATCTGCGGGCCGGGACACGGCGGACCCGCGGTGGTCGCGAACGCGTACCTCGAAGGCACGTACGGCGAGCTCTACACCCACGTGGGGCCGGACGAGGACGGGCTCCGGCAGCTCTTTCGCCAGTTCTCGTTCCCCGGCGGGATCCCGAGCCACGCGGCGCCGGAAACGCCCGGCTCGATCCACGAGGGCGGCGAGCTCGGGTACGCGCTCATGCACGCCCAGGGAGCGGCGTTCGACAACCCGAACCTGCTCGTCGCCTGCGTGATCGGCGACGGCGAGGCTGAGACCGGCCCGCTCGCCACCAGCTGGCACGGCAACAAATTCCTCAACCCGCGCACCGACGGGGCGGTGCTGCCGATCCTGCACCTGAACGGCTACAAGATCGCCAACCCGACCGTGCTCGCGCGCATCTCCGAGGACGAGCTCGAGGCGTTCCTTCGGGGACACGGCTACGAGCCGCTCTTCTTCACGGGCGGGTTCGACGACGAGGACACACTCGAGCTGCACGGCCGCTTCGCGGAGATCCTCGACACGGCGCTCGACCGGATCGCGGAGCTTCAGCAAGCCGCGCGCCTGGAGGACGACGACGAGCGTAGGTCGTGGCCCGTGATCGTGTTCAGGACACCGAAGGGGTGGACCGGGCCGAAGGAGGTCGACGGCAAGCAGGTGGAGGGCAGCTGGCGTTCGCACCAGGTTCCACTGGCCGAGACCAGGGAGAACGCCGAGCACCGCGCCCAGCTGGAGGAGTGGCTGCGGAGCTACCGCCCCGAGGAGCTCTTCGACGACTCAGGCCGTCTGCGGCGCGAGCTCGCGGAGCTGCCGCCGCAGGGCGATCGGCGGATGAGCGCGAACCCGCAGGCCAACGGTGGTCTGTTGCTACGCGACCTCCTGCTCCCGGACTTCCGTGACTACACCGTGGACGTCGCGACGCCGGCGACGACCGAGGGCGAGGCGACCCGCGTCCTCGGGAAATTCCTCCGCGACGTCGTGACGCGGAACCCCCAGACGTTCCGCGTTTTCGGCCCGGACGAGACGGAGTCCAACCGCCTCGGCGACGTGTTCTCGGTGACCGACCGCGCCTGGGAGGCGGAGATCGAGCCGACCGACGAGAACCTCGCGCGCGAAGGCCGCGTCGTCGAGATGCTCTCGGAGCACATGTGCCAGGGCTGGCTGGAGGGCTACTTGCTCACCGGCCGGCACGGGCTCTTCAACTGCTACGAGGCGTTCACCCACATCGTCGACTCGATGTTCAACCAGCACGCGAAGTGGCTGAACGTGACGCGCGGCATCCCCTGGCGGCGCCCGGTCGCCTCGCTCAACTACCTGCTCAGCTCGCACGTCTGGCGGCAGGACCACAACGGCTTCTCCCACCAGGATCCCGGCTTCATCGACCACGTCGTGAACAAACGCGCCGAGGTCGTCCGCGTGTACCTCCCGCCCGACGCGAACACGCTGCTCTCCGTGGCCGACCATTGCCTGCGCAGCCGCCACTACGTGAACGTCATCGTCGCCGGCAAGCAGCCGGCTCTCCAGTACCTCTCGATGGAGGACGCGATCCTCCACTGCACGCGGGGTGCGAGCATCTGGGAGTGGGCCTCGACGGACGAGGGCGCCGAGCCCGACGTCGTGCTCGGGTGCGCCGGGGACGTCCCGACGCTCGAGGCGCTCGCCGCGGCGGCGATCCTCCGCGAGCGGCTGCCCGAGCTGAAGGTGCGGTTCGTCAACGTCGTCGATCTCATGCGCCTCCAGCCGGAGGCCGAGCACCCGCACGGGTTGCCCGACACCGAGTTCGACTCGTTGTTCACTCGCGACAAGCCCGTCGTTTTCGCCTACCACGGCTACCCCTGGCTGATCCACCGCTTGACCTACCGGCGGGCGAACCACGCGAACCTGCACGTCCGCGGCTACAAGGAAGAGGGCACGACGACTACGCCGTTCGACATGGTCATGCTCAACGACCTCGACCGCTTCCACCTCGTCCTGGACGTGATCGACCGTGTCCCGGGGCTCGGCGGGACGTGCGCGCACCTGCGCCAGGAGATGGCCGACCGCCGGATCCAGGCGCGCGCTTACACGCGCGAGCACGGCGAGGACCACCCCGACGTCCGCGGCTGGACCTGGCCGTACTGACGGTCAACGCCGGCTCGACGAGCCTGAAGCTCCATCTCGTCGACGGCGACGACACGCGCCGCGTCGAGGCGTTCGTCCCCGCTGAAGCCGTTGGTCACCGCGTGGTGCACGGCGGCTCGATGTTCGTGGAGCCCACGCTCATCGACAATGCGGTCATCCGCGGGATCGAGGAGCTTCGCGCGGTCGCGCCGCTCCACAACGACGCGGCGTTGTGCGGGATTCGCGCTGCCCGCGCCGCGCTTCCGGACGTGCCGCATGTCGCCGTCTTCGACACGGCGTTTCACCGCACGATCCCCGCCGAAGCGGCCACGTACGCGATTCCCCGGCAGTGGCGCGAGGAGTGGGGGATCCGGCGGTACGGCTTCCACGGGCTCGCCGTGGAATCGGTGGTCAGCCGGATCGAGGTGGAGCGACTCGTCGTCTGCCATCTCGGAGGCGGCTGCTCGATCACGGCCGTCCTGCACGGCGAGTCGGTCGACACGACCATGGGCTTCACGCCGCTCGAGGGCGTTCCCATGGCAACGCGTTCGGGGTCGATCGACCCGGGCGCGCTGCTCTTCGTGCTCCGCGAGAAAGGCCTGACGGCCAACGACGTCGACCGCGCGCTCGAGCACGGATCGGGCCTCGCCGCGCTGGGTGGGCTCGACGACCCGGATGCGTTCGCCGTCTATACCTACGCGGTCGCGTGCGCCGCCGCGCGGATGGCGGTCGCGCTCGGCGGGATCGACGTGCTCGCGTTCTCGGGCGGCGTCGGTGAGAACCGGCCGGATGTCCGGGACGCAGTCGCCGAGCGCCTTGCCTTCCTGGGCAACGTTCGCGTCGAGGTCGTCGAGGCCCGCGAGGAGCTCGTGATCGCGCAGGCGGTGCGGCGCGTGGTGACGCGCTCGTGACCGTTATGGCCGCGCTGTCCTGCTTACTCCGTCTCGATCAGGCCCGAGTCGAGCGCGTAGCGGACGAGCTGCGCCCGGGAAGAGAGCCGGAGCTTCTGCATGATGTGCGCGCGGTGCGTCTCAGCTGTGCGGACGGAGATGTAGAGCATCGTCGCGATCTCCTGGTTCGTGTGGCCGAGGGCAAGCAGGCGCAGGACCTCCCGCTCGCGCTCTGAGAGCGGATCGGCGTCCGCGCGTCGGCGCTCATCGGCTTCCGCGGCAATCAGCTTGGCGCCGAGCGCCGGGTGGACGTACCGCTCGCCCGAGGCGACGGCCCGCACCGCTGCCACGACATCCGAGTCGGCGGCCTCCTTGAGCACGTAGCCGCTCGCGCCGGCCGCGAAGGCCGCGCGGACGTATCCGGGATCGTCGTGCATCGAGAGCATGAGCACGCGCGCGTCCGGGACGGACTGCAGAAGCGCGGGCAGCGCATCGACGCCGCTCTTACCGGGCATCGTGACGTCCATCAGGACGACGTCGGGCGTGAGCTCCATCGCCTCGAAGATCGCCCGGTCCGCGTTCGCCGCCTCGCCGACGGTTTCGATGTCGTCCTCGGCGTCGAGCACCCGGCGGAGGCCGCTGCGCACGACGGCGTGGTCATCGACCACGAGCACTCGGATGCTCAAGTCAGCGGCACCTCGGCGGCGATCGTAGTCCCGGCCCCGGCCGCCGCCTCGATGCGGAGCGTGCCGCCGACGAGGGCGAGCCGCTCCCGCATGCCGACCAGGCCCAGCCCGTCGGAGGCTGTACGCGCGGGGTCGAACCCCTTGCCGTCGTCTTCGACAATGGCGACGACCGCGCCGTTCTTCCGCGTGAGGGTGATGCTGAGCCGTTCGGCGCCCGAATGCCTGGCGACGTTCGTGACGGCCTCCTGCACGATCCGGTAGAGCGTGGTCTCGACCGATTCGGGCAGCCGCTCGTCCCCAATGTGAGCCTCGACGTCGACGCGCATTCCGGTCTCGGCGACGGTCTTCGCCAGCCGGTCGACGGCCGGGACGAGTCCGAGGTCGTCGAGCGCCGACGGGCGCAGCTCGACCGCGAGCCGGCGCACGTCCTGCAGCGTCGAGACGACCAGCTCGCGGACCGCGGCCACCGCGGCCCGGGCGTCGGCATCCGCGACGCCCTCGAGCGGCTTCAGCCCGAGCAGGATCGAGGTCAGGGCCTGGCCGGTCTCGTCGTGGAGCTCACGGGCGAGCCGTGTGCGCTCGAGCTCCTGCGCCTGGACCACCTTGCGCATCGCCTCTCGGCTGACGCGCTGGGACAGGTCGACGCCGATCGCGGCCCTGGCGGCGAGAGCTTCGGCGAGCCGCAGGTCGTCGTCGTCGAACCTCGTGTCCAGGCCGGCGTGGTCGTGCGCGACGACGACGCCGATCGCGTGCCCGCGGACGACCAGCGGCACATAGAGGCCCGAGTGCACGCCGAGCCGGCGTGCGGTCGCGTCGTCGACCTCGGGGTCCTCGAGGACGGCGTCGACGCGCTCGCTACGGCTGCGCTCCAAGACCCGGCCCATCTTCGAGTGGTCCAGATCGAGCTCCATGCCCGGAAGGCCGTAGGTGCCCTCGCCGTCGGCGGCGGCGACGACGAGCCGGCCGCCCGCGCCGGGCAGGGCGATCAGGACGATCCGAGCGTCGATCAGCTCGCGCAACCTGCGCGCCACGAGCTCGAGCAGCGGCGTGAGCTCGAGCTGCGAGGCGAGGCCCATGCCGATTTCGTTCAAACTCTCGAAGCGGCGAAGCCAGCGCGCCGTGGACTCGTACAGCCGGGCGTTGTCGATCGCGACGGCGGCCTGGGCGGCGAGTAGCTTCGTCACCTCGACGTCGTCCTCGGTGAACGCGCCGCCGCCGTCTTTTTCGGACAAGTAGAGGTTCCCGTAGGCGACACCGCGCTGCAAGATCGGGACGCCCAGAAACGACTTCATCGGCGGGTGGTTGGGCGGGAACCCGACCGAGCGCGGGTCCTGTGCGATGTCTTCGAGGAGGAGCGGCTGGGCGTCGCGGATGAGGACGCCGAGGATCCCGCGGCCGGTCGGAAGGTCGCCGATGGCCGCGTGCTCTTCCGGGTCGATGCCTGTCGTCAGGAACTTCTCGAGCCCGCGCCCGCTCTCGTCGATGACGCCCAGCGCCGCGTAGCGGGCGCCCGTCAAGTCGGCGGCCGTCTCGACGAGCCGCTGGAGCAGCGCGTCGAGCGAGAGCTCGGAGCTCAGCGCGATGCCGGCGTCGACGAGGGCGCGCAGACGGTCGGACTCGGCGGGCACGGCCCCATTATCGAGACCGCCTGGCCCGAGGGGACGATCGGCTTCAGCTCCCGCTCGGCGTCGCCGTCCGGAACGCCACGTGCCCGTCGGCACACTGGACGGCGACGCCCACGGGAAGGGGATCTCGTCGAGCGTGGTCCCTTCTGGGCGGCGAAGCGAGACGGCCGGGCGTCATGCGGCCAGCCTTCGTCCCATCCGCGCCAGCGCGCGCGCCTCGAGCTGGCGGACGCGCTCGCGGGTCAGGCTGAGCTCGTGCCCGATCGCGTCGAGCGTCCACGGCTCCCCGACGAAGCCGTAGCGAAGCTCCACGATGCGATGTTCGCGCTCGGGGAGGGCGGCGAGCGCGCGCCGGATGGTCTGCCCGCGCTGCGCCTCGTCCGCCTCTTCGAGCGGGTCGTCGACGTCGGGGTCGGGGAAGGCGTCGCCGAGCTCGCTCTCATCCGCCCCGCCCGCCGACTGGTTGAGCGATACGGACGCCCTCGACTGCACCCAGCGCCTCGCGCACGTGGTTGAGCGGCAGACCGCTCGCCGCCGCGAGCTCTTCGTCGGTGGCGTCGCGACCGAGCTCGGCTTCGAGCGTTCGGGCCAGGCGCTCGAGCTTCGTTCGCCGCTCGATCACGTGGACGGGCACGCGAATCGTTGCCGCGTAGTTCGCGACAGCCCGCTGGATCGACTGACGGTTGCAAGGTGGGCGGCCGGATCGTGGCCGCTGCGGCCGGGGTGGCGCCTTCGTTGGACCCACCGTCGAGCAGGACGCCGATGAGGCCCCCGGCAAAGGCGCCGACCACGGCCGCGGCGAAGACGATCCCGAGCGTGCGCGTCATAGCCCCGATGGTCGCGCCCGCACGCGGCGGGCCGTCATGGCCCGCACGCAGGATCGGAATGTCGGGACGGCCGCCTCGCCGGGGGAGACGCCCGTCCTTCGGTCGGTCGGCCGTTCGGCCGATGATGCCGGACGGAGCGCCGCCGCGAGGGGCGACGCTCCGTCAGCAGTGAGCTAGGCCGGGCGCGGGCGGACCCGCCGACCGCCGACGAGGAAGAACGCGCCGGAGATCGCCAGGGCGATCGCACCGGCGAGCACCGCCGTCTCGGTCGGGGTGGGCGCCCACGACGTCCCGTCCGACACCGTCCCGCTGACCGGTGCTGAGACCGGGGTCGGGCGTGGCGTCGCGCGGTCGTCCGGAGCCAGATCCGGCGCCGAGGTGGCGATCGGCGTGGCCGCAACCGGGGTCGGCCGTGGTACCGCCCGGTCATCCGGAGCCAGATCCGGAGCCGGCGCCGCTACGGGTGTCGGTCTCGGGATGGCCCGGTCGTCCGGCGCCAGGTCCGGCGTCGACGCGACGATCGGGGTGGGCCGCGGGATCGCCCGGTCGTCGGGCGCCAGGTCGGGAGTGGACGCCACAGGAGTCGGCCGCGGCACCGCGCGGTCGTCCGGAGCGAGGTCGCCGGTCACCTGGGCCGCCGGGGCCGACGACGAGTCCCCGAACGCGGGGCTCGGGTACGCGGACGCCTGTCCGGCGGCACCCGCCGCGACCGTCGCCGCGACGGCGAGAGTGACGACTGCCTCCCTCATGCCGTGCGCCTCGACGTCGGTGGCGATCGCCTGCCACACGGCATCTCGGTCGAAGGTGAGCGCGATGTTCTCGCTCGTGGCCTGCTCGAGCATGCGCTCGAGGTCGAACCGCTCCCACGAGACGGCGACGTTGCTCGACTCGCCGGCCTCGCCGTCCGAGAAGCGGGTGACGTCGAGCACGAGCTCGATCGGCTCACCCTCACTCGCCAGCGCCGCCTCGATCTCCGACCGCGAGATCACGGTGGTGAGCCCGTCGCCGAGGTCCGCCGTTGACACAAGCATTGCTCGTGCGGGTCGCTCCTCCATACGCGCTCCTTTCACGTTGCAGCAGCGTCGGGGTGTGACGCCGCTTTCCGATCACATGACGCCCGAGGGAGCCCAGATCTTCCCACAACGTGAC
>Ga0126313_10001230_pt1 | contig 13328 bp, 15 predicted proteins | sample Plot105A_FD_89954 | JGI IMG/M metagenome (GOLD analysis project Ga0126313, IMG submission 89954) | Serpentine soil microbial communities from UC McLaughlin Reserve, CA, USA - Plot105A | ecosystem: Environmental > Terrestrial > Soil > Grasslands | place: USA: UC McLaughlin Reserve, Lake County...
GCGGGTTCCGGGGAGGCGTCGAACAGCACGGTCACGATGTCGACGCCAGAGATCCCGTCCACGAGGGAATGGTGCGTCTTGGCCAGGAGCGCGAAGCGCCCGCCTTCCACGCGAGCGGATGGCCGCCCTCTCGTAGAGGCGCTCCACGAGCCAGATCTCCCACAGCGGCTTGTCGCGGTCGAGCTGCTGTGAGAAGACTCGGCCGGCCAGCGTCTTGAGTTCCTGCTCCGAGCCGGGGGAGGGCAGGGCCGTCGAGCGCACGTGGTAGCGCAGGTTGAGGTGCGGGTCGTCAACCCATTTGGGGCGGCCCTGAGCAAGGGGAACGAACGCAAGTCGCTGGCGGTAGCGCGGCACCAGGTGCAAGCGCCGCTCGATCGCCTCACGCAGCTCGTTGTAGGGGGGAGGCTGGCCATCGAACAGCATGACCGACGCGACGTGCATGTGGGCCGAGGCGTCCTCGAGGTGCAGGAACGATGCATCGAGCGCGCTGAGCCGGTCCGAAGCCATGCTTTGCACCGTATCGGACGGGAAGTCGCTAGCGTGATGGTCGTCATAAGGTCGCGTGCTCGTCACGTAGCCTGCGACGGTTGTTCGACAGGCCTAGCCGAGCCGGCGCCTTCCAAAGGCGTCGGACGGGGGACCCACTCGTCGCGTAATCGCGGCGGGGGCGAATCTGCGGGTGATCCCGCGGTAGCGCCTCAGAAGGAGCGCGAGCCCGTCAGCTAACCCCGTAGGCGAGGGGCCGGGAAGGGGACTCGCCCCGTGAAGACGCGCTTGAACGCGCCCGGCAGGAGGTTGCCTGTGGCCACCCTCGCCGCGGGCTTGACTGCCTTTGCAGCGGCGTACGCGGCGTCGTCGGCGGCGTCCACGGCCTCGGCGACGCCCACGGATCAAGCGGCCGCCGGCGTCACGATCTCCGGCGCCGGCGTGGTGCACAAGGTCCGCTACGGCCAGCGCATGACCTTGAGCGGATCAGTCGCGGGCGGCAGCGAGGTCTGCTTGGAGCACGCGCCCGCCGGCCGAGGCTGGCGCGCCGTCGCCACGACTCGCTCGAATGCTGGCGGCTCGTACACGTTCTCGGTCCGCGCCAGCGAGTCCGGCGCCTACCGCGCAGTGGCGGGCGCCAGGGCGTCGACGTCGCACCACGTGAGGGTCGTTGCGAAGCTCTCGGGGAGGGCGAGCCGACATGTGAAGGTCGGACGCAGGGTCGGCGTATACGGCGCCCTCAGACCGGGCCAGGGCGGCCGCACCGTGCGACTTCAGCTTCGCTACCGCAGGAGGTGGAAGACCGTCGACCGTGCCCGGACGGGTGGGGGAGGCCGGTTCCGCGCTGCCTGGTGGCGACGGTGATCGACCGCGGGCCCTTCGCGGGGAACCGCGAATGGGACCTGACGCCGGCCAGCAAGCGGGCACTCGGCTTCGGGTCGGTCGGCACCGTCTGGTCTACTCGCTAGGGACCCATCCCACTTGCAGGCAGGTCCGGATGCTCCAGCGCCCCGCCGGCTCGCCACGCCCTGACGGGCATTTCGCGGGCGCATGGTCGACCCGGGCTGTTTCGAGCCCGATATACAGACCCTCAAAGAGCCTCAAGGAGCCCGGGCGATCGGCAGGTCGCGACCCTGGCGAAGTGGCAGCCTGGCCCCAAAGCCTTCGCGCCGGGGACTCGGCCATTCGGCCGAGTCCCCGGTCATGGTTCCCCCGCAGGGCCGACCGGCAAGAGGCTCAGCTGGTTCCGAGGGGCGACGTCCGCCGGGCGCCGCGCCTTTTCATCCAGCCCTGCGACCCTCACGCCCAGCAGGCGGACGGGGAGCCGCGGGTCGAGCTGCCGCAGAAGCTCCAGGGCGACGCACAGCACCGTGTCGTGGTCGCAGGCCGGCTGAGCGAGGGTCCGTGCCCGCGTGACGGTCCGGAAGTCCGCGAAGCGCACCTTGATCCCGATCGTGCGCCCACTGCGTCCCTGCCGGCCCAGCGTCTCGCACAGCTCCCCGCAGAGTCGCTCCAGCACCGGCTCGAGCGCCGCCCGGCCCAGCAGGTCGTGGTCGAAGGTGGTCTCCCTCGACTCCGACTTCGCGACGCGGACGGTCTCGAGGGGACGCTCGTCCTCGAAGCGGGCGAGCCGCCCCAGGTGCGGCCCCAGATTCGCCCCAAGCCATTCGGACAGCCGGCCGTCCGGTACGACCGCAAGCTGCCCAAGCGTCTCCACCCCGTGCACCTGGAGCCGCTCCAGTGTCTTGGGGCCGATGCCTGGGATCAGGCCGGGGGAGGCCCCGGCGAAGCGCGCCGCGGCCTGCTCGCGGCTGAGCTCCAGGAAGCCGTCTGGCTTGTCCGCATCGGAGGCCACCTTCGCCACGAGCTTGCTTGGCCCGATCCCGATCGATGAGCTGAGAGCCGTCTCGTCCATCACGGCGGCCTTGACACGTCGTGCGGCGGTACGCGGCCGCTCGAGCCCGGTGAGGTCGAGGTAGGCCTCGTCCAGGCCCATCACCTCCACGCGCTCCACCTGGCGGCGCAGCACGGCCATGACCTCGCGCGAGCGCTCCCGGTAGTGCGTGAAGTCAGGAGGGAGGAATACGGCGTCCGGGCAGAGACGGCGCGCCCGCTCGGCCGGAGTGGTTGAGAAGACCCCGAAGCCCCGCGCTTCATAGCTCGCCGTAGTTACCACCGCACGCGGACCGCTCCCGGCGACGACGACTGGCTTTCCGCGCAACTCGGGGCGGCGCTGCAGCTCGCAGGCCACGTAGAAGGCGTCCATGTCGATATGTGCGAAGACGCGGGGCGCACCAGCCACGCGCCCACGGTACGCCGTGACCCGGCCGGTTCCGTCGGTGGGATGGACGCACCGGGTTAGCGGTCGGGGGACGCTCGATGCCCCGCGGCGAGCTGATTGGGAAATCCTCACTCCCCCGGCTCCGACGGCGGTCCTGGCGCAGGAGGGGGCGGGAGCAGAATCCGTTCTGACCTCCCACCCCTCCTCCGCCAGGTCGGCGAGGTAGACGGTCGCCGCGTGCTCGATCAGCCGCTCGAGGGGAAGCTGCTGGTGCGCGGCGTCCCTGCGCAGCCCCGCTCCACACGCCGGCGGGTAGCGCCAGCTCGACCGCGGCCTCGCGACCCCGCGACGTGCGGCTGGCCGGCGGAACCAGGGTGGCGAACCGGTTCCGCCCGAGCTCGGAGTGGCGGTACGCCGCGGCGCGGCTGATGGAGCTCGTCAAGGGACGACCCCTCCCCGCGTCCCCGCCGCTCGAGGCTCTCCCAGCCGAAGCCGTCCCAGCTGAGGGTCAGCGTCTCCCGCACTCTTCCTTAGCGGGAGCAGGGAGGATGTCCCCGCCAGCAGCAGATCGGTCACCCCGCCCGGTCTAACAAGACTTCGGCCCCACCGGGAAGGCGTGTTGCAGTTCTGTTGCATGGAAGCGAAACTGCACCGTATGCGTAGCATCCACTTCCGGGTCTCGGACGGGATGTACATCCTTATCCAGCAGGGGGCCGAGGATGTCGGGGCCTCGGTCGCACACTTCTGCCGCGAGGCCGCGATCGCCCGAGCGGTGCTCTGGGAGGCTCGCCGCGGCTTCAACTGGACCGACCCCGAGGTCTGGGACCAGATCATGGAGCAGCTCAGGCAGGTCGAAGAGCACGACACCCGGCTGCGCGCCGAGCTGGCTCGCGAGCGGCGGGAGCTGCGCCCCAGGAGCTAGCACCGGTCCCGAACGCGTCTCCGGTTGAGCATTCGTTCCCGCGCTCCGCCGGGCGCTGTCGGAGTGGCGTCACAAGGGCGCCGGACGCGTGCGGTCAGCCGGGCTGGTTGATCGGCCGCACGAGGATCTCGTTCACGTCCACGTGTGGTGGCTGCGTGAGCGCGAACATCACCGCCCGGGCGACGTCGTCCGACTCGAGCGCCCCCTGCGGCGGGCTGTCGAAGAAGGGCGTGTCGACCATGCCCGGCTCGATCAGCGTGACCTTGACGGGGGTGTCGGCGACCTCGGCGCGCAGGCTCTCGCCCATGGCCGTAACCGCCTGCTTCGTGGCCGAGTAGAGCGAGCCGGGGACCGTCCGCCGGCCGGCCACCGAGCTCGTGAGCAGCATGTGGCCCGACTCCTGCTCGCGGAACTGGGTCAGCGCCGCTCGAATCGACAGGGCGCAGCCGTACACGTTCGTATCGATCATCGCCTTCCAATGCTCGACGGACTCCTCCAGAAAGCCGCGCTGGGCTCCGACGCCCGCGTTGGCGAAGAAGGCATCCACCCGGCCGAAGTGCTCGACCGACTCTCGCACGAGGGCCTGCTGGTCCTCCCAGCTCGTCACGTCGCAGGCCAGCGGAAGCGCCTGCTCGTGGCCTCCGAGCTCGGAGGCCAGCTGCCCGAGCCTGTTCGTCGAGCGCGCCGCGAGCACGACGCGCATGCCGAACTCGGCCGCGCGGCGCGCCGTGGCCGCCCCGATGCCGCTGCCGGCGCCGGTGATCACGAGCACGGGTTGGTCGGACATCCGGGGGGTTCTAGCAATCATCGGCCGTTAGGCTGCGCGGCGGATGGCAGCGCCGGACCCGACGCAGGCCCGCTTTCCGCACGTGCCTGCGAGGGCCGGCCACTACGAGAGCTTCTACCTCAGGGCCTGCCATCCGTCGGAGCCGCTCGGAGTGTGGATCCGCTACACGGTGCACAAGCGTCCCCACGCGCGCCCGAACGGCTCGCTCTGGTTCACGCTCTTCGAGGGCGGCGCGGACGGGCCCAAGCGCTCCAAGGTCACGCTGCCGGACCCGGCGGCGGGCGGCGCGGACTGGATCAGGGTCGGAGAGGCGCGGCTCGGAGCCGGGGAAGCCAGCGGCCATGCCGGCTCGGAGCGCTGCGACGCCTCCTGGGAGCTGCGCTTCGGGACCGGGGAGCGACCGCTCTTCCACCTGCCGCGCCACTGGATGTACACGGCGCCCGTACCGCGCACAAAGCTGCTGAGTCCCTCGCCGGCGGCACGATTTGACGGACGTCTAACTGTCGACGCCCGCGGCATAACGGTTGACAACTGGGGGGGAATGGTCGGTCACAACTGGGGCGTCCAGCACGCCGAGCGGTGGATCTGGCTGCACGCGCTCGGCTTCGACGGTGCCTCTGATGCCACCTGGCTGGACGTCGTGATCGGCCGCCTGAAACTCGGCCCGCTGACGACGCCGTGGATCGCAAACGGCGCACTGAGCCTCGACGGCGAGCGTCACGCACTCGGGGGACCCGGCAGACGCACGGAGGTGCGCGAGTCGCCCGAGGGATGTGAGTTCACGCTGCGGGGAAGGGGCATCGCCGTGCGCGGATCCGTGAGGGCCGACAGAAGGGACTTCGTGGGCTGGATCTACGCCGATCCCGACGGCCGCGAGCACAACACGCTCAACTGCTCCGTCGCCGACATGGCGCTGACCGTGGAGCGCGACGACGGCCCGCCGCTCGAGCTGCGGCTTTCAGGCGGCGCCGCCTACGAGCTGGGGATGCGCGAACGCGACCACGGCGTTCCGATACAGCCGTTCCCGGACGGCTAGCACGCTCAACGCTCGAGAAGCTCCGTTATGTGAACTTGGGACGAAAGGTCAGCCGTCCCCCGTCGTTGCGATACTGAGGAGCATGGAGCGCAACCAGGAGGACCCTTGGCCGGAGGGCGAGCGGCCGCAACCGCAGGCTGACGAGCAGCCGCGGCAACAGCCACTGTCCCAGGAGCCACAGCCACGGGCCCAGCAGCCACAGCGGCAGCGCAGCGCCCGTCAGCGGTCGTCGCGACATAAGGGCGCGGTCGACCGCGTCCGCGAGGTCCAGTTTCCGATTGCCCTGCGCGGCTACGACCGCTCGGCGGTCGACGCGCACCTGGCCGACGTCACACAGCTCGTTGCCGAGCTCGAGGCAACCCAGCTGCGCGAGAACGTGGTGCAGCGGGCGCTAGACGAGGTCGGCGAGCAAACCTCGGGCATCCTCCAGCACGCACACGACACCGCGGAGGAGCTCAGGGCCCGCTCCCGGGCACAGGCCGAGGGCCGCGTCCAGCGGGCGGAACGCGAGGCCGAGCTCATTCGCCGCGAGGCGGAGAACTACGCGGAGCAGGTCGCGTCGGACACGCGTCGCCTCACCGAGGACCGCAGGCGGCTGATCGAGGAGCTTCGCCAGTATGCGGAGGACGTGCTGGCGACTGCCGACGACGCCCTTGAGCGGCTGCCCGAGCTGCTCGCCGACCGCCCCGGGGAGGGCTCCCGCGAAGCGGATTCCTCGACGCAGCCCACCGAGCAGCTGCCCGGCCCGACCGAGCCCGCGCCGGCGCCGGAGTCAGAGACCCCACAGCAACCGGCAGCGGAGCCTCCGCCGCCTGCACAGGCTCCCCCCGAGCCCGGGCCCGACACCGACCGGGACGACGTCAGGGAGGGAGTTATCCGAGTCGAGCGCCGCCCCAAGAGCGACGCCGGCGGCTAGCCGCCGGGCCCGGATAAGGCTGGTGCGGGTGGAAGGCGTCGACAGCAGAGCGCTGCGCCGGGAGCTCGGGCTGGAGGGGTGATGCCCAAGGCTCCGGGTGTCGTCAAGCGAGCAGCCGGCCGAAAAGGGGCCGCCAGGGAGAAGTCCGCCGGGGCCAGCCGCCACGGGAATCCCAGGACGAAGGACCAGGTCAAGCTCGGCCACGTAGACGCGAGAGGGATCGCCCCCAGCCTCTACTTCATGGTCGACCGTGGTGCAGGCAAGCGACCGAAGGTCGTCCAAGCGATGCGCGGCACCGTGGAGCTGCGCTTCAAGGAGCAGTTCACGCCCGTCCGCATGGAGTTCGGCGACGACGGCGTCCTGGTGCAGGACGCCCCCGAACAAGAGGAGGCGGGCAAGCCCGACCTAGTGATCAGTGGATCTCTCCCGGACATCGTGCAGCTGGCGGCCGCGCCACTCTCCGGCGGCGTGCCAAAGGTCACCGACAAGCGGGGGCGGGCGGCGCTTGCGGGAGTGGCGCGTAGACGCGTCAAGATCGAAGGCAGCCCGCTGCTCGCCCGGCGCCTGCTCAGGCTGCTCGAGATCTAGATCCGCAGCTCGGGTGCGCCCATCGTCCGGTCGCCGCGCGCGGCGAGGCCGACGAGCCACGCTCGACCGAGCGCACAAGCGAGCCGTAGCCGCTGCGAGTGTCTGACAGACTCTCTGGGCGGTGGCCAAGCAGAAGCAGATCAAGGTGCAGCCGGTGGGGGCGCTCCAAGCGATCCCCCAGCTCGAGCAGCGCACCGACGAGCAGCTGGAGAGCGAGTCGAAGCACCGGGTGGCGGCAAAGGCGATCCTGGGCGCCCGCGCGGCCGAGCGTTACGACTCCAAGGCCGCAAAGGCGTACTTCAACGAGGCGCTGGCCGGCTGCCATCCCCAGGAGCGCCCCGCCCTGCGCCAGATGATGAAGGCGTCGCTCGCGCTGGCCGAGCGGCGCCCGGACGAGCTGAAGGACGCCATGGAGAAGCTCGGTCAGGAGGCCCCGTCCGGCCGACAGCTCGCCCTGCTGCGGCTAATGGGCCTCATCGTCCCCCCACCCGGCGCCGGCATCTTGATGCGCGTCAGGGGGATCGCGCTGCTCTTGCTGCTCGTCATCGTGCTGCTGGCCGTCGGGTTCGGCCTGGCCAGCCTGATCGCGCTGCCGTTCGGAGGCGCCAGCACTGGTGCGGCGCTGCTCATCGGGCTGGTGATAGTGCTCGCTGTCCTGGGGGTGCTCACCCTGCTCGGGCGAAGGCGCCAGTCAAGGCTGCGCGAGACAAGAGCCGCGGGCGGCTGACGGGCGCCCCGCCAGGACGGCCCGGAGAGGCCTTAGTGCAGCACGGTCGCCAGGCGGCGGCGGTGCTCGCGCGCCAGCGGGTGGTCCGGCCCAAGCTCGGTGAAGTTTCCGACCATCGTGCGCCGGAGCAGATCCCGCCTCTCGGGATCCTCGCTCGACGACAGCCCCTCCTGCAGCAGCTCGAGCGCCCCCGCGTGGTCACCCGCGTCCCAGGCCTCGAAGGCCGGCGCGAGCTCCTCATCGCCTCGGAGCATGAGCCGCGCCCGGGCCGCCAGGCCATCCGCCACGAAATCCCCGGCTGCCGGCTCGAGCAGCTCCAGTGCCTCCTCGGCCTCACCGCGGCTGAGCAGGAGCCTTCCCAGCGACCGCTTGGCCTCCTGGTGACGTGGATCGAGCTCGAGCGCCCGGCGTAGCGAGGCCTCGTCGCCCCGGACAGCCAGCTCGTCCGCCTCCGACGGGAACAGGGAATCGAAGAAGCGCTCGACCTCCGGCGGCGGGATCGCCCCTGTGAACTCCGACACCACCGCGCCGTCGCGGAACGCCTTCACCGAGGGGATTCCCTGGACCCTGAAGCTGGCCGCGAGGCCCGGGTTGGCGTCGACGTCGACCTTGGCGAGCTCTACCCGCCCGGCGCGCGCGGCGGCAGCTCGCTCGAGCGCGGGTGACAGCGCCTTGCAGGGGCCGCACCACTCGGCCCAGAAGTCGACCACCACCGGCAGCTCGCGCGAGCGCTCCACGACGCGCTGCTGAAACGCCGCCTGGCCGACGTCGAAGACGGCCGGCTCAGGAGACACGCGCCCTCGCCTTCTCGAGCACCACGGGACGCAGCGGCGTTCCGACCTCGCCGCTCTCGGGGTCGCCGAGAGCGTCGATTCGCTCGGCCGCGTTCAGGCCCCTCACCTCCCTGCCGAGCAGGGCGTACTCGGGCGGGAGCCCCGCGCCGCGGCCGGTCACGATGTAGAACTGACTGCCCGCCGTCCCAGCCGGCTGGTCGGGGGCCTTCGCCATCGCCACGACGCCGTTCTTGTACCTGGTCCGCTTCGGCGGCCTGTCAAGCGTCGCGTCGCCGGGTCCCCCGTTTCCGGTGCCCGTAGGATCGCCGCTCTGGACAACGAAGGCGGGCACGATGCGGTGGAAGCGCGTCTTGTCGTAGAAGCCGCGGCGCACGAGGGAGATGAAAGAGGCCGCCGTGCTCGGTGAGTCCTTCACGGCGAGACGGATGGTGATGTCGCCGCAGCTCGTGGTCAGCGTCACGTCGTACGTCCTTCGCGGGTCGAGCGCGCGGAGGGCCTCTGCGCGCCGCGCTCGGGGCGCGGCTTGGGGTCATGGACCTCCTCACAGCCCCCCGGTGGCGAGGTGGTCGCGTTGCTGGGCCCGCCGCTGCTCTTCTTCTTGCCGTCGCCGCCGTTGCAACCGGCCGCAGCCAGCGTGAGCGTCAGTCCCATAACCACAAATGGCCGGGTCACCGCGTCTAGGCTAGCGACGTGCCCCTCTCCCCCCTGGTCCGCGGCTACGACCAGCTGATCCTCGATCTGGACGGGTGCATCTACGTCGGCGAGGAGCCGCTACCTGGCGCCGTCGAGGCAGTGGAAAGCCTGCGGGAGGCCGGGAAGCGAGTCGCGTTCGCCACCAACGATCCGCGGCACGCGACCGAGGATTACGTCACCAGGCTGTGGCGAATCGGCCTTCGGGCGTCGGTCGCCGATGTCGTGACCGTCGGCGGCGCGGTACAGCACCTGCTCGCAGACACGCGGCGCGGCCGAACCGCTTTCGTGATCGGCACCCAGGCGCTGGTCCGCCACGTGGCCGATGCGGGCCTTCGGGTACTGAACGGGACCGACCTCGCCTCGCGTGCCGCTGTGGTCGTGGTCGGCGGAACCGAGCAACTCGTCTACACCGACCTCCGCGACGCCTCCCTCGCCCTTCGCCGCGGCGCCGACTTCATCGCCACCGGCAGGGATCCCACCTACCCCCAACCCGACGGCCTCTGGCCCGGAACAGGGGCGATCGTCGCCGCCGTGGAATACGCCACGGGGCGCAGGGCGTCGATCGTTGGCAAGCCGGAGCCCCAGCTGTTCCTCACGGCCGTCGACCGCCTGGGCGAGGGTCGCACGCTGGTCGTGGGCGATCGGCTGGACTCGGACGTAGCCGCGGCGGAGCGCGCCGGGCTTGATGCGGCGCTGGTGCTCAGTGGCGGAACCACGGCCATGGAGGCCGAAGCGGCGCGAACGGCGGACGCGTCCAAACCGGTGGCCGTGGCGGAGAGCCTGTCGGCGCTGGTACAGGGTTAGGGGCCTAGGCCATGTCCACCCCCAGGAGCGCGTATGCCTCCGGCGTCACGGCCAGCCCGGACTCGCGGGCGGCGGCGAGCGCCTCGGCTGGGTCTGTGCCCGCCGCTTCGTGCAGGTAGGCGGCGCAAACGGCAGCCACGAAGTCCGTGTGGCGGTTGCCGTGCACGGCGACGGCGCCCCGCCGCCGGAGCTCTCGCCGCAGCAGCCGTAGCAGCTCGTCGAGCGCCTCGGCGCCCTCGGCGGCGGATCTCACCGGGAAGTGGCGCCAGTCGAGGCCCGCCTGCTCGTACGCCGGCAGGTTGTGGCGCGTGGGCATCGTCGAGACGACCAGCCGCACACCTCGGTCCTGAAGCCACTCGATCTCGCCCCGACGGCGGTCAGGGCGGTGGCTGCGTCCCCCGCCGCCCGGGCGCTCGAGCGCGCACAGCTTGCGCGGCCGAGCCCACCAGATCCGCTTCGGTTCTTGCATGACATCGGGTGAAGCGCGTTCCCGCTCGAATTCGCCCCCGTAGACTGTTCGGGCGATGTGCCGCGTACTCGGATGCGTAGCGGCCGAGCCGGCTTCCATCTGCCACGAGCTGCTGGAGGCCGAGAATCCGATGATCCGTCAGTCCGAGGAACACGACTCGGGCTGGGGCATGGCGGTCTACGAGCGGCGCGACGGCTCCGAGCCGCGCCTAGTCCGCTGCCCCGAGGCGGCCTGGGCGGATGGCGACTACCGCAAGGCCACCTCCACCCGCGGACGCATATTCAACGTCCACGTGCGCCGGGCCACGATGGGGGGCCTGACCCTGGCGAACACCCACCCCTTCTGCCTCGGCAACTATTCGTTCGGCCACAATGGAACGGTGCTCAAATGGCCTCGGCTGCTCGAGCGCGGTGTCCCCAAGCCCGCGGGAGAGACGGACTCGGAGGCGCTCTTCAACTTCCTGATGCGCGACTACGACCCGGGCGACCCGCTCGATTCGCTGCGACGGGCCATGACCGCGGTCGTCGAGCGCTCGCCCTTCTCCGGCCTCAACTTCCTGTTCTCCGACGGCGAGCGGCTCTACGCCTACCGGCTTGGCATCTTCGGGCTCCATTGGCTCGCGCGCCCGGGTCAGCTGCTCGTGGCGTCGGAGAAGGTGACGGACGAGTCCTGGCACACGGTCCAGCAGGACGTCGTGCTGGTGCTCGATCCCGGCGACCTCGAGGAGCCCCATGCCGAGCGCCTGCTCGGCCCGGACCTCGTGGCGCGGGCCGACATCCGCAAGTTCCAGGAGGGCACGGGCCTGCGCGGCGCCGAGCGCGGGGCCTTCGCGGCGGAGCGCGCGGCCCGTATGGCCGTCACCCCGAACGAGTGACGCGTCGCTTCGCGCTGCTCGTGAGCCCGGCTTCGGCGGGGGGCAAGCCGCTCAAGGTGCTTCCGGAGGTGACCGCCGAGCTCGAGCGGCTAGGCGCCCGCTACCGCACGATCGAGACGAAGGGGCTCGATCACGCGGCCGACGAGGCGGCGGCCGCGGCCAAGGAGGGTGAGACGGTGGCGACCCTCGGCGGCGACGGCCTCGTGCGACCGGTCGCGGGCGCGCTGAGGGACAGTTCGGCCGCGCTCGCCATCCTGCCGGGCGGCCGTGGAAACGACTTCGCCCGCGTGCTCGGGCTGCCCCGGGAACCTGCCGCCGCGGCGCGGGTCGCGGTTCAGGGCGTCGAGCGTCTCGTGGACGTGGGCGAGGTCGACGGTGTGCCGTTCATCGGCGTCGCCAGCCTCGGCTTCGACTCCGACGCCAACCGGATCGCGAACGACGCCAAGATCTTGCCGGGCAACCTCGTCTACCTCTACGCGGCCCTGCGTGCGCTGATCGGCTGGAGGCACGCCACCTTCACGGTCACGATCGACGGCGAGCGTCACGTCGTCACGGGCTGGTCTGTCGCCGTCGCCAACTCCAAGGCCTACGGCGGCGGGATGTACGTGGCTCCCCAAGCGGAGCTCGACGACGGCCTGCTCGACGTCCTGACGGCCGCGACGACGTCGAGGCGCCGCTTCCTGCGCGTCCTCACGAGGGTTTTCAAGGGGACGCACCTCGAGTTCCCGCATATTGCGAGCTACCGCGGAGAGCAGGTGACCCTGGACTCCGACCGGCCCTTCGACATCTACGCCGACGGCGACCCCGTCGGACGCACCCCGGCCATCGCGCGTGTGCGCCAGCGGTGCCTCAGGGTCATAGTCCCGGAGTGATGTTCCGGTTCGCCCGCCTGCTCGCCCGGCTGGTCCGGGGCGCGAGCCGCCGGCTCGGTCGCAGCGGCGGCACCACCGCGCCAGGGAGGCTGCTGCTGCGACTCTCACCCGGCGCGCTCGAGCGCATGGCGCGTGAGCTCGACGAGGGAAGCGTCCTCGTCTCGGCCACAAACGGCAAGACCACCACCGCGGCCATGCTCGCGGCTGCCCTCGAGCGGTCCGGGCGCCACGTGGTCCACAACCGCGCCGGCTCGAACATGAGCTGGGGCGTGGCGACCGCGCTGCTCGACGCCCACCGGACCCGTGGCCAGCTCGGGCTGTTCGAAGTGGACGAGGCCTGGCTTCCCGCGGTCGCCCGCGCTATCGACCCCCGCCTCTACCTGCTGTCCAACCTGTTCCGCGACCAGCTCGACCGATACGGAGAGCTCGAGCTGCTGGCCGATCGCTGGGCAGACCTGGTAGCCGCTGAGGACGGCCGCGCCCGCTTCGTGCTGAACGCCGACGACCCGCTGGTGGCGGACCTGGGGCGGGAACGCCAGGGCGTCGTCTACTTCGGCGTCTCCGACGACTCCCAGGCGCTGCCCGAACTCCAGCACGCCGCCGATTCGAAGCACTGCCGCAACTGCGGCACGGCCTACGCCTACGAGGCGGTCTACATGGGCCATATGGGGCGCTACGCCTGCCCGAACTGCGGCCGCTCCCGGCCGAAGCCGGACGTGGCCGCAACCCGCGTCCGACTCGACGGGATGTCCGGCTCGCGCGTCGAGCTCAACACCCCGAGCGGCGACGTCGAGCTGCGGCTGCCCCTGCCAGGCCTCTACAACGTCTACAACGCCGTCGCCGCCTCGGCCGCCGCCCTCGAGGTCGGCGTGCCCCTCCCGGACGTGAAGGCTGCCCTCGAGGCGTTCGGCGGCGCCTTCGGGCGGGTGGAGACGATCCCGGTGGGGGGTCGCGAGGTCTCGATCCTGCTGGTGAAGAACCCGGCCGGGGCAAACGAGGTGCTGCGCACCCTGATGCTTGAGGACGGGCACCTCGACCTCTGGCTCGCGCTTAACGACGGCATCGCGGACGGCCGTGAC
>Ga0126313_10001231_pt1 | contig 13322 bp, 13 predicted proteins | sample Plot105A_FD_89954 | JGI IMG/M metagenome (GOLD analysis project Ga0126313, IMG submission 89954) | Serpentine soil microbial communities from UC McLaughlin Reserve, CA, USA - Plot105A | ecosystem: Environmental > Terrestrial > Soil > Grasslands | place: USA: UC McLaughlin Reserve, Lake County...
ATCGGCGCGTTCAACGACTGGACACTGACCCTCGTCCGAACCGACGTCGGCCGCGAGGTCATGGGCGGTCTCGAGCGCGACGGCTGGATCGAGGTGCGCGGCGCCGACGAGGATCTCGGTGCGCTCGAGCTGCTCCACAAACTGGCCAAGAAGCAACGCGCCCGTTGGCCCGAGTTCGCCCCCATCGAGGCGCCCAAGCTCGTCGGCGCTTAGGCCCAGTACAGTTTTTCCCGGCGTGCCGGGAAGTCTGGTCGGCGTTGACTCGTCGCCGCGCCGAAGGGCTTCTCGATGACCGGTCGCCGAACACACGTCCGCTTCCCGTTCGGTCGCTACCTCCACCCCGTCGGTGACGACTTCGTCGCGGTCGAGATCGCGAGCGGGATCGTCCTGTTCGCCGCCGCGGCCGTCGCGCTGATCGTCGCGAACATCTGGACCGGCGCCTACACCGACCTGTGGACGTACGAGCTCACGGTCGGAACGGGAACGTTGGCCATCACGTACGACCTCCGGCACTGGGTCAACGAAGGCCTCATGACGGTCTTCTTCCTCGTGGTCGGGATGGAGATCAAGCGCGAGCTCATCGAGGGAGAGTTGCGCGACCGCAGGACGGCGGCGCTGCCGGTGATAGCAGCCGTCGGTGGCATGGCAGTGCCGGCGCTGATCTTCCTCGCGTGGAACCCGAGCGCGCCCGCCAGCGACGGCTGGGGCATCACGACGGCCACCGACCTCGCGTTCGCCCTCGCGGTCCTTGCGCTCGTAGCACCGCAGGTGCCGGCGGGGCTCAAGCTCTTCCTGCTCACCTTGGCCGTCGTCGACGACACCGGTTCCGTCCTCGTGATCACGCTCTTCTATTCGCGGGACGTCCAGATCTCCTGGGTGTTCGCCGGAATGGGCGTGCTCCTCGTGCTCGTCGCCCTGTCCCGTCTACGCGTGCGCCCCAGAGCTCTCTACGTGCCGGTGACGTTAGCGGTGCTGTGGTTCTGCACCGCCAAGGCCGGTCTCAGCGGCGCGCTCATCGGCGCCTTGCTCGGTCTCATCACGCCGGCACGGTCGCGTGACGAGCGGCACGTGCTGCATCGCGTCGAAGCTCCGTTGCACCTCGCCGCGAGCTTTGTCATCGTGCCGCTGTTCGCGCTGGCGAATGCCGGCATCCAGCTCGGCCCCGGCGAGCTGCGCTCGGCGGGGAGCGGCAGCATCACGTGGGCGATCGTCGTCGCACGCGTCGTCGGCAAGCCCCTCGGGATCACGCTGGCAATCGCGCTCGCGTTGCATTTCGGCCTCGGCCGGCTCCCGGGCTCGGTCACCCGGCGGCAAATCCTCGGCGTCTCCGCGCTGGCGGGCATCGGGTTCACAGTCGCCCTGTTCATCGCCGACGTGTCGTACGGGGGCGAGCGACTCGCCGACGCCAAGTTGGGCATCCTTGCCAGTGCGCTCGGCGCCGGCGTCGTGGGCTGTTGCTTCCTGCTCCGCAGCACGAGACCTACGATGCCGGGCGGAGGTGGCTGATGCAGGGAGATCCGAAGGTGATGGAGGCGTTGGCGGATCTGCTGGCGGCGGAACTGTCGGCGGCGAGCACGTACTTCGTCCACGCCAAGATGCGCGACAACTGGGGGTATCCGGACCTCGCGAAGCGCGCCTACGACGATTCGATCGAGGAGATGCGTCACGCCGAGAAACTGATCGAGCGCATCATCTACTTCGAGAAGACTCCCAACCTGCAGCGGCTCAACCGGATCCGCGTCGGAGAGGGCGTCACGGACCAGTTCGAGAACGAGCTCACGCTCGAGAAGGGAACCGTCGACGGATTGGTCGCCGCCATCGCGCTGTGCCGGGAGGTGGGGGACGACGGGTCGCGCCTGATCTTCGAGCCGATGCTCACCGACGGTGAGGAGTCCATCGATTGGCTCGAGACCCAGCTCGATCTGATCGGCCGGCTCGGCGAGTCGAACTACCTCGCACAGCACATCCGCGCCGAGTGATGCGCGTCGTCGCCTTCGTCGGTGACCTGCTGGACCGCTCGAAGATCGCCGCCGCGCTCCCGGACGCGGGCTTTGCCGCGGCGCCCGACGAGAGCGCCGGCGCCGACATCGTGGTCATCGATGTGAAAGCCCACCCCGACACGGTGGCAGCTGTGCGCAAGATCGTCCCCGACGCACGCGTCGTGGCCTACGGGCGCCACGACAACCCGGAGGCGCTCGAAGCCGCCCGGGCCGACGGCGCCGACGTCGCCCTCCCCCGCTCCCGCTTCTTCCAGGACCCGGCTGCCGCGGTGAAGTTTCCCGGGTAACCCATCCCGGGTAGGAACTGTCTGATCCTGTTAGTGAGCCAATCTGCCTCGCTCCTACCGCGGCTCGAGGCGACCGCCGAGACGCACCACGCGGTCACCTTCGTCGCGACCGCAGGCGCGGACGGCCGCGAGCGCGTCGAGTGGTCACGCCTCCACGAGGACGCCCGCGGCATGGCCGCCGCCCTCCAGGCCCGCGGCATCGGGCCGGGCAGCCACGTCGCGTTGCTCGGCGCCACGACTCGTCCCTTCGTCACCGCGATCCAGGCGACGTGGCTGGCGGGTGCCACCGTCGTTGTGCTTCCGCTCCCGATGCGGCTGGCGTCGATCGAGGACTTCGTCGCCCAGACGCGCCGGCTCATCGTGCACGCCGACGCGCAAGTCGTCGTGATCGACGCCCAGCTCAGCGAGTTCCTGGACCCACAGCCGGGTGACCCGCCGATCGTGCCGCTCGACGAGCTCCGCGGCGCGCCGGGCGGCTACGAGCGCCCGGCCGACGACCCGGACGCGCTGGCCATCCTCCAGTTCACCAGCGGCGCCACCGCCGATCCGAAGGGCGTCATGGTGCCGCACCGCTGCATGACCGCCAACCTCGACGCCGCCGTCGATGCCGCCGCTTTCGACCCCGCGGTCGACACGGCGGTGTCGTGGCTGCCGCTGTACCACGACATGGGGCTCATCGGGCTGCTCGGCGCGCCGATGCTGCACGGGTTCGACCTCGTGCTCGCCTCGCCCCAGGACTTCCTCACCGCGCCGGCTCGGTGGATGGACTGGATGTCAGAGTTCGGCGGCACCGTGACCGCGGGCCCCAACTTCGCGTACGCACTTGCAGCCCGGGCCCTGCGACGCCTCGACCGCCTCGACCTGTCGCGCTGGCGGCTGGCGGCGAACGGCGCCGAGCCGATTGATCCAAACGCGGTCGAATCGTTCCTCGCCGCCGGCAGCCCGCACGGACTCGACCCCGGCGCCGCGTTCTGCGTGTTCGGCATGGCCGAGGCGACGCTGGCGGTCAGCTTCCCGACCCCGGGCGCCGGCATGCAGGTGGACACGATCGACCAGCGCGTGCTCGAGACCGACCGGTACGCGGCCCCGGTCGACAGCGACGGCGCCGACGAGAACGTCCGCCGTCTCCCCCGGCTCGGACGGCCGTTGCGCGGCATGGAGATGCGCGTCTGCGACCCGGCCACCGGGCACGCGATGCAGGACCGTGAGGTCGGCGAACTCGAGTTGCGCGGTAGCTCGATCACCCCCGGGTACTACGGCAACCCGCAGGCGACTGCCGACTCGCGCCGTGACGACTGGTTCCGCACGGGCGACCTCGGTTATGTGGTCGACGGCGAGCTCGTCGTGTGCGGTCGGATCAAGGACGTCATCATCGTCGGCGGGCGCAACGTGTTTCCCGAGGACGTCGAGCGCGCCGCCGAGTCGGTCGAGGGCGTGCGAGCCGGGAACGTCATCGCATTCGGCACCGAAGGGCGCCGGGGGCGCGAGGCGGTCGTCGTGGTCGCCGAGACCAAGCAGGACGAGATCGCGCCCATCCGCGCCGCGGTGGCGGCGCGCGTCACCGACGCCGTCGGCGTGCCACCCGAGGATGTCGTGCTCGTCCGACCCGGCACCCTCCCCAAGACGTCGTCGGGGAAGCCCCAGCGCTCGCTGTGTCGCCAGCGTTATCTGGGCGACGAGCTGGCTCCGGTCTGAGCAGGCCGCGTCGGGCACAGGCCCGAGAGCTGGCACAATGACTGCCCCGTCGGCAGGACAACCGGAGCACATCGCTGATGAAGACCGACGTCGCACCGGTATCTTCTCGGCCTCCGGCCGCGCCGTTGCCCGCTGCCGACGAGCGATCGGCGCATCGCCACTCCACCCTGCGTCTCTTCGCCGTTCTGCTGCTCATCACGGCCGCTCTTCGGACCTCTGGGTTCGTCGTCGACGTGTTCAACTCGGACGAGTCGTTCCTCGGCGCCCAGGCCGAAGTCATCAACGACGGGGGCAAGCTCTACGAGGAGGCCGCCGACCGCAAGCCACCGCTCGTGCCGTACCTCTACGCGGCGACCTTCGCGCTCTTCGGCACGACGGCCCTGTGGTCAGTGCGCGTCATGGCAATGCTGGCCGTCGCACTCACCGCGTTGTTCCTCGCGCTCGAAGCTCGAAGACGCTATGGCAACCGCGCCGCCTGGATCGCAGGCGTGCTGATGGTTCTCGCGTCGGTCGCGTTCGCGCCCCAGGACGGGCAGGCTGCGAACTTCGAGATCTTCATGCTGCCGAGCATGACGGCAGCGGTGCTCCTCGCGCGTCGTGGCCGCGCGTTCTCGTCGGGCGCGGCCGTCGCGCTCGCCACGCTCGCCAAGCAGACGGGTGCCGCGACGCTGCTGCCGGTCCTCTACCTGGTGTGGCGGCAGCGAGGCCGACGGGGCGTCGCCGACGCGTTCGGCGGGTTCACGCTGCCCTTGGCGCTCGTCGCGCTCCTGGTCGGGCCGGGCGAGCTGCTGTTCTGGACCACGATCGGCAACGGCAGCTACCTCGGCATCAGCGGGCAGTGGGCCATGGTCCTGCTGACGCTGGTCATCATGACGGTTGCGTTCGCGGCGGTGAACCTGCCGATCGTGTGGACCCTGCCGCGTGCGTGGCGCGAGCGCCGCACGGCTGGCAGCGGCGACACGGACCTCTGGCTCTGGCTCTTGTCGGCCGCCCTGTCGGTCGCGGTCGGTCTCCGCTTCTTCGGCCACTACTACTTGCAGCTCCTACCGCCCCTCGTGCTCCTCACCGCGGGGGTCCTGGTCCGGTCGAACGGACGCGCGGTGAAGCGCACGATCGCGCTGGCGGCAGGGATCGCGACCATCGCCGCCGGCCTCGGCTTCCTCGTCCGTCCGTTCAACGAGAAGGCGCAGTACAAGCCGGTGAGTCAGTACCTGAAGGAGCGCGCCGGACCGAACGATCGCATCCTCGTGTGGGGGCACGTGCCGGAGATCTACTGGGCTTCGGGCAAGCGACCCGCGACGCGCTTCCTCACGTCCGGGTTCCTCTCCGGGTGGGAGCCCGGCCGACCCGGGAACGACGCCAACGTCGAGGACGCAACGCCGGGCGCGTGGGAGCTGTTCTTCGAGGACTTCGCCGCCCATCCACCCACGTACATCCTGGACACCGCCTACTCGGGCATCCGGGGTGCGCAGTACTACACGATCGCCCGGTATCCGGCGTTGGCGCGCATCGTGTACCGGGACTACGAGTACGTAGAGTCGGTAGACGGCATCGGCATCTACAAGCGGCGCGCCGACGCGCCACCACCACTCGGCCCGCCCGAAACGATGGAGAGGTCACGAGCGGCTCGCTAGCCGGCTGTTGCTCCGCACACACGGCTCAGACGAGCGGCCACGGGAGCGAGTGGTAACCGGGGTCCGGGTCGGGGAGACGCCCGGCCCCGATCAGCTCGTTCGCCCGTTCCCGAACTGCGTCGACTTCCAGCGGCGAGACGAGCGGCGTGAGACGCGCGCCGAGCGGCCCGTCGACGTCGACCGCGACCCGGCACACGTCGTCGGCGAGCTGCGGTGAGACCACCTCGCCGGCGAAGTCCCAGATAACGGTGCGCAGCTTCCACGCGGGATGGAACGTGAGGCCGTGGTCGATCCCGACGATCGCGCCGCTGGGGCGACTGCGAATGCAGTGACCGCCCTTCCGGTCGGCGTTGTTGACCAGCACGTCGAACACGGCGAACTGCCGGAACCGGTCGGCGTGCTGCTCGAGCAGCGTGAAGTAGTGCTCCTCGGGATCGTGGTCGACGAACCGCTGCACCATCCCGACGCCGAGCGGCCCGTCGCGCAGCACGGTCGGGGGCACGAGGCCCCAACCCAGCGCGTCGGACAGCTCGTAGGTCGCGACCTCGCGCTGGCACAGCGTGCCGCTCGGGAAGTCCCACAGGGGGCGCTCGCCGCGGCGGGGCTTGTAGATCGCCTGCACGTCGACGCCGTCGGCGCGCGCTATCGCCAGCAGTGTGGCGTTCGACGCCCACGGCATGCGCCCGAGCACCTCCAGCTCGCCGTGCGCCAGGACTTTGCCGGCGTCGGCGTCGCTCAGTTCCAGCGGGGGCACCGGTGCCCGGCGGGGTCCATCGGCATGTCGCACAGCGGGCACAGCGGCCGCCCGGCGGCAACTGCCTCCGCGCCCTTGGCCGCCATCGCCCGGACTTGCCCGCGGGTGGCGTAGATGCGCGCGACGTAGCCCTCTTCCTCCTCGTCGGTCGGATCGGCGACCGCGGTACCCGCATCCGGGAGCTCGGGCACAACCTCTTCCGCTTCGGCCGGGGACGTCAGAGCTTCGCCTGCCTCCTCGTCCTCGGACGAGCGCTCGCGCAGCTCGATGAGCACCATCTGGCGCTCGGGGTCGAAGCCGAGCCCGATCAGGCGAGCTCGGAAGAGCGGCACCGTGGGCTCCCGCAGCCCCGCTTGAGGAACGACGGGCTCCGGGACGTCGGACGGCCCCTCGGGATAGTCCTCGGCGATGCGGTCGAGGAAGGCCACCGCCTCGGTGGCGAGGAGCGCCACCTGCTCCTTCTCGACCAGCACCGTGAGCTGAGCGGATTCCGTGCGGGCCTGGAGGAAGAACTCGCGATCGCCGGGGTCGCCGACGGCGCCGGCGCCGAGGCTGTCGACAGTCTCGAGCTCGATCTCGTTCTCATCCATCCGGGGCCTCCTTCTTCTCCTCGGGGGGCGGGGGGCGGAGCTCGTCGAGATTGCCGGTGTCGTTGCACTTGACCAGGGCGGCGCCGTGCACCGAGAGCTGGAAGGCGGTGACCGATGCGGGTGAGACGACGATGCGCTGGAACTGGTCGAGGTGGAGTCCCGTGTAGTGCGCGATGGCGGCCTTGATGGGGTCGGCGTGCGACACGACGACGACGATGTCGCCCGGATGGTCGGCGACCACTGCCTCGAGGCAGCCGACGATGCGGGCCTGCATCTCGGTCATCGACTCGCCGCCCGGGAAGCGGGCACGCGAGGGCGCCCGTTGCACGGTCTTCCACAAGTCCGTCTTGGCGAGGTCGGCGAGCTTGCCGCCGGTCCATTCGCCGTAATCGGCCTCGAGCGCTCCCGCCAACGAGTGCACCGCCAGGCCATGGCGCTCGGCGACGGCGGCCGCGGTCTGCGCCGTCCGCTCGATCGGGCTCGCGTACACCGCAGCCACGGGGAGGTCGGCCAGGCGCTCGGCCAGGGCCGCCGCTTGCCGGCGGCCGTCGTGGGAAAGGTCGACACCGGGAGTACGGCCGGTCAGGAGCGGGCCCGTCTGCTCGGTCACGGCGTGACGCACGAGCACGAGCGTGGTCGGCTTTGGCGACTCGATCGCGGCTTCCTGCCCGTCCGTCGGGACCGGCGCCGGCTCGGTCGGACGTGTGTTGGCAGCGCGGGTCTCGGGCGCGGCGGTGTCGGTCATTCATGCGATGGTACTGGCGCCGTTCTGAAGAGCTTCCGTCGGGTTCGTGCCCGTCGCCCCGTACAGTGCTGTGCATGTCCGAACCTGTCGGCCTGAGCGGGGGCCCGCCCGAGACCGTCCTGCCACCCGAGCCGGCCGATGCGCTAGCCGCCCTCAACACCGCCTTGGCGGCCGAACCCGAGAACCGGCGAGCCGCGGTCGCGGGCGTGCTGGCGCGCTGGCCCAGGTTCCTCGATGCGTGGGCACGACTCGGAGAGCTCGCCCGCGATGACATCGAGGCGTACGCGTACTTCCGGGTCGGCTATCACCGCGGCCTCGACCGGCTACGCCAGTCGGGTTGGCGCGGATCGGGTTACGTGCGGTGGCGTCACCCGACGAACCAGGGCTTCCTCCGCGCCCTGGACGGCCTGCGCGTCGCCGCCGCCGCCATCGGTGAGCACGACGAGGAGCAACGCTGCGCGGAGTTCCTCCGCCAACTCGACCCGGAATGGAGCACACAGCCCGGCTAGCCTCGGTGCCTTCCCATGGGAGGCCTCTCGACATGAAACGCGCGCTGATCACCGGCATCACCGGACAGGACGGTCGGTACATGGCCGAGCTCCTGGCCGGCAAGGGCTACCAGGTGTTCGGGCTCGTGCGCGGCCAGGCCAACCCGAAGGCCCAGATGGTGCAGGACGAGAACCCTGCGCTCGAGCTCGTCGAAGGCGACCTGCAGGACCTTTCGTCGCTGATCGCCGCAGTCGAGCAGGTGCAGCCGGACGAGGTCTACAACCTCGGCGCGATCAGCTTCGTCCAGTTGTCGTTCAAGCAGCCCGAGCTCACGGCCGACATCACCGGTCTGGGTGTGCTGCGCATGCTCGAGGCGATCCGCGTTGTCGGCGGTACCGGGAACAACCCGATTCGCTTCTACCAGGCGTCATCGTCGGAGATGTTCGGGAAGGTGCGCGAGACGCCGCAGACCGAGCAGACGCCCTTTCACCCGCGTTCGCCGTACGGCGCCGCCAAGGTCTTCGGCCACTACACGACGGTCAACTACCGCGAGGCATACGGCCTGCACGCGTCGTCAGGGATTTGTTTCAACCACGAGAGTCCTCGCCGTGGGCTGGAGTTCGTCACCCGCAAGGTCACGAACTCCATGGCGCGCATCAAGCTCGGTCTCCAGGACAAGATCACGCTCGGCAACCTCGATTCGTCGCGCGACTGGGGATACGCCGGCGACTACGTCGAGGCGATGTGGCGAATGCTCCAACAGCCCGAGCCGAGTGATTTCGTGATCGCCATGGGCGAGACACACACGAACCGCGAGCTGCTCGAGGTAGCTGCCGGGGTCGCCGGCTTCGACGACTGGCACCCCCTCGTGCAACAGGACGAGCGCTTCATGCGACCGGCCGAGGTCGACATCCTCACCGGTGACGCCACCAAAGCGCGCGAGATTCTCAGCTGGCGACCACGCGTCACGTTCGAGGAGCTCGTGCAGATGATGTACGAGAACGACCTCAAAGAGGAGCAGGCTCGCGCCGCCGCCGCCCAGCGGTAGCAGTCAGCCGACCAGGTCAGCGGCCTTGCGGGCCGCAACGAGGACCGGATCCCACACGGGCGAGAACGGCGGCGCGTACGAGAGGTCGAGGCTGGCCACCTCGTCGACCCCCATGCGGTTCCAGATGGCGGTGGCGAGGACGTCGATGCGCTTCGCGGCGCCTTCCGCGCCGACGATCTGGGCGCCGACGAGACGTCCGCCGGGCCGCTCGGCCACGACCTTCACCGTGATCGGCGCCGCGCCCGGGTAATAGCCCGCCCTGCTGGTCGACTCGACCTTGGCCGCCACCACGTCGACGTGCAGCTCGGCGGCCTCGCGCTCGGTGAGACCGGTGCGGGCGACTTCGTAGACGCAGATCTTCGAGACCGCGGTGCCGACCACGCCGGGGAATCGCACGTCGCCGCCGGTCGCGTTGATCCCCACGACGCGTCCCTGCTTGTTGGCATGGGTGCCGAGCGCGACCACGACGGGCAGGCCGGTGATCCGGTCCACGGACTCGACGCAGTCCCCCGCCGCCCAGACACCACCGACGCTCGTCTCCATGCGAGCGTCGGTCACGATGCCGCCCTTGTCGCCGACGGCGATGCCGGCCTCGCTCGCGAGCGCAATGTTCGGCCGTACGCCGAGGCCCAGGATGACGACGTCGGCGGGCAGCGAGCGGTTGGCGGTGTGCACGGCGCGCACGGACCCGTTGGCGGTTTCGAACCCGTCGACCGTCTCCCCGAGATGCAGCGACACACCGACGGCGCGGAGTGCGTCGGCCACGAGCTCTCCCATGTCGAGGTCGAGCGTGGACGCCATCGGCTGCTCGGTGCGGTCGACCAGCGCGACCTCGAGCCCGCGCCGGACGAGCGCCTCGGCCATCTCGAGCCCGACGTAGCCGCCGCCGACGACGACCGCGCGGCGCGGCTTGCGTTCGTCGACGGCCTGCCGCACGGTCACACCGTCGGCCAAGGTTTGCACCCCGAAGATGCCCGCGGCGTCGACGCCCGGGACGTCCGGCCGCGACGGCACCGAGCCCGTCGCCACCACGAGCTGGTCGAAAGGCTCGTCACGCTCGCGGCCATCGCCGGCGAGGTCGCGCACGCGCACGCGCCGCGGATTCACGTCGATTGCGACGACCTCGTGGCCGGTGCGCACGTCGATGCCGTTCTTGCGGTGTTCATCGGGTGAACGGGCAATGAGCCCGTCGATGTCCGACAGGAGGCCCCCGACGAAGTACGGGATGCCGCACGCCGAGTACGACGTGTACGGACCCCGCTCGAAGGCGACGATCTCGAGGTCGTCAGGGTCTCGACGGCGCCGGGCACGCGCCGCGGCGGTCATGCCGGCGGCGTCGCCGCCGATGACGACGAGCCGCTCGGTCACACCAGTTCGCGTCTCACGCCGGCGCCTGTGCTCGCAGGCCGCCGAGCGACTCGATCACGGCTTCGGCCTCGGTCACGAAGCGCCGCACGAGCTCCCCCGCCGGGACGAGGGCGTCGATGGCACCCGTCCCCTGGCCCGCCGGGTAGCACTCGCGGTCGGGGTCGACGCCGGCAGCCTCGTCGCCGCCCGTCAGGTGCAGCGTGCCTTCCTCCACGGACTTGAAGATCTGTTCCGGGAACGGCCGCAGCTCACCGGGATGGTCGTCGTAGTACTGCGTGGTCTTGTTGCGGACGGCTCGCAACGTCTTCCCGGTGAACGCCCTGCTGATCACGGTGCCGTCCTCGGCGGTGCGGATCAGCGCGTCCTTGTAGCCCGGCGTCGAGCGCGCCTCGGGCGTGGCGATGAAGCGGGTGCCGATCCACACGCCGTCGGCGCCGAGCGCGAGCGACGCCGCCAGCCCGCGCCCGTCGAACAGGCCGCCGGCGGCGACGACCGGGACGCGGTCGCCGACGGCGTCGACCATCTGGGGGACGAGCGGCATCGTGGCCACGGTGCCGGTGTGGCCGCCGGCTTCGGTGCCCTGGGCGACGACGATGTCGCAGCCGGCCTCGACCGCGGCGACGGCGTGGCGAACCTTCCCGCACATGTTGATGACAAGGACATTGTTGTCGTGGCAGAGCTTGATCACGTCGCGCGGCACGCCGAGCCCGGCGACGAACACCTGCGCGCCCTCCCGGATCACGAGCTCGATGTTCGACATCATCTGCTCGGGAAGCGCGGTCAGGAGGTCGACACCGAACGGCTTGCTCGTCGCCGCCTTCACCGCACGGATCTCCTCGACCATCTCGTCTTGATCCATCGCTGATGCGCCCAAGCAGCCGAACCCGCCCGCCTCGGACACCGCGGCGACGAGCGTGTGGTACGAGACGCCACCCATGCCGGCGAGCATCACCGGGTGCTCGATCTGCAGGGCATCAGTCAGTCGTGTTCTCAACAATCTCTCCTGTCGCCGTCGCAAGCTCCGGCTCGATGGTTCTGGTCGCGGTCGCAAGCTCCCGCTCTGCAACGGCAGTCGGCGAAGCCGCTGCCGTTGCGGGTGACGGTCGGCAAAGCCGCCGCCACCGCGTCACGCTACCTTGGGGCTCATGCCGGACGCGCTCGTCGGTGTGATCATGGGCAGCGACTCCGACCTCGCGGTCATGCGGCCGGCGGTCGACGTCCTCGCCGAGTTCGGAGTCGCGTTCGAGGTGCGCGTGGTGTCCGCCCATCGCACGCCCGACGTGCTCTACGAGTACGCGAGCACCGCGGCCGACCGTGGTTTGTGCGTGATCATCGCCGGCGCCGGCGGCGCCGCCCACCTGCCCGGCATGGCGGCGTCGATGACCCCGCTGCCGGTCATCGGCGTGCCCGTGCCGCGGGAGAAGCTCGACGGGATGGACTCGCTGCTGTCGATCGTGCAGATGCCGCCCGGGATCCCGGTGGCAACGGTCGGCATCGGCGAGGCGCGTAACGCCGGGCTCCTCGCCGTCCGGATCCTTGCCGCGACGAACCCCGAGCTCCGCCGCCAGATGCAGGCGTTCCAGTCCGGGCTCGCCGAAGCCGTCCGCGAGAAGGACGACGGCGTCCGCAAGCAGTTCGAATAACCCCCGATGCGTATCACTCACTCGTACGTGACGGCCCGGAGCACGTCGAGCTTGGCGGCGCGGCGGGCGGGGCCGATGGCAGCGATGACCCCCGCGATCCCGCCGATGATCACGACGAGGACGAGTTGGCCGCCCGGTGGCGCGAACTTGGTGATGCCTTGGTCGGCCAGGGCTTCCACCACCGCCCAGCCGAAGAACAGCCCGATGACGAGTCCGAGCACGGTGCCGAGCAACGAGATGATCACAGACTCCCAGCGCACGGTCGATCGCAGCTGCCGCCGGCTCATCCCGACCGCTCGCAACAACCCGAGCTCGCGGGTGCGTTCGTAGATCGACAGGGCGAGCGTGTTCGCGATGCCGATGAGCGCGATCACCACGGCCAACGCCAGGAGCACGTAGATCAGCCCCAGCAGCTGGTTGATCTGCGCCGCTTGTGCATCCTTGAACTCGGTACGGTCCTGGAGCTCGGCGTTCGGATACGCCTTGATCACGCCGTCGATCGCTTTCCGGCCGTCGGCGGTGCTGACATCTCGAGCGAGCTTGATGAACACGTATTGGTCGAGCTGCGACGTGTAGTGCTCGTCGAACGTCGCGAGAGAAAGTGTGTAGTCGGCGAAGCCTTCCTTGTTGCCGTTGCCGTAGATCGTTCGCACGGTGAGCGGCGCGCCGCCGTTCGGGAACGTCACCGGCACTCGAGTTCCGATCCGCCAGTGTTTGTCGTCTGCAACCGAGCGAGAGATGCCGAGGCTGTTGGAGTCCCCGAGGTCGCCGACGGTCCCGTCCTCGATCTTCATGTTGAAGAGCTCGTTGGCAGAACGCGGGTCGACGGCGGCAAAGAACTTCTGCGAGCCGTCGAACACCGCCTCGTTGAACCGCAACGGGCTCGATGCGCCCACCTCCGGTAGCTTCGCGACGTCGGTGACCAAAGTGGGGCTGAACCCGCCGAAGGCGCTGCCGAACCCGGCTCCGGTGCTGATCACGTAGTCGGCCTTGAACGCCTCGTCCACCTGGGCATTGATCGATTCCTTGGTCGACGCGGCGAAGATCGTGATGAAGGCGACCAGCGCCA